>Ga0055584_100000440_pt1 | contig 39529 bp, 38 predicted proteins | sample OSDHelmetaG_FD_58716 | JGI IMG/M metagenome (GOLD analysis project Ga0055584, IMG submission 58716) | Pelagic marine sediment microbial communities from the LTER site Helgoland, North Sea, for post-phytoplankton bloom and carbon turnover... | ecosystem: Environmental > Aquatic > Marine >...
TCGGCTATATCGGTGGTACGACGGAAAACCCGACCTACGAGTCTATTTGTGGCGGGCAGACTGGGCACGCGGAAGCGGTGAGAGTGGTTTTTGATCCCGAAAAGGTGAGCTACGACGCGTTATTGAACGTGTTTTGGAAGTGCCATGACCCACGTCAGCTAAATCGTCAGGGGCCGGATACGGGCACGCAGTACCGGACGGCAATTTTTTACCTGGATGAAGAGCAGAAAACTGTTGCCGAAGCTTCAAAGGCGGCATTGCAAAGTTCCGGACGGACCCAAGGCGTTGTCGTGACTGAAATCACCGCCGCGCCAGAGTTCTATATGGCTGAGGATTACCATCAGCAGTATTTTGAAAAGCGCGGCCCTTCGCTTAGCGGTTTTTTCGGGCGCTAAACGCGAAACCAGGCGAATGAGGAGATAGAAATGGCGGAATATATCGACGTGCAGGTTGATGGCAGTGCATCCCAAATTATTACGGCGGTGCCGGAAGGTGATGGGCCGTTCCCCGCAGTGGTTATTACGATTCATGGCGGCGGGCTTGACGCGTTTGAAGTGGATCTAGCGGATAAATTGGCTGCAGAAGGCTATATCGCAGCAGCGCCGGACATCTTTCATCGTCAGGAGCCTTGCGACGATTCTGTCGTGCGGCGGTCGCGGCTACGCGATGCGGACATCTTGAATGACATTGCCGCCGGCAAGCAGTGGATTGCCGATACGGGCAAGGCGGATATGAGCCGGATCGCAATTCTGGGCCATTGCATGGGCGGTCGGGCGTGTTATCTGGCGGCCTGCACTGATGGCGATTACAAAGCGGTCGTCTCGTACTATGGTGGCAATATGTTTTTTCCTTGGACAGACGACGGTGAGGGACAAACGCCGTTTGACCGCCTGCCAAACCTGAAAGCGCCGGTACTGGCGTTTTACGGTAACGAAGATAAAAATCCGTCTCCGGAAGATGCGGACAAAATTTTGACCGAATTGGATGGGCTTGGCATTGATGTAACGTCGCATCGCTATGATGGGGCGGGGCACGCGTTTCAAAACTTCATTGCACCGAGTTTTCGTGAGGAAGCGACGAAGGATTCTTGGGCTAAAACATTGGTGTTTCTTGCAAAACATCTAAAATAGCTGACCTAGACCTCACTAGGAATTGATAGGAAGCTTATAGATTCCGGGCGCGTTGATGGCCATTTCCGCCTATCCTTCGCGCTGGGATTGGGCTAAAAGCGCGAACTTGAAAGGGAGCGAGGCGACGACATGCGGGTCGATTTGATCGATACCACGAGCGACTATATTCCCTTGGCGTTGTTCTATTTGAAGAGCTACGCCGAGACGGACCCGCTGCTTCAAGAAAAAACAAGTATAAATATAGTAAATCCAAACAACATTCTCAATATAGAGGAGACTGTTGACGAGATAATGATGGGTGATCCAAATATAATTGGATTTTCGTGTTATATTTGGAATATGGAAAGCACTGTTGATATTTGCAACCGTGTGAAAGAAAAAAACCCTGAAGTAAAAATTATTGTTGGTGGGCCAGATGTTTCTTCAGTTCCTCGTAAAACATTAGAGAGTTTCTCATCAATTGATGTAATTGTATGCGGTGAAGGAGAAGAAACGTTTCGGGAGTTGATTCATTATTGGGAAGAGCAGGGTGAAATTCGAATAAACGTCGGCATGGAGTCTATAGAAGGGCTTGCATTTCGTAATAATGATGAAATAGTAATTACAGATAAAAGACCATTTATCGATCAATTGGACATTATACCATCGCCATACTTAAATGGTTGTGTGGATTTAAGTAACGAAAGTAGAACAATATTATTTGAGACCTATAGAGGATGTCCTTTTAAGTGTAGTTTTTGTTATTATCCAAAAGACTACGGTCAACTACTTCATAAATTTTCAATGGAACGAATTGAAGAGAATATAAAAGAAATTCTATCAAGTAATGTTAATGAAATATTCTTGATGGATCCGACTTTTAATATTCCAAAGAAGCGTGCAAAAGAAATATTAAGATTAATAAAGAAGTATAGAAAGAATCCAGACCTTTCTGTAACAGTAGAGTTGCGTGTAGATTTGCTTGATAAAGAAATAATGGATTTATTAAAAGAAGCCAATATTACGGTTATTGAGGTTGGTCTTCAGAGTTCTAATATAGATGTCATGTCGGCGGTCGATAGAAAGCAAAGTACAAAATTAATTTCTGAAAATGTTAAGTACATGCAGTCTTTAGGTATAGAAACGGTAATACAGTTGATATACGGATTGCCACAAGAGACAACTAATACTTATTTGGAGTCGATTGATTACGGAATTTCATTGAACGCAAGTAAAGTAGAGCCTTATCAACTTCAGCTTTTACCTGGAACTCCCATGTATAAGGCTGCCGATTTACTTGGCCTTAACTTTGTAGATCAGGGCGAACGGCGTATTATCTCCACGCCAACCATGAGTGAGGGAGACGTAGAAGAGGCCGGGGCCACGGCAGAGCTTGTACAAGTATTTTACAACAATAGAATCGCACGAAGTTCATTGATATGGTATTCGTCATATAGTGGGAAGACATTTTCAAGAATAATAGAAGAATATAAAGACTGGAGATATGAATTATTTGCCAATTTGTCAGTAAACTGGGGTGAGGAAGGTAATTATTATATATATGATTACTTAAAACACTCTCTTGGTGGAGAGTTTGAGGCTCTATGGTCGCTGTTGCATGAGCTGAATCGGTTCGATTACTACACAAGTCATTTGAATTTTATCGGCGAAGAGGTCTTTGCCGAATTTCAGTTCGATCCTGTGGCGCTTCTGGCTTCTCCTGGGGTGCTCGCCGTGTCCGCGCCAGTGTGGTATCGATTCCGCACGGATCAACAAATTAACAGTAACTTTTTTAATGGCCAGTTTCTGCGTAAGGCATACGACAAGACCGATGAGGCAACGGCAGAGATATTCAACCGGGGCCAGTTGCCCGATGGAATCGAAAGTCTAGAAGGCGTTATTGCGTCGGCACAGGCGGCGCTGGAACAAGGCGATGGTATTGCAGCTGAAGGGTTATTGCGAAATGCTTTGCCAGTTGCGCCAGAGAACAGCGAATTATTGCACATGCTGGGGCTGACGGTTGCAAGTGGCGGGCTGTTGGACGAAGCGATCGCATTGTTGCGCCGTGCTGTCATGGCGGGACGGGACCGGCCGTTCTATCGGGTTACCTTGGGCGCGATTTATGCGGAAGCTGAAAGGGTGTTGGAGGCGGAGAGGGAGTACCGAATTGCCTTGGCTTTAGATGATCGTTTGGTCGAAGCACATTTTAATCTTGCAGATTTGCTGTCCGAAACCGACCGGCTGGATGATGCGGTTTCTTCCTATCAGAAAGCGTTGACGCTACAGCCCGATCTGGTTGAAGCGCACTACAATTTGGGCGCGGTTTTAAATGATCTTGGCCGCCATGATGAAGCGGCAACGGCCCATCAGCGTGCGGTTGCCTTGGCGCCGGAGCTCTTTGACGAGGACGGCATAACTCAACATTAGGGAATAATCCCGCAAGGATGCGTTTTCCACGCTCTACTAGGTCGACCGACTTAAGCTGGCTGGCTAGGCGGGTTCTTCTGTATCCCGCTCAATACGATGGCTGACATGGACCTGTTCAGCCTGTTCTTTTTCCAGAGTCTGCTGCTTGATATCCTGCTTGGTCTGACCATGCACCGCACGGTTGGTCGCAGCCTCTTCGTGTTTTTGATCTCTTTTGCGACGCTTGCGGTATTCCCGCAAATTGACGATCTCGCCCATGCCGATGCCTCCTGATCAGTGTGTATGGTAACAAGGGGATTTGGTGGAGTCCCAGCAAAGTTTTCCCAATAGCAAGGAAAGTGGGGAAAACTCACGAAGTTCCGGCGCAAACCGGCAGATAGAAATCATGTTGCGTCCTATTCTTAGGAGCGACTAAGCTGCGAAGATATCTCGTTGGAAAAGGATAAAGCCTTGGTGGATAACGGAAATTCAGCATCGAGCCGAGACGTCGCTTACGTGCTGCACCCCTATACGAACCTGGAAGTCCACAAATCCGCTGGACCTCAGATTATTACCAGCGGCAAGGGCATTTATGTCCAGGATGAAGAGGGAAAGGAATATATCGAAGGCATGGCGGGGCTTTGGTGTGCCTCATTAGGTTTCGGCGAGGAGCGGCTGGTTAAGGCGGCTGAGCGACAAATGCGGACGTTGCCATTTTACCATGTGTTCGCGTCGAAGAGCCATTTGCCCGCTATTGACCTTGCAGAAAAACTAATCGGTATGGCGCCGGTGCCCATGTCGAAAATCTTTTTTGCCAACTCTGGTTCAGAAGCGACGGACAGCGTGGTCAAGCTGGTTTGGTATTACAACAATGCGCTGGGCCGTCCGGAGAAAAAGAAGATTATTAGCCGCCAGCGCGCTTATCACGGCGTGACCGTGGCAGCTGCGAGTATGACGGGGTTGCCCTTCAATCACCGCGATTTCGACTTGCCGATTGAGGGGTTTATCCACACCGACTGCCCCCATCATTATCGCAATGCACTGCCGGGTGAGAGCGAAGAGGCTTTCTCCGAACGTCTTGCCGCCAATCTGGAACAACTGATCGAAGACGAAGGGCCGGACACCGTGGCGGCTTTTATCGCAGAGCCTGTTATGGGGGCCGGCGGTGTCATCGTGCCGCCGAAAGGCTATTTCGAAGCCATTCAGCCAATTCTCAAGAAACACGATATTCTTTTCATTGCTGATGAGGTGATCTGCGGATTTGGGCGCACGGGCAACATGTTCGCGACGGAGACCTATAATTTGCAACCCGATATGATCACCATGGCAAAGGCGCTGTCGGCAGCTTATTTGCCGATCTCCGCTGTGATGATCAATGAGCGGGTCGCAGACGTGGTGTATGAAAATAGCGGCAAGATCGGCTCGTTCGGGCATGGTTTTACGTACTCCGCCCATCCGGTGAGTGCGGCCGTGGCTTTGGAGACACTCAACATATACGAAGAACGTGACATTGTGAGCCATGTGCGGTCTGTAATGGGGCGTTTTCAAGACGGCTTGCGGGCATTTGAAGACCATTCGTTGGTGGGGGAGGCTCGCGGTGTCGGTTTGGTCGGCGCAATCGAAATGGTTGAGGACAAGGACAGCAAGGAAAACTTCGCGCCGAGTGCGTCGGTGGGCGTTCATGTGGCGGCGCGATGTCTTGAGCATGGATTGATCGTTCGCAACTTGCCCGGCGACATCATTACCTTGTGTCCGCCGCTTGTAATTACGGAATCGGAAATCGATATGCTGTTAGAGCGGTTGCGTATGGCGCTCGATGATACCGTCAGTTTTTTAGGCAAATAGTGCGACACCTGGTTTCATGGCGAAATCTGCGTAAGCGTGGTAAATTTAGGCCGTTGTAATGAAGGATTATGGCTGGACTGATGGACTACGAAGCCTTTTTTAATGACCAGATCGCCAAGCTCAAGGGCGAAGGGAACTATCGAGTTTTCGCCGACCTTGAGCGTCAAGCGGGTGATTTTCCGCACGCGGTTCGACATGACGCGAACACAGTGCGCGATGTGACGGTTTGGTGCTCCAACGATTATCTCTGCATGGGCCAACACCCAAATGTAATTGCCGCAATGAAAGAGGCGGTAGATCGATGTGGCGCCGGCGCCGGCGGCACGCGCAATATTTCCGGCACTAATCACTATCATGTGCTTTTGGAAACGGCGCTCGCCGAGGTCCACGGCACAGAGGCTGCTCTCTTGTTCACGTCGGGCTATGTGGCCAACATGACGGTGCTTTCCACGCTGGCGTCGTCCATGCCCGGCTGCGTCATTTACTCCGACGCTTACAATCATAATTCCATGATCGAAGGCATGCGCCATAGCCGTATGCCCAAGAAAATTTTCGCTCATAACGACCCGGAAGATTTGGCGCGCGTCCTGTCGGAGGCCGATCCGGATGCTCCTAAATTGGTTGCCTTCGAATCCGTTTATTCCATGGATGGCGATATCGCACCGCTTGCAGAGTTTTGTGATGTCGCTGAGGAATTCGGCGCGATGACTTATTTGGATGAAGTGCATGCGGTGGGGCTGTATGGCCCGCGCGGTGGCGGCATTGCCGAACGCGATGGGGTGGCTGACCGTATAACCGTTATTCAAGGTACGCTCGCAAAAGGCTTTGGTGTTGTCGGTGGCTATATCGCGGGGTCATCCGCGCTGATTGATTTCGTCCGTTCGTTCGGCAGCGGCTTTATTTTTACGACAGCATTGCCGCCGGCGATTGCCGCCGGTGTGTTGGCGAGCATCGACGTCGTGCGCGGCCAGGAGGGTGGGGCTATGCGCGCGCGCCATCAGGAAAACGCCCGCACACTCATGGCGAAATTGCGCGAAGCGAATTTGCCGGTTATGCCGTCGGAGAGCCATATCGTCCCGGTGCTCGTTAGTGACCCAGTGTTGTGTAAACAGGCGAGTGATATGCTGCTCGATGACTATGGCATTTACGTGCAGCCGATCAATTATCCCACCGTGCCGAAAGGGACCGAGCGGTTGCGTATTACACCGTCGCCGGAACATACCGAAGAAATGATGGATCATCTGGTGGTGGCACTCGAAGAGATTTGGCAGAAGCTTGACCTCAAGCGCGCAGCGCCAAATGCGCAACAAGCGGCTGCAGAGTAAAGGGAGCAGAGCATGTATCGCGATAACACGCTGATCCCGACGGAAGCTATTAGGCTGGCCGCACTTGGCCAATTGGCGGAAGGGGACATGCCTTATTCGGAATTGGCGCGCGAAGTTCGCCAGTTCGTTGGTCTCATCGTTGGGCCATCGCTCGATATGCTAGGGCCCTCTTTGGAACTCCTGGGTTTTGAAGGGCTCGTGGAATGTGACGGTGACATCTCAGCCGACCCAGACGTTATCCTCTCTATCTCTGATGAAGGCCAAGCTGTCTTCCGGACCTTGATGACGTCGAATGTTCGTGCGCCGGTGAACGATGTGTCGAAATTGGTCGTAGCGTTGAAGCTTCGATTTTTGCATTTACTTAATATTGAGCATCGGGCGGCACAAATCGAGATGCTATCGGAAATGTGCGAAACGGAATTGGTGAGACTTGAGCAATTGCGTGCGAGCCAGGCTGATGGGCAGTTCGCCGAATGGCTCGGCTTTGAAATTGCGCAGTTGAAAGCGCGTATGGCGTGGCTGCAGGCGCTAAACTAGTATTCTCTTTGTGTAGCCTTAGGATCAGCACCACGCGTTTCTCTAAGTGATATCGAAAGAGTCCCGTTCGGCCATTTGTGCCGCGTGGCGCGACAAAGCAGGGAAGCTTTTTCGCCAATCCATCTCAGAAACCCTGATGTCGACACAGACAAGTGCGCAGCCGCAAGCTATGTCGGCTAGGGTAAAATTATCGCCGTGACAAAATTTTCCGTCGCCGAGATCTTTCTCCATAGTGGCGAGGCCCGCGTCGATTTTCTTTTGCTGCTTGGCGTAAAAGTCAGGACCTTTGCGGGTGGCTTCGGGTTCCCGGTTCTCGTGTGATATGGCCACTGCGGCATCCATAATGCCATTCCCCAGTGCCTCCCAGCGTTTTACTTCGATCCTTTCCTCAAAATCATCCGGGATCAGTTTCGGCGTGGGCGCTAAACCGTCGAGATATTCGACGATGGTAGAGGAATCATACAGTGTTTTGCCGTCATCACGGATAAGGGTCGGCACCTTAGCCAAAGGATTGGCCGCGGCGACCTCAGGACTGGAGGGGGCGGCATCTTCGAGTGCACAGGCGATGCCCTTTTCCGCAATCATAACCATAACTTTAAAGGCGTAGGGACTACGGCTTGGTCCGAGAAGTTTCATAGGCTGCTCTCTTGTCGTTGGTTTCTATAAATGCTGCCCGCCGGTGACGAACAATTCCGTCCCCGTAACATAGGAAAAATCTCCGTTGCAGAGCTGAAATACGCAGGCTGCTACTTCTTCAGCAGTCCCCATACGGTGCATGGGAATGCGATTAATAAGCGGCTCGTATTCATCTCCGACCATTTCGGTTTCGATTTCGCCGGGCGCAACCGCATTGACACGCACACCAAGTCCGGCGAATTCGACAGCCAGTTCGCGCGTAAGTGCTGACAGCGCGGCCTTGGAGGTTGAGTAAGCCGAGCCGGCGAAGGGGTGAATTTCATGGCCGGCAATGGAGGTAATATTGACCACCGCCGCGCCACTTTTCTTTGCGCCTTTCCCAAGCGCTGCTGCGAAGCCGCGGCAAAGGACTAGCGGTGCAAAGAAATTCAATTCGAACACTGATCGCCAGGTGTCGAGATCGCCGTTTAAGCAACCAAGCCGTTCTTTGAAGTCCGTCTTCGGCGAAACGGCGGCATTGTTAACAAGAGCGTGAAGGGGGTCGCCCGCAAGCAAATCGTTTGCTTCATCGATGAAGCGCGCCACATCCATTTGGTCTGCTAATTCCACGGCGATATGGCCGTGCCAGTTGGGGTCGCGCTGACATGCGTCGGGCACTTCCTCGCGGCTGCAGGTGATGATACGCCAGCCCTCATCGGAGAAACGTTTCACTGTGGCGTGTCCGATGCCACGGCTCGCGCCGGTTAAAATTATGGTTTTACGATCATCACTCATAGGAATATTCGGCTTCCGTTCATCAGTATGTGGGGTGGTCTTCTTCGATCCCTTCCGGATCCTGATGGATGATGACTTCCGAATCCGGAAAGGCATCGAGAATTCTGCGTTCAACGTCATCGGTGATGTTGTGGGCTTCCATCAAAGATAGTGATGCTTTCATTTCCAGATGCAATTGAATGAACTTGGTTTGTCCGGATTGGCGTGTTTTCAAGTCGTGGGCTGTCACGGTGTCTGGGTGTTCCAGCGCAATTGAATAAATTGTCTGCCGGTCTGTGTCGGACAGCTCTCGGTCCATCAGCATGTCGAGCGCGTCCTTCGCGATGTTCTTGGCGCTGTAGACGATATAGAGCGCGATCCCGGCACCGAACAGCGGGTCCGCGTAGAGCCAACCAAACCATCCGTTAAGAAAAAGGGCCACGATGACAGCGGCGTTCATTAAGATGTCACCGATATAGTGTAGGGAATCCGCGGAAATGGCGATGGAGCCGGTTCGGCGAACCACCCAGCGCTGGAAAATCACTAAAACCGCTGTGATGAAAAGCGCGATGCCGGTGACGACAATTCCCACTTCCGGTGATTTAACAAGGGTTGGGTTCAGGGCGCGGCTGCCTGCTTGAAATAAAAGAATGAGAGCGGAGCCGGTAATGAAGGCTGCTTGTGCAAGGGCTGCCAAAGCTTCTGCTTTGCCATGGCCGAAACGGTGCTCCCGGTCTGCCGGCACAAGCGCATGCCGAATGGCGACGAAAGTGGTGAAGGATGCGAAAAGGTCGAAAAACGAATCCAATAACGTGGAGAGGACCGCGACGGAATCGGTGATTATCCACGCAACTGCTTTTGCCACAATAAACGTGGCTGCTACGCAAACTGATGCATAGCTTGCCAGTTTTAACAGGCGTTTGTGGTCTGGACCCGAAGGGATGGCCGTTTCGTTCATGGGCCTAGTTTACGGATAAAGCAGCTCCTTACGCCAGGATTCTCCGTCGCGGGTGTAGTATTCCCGCAAATGCAGGCGAAATGTACGTTCGTTCCAAAACTCCATTTCAGAGGGAGCGACTCTAATGCCTGTCCAAAAGGGCGGGCGTTCAATTGTCTTGGTGCCGAATTTCGCAGTGAATTTGGCGACGGCCTTTTCCAGATCGAAGGTCCCACTCATTGTGCGAGATTGGGCGCTGGCCCAGGCGCCTATTTGGGCGCCTCGTTGCCGCGTGGCAAAATAGGTGTCTGCTTCTTCAGCGGAAACTTCACTAAGGGTCCCGACAACACGCACCTGGCGTTGGAGCGATTTCCAGTGGAATAGTAAGGATGCTTTCGGATTGTTTTTTATTTCCAGCCCCTTACGGCTCTCCATGTTGGTGTAGAAAACGAAGCCCTCCTTATCGAAGGACTTCAACAAGACCATCCGGCTGGAAGGTTGGCCATCCGCAGATACCGTTGCTACAGACATGGCTTCGGGCAAGCTAGGTTCGCTTTTCTTCGCTTCCTCGAACCAGTTTTCAAACTGATTTATGGGATCATTCTTGGTCATGTGAGCCGTGTCACAGTTTTTGCATATCAATTGAGAGTAATATTAAAACCGTGCCTAATGCCTATTTAATTCCGCGAAAAAACACCTATGTCTTAGAAAACGCGGATTTGCTAGACTTATCCGATACAATGCTTGTATTCGAAAGCATGTATAGAAGAGAGGGGCTTTTAGGGCCAGCGGTGTTATTGAGTGAACTGAGAGGAACGTTATGATGATTAAAAAGTTTACACCGTTAGTTGCTGTCGTGTTTCTACTTGGCGCGTGCCAAGGGGCCGGGCAAAAGCAACAAGCCGGTACAGTTGTGGGCGCAGGTTTAGGCGCGCTCGCGGGTTCGCAAATCGGCAGCGGCGGCGGGCAATTGGCCGCGGTTGCCATTGGTGGTTTGCTAGGTGCTATGCTTGGTGGCACGCTCGGTCAGTCGTTAGATGAAGCGGACCAAGCGCAGCATCAAAACGCTTACCAAGGCGCCCAAAACGCGCCGCTGAACCAGCCCGTTAATTGGAATAATCCGAACACTGGTGCGTCAGGTTCCGTTGTTGCGACACGTGACGGTACCAATCAATCCACAGGCGCGTATTGCCGTGAATTCGAGCAAACCATTACGGTCGATGGTCGTACCGAGAACCGTAAGGGTATGGCTTGCAAACAACCGGACGGTAGCTGGAAAGTTTTATAAAACGTCTTTTGAGTAGGGCGTAACGCGCTGTGGCATTGGGGCTGTAGCGCTTAAAGGTGTTCGTCTGATGGGCAGGTCAGCATGACAATGAAAGACCCGTATTCCGTCCTCGGCGTGGCGAAGTCTGCTTCGGCGGATGAGATAAAAAAATCATATCGTTCTCTTGCGAAAGAGCTGCACCCGGATGTTAACCCGGGTGACAAGATTGTGGAGCAACGCTTCAAAGAAGTCTCCGCAGCCTATCATCTGTTATCCGATAATGAACAACGCGCGAAATTTGATCGTGGCGAAATTCAGGCTGACGGTTCACCTGCTTACGAAAATGCCTATCACCGGGCCCCGGGCCACGCTGGCGGCGGTGGTGGTTTTGATTTCAATCGTGACAGCGGTAATTTTGATGATATTTTTTCCGATTTGTTCGGACAAAATCGAGCGCAAGGCGGGCGGACTCGTAGCCAATCTCGGAAAGGACAAGATGTCACCTACACGGTGCGTGTTTCTTTTGTAGATGCGGCCATAGGGACGAAACGCCGGATAAAATTGTTCGACGAAAAGATGCTGGACGTTAAAGTCCCGGCGGGCACTATGGACGGGCAAACACTGCGCCTAAAAGGCCAGGGTATGCGTGGTATGGGTAGCGGTGTGGCAGGTGACGCGTTGATCACCATTCAAGTGGACCCGCACCCGATGTTTACTCTAGAGGGGCGCGATATATACGTCACCGTGCCCATTACCTTGGACGAAGCGGTGCTCGGCGCAAAAATTACGGTGCCGACAATCGGCGGGAAAGTAACGTTGTCCGTTCCGAGTGGTGCTAGTTCCGGTACCAAACTGCGTCTCAAAGGGAAGGGGGTCGTGGGTAAAGGGAAGGCCGTCGGTGATCAGTTCGTCACGCTCAAGGTTGTGCTGCCGGAGGATCCAGATGAGGACCTCAAGAAGTTTGCGAAAAAATGGGCTAAAGGCGATGGTGACGAATTGCGCCAAAAAGCGGGCATGCCGTAAGTTCCAGCGGTTAGTCGGGCCATAAAGCGCCCCTAGGAGCCGCTAACCCAAGTCAGCCCGAGAATTGACAGCCATTTCGATTTGCGGTCCATCACGCCGCCTCCTTCATCCATTTCCGGAAACTCGATAATTTCCGCTCCAGGTTCCGGTGTGAGGAGTTCTTTGAGCGAAACGGACATTAATTCGTTACGTGTATTATTCAATGCATTCATTCGCTCGGATAGGCGTTGGCCCCAGTCCAGCGCTTCCATGTTGGCCACGTCACGTGACTCCAGTGTCAAATCGAATATTGCATACAAATCCGCGAGGGTGGCAGTATCCAAGTCCCGGCTTAAAATCCAGGTGCCGCCTTCGCCCTTTGCGATAAATTTTTCTTTCGATAGCTGATCGGTAGCATCGGTTACCGCATCCGGTGCGACGCCGACTATTCGCATCAAATCCCGTGCCCGAATGCCACCGCCTTGTTGGCTGCTTATCAATAGAGCGCGCAGGACAGATAAGGCCGCGACGAGTTTTCGGGCTGGTCGAATGTTGCCGTGCCGCGTTTTGCGTAAGCCCGCGCGCCATTCCGGCAATGCGGCGGTAATCTCTGCGCCGAATAGCACAACACCCCAGGCTACGTAGGTCCAAATTAGAAATATAGGTACCATCGCAAGGGCGCCGTAGATCGTTTGGTAGGTTGGAAAATGGGCGATATAGAGGGCAAATCCCTTTTTCAGCAGTTCGAACAGGACGCCCGCCGCGAAACCGCCCACCAGCGCGTCTCGGCGGCGGACTGGAAAGTAAGGAATGACTAGGTAAAGAAGTGTGAACCCCATGATCTGCATAACTAATGGCAGCAATCCGGCGAGGTTTGTGACACCCAATTGCGCGGTGACACCTGTGCTATGGGCAATGGCAAATAAATAACTCGATAAAGATAGGCTGGCACCGAAGAGTAACGGAGTGAGGGTTAAAACCGCCCAATAAGCGAGCAATCGTGCTGTAATCGCACGAGTCTCACTGACTCGCCAAATGGCGTTGAAAGTATTGCTAATCGAGGAAAGCAACATGATCGACGTGATGGCTAAGAAAACGACGCCGACACCGGTTAATTGGCCTGCTTTGCTCGTGAACCTAATGACATGTCCCAATATATTGGAGCCGATTTCAGGGACGAAATTCTTAAAAATATACGATTGTACTTCGGTTTTCATGCCTTCGAAGGCTGGAAAGGCGGCAAATATAGCGAAGCTGACCGCCAATAAGGGAACCATAGCGAGAAGCGAAGTATAGGTAAGGGCGGCAGCCCGCTCCATACAGCGGTCGCCCGAAAAGCGCTGTGCCACAAATCCTAGGAATTGGAAGCCGTCTCGAAACCCCTTTCGTCTAGGGGAACTCGTGCTATTGCTGCTTGGGTCGGTCATGATTTTGATTTTAGTATGCTTTTCGAGAAAGTGAACTGATTCACGAAAGAGGGCGACATTGTTTGACCACAAGCGCTAGATGGTTAAGATGGCGCGCACTTCGCCAGGGAATGTTTTTGGGGGTAGGATTGAGTAATTCAACAAATTTGATGGCCGGGAAACGTGGCCTCATCATGGGTGTCGCGAACGACAGGTCCATTGCCTGGGGAATCGCGAAAACCCTGGCCGAGCATGGCGCTGAGCTCGCCTTTTCCTATCAAATAGATCAGCTGGAAAGGCGCGTGCGACCGCTCGCAGAATCAGTTGGTTCCGATATGCTGATCAAATGCGACGCGTCGGACGACGAGGCACTTGATTCGTTGTTCGCAGAGATTGAAGAAAAATGGGGTTCGCTCGATTTTATAGTGCACGCCATAGCTTTCTCCGATCGCAATGAATTGACGGGAAAATACGTCAATACCAGCCGCGATAATTTCCAACTGACCATGGACGTCTCTTGCTATTCGCTGACGGCTCTTTGCCAGCGTGCTCATAAGTTGATGCCTGACACTGGCAGCATCATTACGCTGACCTATTACGGGTCTGAGCGTGTCATGCCCCATTATAATGTCATGGGTGTCGCCAAAGCCGCGTTGGAAGCGAGTGTTCGTTACTTAGCTGTCGATCTCGGCGCCCAAGGCATTCGCGTCAACGCGATCTCTGCCGGGCCGATTAAAACACTTGCTGCATCCGGTATCGGCGATTTCCGCTATATCCTGAAATGGAACGAGCTGAATTCCCCCTTAAAGCGTAATGTCACATTGGAACAGGTGGGTCATTCGGCGCTTTATCTCCTGTCGGATTTGAGTGCCGGCGTCACCGGTGAAGTGCATCACGTGGATTCCGGCTATCACACAGTCGGTATGGTTGCGGTCGATGCGGCCGAAGAGGTCGGCGAATTACTAAACGGGTTAAAGCCGAAGGGCTAAGTCATGTCTCACAATAGTTTTGGTCGCTTATTTCGCTTCACCACCTGGGGTGAAAGCCATGGTCCTGCAATCGGCTGCGTCGTCGATGGTGTTCCACCGCGTATTCCGTTGACGGAAGCCGACATGCAGCAATGGCTCGACAAACGACGCCCTGGCCAGTCGCGCCACACGACCCAGCGCCAGGAACCGGATCAGGTAAAAATTCTTTCCGGTGTCTTTGAAGGCATGACCACTGGGACGCCGATAGGGCTTGAAATCGAAAACATGGATCAACGCTCGCGCGATTATGGTGATATCAAGGATAAGTATCGTCCGGCGCACGCGGATATTACATATGATCGAAAGTACGGCTTCCGCGATTATCGCGGTGGCGGCCGTTCCTCGGCGCGAGAAACCGCGATGCGGGTGGCCGCGGGCGGCATTGCTCGAAAGATCCTCGGTGACGCCGTCGAAATCAAAGGCGCGTTGGTGCAAATCGGCGATGTCGCGGTCGATCGCGCGCGCTGGGATTGGAATGAAGTCAATAAAAATGCCTTTTTTTGCCCTGATGCGGAAACGGCGGTCGAATGGGAAAAGCTAATGGATTCCATCCGTAAGGACGGCTCCTCCCTCGGGGCGATCATTGAAGTTGTTGCCAGCGGCGTCCCTGCAGGATGGGGTGAGCCGGTTTATGGCAAGTTGGATGCTGAACTTGCGAGCGCCATGATGAGTATCAATGCAGTCAAGGGTGTTGAAATTGGCGCTGGAATGGGCGCCGCTGCACTGCGTGGCGAAGAGAACGCCGATGAAATGAGGATGGGAAAGGACGGCGAGGTTGTTTTCCTGTCCAACCAAGCAGGCGGCGTCTTAGGGGGTATTTCGTCCGGCCAAGACGTGGTCGTTCGGTTTGCTGTGAAGCCAACGAGCTCGATCCGTATTCCCCGTCAGACGGTAACGTCAACCGGTGAAGAAACTGAAGTCTCGACGAAAGGACGCCATGATCCATGCGTGGGTATTCGAGGCGTACCTGTCGGCGAGGCCATGATGGCCTGTGTGCTGGCGGATCAGATGCTACGTCATAAGGCGCAGTGCGAGTAAGGCCTTAGCTGTAGGTTCGGCCTTTCCAGGCCCCGCCTTTCTTGAGCCAATAACGGCGCGCAGAATCAATCGTCATCAACAGATAAAGTAGCCCGGCTATCGGCAATAACAGTCCGTAAATCGGTGAAAGTCTGTAGAGCTTGAACGTTGGCCCTGTGAGAAATGCCATGAGTGCCCAGGCCGTGCCTGCAAGTATCATTGGTATTGTCGCATCCCACAAAAGAGACAATTGCATAATGACTGGTGGTGCCAGGTAAATCAGCATCAAGCCGATGACGGTGCCACACAAAATAATGAAAGAATTGTTGAGTTGTTCAAAGGCCGAGCGGGCAACCATCTGCCAGATACTACTCAGATGATCATAGGCGCGAATGCTTTCGGTCTCCGCACTCAGACCTAACCAAATCGGGCCATTTTCTTTGAGTGCGCGTGCGAGAGCGCAATCGTCAATGATTGCGGATTTGAGTGAGGTGACGCCGCCGATTTTCTCCAACGCAGCGCGGCGGACAAGCATGCAACCGCCGGCCGCTGCTGCGAGGCGGCTATCTGGCTTGTTGACGATAGGGAAGGGAAAAAGCTTTTGAAAAAAGAAGACGAATGCAGGGATGAGAAGCCAGTCCCAAACGCTCACGCATTTAAGTTTGACCATTAGCGAAACCAAATCCAATTGATCCGATTTGGCCTTAGCGACGAGTTGTCGAAGATTAGATTTCGCGTGGCGTATGTCAGCGTCGGTCAGGAGAATGTATTCGCTATTTTGATCTTTAGACGTTGCGGCATCCAACCCTTGCTGGACGGCCCACATTTTGCCCGCCCACCCTGGCGGCAAAGGGGCACCTGAAATGAGCGTTACGCTATCGGACATGCCGGCCTTTTCGGCGGCTTTTTCGCCGATGGCGGCGGTGTCATCGCTACTGTTATCGTCGACCAAAAAAATTGATACCGGTCCAGGGTAATCTTGCTGAAGCAGCGAGGTGAGGCTTTCGGCGATTACATCGGCTTCGTCGCGAGCTGGGATAACGACCGTAACCCCCGGTGCATTTTCGCCGAAGTCGGTCGAATCCAGCCGTTGATCGGCGCGCCAGAACCCGCCCCGGAAGAGCCAAAGATAAAGCCAAGTCGCGAAGGAAAGGCCACTGATTGCCCAAAGGACTAATTCCAACGAGGATACTGCCAAGCCGCCGACCCTTTCACCGCTAAGTTACTTCTTTTCCTGAGATGATATCGTGTCGCGTTCTGATCGCCAATCCGTAGCATGTCCAAATTTCACCGAAAAATTAACGGCCAGTCGTTGCTATTCGGGATCGCGCAAGGCAATAATTACGCCTTTTTGAGGAGTGACCGAAACATGTACCCAGAAAAAGCAATATCCGCGCTTCCCGAAAAATCGGTGACGGCGCTGGCAGCTGAATTGTTGGATGTTATGGGGGCTTCCGTGCTTGATGTAGGCTGCGGTCCTGGCGCGTTCACCTGTTTTTTGGCGGAATGTGGTGCGGATATGTCCGGAATTGATCCCAACGAAGACAGGCTCGAAAAAGCAGCCCTGTTAGCGCGCGAAGACAGTTACGAAATCGACTTTCGCGTCGGTGTAGCTGAAGACTTGCCGTTCGAGGATGATACCTTTGATATCGTCGCCTTTTCCAATTCTCTGCATCATGTGCCGGTCGGGGTGATCCCCAAGGCCTTGGAGGAAGCCGCTCGCGTACTTGGGGATGACGGGCTTCTCTATGTGATGGAGCCGATCCCGAGCGGTGGTTATTTCGAAGTCTGTCAGCCTATGAACGATGAGACGGATGTTCGGACAATTGCTTATGAAGCCTTGGGCGTGATCTGTAAGGGACCATTCGAAGCATTAAGTGAAACTTTTGCATCCACGCCAAAACGGTATCGGAATTTTGATGATTTTCGAGAAAAGAGTTTGGCGCGTAACCCTCAGCGCACAGAATTATTTGAACAGCATCAGGCGGAAATAGCCGCCCGTTTCGATAAATTGGCAGAGGAAGCTGTCGGCGGCTTTATTTTGGCTGCGGCCGTCAGGGTCAACCTGCTGCGCAAGGTTGGTTAATGGGCTGTTTTACGGATCAGCGTGGTCTTGAGTTGACCTCAGAATCGATTCTGGCGGTTGAGGCTTTTGACCGGACGATAGAGCATTTCCTAGGGCTTAAAGCGGATACGGGCGAGTGTTTAAAGTCCGTGTTCGAGGCGGATAACGAAATGCCCATGGCCCATTGTCTGAAGGGCTATTTTATGAAGCTGCTGTGCAGTGCACCTTTCGAAGCTAAAGCGCGTGAAGCATCCACGGCGGCCAATGCGTTTAGCGCAAAATATTCGGTAACGGAGAGAGAGCAAGCTCACATCGATGCGCTTGCCGTTTGGACACGAGGCGATTTAACCGGTGCTCGGGATCGGTGGGAATCCATCTTGATCAACTATCCTCTCGACGTGCTGGCGTTGCGCCTTGGCCATTTTATCCATTTTTATCTCGGCGATGCGGCCGGGCTGCGGGATTCAATCGCACGGGTTTACCCTTGTTGGGGCAAGGACATACCCGGCTATGGATTTGTCACTGGATACTATGCGTTTGGCCATGAAGAATGCGGCACCTATGACAGAGCGGAGGCACTTGGCCGGATCGCAGTCGAGATCAATCCAGCAGATATTTGGTCCACGCACGCGGTGGCCCATGTCATGGAAATGAACGGCCGCCACGAAGAGGGTATCGCCTGGCTCGAGGCGCATTCCTCAAATTGGGACGATTGTAACAACTTTGCCTATCACGCTTGGTGGCATCTAGCGCTGTTTCATTTGGAGCGTGGGCAAACGGAGCGTGTTCTTGAATTGTATGACACGCGTATACGTGCCGAAGAGACGGATGATTATCTCGACATGTCGAATGCCATATCCTTGCTGTGGCGACTTGAGGAAGGCGGTGTAGACGTGGGAATGCGGTGGGAGGAGCTTGGTGAAAAAGCCGAGCAAAAGATGAACGATCGAATATTCGCGTTCCACGATGCGCATTACTTGATGGCGATGAGTTACGGGGGCAAGGCATCTGAAGCGGACGGCATGCTGCAAGCGATAGGCGAGGGTGGCGCTCCGGGTATCGAGGGTGCTGTTTATGAAGCGCTTGGCTACCCGCTCTGTAGTGCGATTAAGGCATACGCTGTCGGTGATTACGATGCAGCTGTCGATAGTCTCTATCCAGTGCGTCGGGAATTATTTCGAATTGGGGGCAGTCACGCGCAGCGAGATTTGTTTGCGCGTTTGATGGTTTCTGCGGGCCTGAAAGCGGGCCGGTTTGCACTGGTTCGTGCGTTGGTGGCGGAACGGCTCGGTCAAAACCCCGCTTCGGCGTGGAGTTGGAGTAGGCTCCGGGACGCGTTCGTTGGATTGGATGATCGAAATGCCGCGGAGCATGCGGACGACCGTTACCGTCAGCTTCTAGAAACATAAACTGATCGGCTGCGGGTCGCCTTAAAGGCTAACCCGACGTCGCGCCAATTAAGAATTCCTTGTTGCCTTTGGGGCCGGTGATAGGGCTTTCGCAAATGCCAAGCACCCGCCAGCCCATGCTTTGTTCGATCCATTTCTCCACGTCGGCGCAAACTGCTTTGTGAATTTCCGGGTCGCGCACAACGCCGCCCTTTCCCACGTGTTCGCGGCCTGCTTGGAATTGCGGTTTTATCAGGGCTATCAAATGAGCATTCTGCGCTGCGCGTGCCATGGCGGCGGGCAACACTTTCTCCAACCCGATGAAGCTTGCGTCGCACGTGATTAGAGCAATTAAGTCCGGCACTTGCTCGTCCGTGAGATAGCGCGCGTTCGTGCTTTCCAAGACTGTGACCTGGTCGTGCTCCCTCAGGGACCAATCCAACTGACCCTTGCCCACGTCGACCGCATAGACCTTCTTTGCATTATTTCGGAGCAGTACATCGACAAACCCACCGGTCGAAGAGCCGATGTCGAGACAGATTTTATCTGCCGGCGAAATGTCGAAATTTTCCAACCCGTGGGCAAGTTTTAGGCCGCCGCGCGAAACGTAAGGGTGATCTTTTCCTTTGAGACGCAGGGGAACGCCTTCATCGAGCATCGTGCCGGCTTTGTCGATGCGTTTTTCTTCGGAATATACTGTGCCGGCCATGATGAGGGCCTGCGCTTTGGTCCGCGTGTCAGCCAAGCCGCGTGTGACCAGCAATTTGTCCGCACGCTCCTTCTTTGGCATGTGCGATTGGGCCGTTAGTTTCGGCGAACGACGACGAACTCCGCCGTTGCCCGTAAAAGGTCAGCCTTGGCGTCGAAGATCGAAAGCTGAGAAACGGCGCGATCTGCAATTCGTTTTGCTTCATCGCGCGCGCCGTCGACACCGAGCAACGAGACGAAGGTTTCTTTACCCGCATCTTCATCTTTGCCGACCGCCTTGCCGGTTTCCTCAACACTGCCTTCCACGTCGAGTAAATCGTCTGCAATTTGAAACGCAAGGCCGAGGTCGCTCGCATAGGAGATGAGCGCCTGTCTTTGTTCGTCGCTGGCACCGCCTAAAATAGCACCGGCTTCGCAGCCATATCCGATTAAGGCGCCGGTTTTGAGCTGCTGCAAAAGCGTGATTTCCTTAAGGTCCAACTCTTTCTTCTCAGCTTCCAGATCAATCATCTGGCCACCGACCATGCCGCGTACACCGGATGCACGGGCGAGCATATCGACCAGCTCGATCCGGACCTCGGCATTGTCGTGCGTTTCCGGCTGTGCCACGACTTCGAAGGCGAGGGTTAGCAGTGCATCTCCGACGAGGATTGCGGTCGCTTCGTCGTAGGCCACATGTACCGTCGGTTTACCGCGACGGAGGTCGTCGTCATCCATGGCCGGCAAGTCATCATGGACGAGAGAGTAGCAATGAATGAGTTCTAACGCGGCCCCGGTGCGGAGCGCGTTCATTTCAGTCACGCCAAACAATGAGGCGCTTTGGGCGACTAAAAATGGGCGTAGACGTTTTCCGCCGCCGAGCGTTGTATAGCGCATGGCATTGTAAATACGGTGTTCGGGCGCGCCTTTGGGTGAAAGGATATCGTCCAGAACAGCTTCGACTTTGTCCGCGGTGTCGGACAGGGCTTGCTTTAAATCAGTCATGATTGGTTATTCTATATTTACGGGTTCAGTTTGCGGGGTGCCGTCTGGCGCTAAGGAAATTTTATCGATACGCGTTTGCGCTTCGCGGAGCTTTCCCTCGCAGTGTTTTTTAAGGGCGGCACCGCGTTCATAGGCATCAATGGCCTCATCCAGTTTTCGGCTGCCGGATTCGAGGTCGCGTACGATGGTTTCAAGTTCCCCTAATGCGTCTTCGAAACTCAGTTTAGCGATATCGTCGTTTTTCTTAGGCATGGCTATCTCCCCAACCTTCAAAGCCGCGCGAGTTTAATCGGACCGTCCTCGTCGCGCAATCGGCGGTTTCTAATTACGCGGCCATAAGTGCTTTAACATGCGCAGCAGTGCTTCTCGCTAAAGCGTTTAAGTTATAACCACCTTCTAATGTGGAGACGATACGCCCGCTACATTGATTTTTTGCCACCAAGCCAAGTTGTTCAGTCACCCAGTGATAATCCGCATCGGTGAAATTAAGCATCGCTAAAGGATCATCCGCGTGCGCATCGAAACCTGCGGATATGAACAAAAATTCAGGAGCAAATGAAATCAAGGCAGGAAGGATGATTGTTTCCATGGCGGCACGGAATTCATCGGAACCTGCATAAGGTGGCAATGGTGCGTTTACGATGTTGCGTGCAACACCGGTTTCCATAGCCTGGCCGGTGCCAGGGTAGAGAGGCGATTGGTGAGTTGAGCCAAAAAATAATCCCTCATGATCCCAAAACATAGCTTGCGTGCCATTGCCGTGATGAACGTCGAAATCGATGACGGCAACTCGGTCGAGATTATGGGCATTGCGCGCATGCTCCGCGCCAATGGCAACGTTGTTAAATAAACAAAAACCCATGGCGACGGCGCTTTCAGCATGGTGCCCGGGTGGGCGCACTGCGCAAAACGCGTTCTGGCCTTCACCCGCCATGACGGCATCTACTGCCGCACATAATGCTCCTGCCGCCCGTAGAGCCGCCTCTCCGGACGATGGGTTGAAATGCGTATCGCCATCTAGTGAGCCGTGGCCGCGTTCTGCGATTGTGGAAAGAATTCGGTTCACGTGCTCCTTGTCATGTACACGGGCAATTTGATCGACAGTCGCTTTTGGCGCCTTTCGGCGGTCGAGTGCTTTGAAATGCTTCTGTTCCAGGGCATAGAGGACGGCGTTCAACCGGTCAGGGCATTCCGAATGGCCACGGCCTGGGTCGTGTTCGCAACAGGCGGTATGGGAATAAAGTAGGGTGGTCACGAGTGCCGTCCAAGCTGATGATCAAATTGTTGTGCAACGATAGAATTTTCTTGAGTTTTAAGCAAAAAACATCACCTAATTTCGATATTAACGCTCAAAATTAGATAATGAGCCGAATAAAATTGAGGGCCTGCCCGAATATGCTGAACGGGAAAAAGTGGAGCGTTGTTGCCTGTGTAATTGCCCTAGCGGTTGCAGGGGCCGGATTTGCTGAAGCTGCTGACAAAAAGAAGAAAAAGAAGGGCAAACGCGCTCGAATTTTTGTCGAAGAAATTGTCAAAACAAATGTTACGGAAACCATGCCTATCATTGGGCGTTTCGTGGCTTTGGAGCATGGTGTGGTCGCGGCCCGGGTTCGAGGTGCGGTTACCGAGATCAAAGCGGATGTGGGTAAACGCGTTAAAAAAGGCGATGTGGTTGCAAAGCTCGACGTTAGTCGGTTGGCAGTCGCGAAATCGCTGCGGGTTGCGCGTTTAAAGGAATCTGTTGGGGCGCTCCACGCGGCGCGTGCGCAATTATCCCTAACCCAAGAAGAATTGAGGCGCACCAAACAGCTTAAGGGGTCAGCCGCCTTTTCCAAAGCGCGGCTTATCGACAAACAAAATGAGTTTGCGAAGTTTGAAAGCGAGGTGTCCGAAAAAGAAGCCGGGGTTGCCAGTGCAGAAGCCAATCTGAGAATGGCCGAAATTGACCTGGCTTACGCGGCGATACGGGCCCCGTATGGCGGGGTGATTGCGGAGCGGCACGTGTCGCTTGGCAACTTTGTTAATGTGGGCGATAGAATTGTTACAATGGTGAATGATTTGTCGCTTGAAGTAGAAGCGGATATACCGGAATCAAGGTTGGCAGGCATTACGCCGGGCCGTAACGTCCAAATTAGGTTTGGTAAGAATAAAATCCAGCTAGCTTCTATTCGGGCGGTTGTGCCGGCGGAGGATGGTCGGACCCGGACACGCACCGTGCGGTTCGTGCCTCATTTGAACGGGGTGGCGGGCAATGGAATCTTGGCGGCCAATCAAACCGTCACAGTGGATATTCCCATCTCCGAAGCCAAAGAAATGGTGACTGTTCACAAGGATGCGGTGATCGTTAGCGGACAATCCTATTTCGTTTTTGTGATTGAAAATCGGAAAGCGTGGCGGCGCGATATAAAAATTGGCGCGGCAAGTGGCGATAGGTTCATTGTACTTTCAGGCTTGAAGCCGGGTGAAATTGTTGCGACGCATGGGAACGAGAAACTGAAGCCTGGCAAAAAAGTAAAGATCCGTGAGCAGTAGCGGTATGGCGGACTAGAAAATGGATATCATTCAGCTTGCGATAAAGCGTCCGATGGCGGTTGTTGCCGCCGTTATCATAATTCTGTTGTTTGGCGTTTCGGCTCTTTTCAGTATCCCCATCCAATTATCACCTGATGTGGCTAAGCCGGTCATTACCATTCGCACCCATTGGCCTGGTGCAGCGCCTGCCGAAGTCGAACGGAAAATCGTAAATGAGCAGGAAGAGGAGTTGGCCGGGCTTCCCGGGTTGACGCGAATCACCAGCCGGGCAGAGACGGCGCGCGGTCGGATTGAACTCGAATTCGAGATTGGCACGGACATGGACAAAGCCATGTTGCTTGTTTCGAACCGCCTTGACCGTGTCCGTGGTTATCCCGATGAAGCGTTGGAGCCGAGATTGCGGCGGTCTGGCGAAGATGACGACCGGATTGCGTGGTTTCATTTGACCCGAGACCCCAATGCAAAAGATAAAAAGGAAATCCACCATTTCGGGGATTTTGCCGAAAATGTTATCCGTGACCGATTAGAAAGAGTGCCAGGTGTGGGGACCGTCGGTGTGCGCGGTGGCGGCACGAAGGAAATGCGCGTCATTATTCACCCCGAAAAAATGGCGCAATACGGGTTAACCGTACCAGATATATTGCAGACGCTCCGACGGGCGAATGTGTCGATTACCGCAGGCGATGTGGAAGAAGGAAAGCGTCGTTATGTGGTGCGCACCGAAGGCGAGTTCCGTGGCGTTGAACGCGTTAAGTCCGTCGTGCTTCGAGCGGAAAGGGATGCTGCATCCGGGCGTACTAGTCGTGTGCGGGTCTCTGATATTGCAGACGTAAAGTTTGGCTATTCGAAACCTGTGCATCGTATTCGAACGAACGGCGAGCCTGCCATGGCAATGTTCGCAACCCGTGAAGCGGGGTCGAATATCGTCGAAACGATGAAGGGGGTCCGCAAGGCAGTGAAGGAAATTGCCGAAGGGCCCGCAAAACAGGAGGGATTGGTTTTTCGTCAGCTCTATGACGAGACGGTTTATATCGATTCCGCGATCAACCTTGTTGTGCAGAATATTTGGATCGGCGGCGCATTTGCCGTCGCCATTCTTCTTCTGTTTTTGAGGTCGGGCCGTGCCACTCTGGTGATCGGCATTGCGATTCCTGTGTCTGTCGTATCTGCGTTTGTCGCCATGTCACTGCTCGGGCGTTCAATAAATGTGGTTTCACTCGCGGGGATCGCCTTTGCCGTCGGCATGGTCGTCGATGCCGCCATTGTGGTGCTTGAAAATATCTATCGATTGCGCCAACGGGGCGAATCCGCTTCCGTGTCGGCCCTGCTTGGCGCGCGACAGGTGTGGGGGGCGATTATGGTGTCGGTTCTCACCACGGTTGCCGTGTTTGTTCCGTTGTTGCTTATGGATCGGACGGCCGGCCAGATTTTTCGGGATATTGCGGTCGCCATTTCGGTTGCCGTGATTCTTTCCCTCATTGTGTCAGTGACCGTAATCCCGGCATTGGCTAATCGATTGCTTGTGCGCGGTGTGGCTGATGCAAAGGCCGGATACAAAATTCCTTTCGTCGATGTATTTGGGCGTTGGTTCGTTGAATCAGTGGTTCGACTGACCAAATACATCGTGAGTGACCGTCGTAAGGCATTGGGTTTCGTCGCGAGCGTTACTGTCGTATCGGGGTTTCTGACATGGGCGCTATTGCCGCCTTTGGAATACTTGCCCGAGGGTAATCAGAACCTAGTAATCGGTTATGTCTATTCGCCGGCAGGCTATAACCTTAAAAGTATCACTGAAATGGCGACCCGGATGGAGGATAAAATCCGACCCCAATGGGCAACGGAGACAGGTCCCCATGCGGCGCCGGACGAGCCTCCGAAACTGAAATACTTTTTCTTCTTAGCATTTAGGCAGCGGACCATCATTGGCGCGCGCGGTGTAGATCCGAAGCGTGCGAAAGATATGGTGCCGCTTTTACGGGAGGCGGTGAAGAACGAACCGGCGACTAAGGGTACATTCCGTCAGTCTTCCATATTTGGGCGCCGGGTGGGTGGAACGCGGAGCATTAATATCGACGTGATGGGCCCGGTTCTTGAGGATATTTCCCAAGCCGCCCAGCGGATCTCGGAGATTGCTGAAGAGCATTTGCCCAATGCACAAGTGCGTGCCAGACCCCGGATTGAAGTGGGCGAGCCGGAAATCCGCGTCATTCCAGATGCGGTCCGTCTTGCTGACAATGGGTTGTCGACCCGTGATCTTGCCCTTTCTGTTGATGCTTTCAATGACGGGGTGCGCGTCGCCGAAATCAATGTTGGCGGTGAAATCATCGATTTAATGTTGATGGGGCCCGTGGCCGATATAGGGGCGACACAAGCTATTCAAAACTTGCCCGTGGTCACCCGGTCGGGAAAAATTGTACCCGTCTCTTCTTTGGCTAAAGTGCAGGTCACTACGGGGCCAACCGCCATTTGGCATCGTGAGCGTCATCGCGCAATTACGCTGCGCATTCGGCCTGATAGTTCGATCGCGCTTGGGGATGCGATAGATATCGTGAAGCAGAAAGTGCTGCCGCAAGCGATTGAGGAGGGTTTGCCGCCTGGGATCAGATTTCAATTGGCGGGCACGGCGAAGGAGTTGGATGCGACGGCAGCCGAAATGAAATGGGACTTACTACTGGCATTGGCCATCGTGTTCTTAGTGATGGCGGTCTTGTTCGAGAGCTTTGTCTATCCTTTGGTTATCGTATTTTCCGTGCCGCTGGCGACCGCTGGTGGGGTATTGGGTTTGACGCTTCTTCGGCAGTTCGATCCCGAGCAACGCCTGGATATGTTGACCATGCTAGGATTCGTCATTTTGATCGGGATCGTTGTTAACAACGCCATTCTCATTGTTCATCAGGCACTCCATCATTTCCGCGAAGAAGGCATGGGCCATCAGGAAGCGGTTATGGAGGCCACCCGCAACCGCATTAGGCCAATCTTTATGTCGACCTTAACCAGCGTATTCGGGATGTTGCCGTTGGTGCTATTCCCCGGTGCTGGGTCTGAAATCTATCGGGGGCTTGGCTCGGTTGTCGTGGGTGGATTGGCGCTATCGGCAATTATGACCCTTGCCATCGTGCCACCGTTGTTGAGCCTGGTTATTGGTGCCGTGGAAAAGTCACGCGCGGAAAGAGATGTTAAAGGGCCGGTCGTGCAGGGCGGTGCCGCAGAATAAACACCACGTGAAAGTTGGCATTAAAAAAGGGCCCTATAGGGCCCTTTCTTCATCCGATAGGGATGGGTTTATGCAAAGACGTCGATGACTTGTCCTAACGTCCGTCCGGCTTCGGTTTGACTTTCATTGTCATTGCCCGCTTGCTGGGTTTCGGTGGTTTCCACCTGATTGGTTGTGCGCGCGTCTGCTGCGAGGGCCGCGTTACTCGTACCCGACACGGCGCCTGCTTGCGCTTCGGTTCCCGGCGCGGCTGTAATATCGGCGTTAAATGCCGCTGCTCCGCTGGTAGCCCCAGGCGTCGACGTGTCGTTGATATTCGCTTCCAGCGCGGCCTGTCCGCCATTCGCACCGCTGTCATTTCCGGCATTGCCGAAATTTTCAGAATCGATCGTAACCTGATCTTCAATTTCGATCTGTGCTTGATCGTCCTGCGCTTGTTGCAGATCGGCTTCTTCCGTTTGCGGATCGAATGCAGCATTACCGGCTCGTGCCGCGTCAAATGCTCCGTTTCCGCTAATTCCAGCAATATCAGCCATAGTGCTATTCCGTTCCTTTTTCAAAACCCATTTAAAATCAAGGTCTTGTTGTTATTTTTGATCGGTTCTGCCCCAACAATCATTCACTCTATGGGGTGATACCAATCCTGTCAAACTTTAGGCCACTGCGTATCGGTTGGCAGTGATACAGATCACAACACAGAATGTTTACGATTTTGTTAACATCATGAATATGCTGCGAAGAATAATTTGATGGTTGGCTAGTCCAATGCTCGTGGATCGAGGGCGTCTTGTAGTCCGTCACCGAGAAAATTAAAGGCAATGACGGTCACGAAAATCATCATTCCGGGCCAAACAGCAAGCTGTGGCGCTGACCAAATAAGGTCTTGGGCGTTGCTGAGCATATTACCCCAACTGGCGACCGGGGGCTGAATGCCGAGCCCTAGAAAGCTCAAAATAGATTCAAATAATATGATCGTGCCGACAGACAGCGTTATTGCCACGATGATAGGGGAAATGGCGTTAGGGAGAATATGGCGTGCCATGATGCGGACAGGCGACGCGCCGAGGGCTACGGCCGCGCGCACGAACTCGCGCTCCCTCAACGTCAATGTTTCTGCCCTTACCAAACGCGCGACTGTATTCCAGCCGACCAGAGCGATAATGACGACAATGCGGTAAAGACTGATGTCGTCTGATTGCGCGATTTCTTTGGGAACGCCGACTTTTTCTAAATCCACAGCAGCCAGGACGATCAAAAGCGGCAACAATGGCAGCGCGATAAAGCCGTCATTGATGCGCATGAGCAATCGGTCCAGCCAACCGCCGTAATAACCGGCGATCAATCCAATCAATGTGCCGATTATTGCCGCGATCAAGGCGGCGATTACAGCTACCGTAAGGGAAACACGCCCGCCATAGAGCAGGCGAACGAATAAATCACGCCCCAATTCATCGGTGCCGAATGGATGGGCCCAAGAAGGCCCGTTGAAGCGCTTATAGAGGTCCACATGCGTGTGATCGATGCCGAGGGCTGCCTCCACCAATGGAACTGCAAAGGAAAGCAGTGACAGCACCAGCAGGACGGCAGCGGAGACCAGTGCCATCTTGTGTTCTAAGAAGCGCCGAACCATGCGCCGGATAGGTGTGTCATGCGAAGCGGCGGCGCTCATTATTTGTCTTCCAGAGAGGAGAAGCTCACACGGGGGTCAAGCCACACCTGACAAGCATCTGCGATGAAGTTACCGAGTAGCGTCATGCCGGTGGCGAACAGGAGGCCGACAAGGGCGAGATTAAAATCATTGCCGAGAATAGCGTCGTAAATCGTTTTGCCCATACCGTGCCAGGAAAACATCGTCTCCGTGATTAGGGCGCCGGAAAAGAGAGCGCCGAAACTGAGACCAACCATGGTGATCACGGGCATTACGGAGTTACGAAGCGCGTGCGCGATAACCATACGTTGTTCGCCGACGCCTTTGGCACGCGCGGTACGGATGAAGTCCTGGCGCAGAATTTGAAGCATGCTGGCGCGCATATAACGGGTAAAGCCGCCTGCCGAATGTAGGGTTAGAACCAGAACGGGCAGGACCATATACCAAGCCCGGTCCCAGAAACCCCCTTGGCCGATGGTTTCCATGCCGCCGGCAGGAAACCAAGCCAGGGTGACGGCAAAAAGAATGATCACCAGGAGTGCGAGCCAGAAAGAGGGGATGGAGATGCCGGCGAAGCAAAGCAAGTTGATGACGTAGTCGAGCTTCGTATACGGCTTGAGTGCCGCATAAATGCCGATGGGGATGGCGATCAAGAGCGCCAAGACCAAGCTAACGGTCATCAATATTGCCGTGTTGCCCATGCGCGGTAGCAGAATGTCGATGGCCGGCTGCGTGTAAGTGCGGGAAAACCCGAAATCGCCTTGCAAAGCGTCGGTTAACCAGTTCCAATAACGCTCGTATATCGGCTTATCGAGGCCATACAGCGCTTTCAACCGTGTTGCGTCTTTTGGTGTCAGGTCCGGGTTAGCCGAGATCATAAGATCGATGGGATCGCCCGGCATGAGGCCGATGAGCGCGTAAACCACGAAAGACATCACCAGCAGGACGATAACGCTTTCGAGCAAACGGCCTGAGATAAAGCGCAGCATATCTATTCCTTCACGCCCCAATATTCGACCCAATTGGCGGTCGGATATTGATGCCCGGTAGGCTTAATGCCGGTCAACCATTTGGGTAGTATATAGCCGTTGGCACGGAAATAGAGCGGCAAGACTGGCAGTTCCTCCGCATAGATATTTTGCAGTTTGTTCCAAAGCTGTTGGCGTTCGGGCTCGGTGCATTTGACCTCCACATCGTCGAGCACCTTATCCAGCGCCGGGTTGCGATAGCCTGGATAATTCTGACCCGACCAGCCATTGCCTTTCGATGGAATCATCGTCGAGTGCAGTTGTGAGCGCGGAATGCTTTCCGGCGCCGACATCCAGGCATACATGGCAAGCGCCTTGAATTTTCGATAGGTCACCGTGTTGCCAAAATAAACACGCGGCGGTTCGTTGCGAATACGAATGCCGATGCCCACTTGCCGCCATTGGCTTTGCAGCACCTGCTGGATTAGCTCGCGGGTTTTGTTGCCCGCTGTCGTCATCAATTCCAAATAGAGTGCCTCGCCCTTGGCATTGTGGCGTACGCCATTTTTCATCACCGACCATCCGGCTTGATCGAGTAACGCTTTGGCCTTTTTGGGATCGAATTTATAGGTGGGTACTTTCGGATTGTAGACCCGGTCGAGCGGGTTGACGTTAGCATGCGCCACTGGCTGATGGCCTCCATAAAGCTGGCTGGAAATCGCCTCCCGGTCTACCGCATGAACAAGGGCGCGGCGCACCCGGCGGTCCTTCAAGATGGGGTTGTCCATATTGAGGTCGATATGTTCGTAAATCAGCCCGGGCTTATAGAGAAAGACGAACTTGTCTCCGTGGCGTTTTTCGAACGCTAGCGCCTGGTCGACCGTGAGCCCTAGCTCACCGGCGATCATATCGATGCCGCCGGCCAATAAATTCGCGGTAACGGAGGCGGTGTTTTCAATGACCATGACGGTGATGCGTTTGAAATGAGGTTTCTTGCCCCACCAGTGCGGGTTCCGTTCGTAGATAACGTGACTGCCCGGAACCACTTTGGAAATTAGGTAAGGGCCGTTCCAAAGGCCTGGGTTTGTGGTGTCAGTTTCGTAGGCGCTACGGTTTCGGTATTCCGCCGGCTCTTTGAAATTCTTCTCGTCCAAGTGGGCGGGCAGAATTTGAAAATTATCGATCCCCGCATAATCGCACGTGCGCTTGTTCACATGGAGGGTGAAACGGTGGTCTCCATGCACATCGATATGGGTGATACGGCGGAATAGCTCAAAATCGGCGACACCGGTCAGTTTGTGTTTGCCCACTTTCCATGTGAACAAAACGTCCTTGGTGGTAATCGGCGTGCCGTCGCCCCAGACGGCGCGTGGGTCTAACGAATAGGTGACAGCGATGCCGTCTTTGCCGTCGGCGGTTTTCTCGTAGACTGCGGTGCCTTTGTCGATGCTCGGTAGTTCGCTGCACAGCATACAAGTGAGCTTCCAATCCGCGTCATAGATTGTCACCCGGCGGCGTGCGAAGGCGAGCATGTAGGATTTTGCCAGCATACTGTCGATTAGCGGATTGAAGTTGTTGGGGAACTGGCTGATGCCGATGACCAGTGTGTCTTTCGCGGCAGCTGGGTTCGCGACAAGCATCGCGATGAGCGCTAGAAGGGCCCCCCAACGCCGCATGTTAATTGGCGCGCGCCTTCGCCACATAGCTGCCGTTCTCAAACCGTTTAAAGAAGTGCCCAAGTGCCGGGTGTTTGATCGGATCGTGCGTGTTGTCCGCTTCCAAATTCTGCTCGGCTACATAGGTCATATGGTCCGCATCATTGACGAGCACATGATACCAGGGCTTGTCTTTCGGCGGCTTCGAGCGCGCCACTTTTCCGTACCATTCATCCGTTCCCTGAAAGTCCGCATCTACGTCCACGATAACGCCGCGATAGTCGAAACGACGGTGGTGGATCAATTGGCCGGGAAAGAATTTTGCGAGTGATGAGTTCATAAAGGAGAGTCTAGCGCGTCCAGGTGGAGCTGTCAGCAAAGCAAGAATCTAAGGGGGCAAGTTCGGGACTGTTCCGTTTGGCGGCGCGCTGGATTATGATCCGTGTGGGATTTGAAGGGGTATAAATGGACATTCGCAAAATATCCGATGCACTGGGCGCTGAGATCACCGGTTTAGATTTGGCCGGGCCGCTCACCGATGCGAACAAGAATGAGATTAGGACAGCGTTTCTGAATCGCTCTGTTTTGGTTTTCCGGGACCAGGCGCTGACACCGCCGCAACAGCTCGCCGCAGCACGTCTTTTCGGCAAGGTTGTGCCGTACCCTTTCCTTGAGGGGCTTCCAGACTGCCCCGAGGTGATAGAAGTGCTGACCCGGCCCACCGACAGTATTAATTTCGGCGGTGGTTGGCATACGGATACGCCCTATCTGGAAACGCCGTCGTTGGGCTCTATGCTGTATGCCAAGGAGCTGCCGCCCAAGGGTGGGGATACGCTTTTTTCCAACATGTATATGGCTTATGACGCGCTTGATGCGGATACCAAAGCGCTTCTAGACGGCCGACGCGCGTTGCATTCGGGCTCCAAACGCTATGTTCAGCCCGCCGACAGGTCGAAAATCTATGGCGCGATGAAGCGGAAGAAGCAAAAAGAGGGTGAGGTTAACTCGGATACATTCCACCCTGTCTTCCGCACTCATCCGGAAACGGGCCGGAAGGCGCTGTATCTCAGCTATCTCCACACGGTCGGTGTCGAGGGGATGGCCGAGAAGGAGGCAGGTGAACTGTTAAAGCAGCTCTACGAACATCAGACCCAAGAGGCATTTACCTGCCGCGTTCAATGGCAGCCCGGGACACTTGTGATCTGGGACAATCGCTGCGCTTTGCACAACGCGTTGTTCGATTACGCCGGCCATACAAGGCGTATGCACCGGGTGACCATCGAAGGCGAGCGGCCGGCTTAACCTTTTCGGGCGTTCCTACTTCTCGTATTCCTTCGCCCATCCGGCTTCTTTTTCGCGAACGCGCTGGGCTGCATCCAAAATCTGATCTTTCATTTCCGGCGGCACGATAATGATGCCGGTCTCGTCGCCAAACACGATGTCGCCCGCGCGAATTTGCACACCGTCGAGCGTGATCGGCTGGTTGTGGGAGAGCGTTTCCAAATCCCACTGGCTTTTTACCGGCGAGACACCTTTGCAGAAGACCGGAAAATCCAGCGATTTAAGCTCGTGTGCGTCGCGCGTCGCTCCGTTGATGACGGCGCCTGACACGCCCCTGGGCCGCGCCCGCATGCAATGGTTTTCGCCCCAAGTGCCCGAATCCGTGCGCCCGCCAGCATCGATCAAGATGACTTCGCCTTCGGATGCTAGTTCGCGAGAGACGTCCGCATGGCTAACCAAGGCCTCTAACCGTCCGGCGGTCGCGTGTTTCGGGGCCTGCTGGATGGTATAAGCGGTGCCCACCATGCGCGCGCCCGGCGTACCCAAATAGGTGTAGCCGTGTAGTACCGTGCGCGGTAGCTCCATTTCTTCCATAGCATCACTGATATGGCCTGACTGCAGGTCGAGGAAGGCGTCGCGGTCTTTATCTGAAAGGGGCATGGTTAATCCTTATGGTTGCTCTCTGTCTGTACCCTAATTATCGCCCGACAGGGCCCTACGGTCTACGGCACTAGATAAAGTTGTAGAAGCGTTAATATTTTCTTAAGCATCCCTCGAATACCATTCAAATGCATCCTGTTTTGTTTGGATAGGTGCTTTGGGGCTACCAGATGTGAGGACATGCGATGACCAATTTCATTCACCAAATCCGCTACAAAATTTCTGCCCTCCTGCTTGTGTTTGGCGTTTTGCCGGCAGTCGTAACCTTTAGCTTATATGTCTCGAATGAACGGGTTTTTGAGAACGCCTTTCGCGAGCCGATTAAAGAAATTGCTTCGACCATTGGTGATGTCATCGATCGCAATCTCTTCGAACGATATGGCGATGTCCAAGCATTTGGCCTCAATACGGCGGCGATTGAGTTGGCCCAAGGTGGAAAGTTGGACGTTCAACGTCAGTTGGTAAACGCGATGAATGGCTATATGGCCAAGTACGGCATTTATAAATTAATGATTCTGGTCGATACCAAGGGCAAAGTGCTGGCGGTAAACGATACTGCTGCGGGCGGTTCATCACTTAAAGTGACTTCTTTATACGAAATGAATTTCGCCACCGCGCCGTGGTTTAAGAAGACAATGGCCGGTAATTTCTTGCTGGGTCCCAATCTATTTAGTGGCACCGTCGTCGGAGAGCCCGCTCGAAATTCTATTATTGCTCGCCTTTATGGGGAAGATGGTTTTGTCATGCCGTTTGCGGCGCCGGTCAAGAATGCCGCAGAGGAAACAGTTGGGGTTTGGGTGAATTTTGCGGATTTCGGTCTGGTTGAAGAAATTTTCGCCACCTATTACGAAAAAATGAAATTGAGCGGCAAGGCGAGTGCCGAGCTCACGTTGCTCGATCGGGCGGGCCGCGTTCTGGTGGATTACGATCCGTTAGGGCAGGGTTGGACGACGTATAAACGTAACTTCAACATTATCGGTAAACTTAATCTCGCCGAGAAAGGCGTCGCCGCAGCGGTGGCGGCTGTTGCGGGGAAAACAGGCTCCAGCAACGCGGTTCACGCTCGTAAGAAAATTGTTCAGGCCGCAGGGTATGCGCATAGCAAAGGTGCCTATGATTACCCTGGGCTTGGTTGGTCGGTGCTGGCGCGTGTGCCAAGTGAGGAGGCTTACGCAACGGTGCATCGCGTTTATTTCGAAATGTTGGTGACAATTTTGGTTAGTGTTGTCGTAATTTTGATCGCGGGGTTGATTGTCGGGACAATCGCTAGTCGGCCGATTAAGGCCATGACCAACGCGATGCACAACCTGGCCGATGGTGACACGGCCGTCCACATACCGGCTCAAGACCGTAAAGATGAAATTGGCGAAATGGCAGCAGCCGTTGGGGTCTTTAAGGAGAATGCTCTCGAGAAGGAACGTTTGGAGGCTGCTGCGATAGAAGCGGAGAAGGAAGCGGTCGTGGCGCAACAAAGAGCGCGCAATGAGCTGGCGGATAATTTCGAGAGTACGGTAAAGGGCGTTGTTGAGGGTGTTGCATCGGCGGCGTCTCAGCTAGAGGCGAGCGCACAAACAATGTCCGCGTCCGTAGAGCAAACCAATTCTCAGGCAACGACGGTTGCAGCCGCCTCGGAGCAAGCCTCTGTGAACGTGCAAACCGTTTCGGCAACCACCGACGAGTTGGCGTCATCAGTTCATGAAATCGGAACGCAAGTGGCTGAATCCGCAAAAATTGCCGGCGAGGCCATGGACCAGGCCCGAGAGACCGATAATATTATGCAGGGCCTATCGGAATCGGTGAATAAGATCGGCGAGATTGTACAACTCATCAACGACATCGCCGAGCAAACAAATCTCTTGGCGTTGAACGCGACCATCGAAGCAGCACGCGCCGGCGAAGCCGGTAAAGGTTTCGCGGTGGTGGCGAGTGAGGTTAAGAACTTAGCGAGCCAGACCGGGCGTGCCACCGACGAGATCGGCGGCCAGATTGCCGATGTTCAAGCGGGCACCGAAAAATCGGTGGCGGCAATTCAGGCGATTAACGGCACAATCAACCGAATAAACCAAATCACCGACATGGTTGCCTCCGCGGTGACAGAACAGCAAGCCGCGACCCAGGAAATTACCCGCAATACACAAGAAGCAGCCAAAGGGACCAGCGATGTCTCGGCCAATATCCAAGGTGTTTCACAGGCGGTTGATGTGGCGGGTAACGCATCGGAAGAGGTGCTCATTGCGGCGAAAACTTTATCCGGTCAGGCGGATTCTTTGAGCACCAGTGTAGATGGGTTTATCGCCCATGTTCGCGCCGGGTAATCAGCTCTCAAGCCCCCGCTTAAAACCTGGTGAGGGTGGTGGAAAAAGGGCCGGAATGCCATAAGGGTTTTCGCGCCCTATAAACTCGCGAGGTTCCTCATGGCCGACCCTAAACGCCTTCACCCGACCGACAGCGGGCCAATCCACCTCGCCGACCACAACTGGTTCTATGTGGGCGGCGAGTATGTGGAACGCGACGGCAAGTCCATGCTCAAGGGGCAGATGTATGTGGAGCGCTATATCCCGGATGTCGCGGAAGAACAGGCCCAAAAATTTCCGGTGGTGATGATCCATGGTGGTGGGCAGACCGGGACCAACTTCACCGGCACGCCGGACGGACGGCGCGGCTGGCTCCATGACTTCCTCCGCGCCGGCTACACGGTCTATATCGTCGATCAGCCGGAGCGGGGGCGGTCCGGCCATATCGCAGAGGAAGACGGGTCCTACCCGTTGGTCCATTACGACACACTGCGGACCGAGCAACGTTTCACCGCGCCGGAAATCCATAAGCTCTGGCCGCAATCGGTTAGGCACACGCGCTGGCCGGGTGCGGGCGTCAAAGGCAATCCCATCTTCGATAAATTCTTCGCCTCCCAAGTGGATATGCTGGCCAGTCGTGACGATTGCGAGACGCTGACCCGCGATGCGGGCGTGGCCCTGCTGGACGAAATCGGTCCGGCCATCCTGCTGGTCCACTCCCAATCCGGCCCTTTCGGCTGGCTGATTGCGGACGCGCGCCCCAATCTGGTCAAAGGCATTCTGTCCATAGAGCCCAACGGCCCACCCTTTTATGAGGCACTGCTGACCGGCGGCGAACCTTGGTACGCATATGAGAAATCCCCGTCGCGCCTCTACGGCCTCACCCGCGCGCCGCTCACCTACGACCCGCCCATCACTGATCCCGCCCAGCTAAAGCCTGTGCTGGAGGACGCCGACATCCCCAGCGGCCCAGACCAATTGCAATGCTACCAACAATCCGACCCACCGCGCCAACTGCCGAACCTGCAAAACATCCCCATCCTGATCCTCGTCTCCGAAGCCTCCTACCACGCCACCTACGACGCCGGCACCAGCCGTTTTTTAACGCGCGCTGGTGTCGATCACGACGTCATCGCGCTGCCCGACAAAGGCATCCACGGCAATGGCCATATGGTGATGTGTGAGGCGAATAACCACGAGATAGCGGATGTGTTGATCGGGTGGTTGGGAGAGCGGGCGAGGGCGTAGCGTTTCGCGCGATGGCGCTTGCGAGCATATTCTTTCAACCGTAAGCTATTACCCATGCAAATCGCTGCCTTCGATCGGCCCGCCTTACCTTCGCCAACATCGGTTGGGTGCCATAAAGGGGACATGACCCGTTTCGCAATTGCGAATAAGGGATCGTGTCCCCTTTATGGGCCTCATAAAAAATCCAAAACCCCAAAGGCACCCAAAATCACCGGCCAGAGCGCACACCACACCCCGCCCGTCGAGGGGCAAGCGGCCCCGCAGCTTCAGCCTGCAAATCTGCGAGGCCTAGCCCAAACCGGCGCGGCACCCACGATTTCCGGAGTGTTCGGAGAAATCGTCTGGCTGTTAACGCAATCGCCCGTTCACCGTCATTTCTTCGTGTCAGATCTAGAATGGTACGTGATTGCGCCGGTCACGGCGCAGCAATTCCGCCTTTTTAAGGCAGAAGGTCGTCCCGCTGGGCTGGCTTTGTGGGCCTATCTCGATGAGGCTGCTGAAGAGCGTCTACGCGCCGGCGGTGGGCGCCTTTCGCCAGAGGGCTGGAACGGCGGCGAGGCGCTCTGGCTCATCGACATGGTCGCGCCCTGGGGCGGTGCAGCCGAGATGATCAAAGAACTCTCTAAAACCGGCCTTAAAGGTAAAAAATTCAAATATTACGAGAATGACGCTCAAGGCGGTCGCACGGTTAAGGAGATCGGCTGATGGGTGCGCGCTTGGAATCATTGAAGTCGATTTGGATGAGCTATGGCCCTCTTTTTGGGCTGATCGGATTTCCGGTTTGCATGACCGTACATTGGCTAATTATTTCTCCCTGTTACCGGAAGAACACCCCAATTTGCCAGAAAGTTAGTTGGTGGGTGGATGTCTATAATTTGGAATTATATGGGTGGTTTTCGGCATTTTTTCCTGCATTTAGTAGATTGGATACATATACATCGACAGTAATAACCGAAAGATATCTTTTTATCACTTATAATTATTTATCATATTATTCTTTCTATTTTATTTTGTTTTGCATAACCATGGTTTTTACATTCAGGTCGGCGAGTCTATACTTTGAAAAGGACTTAAATAAGAAATTTCAAAAATTTTTAAGTAAAAATAAAACTAGTGACGAAAAAGATAGAATGAATATCAACAAAATATCAATAAATACCTTTGCCAAGAAATACTTTTATTCAAACATTGGTCTGTCGGTGTTTATGATACTTGTATTTCTGTATTTGATATTTATTCCGTCCGCTGACTTTCGGGGGGGGAGGCATTTTGATGTGTACTCAATTGTAAAAAATGGGAGAGGGGCGCCGTATTTCATACTTTTATTTACCGGCGCCTTTACCGGGTTTTGGGTCATCATTTTTTTAATCTATACGAGAAATCGATGGATTGAAAAGGCAGCTAGTGGTGGCTGATTCCATTTCGTTAAACGAGGAAGTGTGCTGAGGGCGGTATGACAAATATCAACATTGGAGGAGCATTTCCGAGGACACCATACTCATTTAGGCATTTCCATTTAGGCATTTCCGGGAGGCATTTCCGGGGACACCATACTCATTTAGGCGTTCCACCCGGCCCGAAACCGGGGACACGATCCCTTATTCACGGTTGCGAAACGGGTCATCTCCCCGCTTTTTGCATGCTGCCGCCCAGCCGCTTTTTAGGGCGGTGTGGTTACGGCCTTTCTTCTTTAAGACAAATGCTTCTTAAAGAACGCCATCGTGCGTTCCCAGGCTTGTTTGGCGGCGGCTTCGTTGTAGCGGGGCGTGGAATTGTTGTGAAAGCCGTGCGGGGTGCCGGGATAGCTGTGCATCTCGTAGGACACGTTGTTCTTTTTTAGCGCTGCCTCATAGTCCGGGCGCATGCGGTTTACCTTTTTGTCGTCGTCGGCATAGTGGATCAACAGCGGCGCTTTGATTTTGGACACTTGGTCCGCCTTGACCGCGCGGCCATAGAAGGGGACGCCCGCATTGAGGTCGCTGCCCAGCTGCACCGCTCACCGGGCCACAAGTCCGAGGCTGAAAACCAGCGGAAAATACCCGTTTTTATCTTGTTTGTCGGGAAAAAATGACATTAAGATATCGCATTGGTCGAATCAGTATCGGCGTAAAGGCCGATGGTATTCTTGCTCAAACGATGGCAAACCGGTGAGAAAATGAGGCTAGGACAAAAATTCGGCGGATTTTCGGCGCTCAGCGGTGTTTGCCTGTTGTTGGTGGCGTGTAACACGACGCCGGCGATGCACGTGCCGACTGTGAACCCTCCGTCGGCCAAGCCGGTTGATCTACCGAAGGTGGAGCAGGCGTCATTTGCGCTCAAGAGAGTTATCTCCAGTATTAAACGCGGCACGAGGATCGCAAATTTGCCCGCTGGTGGTGTTCAGGGCGCAGGTGGGACGTACTGCAATTTCCGCTATGGCGAGGATGCCGGGTTGGAGTGGGTGAGTGGGCGTAAGTTGCTCGGGGATTGGCAGAACGAATACGGCGAAATCTTTTTTGATAACCTCACCAATGCGGGTTTCAATGTGGCCGGCGATCGCAATAGGGTTTTCGGCGATAGCGATGCGGTTGTAGCGTCGGATTTTTGGGTCGGTGCTCGGATCACTTCGATCAGGGGTAATTTTTGCAATGCGCACCATTGGTGGGATGGCCGCCCGTTGAACAAATCCAGCGGCGAATTGTATATGGCCGTCGAGTGGACGATTTATTCCGGTCTCTACGAACGCGAAATTCACCAAGTAGAAACCGAAGGTTACTACAAGTTATACCAGCCCAAGCGGCGTGGCTTTGGTATCACGATGGGACATGCGTTCGCCAACGCCGTGGATCACCTTGCCACGGATGAGGGTTTTATCAAGATCGCAACTCGACGATTCGATCTCAATCGAGGACTGGGTCTTAGGTCTCACAGCAAGAGCATCGAAATTCCGTCGAGGCGGCTTTACAAAGGATCGCTTAAATCGAAAATTGATCGGATTTTGTCGGCGGTGGTGACGATCAAGTTAACGGGGGCCCATGGGTCCGGCTTTGCCATTGCGGAAAACGGTTTGATCATGACGAACCAGCACGTGGTTGCGGGCGCGAAAAACGTCAAGGTCGTGTTGAGTAACGGCCTTGAGGTAGAAGGAAAAGTGCTGCGCACTGATGCGCGACGTGATGTCGCCCTGGTCAAAATTCCCGTGCGCGTTCCAACAGCATTACCGTTGCGGACCGAACTCCCGTCGGTATTGGAAAAAGTCTACGCGCTCGGTTCGCCATATGCAGCGGCTTTAAAAAATTCCGTGACGGCCGGCATTGTTAACGCTATCCGACCGCGTTACCTCAAGGGATTGCCAACTATACAGGCTGATGTGCCGATTTCCGGTGGCAATAGCGGCGGGCCGTTGGTCGATGCACGCGGCAATGTAGTTGGTATCAGTACGGCCGCAACAATCCACCAACGAGTACAAAATTTGAATTGGTTTGTTCCCATCGGATCGGGGTTGAAATCACTCAAAATTTTCAAAGCCGTTAAATGATGCGGTGCTTTTCGCGTTAAATCAGATCTTTCATCGCCGCTTTTTAAGGCGGCATTCTTTCGGCCGTCCCCTTAAGGCAAATGCTTCTTGAAAAAAAAA
>Ga0055584_100000441_pt1 | contig 39485 bp, 32 predicted proteins | sample OSDHelmetaG_FD_58716 | JGI IMG/M metagenome (GOLD analysis project Ga0055584, IMG submission 58716) | Pelagic marine sediment microbial communities from the LTER site Helgoland, North Sea, for post-phytoplankton bloom and carbon turnover... | ecosystem: Environmental > Aquatic > Marine >...
AAGTGGTAAGGCCGGGCTCTGCAAAAGCTCTATCGCGGGTTCGATTCCCGCCCTCGCCTCTCTTTCCAACTCAAGGCATTGATAATGAGGTAGCCCCCTCTGATTCAAAGGGTTACAATTTTGAGACGGCACACGAAAGTGAGACACAAGCCGACTTGGAAGCAATGCCCAAAGTACCCCACACCATTCTTCGGAATGGCGTTTATTACCTGAACTTCCGCAACCCGGAACGCCTCGTGCCGGCTGGATTGGCTAAGAGCCATTTCAAAAAGAGCCTCAAAACCAAGAACAGGCAGGAGGCCAAGAGCGGGGCCAATCACGAAGTGGCGTTACGTCAGGCGGAGAAAGATCGCCTGCTTCGCGAACTCGATGGAGAGTCTGAATTGCACGAGCGTGCGAACGGCGGCAATGGATCGGTTCAGAGAAAGTCACGATTCCGAGTGGAAAGGACAGTGCGTCGCGACCGCTCGCGACGATCTCGCAGCATTAGAAGGAACAGGGCCGTGGGCACCTATCGAGTGGGCGAAGGAGTTCCAAAAGTTCCTAGAGCCAAAAGGCATCACCTTCGATCCAGATAACACTGACGATGAGCAACTCCGGCTCTTCAAGAAGACGGTGATCGAATCTCAGTGGCGCACACTGGAGAGTTTCGAGGGTCGTGAATATCTCCATCGTGATCCGGCGTTCACGGAACTACACGGGACCTCTCCGCTTGCCCCAGCGCCACCAAAGACTCGAACGATTGCCGAACTTTGCAACGAATACCGGAAGCCAAACTGGCCGCAGGCAGATCGCCTGCGACCATGAAATCCTACAACACTCGCTTAGATGCCTCAAAAGCCCGCTCTCGGCGCCGAGACGAACCTCGCGAGTCTCGACGATCTGCACGGTGGTGACGCCTACGGAGCCGGGAAGAAGCTCGTGTCCCCTCCTTGATCTGGGGTGAAAGCGCCCACCACGTAGTCGAATTTTCCCATCACGAGGGATTGATGTCGCCCTCTCCGCTCATGGTGTCACGTAAATCGCATACACTTTGGCATCGCCTGCATCAGGAAGCTCGATACGAAGCGCGAAGTTCTCCCCCGCTGGAATTGGCGAGGACATCGGAACCTCCACCCGCGTTCCCGACTCCGTGACCTTCGCAGAAACGCCCTCCACGGGACGCGCCAACTCGTCGATCAGGTAAATAGTAAGCGGTGCGTCGGAGGAAACACCCTCCACATTGACGAAGACTCTCACAGGCTTCCCGGTTTGAAAATGCGCTGTCTCGACATGGGCGCTGGTGCCGGCAATTTTGCGGGACAGATAACCGAATCCATCACGCCGCAGCGTCGCAAGCCCGATCTCCATGTCTTTCAGTTTACCTCCGGTATCCCAGTGCGAATACCAGATCATCGTCTTGTCGCCCTCATTTACAAAAGCGTGCCCCTGCAGCAACGCAGTGTCATCCCATTCGCCCGGCTTGCCTCGTGCGATGACTTTGTGATCCGAAATCGGCTCGCGGAAATGAATGCCGTTGTTGCTCACGACCAACCCGAGATCGATGGTTACACCTTTGTTCCAATACTTTCCGTCTTCGGGTTTTTCCGGCGCATCCTGCCAGAGCCCATTCAACCCCACTACTACATTGCCACGATTCCAGAGCCCTGCTCCCATGTGGCCTTGCTGTCCTTTCACCGGGGTCGAAGTTAGTTGGCCGGGCCGTGCGAGCGCGAAGGCCTTGCTGTCGGACCAACTCGAAAAGTCAGCCGAGCGATAGGTCAGGGTGACGCGGCCCACATCGCTCCCATCCATCCGCCAGGTCCACGGAGAAATGAGCTGGCCTGGAGCATAGTAGAAATCGCCGAACTTGTAGAGTCCCGACACCTCGAAGCGTTCATTGCCCGCATTCATCGGTCTATCGCCTACGACCTTCCAGCTCAGTCCATCAGCACTGGTCGCGGCGATAAAGGCACCCCACCTCCGTTCGTCGGGACCAATCGTGCTTCGCCCACTCTTTACATCCGCGAACTCAGGATGCGCGATGTAAACGCACTTGTAGCGACGTTCCGGATCGGGATCATTCGGTTCGTAGATGACGGAGAGAAAATCGTTCACCTTGGCTAGCCCCGAAACCTCGGACTCGATCAGGCAAATGTTGTTTTTCGTATTTCCTTTGAACTCTACCAGCCCCAGTTCCGGCTTCGTCCAGGTCACGCCGTCGTCGCTTTCGGCATAACACATCGGGCGCCACCATCCGGGTGCCTGGCCGGCGGCCAGTTCGACTTCGAACATGCCGAGATACCACATGCGAAATTTGTCGCCGTGCTTCATTACCGTTCCATAGAGAATAGCATGCCCATGATCAGGAGCATTCTCGGGGCCACGTCGCAAAACCGGGTTTGCCGGATGTTTCGTTGCGGTCACCGGAGTAACGAAAACATTGTTCCGCCACGGGATGGCATGGTCATCGAAGGAAAAGAAAACAGCTTCTTCAACCGAGGGACCACCGTCGACAGAGACCTGCCCGCGGGCATACCCTGACAAAAGTATAATCATTGTGATATAAAACAGGAATTTTCGAAGCATGGCTATTCGAGTTTTAGAAGTGTGGTTTCATCTGCACCGATTCCTTCCGGAGCATTGTCGAAAGTTTCCCAGCGCGAACCTTCTTCGCTACCGGTGAGCTTTTGAAAATCCGAAAATGTCTCCGGACGGAAACTCGTCTTATCGACGCGCAGACTTTTGAAATCGTAGAGATTGCCCGCTCCGCGCCAGACCGTATTTGGGAATAGCAACGACTCGGGTTGGAATTTTCCGGCAGAAAAAAGACAAGATCGAAAATCGACAATACCTCCCGGGGTCAGCATCACATTGACACCCTCAAAGGTGCAATTCGTCGCATGCAAGGCGCCACCTCGTCCGATTCGAAGCTCCTGTGGTGCTTCGCCATCACGTCGGATCAGCACGTTCTTCATTCGTAGATTACAGAGGCCGCCCTCATCCAGGTATTTGGCTTCCAGCCAGAAGGATTTCGCCGCGCTGCTCTCGATCAGTGCGTTTTCCAGGGAATGATCGAGGCCTATGAAATAGAGGTCGAACCCGTGACAATCACGAATGTAGACATTGCGATAGTATGTTCGGCTCGTATTGACGTCGCAGAGCCCCGTCGAATTTCCAATACTGACAAAGCCATCAATTCGGCAATCCGCATCCTCATGCGCACTGAATCCATCATCGCCGCATTCGATCGCCCTAATGTTTTCGAAGACCAGATTTCGCTGCGCACCGTGAACGTTGTATCCATCGTTGTAGACATGCGTTCCCGTGATATTCCTCACTGTGATGTGAGATCCGGCCGAGGAAAAAATCACTGCGCTGCTGCGCTTCGGATAGCGAATGTTCGACTCCTCCAGTTTTTGCCCCTCGGGCAAGCGGAGATAGAATGCATCCTCTTCCTGCACGTAAGTCCACTCGCCGGCCTGCAAGTCAGCAACCGGCTTGAGCGGATCACTGGGCCCTTTCGATGTGCGATTCATGCGCTGCATTTTGCCGTTCCAAATCAAATACCAACGCCCCACGATCGCATTATCGGTTTTGGGATACAGCGCCACCTTTCGGAACAAGTCCGGTTTCACTTGCTCCCAATCTTTCGAGGTCACAGGCTCACTTCCATCGAGAACTGCCCCATGCCCGTCGAGAGTGATCGGCTTGCCAGGCTCTCCATGCCTCTTGGTGAAGACGGCGCTCTCATACCATACACCCCGTGTGAGATGAATCGTGTCACCGGGCTGAGCCAGTCGGATCGCACGCGCGATCGACTTCACCGGGGCAGTGCGCCCATCGTTTGCGTCGTCCCCTGCTTCCTGATCGACCCGGATATCAGTTGATTCATCTGCCCAAACCGAGGACAGAAATAATGTGCTCAACACGCACAGCAAGATCACGCAACTGCGAGAAAGGCTCGACTGCTTGGCGTGGGGCGCTCCGCTCATCCTTTTCATCATCACCCGCGAGAATCGGCTTGGCAAGATCTAGCTTCTCAGAACAAGGCACGATCGTGTGTATCCTTTCACCTTTCCGCCGTTGCTTCTGCTCCGCCGAGCGCAGTTTGCGCCTGACTTTTGCAACGAGCCGCTCGCAAAACCGCCTCAATCTTGAAGAACCGAGGGTGCGAGTCTGCCGTAACCCTTTCAGGATGTCCCATCCACGTCCGGAAAAAAACTTTTTCTGGTAAACAAATCAGTGTAAGTTTTTTCGCTCCACTGGAGACGAATGCGTTTGACGCGACATTCCCCCCTCTCGTGGTTACACGATTCTTATCTCAGACCAGCTGTTTCATGTTTTTATCTGCCCTTCTCAAGTCGGCAAAGCTCTCTGCGCTGATTGCGCTCACAGCCTTTCTTCTCGCCCCTCCTTCTCAGGCCCAAACGCAGCATGGCGATCTCGCTCTTCGCGTCACCGAAATGCTCGAAGACGAGCACTTTCTGAAGGAGCCTTTCAACAACGATATGTCAAAGAAGGTGCTCGACACCTACTTGAACATGCTCGATTTCAGCAAAATCTATTTCACCAAAGAAGATGTCGACGGATTCCGTGCGAAGCATGAGCAAACGATCGACGACAACGTTCGCAACGAAGCGATTCCTGCGGCCTACGAAATTTATGCGACCTACCAGGAGCGCATCCGCAGTCGAGTAAAGATGGCCAAGGAACTTACCAAGCCAGGCACCTTCACCTACGACTCGGATCGCACGGTCGATATCTCGCGTAAAGATGGAGACTGGGCACCCGCAGGAGAGGCACATGACCAACTCTGGCGCAACCTGATCGAGGGTGATCTGATCCGTGAAAAACTGATCGCTGACGCCCTTGCCGAGGAAGAGGCTGAGGAGGCGAAAAAGCGCGAAGAAGATGGACTTCCTCCCAAGGAAAAAGATCCCAATGCCAAACCGAAAATGACGATCTACGAGAAAGTCGCTGATCGTTACGACCGCATTCTCAAGCGAGTGAACGAAAACAACGTCGAAGACGTGGCGACTCTTTTCATCAAATCGATTGCCCGTGCCTACGATCCGCACTCCGAGTATTTCTCCCAGCAGCAATACGACAATTTCCGTATTGGAATGAACAAATCGCTCAAGGGAATCGGAGCGATGCTGCAGAAAGACGAAGATCAGGGCGGTGCCACGATCGAAGGACTCGTCGTCGGTGGTCCGGCATTCAAAGGGGGCGATCTTGAGGTGAAAGATCGTGTCATTGGAGTCGCACAGGGCGAAGACGGCGACTTCGTGGATGTCGTGGAAATGAAACTCTCCGACATCGTCGACCTCATTCGCGGTGAAATCGAATCCGTCGTTCGACTCAAGGTGATTCCTCAGGGCGAAACGACTAAGATCAAACTCGTCAATATTGTTCGCGACAAAGTTGATTTGAAAGATGCTCTCGCTACAGCTGATCTTATCATCACGAAAGACCCCAAGGGCAACGAGCAAAAGATCGGCTGGATCACCCTGCCGTCTTTCTACGCTGACATGGATGGTGGACAAACCAGCACAACGACAGACGTTCGCCGTCTCCTAACTCGACTCTCCATCGAGGGGATCGACGGCCTCGTTGTTGATCTCCAAGACAACGGAGGAGGTTCTCTTGAGGAAGCAATCAACATGACCGGCCTCTTCATTCGCAAGGGACCCGTAGTTCAATCCGTCGACTGGCGCGGCCAGCGTGATCAGAAATCATCGAAAAACGGCGAAGCGATGTACAACGGTCCGATGATCGTTCTCATCAACAAGGCGAGCGCTTCGGCTTCCGAGATTTTTGCAGCGGCATTGCAGGACTACGGCCGAGCAGTTGTGGTGGGAGACACCACCACTTTTGGTAAAGGAACGGTACAGCAACTTCGCCCCGTTCTGACAAACCAACTCAACTTGCTGCTCAATCGTCAGGTCAATCAGCAGGGTGCACTCAAGCTGACGATCCAGACTTTCTACCGCATCAACGGTCATTCCACTCAACTCGACGGAGTCGCTTCGGACGTTCACCTTCCCTCCATTCTCGATATCGCTGAGATCGGTGAAGACTCGCTTCCGAACGCGCTTGATGTTGAGCCAATCAAGCCCAGCAATTACGGCCCGTTTTCTGAAAAGCCACTTCCGATTCGGCAGTTGAAGCAAGCGTCTGAAGCGCGCATTGGATCGATGCCCGGCTTCGAATACATTCTCCAGACGATCGGTGAGGAAAAGCAGCGCATCGAAGAGAACAAGATCTCTCTCAACCTAGAAGAGCGAAAGCAAAAGGCCAAAAACGACGAAGCGGAACGCGAAGCTCGCAAGCAGGAGCGTATCGAACGCTTTGCCAAGATCAGGGAACAAGAGAAGGACCTGTTTACGATTTACAAGCTCACTCAGGACAACGTTCTTGAGGAGGGCCTGACTCTTGCCGAAAAACTTTCCGACGAGCAACTCAGCGGAATGACTCGCGGGGATAAGCAGAAAGAAGAGGACCCTGACATCAAAGCTCTCGAGTATCCTCACACACTCGATCCCTACGAGCGCGAGTCGATCAACATCGTCCAGGACCTCATTGCGATCAGCAAAACCGGAAAGCCAGTCAACATCTCGGCCGCCAAGCCGCAGCGTCGCGACAAGACCACTCCGATCCCCGTCTCCGAGGAAAAGCCGAACTAATTCCGGCACTTTATCAAAGTCCCTTGGCAAATCTAGGGGCGTAACCATCTCCGCCTATGCATGGCGGTCTCGAAAACGCGTTTGAAGGTCTATCCGTTCAGCTACAGGTCCCGGACCTCTGGCAGCAGGAAGCGATTCGCTTTCTGCGCGACGGCAAAGACGTAGTTGTCTCCGCCCCGACCGGTGCGGGGAAAACATTCATTTTTGAATCAATCGCCGACGAAGGAAAACTGATCGGCGCGGATCGGCAGGCCGTATACACCGTCCCTACCCGCGCCCTCGCTAATGACAAATGGCGCGAGTGGAAAACCAAAGGTTGGAAGGTCGGAATCGCCACGGGCGATCTCGCCGAAGATCTCGATGCGCCTGTCATCGTCGCCACGTTGGAAACCCAGCGGGAGCGGCTTCTCTCAGGAAACGGCCCTTCTATTCTCGTGATCGACGAATACCAGATGATCGGCGATCGACGGCGCGGTCTGCACTACGAACTCTCCGTCGCACTCGCCCCACCAGAAACGCGACTGCTACTTCTCAGCGGAAGCGTTGCCAATCCCACGCGTGTCGCGGATTGGATAAGCCGTCTCGGGCGCGAGGCAGTGGTGGTAGAGACCAAAGAACGCCCGGTACCGCTCGAAGAAATCCCGCTCAACGCGCTTCCCAATCTCGCTCCGCGGAAGTATCGCAATTTCTGGGAAAGACTCGCGCTCTCGACACTGCTCTCGCACTACGGTCCCCTGCTGATTTTTGCTCCGCATCGCAAGGCCGCCGAAAAAATCGCCACGAAAATTGCGGCGGCCCTACCGAACAATGATCCCATCCGCATGGGCGACCAAAGTCTTGAGCAGTCATGCTCCAAATCGCTCGCTCGCCTTCTTCAGAAACGTGTCGCCTTCCATCACAGCGGTCTCGGATTTACCGAACGTGCAGCCGTCGTCGAGCCTCTTGCCAAAGCGGGACAACTCCGTGTCATCGTCGCCACAATGGGACTCGCGGCGGGAATCAATTTTTCGGTCCGTTCGGTCTTTGTTGCCGAAACCAGCTACCGCGATGGTCCTTTTCAGCGAAATGTCACCCCAGACGAACTGCTTCAGATGTTCGGCCGGGCCGGACGGCGAGGACTCGACGAGACAGGATATGTTATCATCGGCGACAAGAGTCCACGTCTTTACGATTCCCACCCACTCGAGCTGAGGCGACAGAACGAAGTCGATTGGCCAACCCTGATCCGGAGAATGCACTTTGCCTCGCTAGATGGAGGCTCTCCTTTTCTGGCCGCCAGAGAATTGCGAGACCGGCTCTTTTCCGATCAGAAGGTCGCGCTCGGTTTTCAATCCGACTCCGTCGAATCCGACCCCTCCGCTTCTGGGGAATCAGGAGAAGGAAATTCCCTGTTTGGCCTCAAGCCCACTCGAAAGGAAACGTTCAATTCCGAGGGCGAATGGGAAACAACGAACGCAGCGCGAAATGTCACGGGAAGTCTCGGAGATGCCCTCACCTTTCTCAGAGCGCGTAACCGCCCAGCGGAAAGCAACAGCCAACTCGTCGCAGGATTGCTGCCCGCCCGAACCCGTCTCTGTCGACTCGATCAAAAAGGCAACGGTCCACGTCGCTACGGAATGGAGATCGCCGTCGCGACCGAGAAGGAACCCGGAAGCTTTGGCCTTACCAAATTCGCGGGAAAACTTGCGGACGCCCATCGCGACGTTCGATTTTCGCAGAATGAAATCGCAGGCTTGCTGCCCGATGCCTTCGCCGAATTCATCACTCCTGCCGAATTTGAAAGCGTCGTAAAACGCGGCGGACAGCTTTACCTGACAGGACATTTCCAAAACGCAGAAATTGACGTCTACCTCGACAGTCACGACCAGGCCATCCACAGTCCTGATTCTCGCACCATTGAAATTGATTCCGAAACACACTACGCCGACGAAGACTCCGGCGAAATTCGGGAAGCGGCTGCAGGGACTGCCGCCCAGGCGTGGCGTAAACTCCGTCTTATCGAGGAAAGCGGAAAGCCAACTGAGCGAGGGGTTCTCTTTTCCCTGTTCCAGGGAGGAGAAGGACTCGCCATCGCAGCGGCGCTCGAAGATATCCACTACCCCGTGGAAGAGATCGTTCTCCACCTCGCGAATCTCCGCGCCGGCCACCGCTTTGAACTCGATACCGTTCCCGAAGCCGAGCGACTGATCGATTCCATGGGCAGCGAACGACTTGCCGCTGCCTGTCGCCAGGCAAACGGCCCGGTCGATTTTGAGGGCTACCTCGAACTCGGCCTTCCTGTTCACTATGGTGAGGGAGCCGCCGAAGTCATTTCCCTGATGCTCGATGGAACGCTTCACAAGCTCAGCAGTCACGCTGCAAAGCTTGAGTTCGGCTCGGGAGACGTCGAGCGTGCTTTCGTGGAATGGCTCAGCCTCCTCCGCCACATCCACCTCGCCCCTGATCTGGAGAACGCGCGATGGCGCGAACTCAAGCAAGCCGCCGCAGTAGAACTGAAACGCCGGGATCGATGCAGTCCGCTCGCCAACCTCCCTAAGCTTCCGATCACCGTTTTGCAGAAGGCACCGCAACACGGAATTCGTTATGGGATGGTGTGATGTCACGTCCCCATCTTCCCCTTGTCCCACTCCCCTTTCTGGCGTACCTCTAGAATTATGGCTGAAACTCTTTCTCTCAACTCTGCAGTTCTCGAAAAAACTCGTGAGCTTTGCACACTGATTCTCAAGTCGGGTGAATACACCGACAACGTCTCAAAAATCGAAACCTTCTTCGCCGACGAAGAGGCTCAGGCGCAATATCGCGAATTTGCCGGACTCGGAGAAGAGCTTCATCAGAAGCAGCACGAAGGAACGATCACTCCAGAAGATGTGGAGAAATACGAGGGTCTCCTCAAGGCGCTCAAAGAAAATTCTGTAACGGGCGGATTCATGACGGCTGAAGGCGCCCTCAACGGCATTGTCCAGCAGGTTTCCAAGCACGTCGGAAAAGCTCTTGAGCTGGGACGCCTTCCCGAGCCGGAAGACCTTGAAGACAGCGGTTGCTGCAGCAGCGGCGGTTGCGGATGTGACTAATTTCTATTCGCCCATGCGACACGCCCCAAAGGGGTAACATCAATCTAGCCCAGGGCATCGCCCTGGGTTTTTTGTGTACGAGCCGAATTAGGCCGACAGCACTTCAGCAGTTGCCTTTTCAAGCGCTATGACTGCATCCGCAATCTGCTCATCGGTCGAACACAGGGGCGGCATCAAAGTCAGCGTGTCGCACACGGGGCGCGTCAGCAGCCCGTGGTTTCGGGCCGCACGACAAATGCGGGCTCCCGTCTCGTTCTTCCAATCCAGCTCGCCACCTGTCTCAGCGTCGACCAGATCAATCCCAGCAACCAATCCGACCTGGCGAAAATCGCCAAAATGAGGCACGCGCTCGACGGTTTGCTCCAGGAAGCGATGGAACGATTCGATCCTGGTGGGCAATGAAGAAATCACATCCTCTTCTTCAAAAACCTGAAGACTCCCCAAAGCCGCGGCGCAACCAAGTGGATTCGCGCAGTAGCTGTGGCCGTAGAAAAAAGTTTTAAGTTCCTCGTATCGACCGAGGAAGGCTTCAAAAACCCGCTCCGTCGTCAACGTTGCCGCGAGCGGCATGTAGCCGCCGGTGAGTCCTTTTGCGAGGCAGAGAAAGTCGGGAATCACCTCTTCGTGTTCGCAGGCGAACATGCGGCCGGTTCGACCAAAGCCGGTCATGACCTCGTCAAGGATCAGGAAGACGCAGTGTCGGTCGCACCACTCCCGGAGTTGTTTCAGCATTCCCTCCGGCCAGGTCTTCATCCCGGCGGCACCTTGAATGAGCGGTTCAATGATCACTGCATTTGCGGACTGCGCCTCTTCGTTCGACCATCCTGCCAGTTCCTCCATCGATTCGACGCGATGAACAGGATAGCCGGTTCCGCCGAAACGATCGGTGAAGGTTCCAATTCCGCCGAGCGAGGCGGCACCCATCGTGTCACCATGATAGGCTCCTCCGAAGGAAACAAAGTCCGTCCTTTCCGTCTCGCCTTTCAGCTGCCGATACTGCACCGCCATCTTGCAGGCGCACTCGATAGCGGTCGAGCCATCGTCGGTAAAAAAAACCCGCGTCAGAGTTTCCCCGGGGAAAAGACCAACCAGCTTTTCCGACAATCGAATTGCCGGCTCACTCGAAAAACCGAGTGCCGAACAGTGAGCGATCTTGTCGAGTTGCTCACGAATCGCCGCATCGATCGTCGGGTGCCCGTGGCCATGAACATTCGTCCAAATCGAGCTATTCCCATCGAAGTATTTGTTTCCCTCAACATCAGTGAGCACCGCTCCCTTCCCCGATGCAATTATGAGCGGATCCTCCTCTGAAGCGATCCAGTCCTGCATCTGCGTGAACGGATGCCAAAGGTGCGCCTTGTCGAGACGCTGGAGTTCTGAGATCTGCTGAGGAGTCATGAGGGGTGGCCAAAAAGGGTTAGGTGGACGACTTTACTCTCTATGGAGTGCGACGACCTGCCTACCAGGCCGCTCCCAGCTGTGGCTGAGGATTCACGCGGTAGGGCATCCAGACGATACCGACAGATTTGGCAGAGCAGTTTTTCTTCAAGGGAGAAAGACTGATGGATTCGAGTTTTTCGGTCATCGGATCCATCTGGTCTTTCAATTCCTGGATCTCCTCTTCGCACTCGCGCTCGAGTTCTTCGAGATCCTCGTGGTAGTCCTCCACTTTTTCCTCCGCTCGCGCGACGTCTCGACTTTCTTTCCAGGCTTTCGACGCCCCCGTCATTGCACTGCTGCTTCGACGACCAACGCTGCGCCCGAGAACGGCACTGAGAATGGTTCCGCCAATCCGCATTGCGGTGTCCATCTTCGCATTGATAGCCTGGGCTTTTTGCTCAGCAACCGTATCCATGGCCCGCGCAATTCGGTCTTCGAGAGTCTCAATTTTCTTGGCGTAGGAATCCTGCAACTCATCGACTTTTTCATCGCGAATCTCATGTGCCGCGTGAACCAATCGGGCCCGAAAGTCTCCCTTGGACTCGCCAAGATTGGAATACAATCCGGTGAGAGGACTCTTGTAGATCGTGATGGTGTGATTGCCGTAGAGGAAATCGACGAGCTCTTTTTTCAGACTCGTCCAGAGCTTCGTGTCGAGCATGGGTTGGGGCAGCTCGGAAAAGGTGGCCCCCGCGAGAGGCTCGCGCCCTAGCTGACTGACATGCATCCCGTTTGGCAAATCGAGCGACTGATTCCAATCGATATCTCCACTATCGGAGTCGATCTTGTTGATCATCGCGACAGATTCGTTGCCGCTGATGCCTTTTTTGCTGTCCTGGTATCGCACTTCGCCGACGCGGATCACTGCGGGCACGTAGTTGATCTCGGCAGGAGGAACATCGGGGCCGGCGGGAATGAAAAAGTCCTCAGCTCCCCTAGGCAACTTCGGGCGGAGTTTCTGCGGCTCGGCCGGCTTGGGAGCTTCTGGAGAAGGTGTTGGGGCAGCCGCCTGGATGGCCTCCACTTCGGCACGTTTTGGATCAATCAACTGCTTGATCTGACGGCGGGCCAAGGGGCCGGTCAGGTAACTCATGACCCAGCGAACGTGAAAGACGACCGGCGCGTCCTCGTGAACGTTGTTCATAAGGAAGACTCGACTACCGAGTCCGGCGAGCAATTCTTCCATCGACTGCCTGTCAAAACCGCCATCGGTGCTGGCAGCGGCGCCTTCGAGACCATCGAGAACACGAGCCTTGTCTCTCTCGGTCTGGAGTCGGCCGAGGAACCAAGTTCCAATATTGGAGAGAGCTTTGTAGTCGAGATCGACCGGGTTTTGCGTCGCAAGAAGAATGCCGAGGCCGAAGGCTCGCGCCTGCTTCAGCATGGTCATCATCGGCTTTTTCGACGGCGGCATCGACGACGGTGGCAGGTAGCCGTAGATCTCGTCCATGTAGAGCAGGGCGCGAAGACTGGTCGTGCCGGACTGGGATCGCATCCAGCCAAGCATCTGGTTCAAGAGCAGGGAGACGAAAAACATCCGCTCGGAATCGCTGAGGTGAGCGATGGAGAAAATCGAAATGCGCGGCTTGCCCTCGGGCGTATGCATCATGCGCTTGATGTTGAGCGGCTCGCCCTGCAGCCAGGTGGAAAATCCGGGTGAAGCGAGAAGATTGTTCATCTTCATCGCGAGTTCGCGACGATCTTTCTCCGGACAAACCGTATCGAGATCCATCACACCGATTTTTTCAAAAGGCGGAACCTGGATGTGGCGGATGAGGCTTTCGAGGGTGATTCCCTGCCCTGCTTTCCAGGCATGGGCAAAAATGGTGGAAAGCAGAATGTGCTCGGGATCCTGGATCGGGTCCGCTTCCACTCCGACGAGCGAAAGCAGACTGGAGACTGTCGACTCGATTCGCTCGGAAAACGCCTCAGCATCGTCGAGCACTTCAAACTCGGGAACGTCGAGCGAACTGAGAATCGAAACCGGCAGTCCGGCGTTGGAGCCGGGTGTGTAGACGGTCAGATCGACCTTGTCGCGGAAGCTCTGGATACGTTCCGGGCCCTGGCCCCAGCTCGCGAGACCGTTTTTCCAGAGGTCGGCGGTCTTGGCAGCGTGTTCGTCGGGGGTAATACCCTTTTTCTGGGCATCGTCTTCATTGATCCACGGGCGAAAATTGTCCGGCGCGAGATCGGGAAAGGTGAGGAGCAAGTTGGGGATATCGCCTTTCGGATCGATCACGATCGCCGGGATGTTATCCATCGCCGCCTCTTCGAGAATGCCGACGCAGAGTCCGGTTTTTCCGGAACCAGTCATGCCGAGCACAACACCGTGAGTGACGAGGTCTTTGGAGTCGTAAAGGACCAGTTCGTCTTCGAGTTCTTTTTCTTTCAAGTCATATTCACGACCGAGGTAGAATTTGCCAAGCTTTTCGTAGTCTTCTGTTCGAATGTCCATGATATGGAGGGGGCGGAAAGATTTAAGACGGTTTAGAGGAAAAGAACAACGGGGAAAAGACAAAGTCTCGGATTCATGAACTCCTTATCATTTTCCCTATCCTCTTCTTTTCCCGGAGGAGCCATTGCGAGGAAAAGGAGTAAGGCTTTCAGCCGTCAAATCCCGAATCTACAAGCAACTCCCCTCTTTCTCCATCTGCTGCCGATGTCGCGAGTTCATCGCAAAGCTCGTTCATATCGTGCCCGGAGTGGCCTTTAACCCACTGCCAGTGAATGGTATGGCCGGCTGCGGCTTCCTCAAGCCTTTGCCAGAGGTCGACATTTTTCACAGCGGACTTGTCCTTCTTTCTCCAACCACGCTTCCTCCATCCTTCGACCCATCCTTTGGTTTGCGCGTCGACGAGGTAGCGGGAATCCGAATAGACCGTCACTTCGCAGGGCTCCTTCAGGACTTCCAGACCTGCTACGGCGGCGAGGATTTCCATGCGATTGTTGGTCGTTTTTTGAAATCCCTGCGCCAGTTCACGGGCATGCGCCCCGTAGCGAATCACGGTACCGTACCCTCCAGGGCCTGGGTTTCCGCGGGATGAGCCGTCAGTGTATATTTCGACGTGTTTCATGGAGCAAGCTTCTCCTTTGTAAACTCCGCTAAGGCTGCGATATCCACCGGATCGAGCAATCGCTCACGGGATTCAAAATGACTCTTGAGATCGCGCCGTTCCACAAAATTGGCAGCCCGGATTTCGTCGACCGAGAGAATCTTTCCGTAACGCCACGCGAAGGCATTCGGTCGCCATGGGCCAACGGTAGCGGGATTTGACCAGGTGTGAATGGAAAGCACTCGGTCACTAACAGCTGCGGCGAGATGCATCGGGCCGCTGTCTACGCTGATTGTCCAGGCAGCTCGCCTAAGCAGGTGAATCAATTGAGGGAGTGAAGTTTCGTTGACCAGGTTGACTACGTTGTCAGGCCAGGCATGGGCACCTTCGAGCTCGGCCCTTCCTACAAGCCAAACGGGATGGGGTTCCAGCTGTCGACACAAATTGATAACCTCCTCCACAGAAAGGGATTTCCCTGCCCCCCTGGAAAAAGGGTGAAGGATTACAGCGCGGTCAGTCTGATCTTCGGGAATCGAAACTGGATCTCCTTCGGGCAGAGGGAACTCGATAGGCGGAGTCTCGATGCCCAACATCCGCACAAGTTCGCAATTTCGCTCCACGGCATGTTTTTCTTTCCAATCCTGCACACAGATCGAATTTCCGTAGAGCAGATGGGCACCTTCGCGTGCGTTGGAAAAACCCCAGACATTCCCTGCTTTGGAAAGGCGAGCGAGCAGCCCGCTTCGCAGCAGCCCCTGGAAATCAAGAGCAAGGTCGTAGGGATCTTTTCTCAATTCCCTCTGTGCCCAACTTTTCGCCCGAAATAAGCCGGAAACCCCGCGAAACTCTCGACGCGGAAACGGGATCACTCGATCAAGAATCGGACTCCCCTCCAACAAAGGACACCACTCCGTGTTCGCGAGCCAGTCAATTGCCACATCCGGGAAAGTCCGACGAATCGCATTTACAACCGGCAGGGTATGCACAATGTCACCGAGAGAACTCGGTTTGAGCACCAGAATCCGCTCGTTACCAGTCAGCTTCACGCTATTTTCCGAGTGAAAGTCGGTGAGCAAGCATCTCCGGCAAACCAGCTTCGATGATCTTGTCCTGCGTTTTCTGAATGTCGTATTCGAGGCGCTGAATCGTCACCTCTTGATTTTCGACATCGTAGATCGCGTAGGAGGCGCGCCAATCGCCATCGCGAGGCTGGCCAACGCTGCCCACGTTGATGAAATACTTTTTGCCCATCTCCAACTGAACCGATGTTTCCTCAATCGGCTCGACGCTGTCTCCTTTCGCGTAGATGCGAGGAGTGTGGGTGTGGCCGTAAAAACAGAGCTGGGTGAATTGGTAGCTGAAGCTTGCCATCGCATCGAATTTGTTCGTCACGTAGGTCCAGCCTCCGGGAGTGTCGAGGGTGGCATGAACGATCGTGAAATCGCGCACCTGCCGGACGAGCTTGAGGCTGCCGAGATATTCGCGCTCGTCTTCGTTGAGCTGCTCGCGTGTCCATTCCATGGCGTGGCGAGCGAGAGGATTGAGTCCTTCAAGGGAAGTATCGAGAATTGCCTCCTCGTCGTGATTCCCTTTTACGACCGGGCAGTCCATCTCGCGAACGATAGCGAGGCACTTGTTCGGCTCAGACGCATATCCGACGATATCACCAACACAGATATGATCGGTACAGCCCTGGTGATCGGCATCCTCCAACACTGCCTCGAATGCTTCGAGGTTGGCATGGATATCTCCGAAAATGGCGTATTTCATGAACGGGGCATTTGGTGATCGGCTAGGCGGGGACTAGCCCACGAAACTAAACATAGATGCTTCGATTTGCAACGCAATGGAAACCAGTCGTTTTGAAATAGTCTCAGTAAAGAACAAGTGATGCTGCAAATGGCGAAATATAAAGCCGGCGAAGCCGAGCTCACGTTTGAAATCGCTATCCCTTTCCGCTACTTCGTAGCCGGATCGGTGAAATCAGGAATGCCATCTGGATTCTCTGGCTTTGCTCTCCCCTGCCCAGGTAGCGGCGGATAAGGGTCTGGAATCCGCAGGGCAAAGGGAATATCGAGCTTCTTCTCGAGATCTTTTATGTGAATAATCAGGGAGGGCAGATGGTTGTTCTCGCTCTCGCGATACAGCCGGATGAGGTGATCGTAGGCATCATTCTCGCGACCGGCGCATTGGGCGAGATAGTATCCGTGAAAGCGCTTCACATAACCGGGCGAATCGGGAAGTCCGATCATTTCCCCGTAGACGCGCGCTGTTTCACAAGGATCGTTCAACTTTTCCTTGTAAACCTCCGCGAGCTGCAGCCGAATGATGGCCGAGTCGGGGTTTTGTCCCAGGCCCTCTTCGGCCAACTCTATTGCACCAACGGCGTATTCATTGAATCGGCGCATTCGCTCAAACTCGGGAATCTTTTCGCCGACCTCCATGTTCGCAGTCGCATTGATTCCAATATGCCAGACTACGTTGCGCCAGTGATTTTCGTCGCGAGGTTCGAGGGCGGTGATGACTCGGTAATCCGAACGAAGCTCTTCCCATTCTTTCAAGGAAAAGTGATCAAAAGCCTCGAGTACGAGATACGAACTGACAATGCTCCGCAGCCCTCCGAGCGTTCCCATGAGGGCTGACTGGTTCAATTGGCCGAGAGCGTCCTTTGCCGGAGGCGGCAACAAAATGCCATTGCTGACCAGTCGCATCCGCAGATCATCCTCAAAGGGTGCCCGAACAATGCCGAATACCGCGAGGAAGGTGAGAATCTGAATCCACTTGGGAATTTTCTGGAGCAGCTTTTTCACGGATTAAAACTCCTTATCGACGAATGCGATGAGCGAGATAAAAACAAAGACGACGAGATATCCCGCTGTCAGCCACGTCATTTGCCAAAGGACGCCAGGTGCCAGCGCGGCGCCGGTGACAATGCCCTCGCTAAACGAAAAGAGCTGAAAATTCGGGATGACGATTTTGAATACCTTCAACAACATCTGCACTGCCATGCTGTTGTCGGTTTCCCGCAGCCAGTAGTCTGTAGCCATCGAGTGGGCATGCCCAACGAGAAAAACGAGAATGCTGATGATGATCGTGAAGAGCGAACTCGAAGCGAAGGTGGAAAGCAGAATCGTAACCGCGGCAACGACGGCTGCTTTCAGAAACGATGCGTAGACCGCCGCAGCTAACTCAATCCGGAATCCGTTTTTTGCGATCAAAGCCAAAGACGCCGCAATATCCTCCTTCCTTCCTCCACCAGCCTGCTCGTCTGCCATGTAGCCCACCTGCTTCCAGATGATCATGATTGAACAAATCACGAACATCACCGCTAGCGATACGCCGATGACAACCAGGACTCCGGCGAGTTTGCCCAAAAGATATTCGCCCCTGCGAACCGGCTTCGAGAGAATCGTGTAAAGCGTCCGGTCCTCAATATCGCGAGGAATGAGAAGAGCCGTCGCCACAATCGCAAATAGCCAGGCAAAGAGGTCGATCGCGCCAAAAGAAACTTTCTTCAAAGTCGACAAAGCCTGCGCAGGTGAGGAAGCAAAACTTACATTTCCCACCACGAGAAGAAGCAAGGCAAAGGCTAGAAGAAAGTAGAAAGTCTTCATCCGCACGAGCTGCGTCACCGTACTCATTGCGATTGTCCAGACTCGAGTGACCGAGAATATTGGTACTTTTTTCCCCGGAGCTCGTGGGGTGATCGCTTCGTCGCTCATGATGCCTCCTCCTTCTTCTCAGCAGATGCTTTTTCTTTGCTGCGCCTCTCTGCAATTTGAATAAAAAGCCTCTCCAGCGTCGTGCGGGGATGCCCGGTTTCGACGATAGAGGCGCCCTCCTCCGACGCCACGAGGTCCTCGATCTTGGCGAGCAACTCAGGTGAAGCATTTTCCAGCGTCATGGCAGTTTGCTTCTCGATCTTGATGAGTTCCTCGAGTTTCCCCTCGCGGCGCATCCGGCCCTCAAAAATGATTCCGACACGATCGCAGACTTCCTGCACTTGCTCCAGCAAATGCGAGCAGAGAAAAACCGTGTAGCCCTCTTCTTTCAGCCTCAAAATGAGGTCCCTGATTTCACGCGATCCAACCGGGTCGACGCCAGCGGTCGGCTCATCGAGAATGACGAGGCGCGGATTTTGCACCAGACTTTGCGCGAGACCGATGCGCTGAAGCATCCCTTTGGAATATCCGCCGAGCCGACGCTTCGCCGCGTCCTCCAAGCCGACTATCTCAAGCAATTCTGCAACCCGCGCCTTGAGTTTCTTGCCTCGTATCCCGCAGAGCTTGCCGTAAAATTTGAGTGTCTCGGCACCGGTAAGGTGCTTGTAGAAATATGGGTTTTCTGGAAGAAATCCTATTTCGTTCCGAGCTCGAATGTCGCCGCTGTCGAGACCAAAAACCTTTGCCTCCCCTTTGCTCGCCGCCATTAGCCCGAGCACCACTTTCATCGTCGTGGACTTGCCGGATCCATTTGGACCAATCAGTCCGTAAACCTCGCCAGCCTCGACACGAAAGGAAAGATTATCGACCGCAACGACATACTGATTGCCGATCCCGGTGCGAAACACCTTGGTAAGATTGTTAACTTCGACTGCGTGTTCACTCATTATCTAATCCAGAATCGAAAACCCTCTAACATCTTCCAAAAGCGGCACGGTACGCTCTTCCTGTTCCTGAATGTGGTGCCCCATCGGACTATCGTGCATTTCCTGAATGAATTCATCGAGTTCCTCCTCGTCACCCATGATTTGCAATTCTACGCGACCATCACCGAGATTCCGCACCCAACCAAGGACATCGAAACCTTTCGCAAGTTGCTTGGTCGAGTAGCGGAAGCCCACTCCCTGCACTCGTCCGGAGAAAAAATACTGACGTGCTGTCATCAAGTCATTCTAAAACCAAAGACCGAGTCCCCGCCAGCGGAAAGAGGGAAAAGGGTTGCGAAGGGCGGAGGTTGGTTCACGATGTTTGTTACTTCCCTGCGCCATGAAAACTTACCTCGATCTGCTTGATCATGTTCTTACGAACGGCACGCCGCGCGATGATCGGACCGGCGTCGGCACGATCGGAGTCTTCGGGGCACAGGCCCGCTTTGATTTACGCGAGACCTTCCCCTGCCTCACGACCAAGAAACTACACCTGCGCTCCATCATTCACGAGCTGCTCTGGTTTCTCAAAGGCGACACGAACATTCAGTATCTCAAAGACAACAAAGTCACGATCTGGGATGAGTGGGCAGACAAAGATGGCAATCTCGGACCCGTTTACGGAAAGCAGTGGCGTTCCTGGGAGGTGGCCGACAACGGAGAGACAATCGACCAGATTGCACGTGTCGTAGACTCGATCCGGAACAATCCCACGAGTCGACGCCATATCGTCAGCGCATGGAATCCTGCCGATGTCGAGGAAATGGCATTGCCACCCTGCCATTCCCTCTTCCAATTCTACGTCGACACGAGTCGCGGCGAACTGAGCTGTCAGCTCTACCAGCGCAGCGCGGACCTCTTTCTCGGCGTGCCTTTCAACATCGCTTCGTATGCGCTGCTTTGCATGATGATGGCTCAGGTCTGCGGGCTGAAACCCGGTGATTTCGTTCACACTTTCGGCGATTTGCATCTCTATCAAAACCACCTCGAACAGGCTCGCTTGCAACTCAGTCGCGAGCCCCGCCCACTGCCAACCATGAAGATGAATCCGGACGTGAAGGAAATCGACGGATTCGTTTACGAAGATTTTGAATTGGTAGGCTACGATCCGCATCCATCGATCAAAGCACCCATCGCGGTTTGAGTGAGAATAATATGAGCAAGCCTGTTCTCAAAGCGATCGTCGCGATGGCGTCCAACCGCGTCATCGGCAAAGACGGTGACCTTCCCTGGCGCATTTCCGAAGACCTCAAGTGGTTTAAGAAGCTGACGCTAGGAAATCCCATCGTGATGGGACGAGTGACGATGGAATCCCTCGGCCGCCCTCTTCCAAAACGGAGAAATGTCGCGATTTCCCGAAGTCTGAGAGAGCCCACCGAAGGTTTTGAGTTAGTCGAAAGTTGTGACGCGGCCCTGGATTTACTGAAGGAAGAGGAAACGATCTTCATCATAGGCGGAGGACAGATCTATCGCGAAATGATCCCGCAGTGCGACGAAGTGTATTTGAGCTATGTGTTTCACCCCTACGAAGGGGACACCCACCTACTCAAGTTCGAGGACGATTTCACGATCGCAGAAATTCTCTATCGCGACGACGACTTTGAGCTTCGGCGGTGTGTGAGAAAATAGTTGGAGGTCGCACTGCGTTTACCGCCCCCCCTCAACTAATTCCCGTATCTTCAAGCAGTATTCCCCAACACGGTGATTTCGCAGCCATGCGGGCGGTGATTGGAATTCGTTAGCCAGTGTTTTCAGAGCAAACGGCAAGGCGTCTTCCTCGGCTCTGTTCTCGTAGGAAGATAACTTTCCCTCATCGGTGAGCAGAAGAGCTTCGCTGCCGTGGGTGAGTACGCGCTCCTGAAGTTTTCGATCTGGTAGCGGCAGTCTCGGCACGAGGTCGGGGCCGTTCACCCAGCGCTCGCAATCGATGTCGCAGAGAAGATTGTAGAACAATTCATTCCCTACTTTCGGCGCACCCAAGGTGTAGACGTAATCCGGTTGCGAAACAGCTCCGGCGATCGTGGCTAGGGCTCCACCCAGCGAATGACCCGCAAATACCCACGGGCGCGGCAACTCCTCCAGTGTTGGCAAGAGGAGCGGCCAGATGCGCTTGAAGAAAAGATAGAAACCCGAATGAAGAAATGCACCCTCCGGGTCACCGTCGCGCCGAAAACGTTGCCAACCATGCGGCCGAATCACGAGATTCATGACCCATTGCCTTGTCTTATTGGTCCCGCGAAAGCAAAGTATCGTCCCCCCTTCCCCATCACGACGGCGATAGATCGAAGCGTGGTTTCCCGTTTTATGGACGGAATGGATTTCCTCAAATGGAGAGCGTTCTTCGAGAAAGTCCTCCCGATGCGGCCACACATTGCGCCGGTCACGAGGCAGTTCTTTTCGATCCGGCGTGTATGCTGTCCGGCACAACTCCGCAAGCCACCACGACTCGGCTAAAGATCCCAGATTCGAGAAATTGAAATCAGGCATTTCCTCCCATCCTTCGAAAAACAGCTCCTCCGGATCGAGACCAAACACTCCATCCCACTCCGCGAAACGGGCACCAACCTGCTGGCGCCAATAGCGAGTGTGAACCTGGAGACGTCTCATTTCCCCGAGAAACTACACTCGAATTTTGCTCACCGCGACATCACCGCCAAAACAAACGGAGACGTCGCTGCCCGGCACGCGAGGACGTTCATGGTAGTCGCCCACGTAGACAAGTTCATCGTCGCTGACCTCTTCATAGATCACCTCAAGCGGATGTTTTTCCTGATCGCAGAACACGACCTTGGGTTCTGGGCCTTCCGGATCCGGGTGCGGCAAATTAACCGTCCAGAGATCACCGGGCGCGAGTTCGTCCTTAAGGATTTCTCGAAAGGCAGTGGCACATCGTTCCCTTGCCTCTTCCCAATTTGGCTCACGCCCCTGTTTCAAAAAATGAGAAAACGCCACGCCAGGAAGATCCGCAAAGGCGGCCTCCCGGACTGCAGCGACCGTCCCGGAAATGACAAAATCATGGCGCCCCAGATTCCCTCCGTGATTGATCCCAGACAGAACCCAATCCGGCTTTTGAGGTAACAGGTGAGCCAGGGCAACGCGAGTGCAGTCCGCAGGAGTTCCGTGAACAGCAAAAATCTTTTCCTCGCGTTTCTCAAATCGGATCGGCTCCTGCGTAGTGACTCGATGCCCAATCTCGGACATCTGTGAGGCCGGAGCGACAAGCCAGACTTCGTCAAAAAACTCTTCCGCCATTTGACGAAGTGAGGCGAGTCCCTCCGCTTCGATGCCGTCGTCGTTGGTGAGCAGTGCGATCATAATTCTTTTCTACGACAATTCCCGGTTGCCGATGTGCCTACGAGGTCTATCCGTGAAAGGTGGAGGAAAGGCAAGAACTGGTTTTTTACGATCGATACGAAGGCGGGCTCAAGTCGGAAGCAATTTACGGCGAGGGTCCCCTTCGCTGGGCCTACGCAACCTGGCTCGGCCGCGTCTGCCTCGAGGGAGTGATCAAGCGGCCGTGGTTTTCTGCGCTCTACGGGCGATGGGCCGATTGCGGTTGTTCGAAAAAAGAAATCGCGGCTTTTATCGAGCGCTTTGAACTCGATCCCGACGAGTTTGCCGATTCCGTCGAAAGCCTCGCGACCTTCAACGAATTCTTCTCCCGCAAACTCAAGCCAGAGGCGAGACCAGTTTCTTCAGGCAACAATGATATCAGTTTCCCGGCGGACGGACGTCATCTCCTGATTCCCGATCTTTCCCAGTCCGGGCCTATTTTTGCGAAAGGCAGAACCTTCGATCTCAAGGCACTGCTCGGAGATTCCGATCTCGCCAAAAAATTCGCAAGGGGCACCGCCCTCATCTCGCGACTTTGTCCAACTGACTACCACCGCTATCACTTTCCGCTCGATGGAGTGCCGGGCGAACCTCGCCTCATCAACGGACTGCTCTACTCGGTAAATCCGATCGCTCTGGAGCGCAGGCTCGCCTACCTCTGGGAAAATAAGAGACAGGTCACTGAGATTTCCGATTCCTCAGTGGGTGGCTATCTGTTCCTCGAAATTGGAGCAACCAATGTCGGCAGCATCGTGAACACGAGCACGCCGAAGCAGCCTGTGTTCCGCGGAACGGAAAAAGGCACCTTCCGCTTCGGCGGTTCAATGGTGATCACGATTTTTCCCGCAGGAAAATTTCAGCCGGATGAAGACCTAGCAGAGCAATCCGCTGTCGGAGTCGAACTCTACGCCCGGATGGGTGACCGGGCAGGAATCGCTATTTGTAGTTAGGCTGGTAACCGTATTGATTTGCCGGAACGGCAATCACGCTTTCCCCGCAACAGGTCGCGCACTGCTTTTTTCGGTGCTTGCAAGCGCCGAGGAAGAGGGATGAAGCGGCGATGAGGAGGGTCAGAAAGAGAGTTTTATTCATTGGATTTCGTGGTTGTTGGAAATGCAGCCACTCTTCGATTTTGAAGCTGTGGCCTTCCCGAAACTACGACTCCCCGCCGAAATTCTTTCACCCGGACATAAAAAAACGGTCGCCTCGGAGAGACGACCGTTTTTTCAAATGTTGTAATCGTAGAACGATTAGCCTTTGCAAGAGCCGCAGCACTTGGCGCTGCCGCCGCAAGAACCGCAGCAGTCACCACCAGTTGTGGTGCAGGCATTTGTGAAAAGAGCAGCAGCTGCAAAGGCAAGAATAATGAGAGTACGCTTCATAGTATTATTTGTAGTATCTTTTTGGGAATAAACCGTGCTGAGATTTCGAAGAGTACGAGCCCCAGCGCGATTAAGTTATGTCCTTAACAGGAATTGGTCTGCAAGACAACCCTATTAGTTCCGCAATTGAGAGTGGCGACGTTTGCATTCCCCCCCCTTCGGAAGTAGACTCGCCGCCCGCTGAAAGCGGATAATATCATGAGCCAAAACGCCAAACACCTTGCCGTGGCCGGAGCAACCGGAGCGGTCGGGATCGAAATCCTCAAGTGTCTCGAACAGCGAAATTTTCCTGTGAGCAAACTGACCCTGCTCGCCTCGGCTCGCTCGGCTGGGAAAACGCTTCCGTTTCGTGGTGAAGAAATCGAAGTGCAGGAACTCACGCCGGAATCCTTTGCGGACGTCGATGTGGCCCTTTTCAGCGCAAGCGGTGGAATTTCCAAAACCTTTGCTCCGCACGCGGTCGGGGCGGGAGCTGTCGTCGTCGACAATTCATCGGCCTTCCGCATGGACGATGGAGTCCCTCTCATTGTGCCAGAGGTAAACGGAGGAGACGCCCAAGCTCACAATGGCATCATCGCCAATCCCAATTGCACGACCATCGTGACGCTGATGGCGCTCAACCCCATGCACGAGGCATTTGGTGGTGTAAAAAGCATTCTCGCTTCGAGCTACCAGGCGGTATCCGGAAGCGGCGCGCAGGGTATCGCTGAACTCGAAGCCCAAGTTGAAGCACTCGCTCGCGGAGAAGACTGCCCCGCCGGTTCAGTTTATCCCAAGCAGATCGCTTTCAACGTCATTCCCCAGGTCGACGTCTTTCAGGACAACGGCTACACGAAGGAGGAAATGAAGATGCACTTTGAGGGGCAGAAAATCCTTCACGCTCCAGATCTCAAAGCCTCCGTCACCTGTGTTCGTGTCCCGGTGTTACGATCTCACGCAGTCGCCGTTACCGCCGTCTTCGATGACAAGCCAAGTGTCGAGGCAGCGCGCGAAGCGATCAGTGCCGCGCCGGGAGTGCAAGTCGTGGATGATCCTTTTGCCGACCCCGCCCAGTTTCCCACGCCTCTCGACTGCACAGACGGCGACGATTGCCTTGTCGGTCGCATCCGGGAAGACCTCGTTCTCGACAAAGCCCTCACCTTCTGGGTCGTCGGTGATCAGGTCCGGAAAGGAGCAGCACTCAACGCCGTGCAGATCGCAGAGTTACTGTAAACGCTCGCAGGAAAGAAGTTGTCATGGAATTGAAGCCGTATCTCAAAGAACGCTGCAAAATCGTCGACAAGGCGTTGAATGAATTCCTTCCCGCCGCGCGAACTCGCCCGAAGACAATTCACGAGGCGATGCGATACAGCCTTTTTGCCGGGGGCAAGCGCCTTCGCCCGATTCTCTGCCTGGCTGCGGCCGAGGCTTGTGATAGCGACTACAAAAATGCCCTCGCTCCTGCCGGTGCCGTCGAATGTATCCACACCTATTCGCTGATTCACGATGATCTCCCCTGCATGGATGATGACGATCTCCGTCGTGGCGTGCCGACCAGCCATGTAAAGTATGGAGAAGGAATCGCAGTCCTCGCAGGAGACGCCCTCCTGACGATCGCCTTTGAAATCCTCGCTAAAACCCCGGCCACGAAACGCTACGACGTCGGTGCCTACATTTCAGAACTCGCGGTCGCCTCGGGCAGTCGCAATCTCATTGGCGGACAAGTCGCAGATCTCGAAGGAGAAGGCGGCGACATTCTGCTTTCTCCTCCCCAGCTCAAGTTCATTCACCAGAGCAAGACTGCGGCTTTGCTGACCGCATCGATCCGGCTAGGAGGCATGACGGCAGACGCAACTCCCAAAAAAGTCGAAGCCCTCACCATCTATGGCCAATCGCTTGGCCTTGCCTTTCAGGTCATCGACGACATTCTCGACGTCACTCAGACCAGCGAAAAACTCGGCAAGTCTGCCGGAAAAGACGAGGCAACTGCCAAGTCGACCTTTCCCGCCCTCTTTGGATTGGAGAAGAGTCGCCAGAAAGCCGGCCAACTGACACGCAAAGCGCACGACGCGCTCAAGCCCTTCGGCAAAAAGGCAGACCGCCTCCATGAGATCGCAGATTACCTGCTCGATCGCGATTATTAACCCCTTTCAAAGCCAAATGCGCGCTGGCTTCCTTGCGCGCAAACCAATTGACACCGCGCCTTTTGGCCTGTCATTCCCGCCATCATGTCCGAGTCCAACTCTATCACACCGGATCGCATCCGGAACATCGCCATTATCGCTCACGTTGATCATGGCAAAACCACCCTCGTCGACGAGATGCTGAAACAAGCAGGCTCGTTCCGGGAAAATCAGGCCGTCGAAGAACGGGCAATGGACTCGATGGATCAAGAGCGCGAGCGCGGCATTACGATCAAGGCGAAGAATACCTCCGTTCGCTGGGACGACAATGTCATCAACATTGTCGACACTCCCGGTCACGCCGACTTCGGAGGCGAAGTAGAGCGAGTCATGAAGATGGTCGATGGCGTCATGCTCGTCGTCGATGCCTACGAAGGCCCGCAGGCCCAGACTCGATTTGTTTTGAAAAAAGCACTCGCCGCTGGACTCACTCCGATTGTCTTCGTGAATAAAATCGACCGGCCCAATGCCGAGCCGCTCGAAATGCATGACAAAGTGCTGGAGCTCTTTCTCGATCTCGATGCAAACGAAGAGCAATTCGGCGCGCCATTTCTGTATGGAAGTGCCAAAAACGGATATGCCGATGTGACTCCGAATACCGAAGCGCCTGATATGACTCCGCTATTCAAGACAATCATGTCGGAGATTCCAGCTCCCGTGGTCGATCCTGATGCCGGATTCAAGATGCTCGTTTCCAACATCGATTGGTCCGACTACGTCGGGCGAATCGCGATCGGAAAAATCCTTTCGGGGAAGGTCACCGTCGGAGACACTGTCTGGCGTCTCTTGGAAGGAGAAAAACCTCAGCGCGCCAAGATCAGCAAGGTTTTCGAATACAACGCACTCGCCACCAGCGAGGCGGAGGAGGCGATTGCTGGAAACATTGTTGGTTTGTCAGGATTTGAAGATGTCGACATCGGTGAGACAATCGCTGCCACCGAGGAGGACGAGCCACTTCCGTTTGTTGAGATTGATCCACCGACCGTGATGATGTCCTTCGCCGTCAACGATGGTCCATTTGCGGGAACGGAAGGCAGCAAGGTCACTTCTCGTGAAATCCGTGACAGACTGATTCGAGAAGGCCGCACCAATGTATCGATCAAAGTAGAAGACACCGACAGCGCTGGTGAATTCAAAGTCAGCGCGCGTGGTGCCATGCAAGTCGCAGTCGTTGTCGAGCAAATGCGACGCGAAGGATACGAAGTCCTCGTCTCCCGCCCCACCGTAATCAAGCGCGAGATCGATGGCAAATGGCACGAGCCCTTTGAAACACTTTACCTCGAAGTTCCCGACGAAGCCGTAGGAGGCTGCATGCAGTCTCTCGCTAACCGCAAGGGAACAACGGAAGCGATGAGTGCAAAGAATGGTCGCACAACAATGGAGCTCACGATCCCAACCCGGGGTCTCATTGGATTTGAATTTGAGCTCCTGAATCTGACCAGTGGTGAAGGCATCATGTCCCACCTTTTCAAAGAGTATCGCCCCGATACGGGCGACATTCGCACACGCCACACCGGCACTCTTGTCTCGATGGAGAAAGGCGAAGCAATGACCTACTCGCTCACGAATATTGAAACCCGAGGCAAGCTCTTCGTTGGCCCCGGCGAGAATGTGTATGAGGGAATGATCATTGGAGAAAATCCGCGAACCGATGACCTTCCGGTCAACCCGACCAAGGCCAAGCACGTCACCAACCACCGTGCCGCAGGTAACGATAAAACCACTTCTCTAACCCCGGCCCTCAAATTTTCTCTCGAGCGAGCCATCGAATACATCTCTCCTGACGAACTCGTCGAAGCGACACCGGAAAACATCCGTCTCCGCAAGCGCATCCTCGACAGCAACGAGCGTAAGCGAGCTGCGAAGCGGGTTGAGGAATCGTAGACTCCCGATGGTACCGAGTCGCCGCCTTCGCGCCTGATTCCAGGCTCGCTCTCTTTTTCGGAAGCGTGTGAAATCTTCACATGCCCGAGAAAAAACTCCGCTACGCCGGGATCGGCTGCCAGCACCAGGGATGGGCTGACATCTCCCGTATCGTGACTCACCCTGCCGTCGAGCCGGTCGCTTTTTGCGATATCGACAAACGCCATTTTGTCCACGTCGACAAACGCTGGCCCGACCTTCCCAAATTTTCCGACTTTCGGAAATTGTTCAAGCAGATGAAAGGCAAGGTCGATGCAGTCAGCGTCGGCATTCCCGATCATTCCCACGCCATAGTTACGCAAGCGGCGCTAGATGCGGGGTTGCACGTCTACTGTGAAAAGCCCCTGACTCATACAGTCTGGGAAGCTCGACAGATCGCAGCAACGGCGAAAGAAGCCGGGACCGTGACACGGATGGGAAATCAGATTCATTCCGAATACCAATATCGGGCCATCAAACCAGTCGTTCAGGAGATCGGGGCGATTGGAAAAATCAAAGAAGTGCACTCCTGGATCAGCGCAGCGGGACATGGACGTTCCGGACTGATCGAACGTCCCGACAATCCCGAGTCCGCGCCCGCCGAAGTCGACTGGGAACAATGGACGGGTCCCGCTCCGAAACGGGAATACGGCGGCGACTACATCTACCATCCGCGTTTCTGGCGAGACTGGCAGGATTTTGGGACCGGCTCCATCGGCGACAACGGCTGCCACTTGCTCGATCCCATTTTCACCGCTCTCGATTTAACCACCCCAATCTCCGTTCACTCGAATCACTCGGGAATGAACGACGAGGTCTACCCCGCGCAGGAAACTATTTCCTACGTTTTTCCCGGCAACAAATGGACCGCTGACGACACCTTGCGAGTGACCTGGTATGACGGCGGCCGCAGGCCAACGATGAAATTCCCCGGATTACCCAAGGGCGAAGAACTACCTCAGCCCGCCTCCATTATGATCGGAGAGACGGGATATTTGTTAGTTATGCATTGGGGTGAACCCAAGCTGTATCCCGAGAAAGATTTTGCCGCATTCAAATGGCCGGAACTGGACGAAGCAAATCACTACCACGACTGGGTCGACGCCTGCCTCGCGGGGAACACTGAAATTTCCGACAACTTTGCCTATGCAGGCCCACTCACCGAAACCGTGCAGCTCGGCAACGTCGCAGCTCGCTTCCCCGGGAAGAAGCTGGAATGGGATGCCGAGAACCTGCGGATAACCAACCTGGAGGAAGCCAACCAGTGGCTCACTCGGGAATACCGCGAAGGCTGGTCCGTCGAGCAACGCGCCTGAGTGGAAAACGGGCAGGCTTTTGTAACTGCCATCTCAATCATTTGACGGCACAATCCATCGAACCCTACCTGCCCTTTGTAGCCTTGGCGACAAAGGGTGAGGTCGACCGCCATAACCCTGTTGAGTCAATGACCAAACAGGGTTGAGTTTCCCCGCCATGACTACCGAACGCTCCTTTCTCCTTTTCCGAATACTGATGGCGTCATTCTTTGTCGTAACGGTCGGATTCCTGGGATTTACGCTTTGGGCTCATACGCAGCTTCCCGATCGGGTGCCCGTGCATTTCGACGGCTCCGGCAGACCAGATCGAATTTCCAGCAAGATGGAACTGACGGGGGTGAATCTCGGCGTCGGCGTGATGATGCTGGCCCTATTTGGAACACTCCCCTTCTTTATCGAAAAAATTCCGATGAAATACTGGAATCTCCCCAACAAGGAATACTGGCTCACTCTCGGGCGAAAGAAAGAAGCCGTCGTCCAAATGAACATCTACTATGTCGGGATGGGACTCGCGACGATGCTACTGATGTGGTTTATCTTGGGAGGCGCCTTCCTGGTCGGTATGGGAAAAAGTGAAGTTCTTGCTTTCTCCTGGACGAGCATCGGCATCTACTTCGCTATCGTCATATGGATGTGCATTGCGATGTACCACACATTCGCCGTGCCAAAGGATTCGTGAGCACCACTCAATCGTGCATCAGCGGATTTGCCATCTTCTCGGGGGCGAGAAGATTGTCGAGCTGCGTCTGGGAAATCAGTCCCTGCTCCAATACGAGATCGTAGACGCTACGGTCTGTCGCTAGTGCTTCTTTTGCTATCGAAGCTGATTTCTCGTACCCGAGCACGGGGTTCAATGCCGTCACAATTCCGATGGAAGTCTTAACGTAATCAGCACAACGCTCTCGATTCGCAGTGATACCGTTAACACATTTTGTCGAAAGGACGACGGCAGCGTTTTTCAACAGCATGAGACTGTTGAGCAGACTGTAACCCATGATCGGTTCGGCCATGTTCAGTTCAAACTCGCTCGCCTCCGCCGCCATCGAAACGGTCAGGTCGGCACCAATGATCTGGTAGCAGATTTGATTCACCACCTCGGGGATGACCGGGTTCACCTTTCCGGGCATGATGGATGATCCAGGCTGCATCGGGGGCAGATTGATCTCAGCGAGACCGCAACGTGGTCCAGAGGATCCCCAGCGCAGGTCATTACAGATTTTAGAAATCTGAATCGCCGTTGTTTTGAGCGCTCCGCTCATTTCTGCGAAGTCACCTGCGTCCTGTGTCGCCTCAACGAGGTCGTCAGCAAGTTTCACATGGTAGCCGCTGAACTCGTTGATCTTTCTCGTGCAAAGTTCGGCATACCCGGGAGGGCTGTTTAAACCAGTTCCGATCGCAGTTGCCCCCATATTGATGATGAGCAGTTCATCGCTGATTCGTCCTAATCGCCGAATGCCATCGTTCACCATTCCCGCGTACGCTGCGAATTCCTGACCGAGCGTCATCGGAACAGCATCCTGATTCTCGGTGCGCCCCATCTTGATGACGTCAGAGAACTCTTCCGCTTTTTCTGCGAAGGACTTTTCAAGAACCTGTAACGCCGAAACCGTTTCATGAACGGAGGCAACGACCGCGATCTTCAGCGCCGTTGGATAGGCATCGTTGGTCGACTGCGAACAATTCACGTGATCGTTCGGATGGCAGAATTCGTAGTCGCCCTTTTGGTGACCAAGGATTTCGAGGGCAACGTTAGCAATGACCTCATTAGCATTCATGTTTGAGGAAGTCCCGGCACCGCCCTGGATCATGTCGACGATGAAATTTTCGTGAAACTCCCCGGCAAGAATCCGATCGCAGGCTTTCACAATCGCCTCGGCAATCCCGTGATCTAACACACCCAGAATTGAGTTCGCCGCAGCTGCCGCCTTTTTCACAAACGCAAAAGCATTTATGAGATGCTGATAATGGGACAGCGGCACGCCGGAGAAAGGAAAATTTTCGAGAGCCCGAGTCGTTTGCACGCCGTAGTAACTAGAATTGGAAACCTCCCGATAACCGAGAGAGTCATACTCCGTACGAAAGTCCGCGATATCACTGCGCTCCCGTTTCGAATCGAGGAGCAAGTCGGTTGTCTCGCGCAGACGGAAACTGATTCGCCGAGCGGCGCGGCGGACCATTCGGAAAAATATTTCCGGTTTGGCGTGCCGAAATTTTTCCAACTTCTCGCGGGAGATAACCCAGACGTGAGTTTCGTCGAGCGCCAACCCGGAGACGCTATGATTGAGATCATCGATGAAAAGGCTCTCCCCAATTACCGCTCCGCCGGTAAGGCAGGCGATCGTGACATTGCGACCGGACAAACCACGCTGAAGATTGATCTTCCCCTCTAGCACAATCCCAAACCATTGGCGCGGTGCCGACTCATGAAAGAGGTAGTCTCCCTGCGGAAAGGTCATTTCCTCTCCCATCTCAACGAACTTCAACAGTTCCTCCATCGGGACTTCCATGTCCCCGGCCACTCGCTCGATCAGTTCCTGGGTAATTTGCATGAGGGGATTACTTTTGAGGTGGGGTGGAATTGCCGAAATTCTTAACCTTACTTGAAGCCATTAGCCAAAAAGTAAGGAAAACAAAAAACAGCAGCAAAAACACCGCTGATGCGACAAGGCCTCCTGCTGTTGTCATGAGGGCGAGTGAAATATTTTCCGCTAACTCCTCGGGATCTGTACCTCCAGGCACCCCCATCGTGTCGAAAGCCCGGGTCATCCCCAAGGCAGTTCCGGCGAGTCCTAATAGTGGTGGAATTCCAATCAGGAATGCTGATCCAATCATGAACTTCATCCAACGATTTGTCTGCTTCAGCAGATGGATGTATTCGGGATCTTCTATCGCAGTAGTCATTTCTCCTCTGAAACGTATCGGCATCAGAGCACCGAAGAAATCAAATTCTCATGTGTTTGCGATCACTCTTCCGCCGTTGACCACAGCCCGTGCATTGCCCATCGTCCCGGCATGAAATTTCTCTGGCTCTTTGCAGCGTTTCTTTGTCCTTTTTCTCTCCACGCACAGTGGTCCGAGTTTCGTGGTCCCAACGCAGACGGGACTGTGACAGCAACAGCTTTGTCAACCGAATGGTCCGAGGAAAAGAATGTCTCGTGGAAAGTCGACATTCACGGACTTGGATGGTCGACCCCGATTATTTCCGAGGGGAAAATCTGGCTGACGACGGCAACGGAGGATGGACGTCAAATGTCGGTAGTTTGCCTCGATGAGTAAAGCGGAGAAGTCCTTCTCGACCGCGTTCTCATTACGAGCGACAACCCGGAACCGCTTTCCAATCCGATGAACACCTATGCCTCGTCGACCGGAGTAGTCGAGCCGGGGCGAGTTTATCTTTAATTCGAATCCTACGGAACATTTTGCCTCGATACCGAGACCTACGAACCCATCTGGCAGCGCCGTGATATCACCTGCAGCCACTGGCGCGGGCCGGCTTCTTCGGTGGCGATGTGGGAGGACAAACTCATCCTCACGATGGAGGGAGCCGATCAGCAATACCTCTCCGCCTTGAACAAACAATCCGGTGAAACGATCTGGCGTCAGGACCGCTCCACTGACTATGACGACGAAACAGACGGCATACCGGCAACAGCGGCGACATGCGCAAAGGCTACAGCACACCCCTTTTTGTGAAAGTCGGCGAAAAAGTGCAGGCCATCAGTAACGGAGGAAAGGCGGCCTGGGCGTACGACGTCGAGACTGGAGAGGAAATCTGGAACATAACTTACCCCACTCATTCGCCATCTTCTCGGCCGGTTTACAGCGAAGAAACCGGAATGGTCTACGTCAACACCGGTCTTGGGAAGGCGGAAATCTGGGCTGTGAAACTCGATCCAGAAGCTCGCGGCGATATTTCCAAAAGCCACGTGGAGTGGAAAATCTTTCAGCGCACTCCGAAACGCACGTCTCCTGCAATCGCGAACGGTTTGCTCTTCATGGCAAACGGTGGAGTCCTCAGCGCAGTCGACACAAAGACAGGTAAAATCGTCTGGGCCGAACGCGGTGGCGGAGAGTTTTCGTCTTCATCGATCACGGATGGAAAACTGGTTTACCACTTCGATGAGGAGGGACTTTGCACGGTTCTGAAAGCAGCACGCGAGTTTGAAGTGGTAGCTGAAAACCGTCTCGCAGACGGATTCATGGCCTCTCCCGCAGTCAGTGGCGATGCCCTGATCCTGCGGACGAAGTCGGCATTGTTTCGGGTCGAGAAATAGGGCAAGGACTTCGCGGACCGCAATCTCCTAATTGACAAAAAATAGATCGTCGCTTCTCTTTCGATGTCGTGAAACACTTCGGACAGATTCTTCTTCTGCTCGCTTCCCTGGCATTTTTGCCGGGGGCCACGACTTCGTCATGCGCTTTCGCCGAGCTTTTCGGATTGGAAACGCACCATCACACGACTTCTGACGTTGATTGCGATTCACACGAGGCACCTTGCGATGAAGACTGTCTGCTGGACTTCGGGGATGCGAACGCTTCCCAGTCCGACGCGGAATCCGTTATCGCAGTCTCCGAGATTCCGGAATTCGCATCGGGCATGCTGGTAACTTTGCCTGCTCTTGAAGCCGCAATCGATTTCGCACCACCTCCGCAATCAGACCATTCGCTGCAGGCGTATTCGCCCTCCTCTTCGGGCGTTTTCCTGATCTGATTTTTCCTCTCCCACCATCGGGAGATAGCTGGGCATTTGTATCACAGTGCCCTTTCGTAGATTTCTCCCTGCGTGACCTCTCGTACCCGCGATGCCTCTTTTCCACGAAACCACTTTTATGAAACACATCTTTTCCAACTTTGCCGGATTCGGACTCTTCGGAGTTCTAGTTCTGGCATGTCTTTGCTTTCCTCCAAAGGCTGGCGCCGAATCGCGCTCCCTATCCCGAGACGGAGCGATCCAGTCCGCTTTTTCTAACAATCGCGAAATCTCGATCGCCGCTCTGGAGATCAAACGCGCGCTTTCGAAATTGAAATGGTCCGGTCGCCTCGATAACCCGGAGCTCGAGATCGAGGCCACCAGCGATGAGCCGGGAAATGATGAAGATGAAGGCTCGTTTACCGTCGGCTTTACCCAGAATTTTCCTCTCACCGCAAAGCTGAAACACGAGAGAAACCTGCGCCATTACCAGGTCATTCTCGCCGAAGCGGAAATTGCGGAACGTCGCCGAGAACTCTCCGGAAAAGTTGACGCAGCCATTGTCGAACTGATGACGACTCGGGCAAAAATTGAAGTCTCCAATCAGCTCGTCGCCCTCAATAAGAAGATGGTCGACTTTCTCAAGACACAAGTAGAGCAAGGCGTTGTTTCCTCTCTCGATGTGATGCAGGCAACTTTGAGCGGCCGCACGCTGGAGCAGCAGAGCAAACTTCTCGTCGCCGAGGCGAAGCAAAACCGGCTCGCGCTCAATAAAATCATCGGCCTCGATCCGGAGACAGATCTCGTCATCAATAGTTCCTTTTCCCTCCCCGGTTCGAAACCGGGATTCGATGTGGCTCTTCAAACTGTGCTTCAACAGCGCCCCGACTATGTCCTTTCTCTGGCAAAAATTGACGAAACCCAGGCCGCGATTACTCTGGAGGAGGCGAAACGCTGGGAAGACGTCTCTCTGAAACTTTTCGTTGAGCAGGATGACGCTGTCGATGAACCCGAGGGCTTCGATGGCAACACTTTTGCAGGCGTCGGGATTTCCATCCCGCTTCCTCTTCGCAATCGAAATCAGGAACGGATCGAACAGGCGCGCATCAATCACGAAGCGGCGAGCAAGAGCGTTGACGCTGCTCGCTTTGAAATCCGCGCCGAGTGCGAAGAAGCATTTCACCAGCGCACCGATGCGTGGAGACTCGCGCGGGAAGCGTCGGGAGAAATCCTCGGTCTCGCCGAGAAAAACCTCGAGGAATTTCGAAAAGCCTATCAGCAGGGACAGGCCAGCCTGATTCAGGTCCAGCGAGCACAGGAGCAGGTTCTTGAATTGAAAACCGGTTCGCTCGAACTCGTAGCTGAATATCACCGGGCCAACGCTGCGGTGCGGCTCGCGACAGGATCTTATCCCGGTCTCTCGGTCCGCTCCGGCAAGAATCCCAAATAATTTTTTGCATATGAAATCCCTTTCTTACCTTTTCCTTTTCGCGGTCTTCTCCGCGACGATTCTGGCCGAGGATGCCATCGATACCGATCGTGCTGCAAACACTGTGATCCTCGATGAAATCGGGGTGAAGAATCTTCGAATTGAGATGGTTCCCGTATCGGAGGAAACATTCGAAAGCACCGTTTTTGCGATTGGACGGATCGAAGAAATTCCGGTAACTCGATCAGCGCTTTCTTCCCGCATTGCCGGGCGCATCGTCGAACTGAACGCCTATATTGGTGACGAAGTGAAGGCCGGGCAAGTACTCGCCAAAGTCGAAAGCCGTCAGCCAGGAAATCCTCCTCCAACAATTGAAATACGCGCCCTGCAAGGAGGCACAGTTGTTGATTCCCATTCCCGGATCGGCGAACCTGTCCAACCGGATTCAGACCTTCTCGACATTTCCGATCGCTCGAAGCTCTGGGCTGTCGCCAAAATTCCTGAACCAGAGGCTTCGGAGATTGTGCCCGGAACGAAGGCACGCATCCTAGTTCCCGCTCTCGGCAACGAAGTCATTGAGGCAAAGCTGGCTCGCTTCGGCGTTGAAGCCAACCGCGAAGCGGGAACGATCGAAGGGATCTTTGAAATCGACAACTCCAACGGAAAACTCCAACCCGGAATGCGAGTCGAGTTTTCCCTCATCACTGGAGTGAGAAAAGACGTTATGTCCGTCCCGAAGAGTGCAGTGCAGGGCGATCCGACGAAGCGAGTCGTTTTCGTAGAAGATTTCGAACTGCCCAATGCCTTCGTCAAAGCTCCGGTCGTTCTTGGGGAACAGAACGACACGCATGTGGAAGTGATCTCGGGACTTTTCCCCGGAGACGAAGTCGTCACGCGTGGATCCTATTCTTTGAGTTTCGCGGGAAGCGGAAGCGGCATGTCTCTGAAGGAGGCGCTCGACGCCGCTCATGGCCACGAACACAACGAGGACGGTTCAGAAATGTCAGCGGAGCAAAAAGCGGCCGAGGAAGCCACGAAGCGCGCTGCGAGTGGAGGCGGAAGCCTTCCCCTGTGGGCATGGCTCGTTGCCGGCTGGGCAGTCATCGCCACGATCATCATGCTTATCCTCGCGCAGTCCCTCCTGAAGCTTAAGCGAACGGCCTAACCACTTCTCTACTCCTCCACTTCTCCCCCAATGCTCAACGCACTCATACGATTCTCCCTTGCTCAGCGTGCGCTTGTTCTCGCTTGCGCTGCCGTCATTCTGGGACTTGGCGTGAAGAAAGTCACAGAGCTTCCTGTCGAAGTTCTCCCCGACCTTACTAAGCCAACTGTGACGATCCTGACAGAAGCACCAGGATTTGCTCCTGAAGAGGTTGAAACCCTCATCAGTGTCCCCTTGGAAAATGCACTCATGGGAGTGAACGGGGTCACTCGTCTCCGTTCCGTAAACGACATTTCTCTCTCCCTCGTTTTTGTTGAGTTCGATTGGGATACCGACATTTATCAGGCTCGGCAATTTGTGCAGGAACGACTTACCGGCGTTTCCGAAACCTTACCTGAAGGAATCAATCCTTACATGACTCCGGTTGCATCACTGATGGGCGAAATCATGCTCATCGGCGTCACCGACCCTACAGGGAAAACCGATCCTCGTGATTTGCGCACCTTAGCCGATTGGACACTCTCGACCGGCATTCGCTCCGTGCCTGGGATAGCGGAGGTTCTCGCGATGGGAGGCGGGGTGAAACAGCTGCAAGTCCAGCCGCTGCCAAACGAAATGCTCGCCCTCGGAGTGAGCTTCGAAAAAGTCGAAGCTGCAGCTGCCCAGGCAGTCCGGAATACGACCGGCGGATTTCTGACAGGCTCATCCAAGGAAGTCATGGTTAGGAATCTCGCGATGTCGAGTCGCCTCGACGACATCGCCAGCACTATCGTCTCTTACCAGGACGATCGCCCCATTCGCATCAGCGATGTCGCCCGCGTCATCTGGGGCGTGGAGCCGATGCGGGGTGATTCCGCGATGGGCTCGAAGCACATGAAACACTCCGAGGAAAACGAGGTGAAAGGTTATCCCGGTGTCATTCTCAGCGTCACCAAATCGCCCGGCTTCGACACGATCGACCTGACGCATCGGGTGGAAGAAAAACTCAAGGAACTGCAAACTGCGCTCCCTGAAGGGACGGAGACAGTGGTGCTATATCGGCAGGCGGACTTTATCGATATCGCGATAGGCAATTTGAAAGAAGCGCTCAGGGATGGAGCGATCATGGTTGCGATTGTGCTCTTTCTTTTTCTCTTCAATTTCCGAGTCACCTTCATCACCCTTACCGCGATTCCCCTTTCGCTCGCTGTTTCGATTCTCGTTTTTGACCTGATGGGTCTGACCGTCAATTCGATGACTCTGGGTGGTTTTGCCGTCGCGATCGGCATGGTCGTCGACGACGCGATTGTCGATGTGGAAAACGTATTTCGGCGACTCCGCGAAGCGGCAGCGAAAAAATCCGAGGACTCCAAACTCGAAGTCATCGCCAAGGCATCGGCCGAAGTTCGCTCTTCAATTTTTTACGCGACCGTCCTGATCATTCTCGTATTTGTGCCTCTGTTAGGTCTGAGCGGGGTAGAAGGCCGCCTCTTCGCCCCGATTGCGATCGCAACTATCATCAGCATGGCAGCATCGTTTCTTGTCTCGCTGACCGTGATTCCTGTTTTGAGTTCGTATTTACTCAGTCCCAAGCCGGACAAGGAACACGGCGACCATATTGCTGTTCGCTGGCTGAAATCCCTTTTCCGCATCACAGCTCTACGTCCAGCTCTGGCTCAGCCTTTCCTCGTTCTTGCCCTCTCGCTTGCGCTCGTCGTTGTCGCGATCTTTGTCTATCGAAGCATGGGGGGGAATTTCCTTCCTGCGTTTCGGGAACCTTCCGCTGTAGTCGCGACGACCACCGCCCCCGGCACGTCCCTCAAGCAGACCACCGAAATCGCCGATACGGCGCTTGATCTTCTCCTCGAAATTCCCGAGGTGGAAACAGTCGGGTACCGTGCCGGGCGTGCCGAGCGAGGTGATCACGTCGTCCCTGTATCGACGGTAGAATTCGATGTCGAATTTGATGACACCCGAGAGCGAAGTCGGGAAGAAATTCTCGCTGACATCCGCACCACGATGAAGGGGATCCCCGGAACTTTCAGCGCCATCAGCGGTCCGCTTGCAGATCGAATCGGGCATATGTTGAGTGGTGTCTCGGCCAAAGTAGCAGTGAAAATTTATGGTCCCGATCTCGATGAACTGCGCCGCATCGGAGAAAACATCGCAGATGTGGCCCGGGAAATCCCCGGACTGGAAGAAGCCCGCATGGAACAGCAGGCGCCAATCCCCCAACTTCGCATCGAAGTTGATCGCAAACGCGCATTAGCCTACGGAGTCAGCCCCGGCGACCTCAACAACGACCTCGCTACTCTCATGGGCGGCAGAGCCGTGACGGAGATCTACGAAAACCAGCGCACCTACGATCTTGTCGTTCGACTCCCTGCGGAATGGCGGGAATCCCCGGAACGACTCGCGAATTTATATATCGACACCATCGATGATAAAATGATTCCCCTTTCCTATGTCGCTGATATTCGACAGGCAACCGGGCCGAATACAATTCTCCGAGAGAATACACAGCGCCGTTTCGTGGTTTCCATCAATCCCACGGTGAGCGATCTCAATTCCGCAGTCGAATCCCTGCAGAAAGCGGTCGCGGAAGACGTCAGCATTCCCGCTGGCTACATCCTATCCTACGAAGGCGAACACCAGGCGCAAGCCGATGCCAAACGACGCATCGCGATCATGTCGTCGGCCATTCTTCTCGTCATCATTTTCCTGCTCTTTGGATTCTTTCGCAGCGCATCTTTTGTTATGTTGGTCCTCACGAATATTCCGATTTCCCTGATCGGGGGTATCTTTCTCACCAAAATGGAACTGAATACGATCAGTGTCGCGACGCTAGTCGGATTCATCGCCATTTCCGGAATCGCAGCTCGAAACACCATTATGATGCTCTCCCACTACCTTCATGTGATGCGGCACGAAGGAGAAAATTTCGATCTCGCGATGGTGATACGCGCGACCGAGGAACGACTTGTCCCCGTTCTCATGACCGCTCTTTCCGCAGGCATTGCCCTGATCCCTCTCGTCCTCGCAGCAGAAGATCCCGGAAAAGAAATACTGAATCCCGTAGCAGTTGTAATCGTCGGAGGACTAGTAAGTTCAACCCTTTTGGGCCTGCTCGTTACCCCCACAGTCTTTTATGCCTTCTGCCGAAAAGCGGCGGAAAAGTCGATTCAACTCAACTCAGCCGCATCACAATAATCACCAACCCTGTTACATCATCCATCCAACCCTGTTA
>Ga0055584_100000442_pt1 | contig 39428 bp, 38 predicted proteins | sample OSDHelmetaG_FD_58716 | JGI IMG/M metagenome (GOLD analysis project Ga0055584, IMG submission 58716) | Pelagic marine sediment microbial communities from the LTER site Helgoland, North Sea, for post-phytoplankton bloom and carbon turnover... | ecosystem: Environmental > Aquatic > Marine >...
GTCCTGATAGTTTGCTCATGCATGTAGCCAACGGATTAGACATAAAATCCATTGTTATTTTTGGAGGCTCGAGACCAGCCGACTGCTTCGGATATGAAGAGAATATCAATCTTTTCACGGCACCGGAATGCAGTCCTTGCTGGATTCACGATGGATATGAGACATGCGAGCACAAGATCAAGTGCATGAAGAATATAAATCAAGCTCAAGTTCTGGATGCGGTCGATTTACTCTCAAGCTCCAAAACAAATCAGAACAACTGAAAATATTCCCCGACCACTTTGCTAAGGCAAAAAAGCAATCGGCCAGATGCCATTCGCAAATGCGCTCCAATTGGAATTTTGCAACTAACGGGCTACTGATGGGTCCACACTTCGAGCAATGAGCAAATGGCAAAAATTGAAACATCGCTTGCAATTGGCCACCGCATATCGATGGTTCTTGTCTCTGGAGAATGATCTTGATCATATGGGGATGGGGAAACTTTCGGTTGTTTTCGATGTTGGATCTCATCTTGGTCAAACGGCACTCCATTTTCGAAAGTCCTTCCCCTCTGCATCAATACACTGCTTCGAACCTACGGTTGAAAATTTCGCAAAACTGAAGGCGAACACCAAGGGCAAAAGGCAAATTCGGATCAATCAATTAGCCCTCGGAAATGCCCGGACTACCGTCACAATGCGCACCGGTCAGTCGGACCAAACGAACCAAGTGATTCGCAATTATGAGAAAACGGCTGCCATAAAAGAAATGCCGATAGTGCGAATGGAAACTATCGACTCCTACATGAAAGACAAAGGTCTCTCCAATATCGACTTGCTAAAGATAGATGTCGAAGGGTATGAACTCGAAGTTCTGGAGGGTGCCGAGGATGCTCTTAAAAGGGGTAGAGTCAAGGCTGTCCTCGCCGAATGCGACTTTGACCCGAAAGATACTCAGCATACCTACTTCAACGACCTGTGGGACCACTTGAGAAGTAAAAATTTCTCGTTTTTCGGCCTATACGACGTGATTCACTATGGAAACGGAATGGGAATCGGTTTTTGCAACGCCCTATTCATTGAAAGAACAGTCGCCAGTGACGGAAGCTAACCCAAATCAGGCCTTGGTAAAATTATCCTGTTTTATTTTCGTAGCCAGGTCGGATGCATCATTCATACGCACCACGCTGCCTCCACTGTTCAAGATGGTGGCTAAAGTGGAATGCAAAATTATGGTTATTTTAGATGCAAGTAACGCGAAAGGCGTATTGGGGGAAAGCTTGAAACAGTCGGAACTTTCCGAAGTAATTGAAATTCTGAGGGAGATAAAAAAACAACACTCTTTCGAAATGGAAGTGTTTTCACCTGACCCGAATGAAGTTCTCCAACTGTCAAAAATTCATATGGGAAGATCTTACCGGGAGACCCACTGCTTCAGGGGATATCCCATACACGGTTCGATCCGTCAGTTTCACAAATACAATTCCGATTACGTTCTTCATTTGGATTGCGACATGCTTTTTTATGAAGCGGAGAGGTTCTCCTGGATACAATCTGCAATCAATTTAATGGAGGAAAACAAAGATATCCTCTGTACCCTTCCGTGCGGTGGACCTCCTTCCGTCGATGGCAACCTCAATCAAGGCACTACCTATTATAAAAAAGATGATTTGCGCGGCGTCTATCTTTTCAAGAATTTTACGAGTAGGCATTATTTGGTTCACCGGAAGAGATTCCTTGAACTTTTGCCGTTGAAACCGATTTGGCTCTCTTGGAGAGAACCCTTCAAAAGCATGCTGCTAGGCAATGGAAAAATGCTCTGTTGGGAAACGATCGTGGAAAGTGCAATTTCAAAATCGAAATATTGGCGAGCAGATCTAATGACAACCGATGCCTGGTCCCTTCACCCTGGAGACCGCTGTGATAAATTTCAAAGTTTGCTCCCTCATATCATAAAAAGAATCAATCAGGGCATATACCCCAAGGAGCAAGCTGGACATTTTGATCTCAAGCTTGATTGTTGGAAAAACTTCATTGATGACAAAAGCTAGGCATTATCTTTCTTTTTCGGCACTACCAATTGCGGCTTTTCTTGTATGCACCATTTTCCTGCAAACAAAGAAAACGCCCTGGGTGGATGAATGCTACACTTATTATGGAATCACCCACGACAATTGGGATGAATTCGTTGATTCAATTTGCTCAGGTATTAATTTTTCGCCTCCACTCTATTTCTTTCTAAATTGGATCATTCAATTGGCATTTCACATTCCCATAGAAGCACTTAGGGTCGAAAGTGCGCTATGGATTGCACTAGGTTCGTTTCTAATTTTTTTTAAATGTGCGAAAAGTTTCGGTTTCCCCCCTGCCTTTCTCGGATGCACAATGGTGCTATTACAGTCCAACCTACTCTTTGAGCAGGCCTTGGAGGGTCGTCATTACGGAATGTTCTTTGCCTGCTCGGCATGGCTCCTCTTCCTCCTCCCAAAGAATCAGCAATTTCATTCAAAGAGGCACAAGACATTATATTTCATCGCTCATTTAGCTCTTATTTCCACTCATTATCTTGGCATAGTATTTTCCGCACTTACAGGCATTACCCGATTTTGGTCTCAAAGGAAGAAAGGGGTTAAAGAATCCCTGCCAATCCCTGAAATTTCCGCTTGGGTCGTGGCTCTCCCCATCTATCTTTTACTACTAACGCGGCAATCATCACATCTCGGGAATTGGGCAAAACCCAATAGCTTACCCTCTCTATTGGAGATTTCTTTTGATTCTCTATCTCCGCTAACACTGATAATTCCCATTCTACTCTTCCTGCTTTTTATAAAATCAGGAAAAAAACGATGCACACCGAACGGTCTGCCTTTGATTATAACTCTTGCGATCATTTGGTGTTTAACGCCCCTTGCATTTTGGATTATCTCTCACCTATCCACCCTCAACTTATTCAAGGATCGCTATTTTATTCCTAAGGAAGCTGCAGTGATGGTTTTGATCTCATACTTTTTCCACAGAGTCATACCATTGTTTGATATAAGCAAATCGTCCATCGGTTCAAGAGCTCTGCCTTTGGGAGGAACCTTCCTCTTGTGCATTTCCCTGCTCATGCTTTCTTCAAAACGAACGCTCTTCGGGTTTGATTCCTCAAGAGACTATCACCGCAAACTTTTATTGAGCGAAGCAATATGCAAAAATCCACTTCCAAAGTTATACGCTGGGGATCATTTGTTTTTCCCAAACTTTTATACCAACATCGAAAATGCTAACATCCGATTGATAGTGCCAAGCAAAAGACTGGTGGAAGTCTATCGTCGGTTCAACTCCTCAATAACAACTCAACCTGTCCCTGGATTTGACCTCCAATCCTATATTCTCATAATGGACACGAAACTTACTTCGACCGAACATATCCTTCCCTCCCTCGGACAACCCAATGTCACCCTTCTCAAGATAGCCGGAACCAATGGTTTGATAAATGCTTACAAGATCGAAATCACTGAAACAAAAGCAGGATAAATTTAACATGCCGAAAGCAAAATTAATAACCATGATCTGTAATTATGCACATTTTGGTTTTGACCGAAATATTTACTACCTTCTGTTCCTCTTCGTTGCTACAAAGTGAAATCATCTAATACTGTAGTTTCTCTTGTAATCCCTGTTTATAATGGATCCCAAACCATTACGAAAGTCGTTGCTGAATGCATCCAATCATTCGAAGAGTTTTTCGATCTCGAAATCGTGCTAATCAATGATTGTTCTGAGGATAAGTCGTACGAAGTATGTCGATCCCTACAAGAGAAATATCCAAGTACCATAACATTCCTCTCCCTTTCCAAAAATTTTGGAGAACACAACGCTGTCATGGCCGGTCTTCATAATACAACTGGAGATTTTGTCGTTACTCTTGACGATGATGGACAAAACCCACCTCAAGAAGCACTGAAACTTATCAATCATGCTATAGCGCAAAAGCTTGATGTCGTGTACTCCTTCTACCCAAACAAAAGACACCATTGGGGCAGGAATCTATGCAGTTTGCTTAATGGGAAAGTGGCCAATCTGATGATCAAGAAACCTCCGGACCTTTACCTCAGTAGCTTCAGATCAATGTCTCGATTTATAATTCAAGAAATTATTAAGTATGATCTCCCATACCCATATGTAGATGGCCTTATTCTGCGCTCGACTTCAAACATTGGAACATTGGAAACAACCCACGAATCTCGCACTTCAGGTAAATCTGGTTATACCATTAGGAAACTAATAGGGCTTTGGTTGAATATGTTCACAAATTTTTCCGTTCTTCCTCTAAGAGTTGCATCATTTGCAGGCTTCGTGTTCGCACTGATTGGAATGCTAATTGGCGCATACACTCTTTACGAAAGAATTCTCAATCCCGAACTACCTGTCGGATGGGCATCAATTGCAGTTTTGTGTAGTATTCTGGGCGGGGTACAACTCATGGCCCTTGGAATGGTTGGAGAATACATCGGTCGATTGTTTTTGGGCATCAACCGTCAACCCCAATTCGTCATTCGTGAGTTACACTCCAGCAATAAGGAGAACTTTCAGAAATAAACGATCTCGATTATCAAAAAATGTACGAAATCGAAACTACTCACTGGTGGTTTCGAGCACTCCACGAACTAGTTATAGGAAGCTTGGCAAAAAATAACAAAGCCTCATCAAAAATCTTGGATGCCGGTTGCGGAACTGGTCGGCTAATGGTTCAATTGCAAAACCACGGAAAAATCACAGGCTTTGACTACAGGGATACCGCACTATCTTATTGCAGAAAAAGGGATCTCACCAATGTCAGGAAAATGGACTTGAACAAATGGGATCCAGTTGAAAACGAATTCGAATACGTCATTTCACTGGATGTGCTTTCAGACCTAGGAATAAAGGACGATAAATTGATCCTTCAGAAGTTCCATAAAACTTTAAAACCTGGCGGAAAGTTGATCCTTCATGTTCCTGCTTTTCCTATCTTAAAAAGAAATCATGACAAAGCCGCAACAATTCGGAAAAGATATCGGAAGAATGAGCTCAAGGAAATAGCCAAAGGAGTTGGTTTTTTCCCAATTAATGTTCAATACCGCCTGTCATTTGCTTTTCCTCTATTTATTATGTTAAAACTCTTTCAGTCTTTGTCGCATGGGCAGAAGGCGCCAAAGTCAGATTTGTTCAAACTTCCTACTTTAGCCAACGGTTTATTGCTCAGTCTAAGTCGGTGGGAAAACATACTAGTCAAGCGCGGTTTGTCTCTTCCTTGGGGAACTTCCCTATTTTCAATCCTTCAAAAAAGTTGACTTCTCCGTCCCACAAGCTGCTGCAAAACTCCTTGCTCTTCTCTTTGATAGGCTTATCCGCACTGGTGCTTTTGGCTCATGGCACCCATGCTCATTACGACGTATGGATTGCCCCCAAGATCTATCCTGCCTTGGCTCTTGCCAACGCCGCCGATCTTTACCAGCAGGAATCAGGACCTTTCATTCTAACGATTTATGGACCAGCGAGCCCATTCTTCTATCTACCGGCCTCCATGGGGAATTCACCGACCCAATGCATCTGGATTGCGTATGGGTTAAATCTTATCGTCTTGGGGGGATGCTTTTATTGCTTATTTTGCAGAGGACGGAACAAGGGTAAATTTTCCCCACAATTATTCCTCGGCTTCAGTTTGGTCTTTCTTTTTGCAAACAATAAAACAACCCTTTCTCTATTTCAAATACACCACGACATACCTGTTTTTGCATATCTGCTCCTTGCTTCGTTTTTCCTCTTGGGCAAGTTCCCAGTTAACCGCAATTATCGGCTTTGGATCGGGTACCTTTTTCTGTGGATGGCGTTTTGGACAAAGATCGTTGCCTTACCGTGGTTAATTTTGCCTTTTCTGCAACTTTTCTTTATGGAAAAACAATCGATTAACTTATGGTCAAAGACACTTTGGGCCCTAATAGGAACCGGTTTAATTTCCTTCCTGTTTTTTGCCTCCCTTTTTAATGCAAGCGACTTATGGTTTCACCTTTTCGAATCAACCAACTCCTATCCTTGGAGATCTTGCAACAGTTTATTCGGAGAAGGTGAAGAGGCATTGGTTGCTGATGATTTCCTTTCAAAAGTCATTATCCTGCTGCGCATAATGCTTCTGTATGTTGTAGAATATTGGTGGCTTGTTCTATCTTGCTGCTTAATTGGGATTCATAACCTTAAAAGTAAAGAAGGTCGCATTCTTCTTTGGTTGGTTATATGCTATTTTCTCGCTCTGCCCACATGTCTGTCCGCACTAGCAAAATTTGGGGGAGTTGCAAATTCATTGGTTTTTGCTCACGCTCCGGCCTTTGCCGCCCTGCTCCTTCAAGCCTCCAAGCTAATTGAGAGGTTGATTACATCGGAGGCAGCAAAAATTGGTATATCTTTTATGATTGCGATCATTCCTGCTCTTGCAGAGGTGCGTGTGGCTAAGTCTATATGGAAAGATCCATCCCAATCACCACTGCAATTGGGGTATGAGTATCTTCTTGAGAATCCCGACCAGCCAATATATTTCGCACTGGCTCCCCTACCCAACTACCTTGCAACTGGAAAAATATGGAGCTCAGGAGAGGCTTTGACTTACACCACCATGATGACACCAGACGCCTTGCCATCAAAAGCGGGCATGGAAGGACCGACAGAGATCCCTCTGGTGGCTTTCGGGTCGACTCCGTATTCCATAAGTTTCTTTAAAAAAAAGTTTCATCTCGCCCCAGTTCCATCGCCTGGCAAACTGAAAGATTGGTCGATTTTTCGAGCAACACCGAAAACGGAGGCTGATTCCCCGTGAAGATTTTAATTTCTTGTGTGGCAGGCTTTGCCGGTATAACAATTTGCGTGAAGTTACTTTTGCCAGTTCCGAGTTTGCAAATCAAGCAGTTTGATTTAGACACCCCAAACCCTCTTTAACTCTTGAAGACCAAAAGGTTTTTTCTCTGCACAAGCTTTAACTATGAACCATTTATATATGTCCTGTTTTAGGAAACGAAACCGAAAGGAAATTTCTTGAAAATACTAGTTACGGGAAGTTGCGGGTTTGCGGGCATTAACATTTGTGAATCTTTGTTACAGGCAAATTCCAACCTGAAGATAACAGGCTTGGACAATCTCTCCAGAAAGGGAAGCGAACGCAATGTCGGCAAACTCCAAGAACTTGGCGTCAGTCTCTTGAGAAAAGACATAAGGAACGCTTCTGACTTGGAGGACCTTGAGAGATTCGAGTGGATCATAGACTGCTCTGCCAACCCTTCCGTTTTAGCTGGCATCAATGGAGATTCCTCGAGCAGACAATTGATCGAGCACAACTTGCTTGGAACAATAAATCTTCTTGAATACTGCAAGCTTCATCAAACGGGCTTGATTTTGCTTAGTACAAGCCGCGTTTACTCGGCCAATAACCTGGCTAACCTTCCCCTTCAGGAGCATGAAGCCCATTTCGAGATCGATTCCGACACAGAACTCCCAGGTCTTTCGAGCAAAGGCATCAATGAAGACTTTCCAACCACACCGCCGCTGTCGTTATACGGAACATCGAAATTGTCATCTGAAAATCTCGCATTGGAGTACGGGGAGAACTTTGATTTTCCAGTCTGGATCAACCGCTGCGGAGTAATGGCTGGGGCGGGACAATTCGGCAAAGCCGAACAAGGTATCTTTTCCTATTGGGTTCATTCTTTTCGCGAAAAGAAACCCCTCAATTATATTGGATTTAGAGGAAAAGGTCTTCAAGTAAGAGATGCTCTCCACCCCAAAGACCTGGTCCCTATACTACTCAAGCAAATGCAGGAACCGGATAGATACGCCCCAAAGATCATAAACCTTGGAGGTGGCGTGGAGAATTCCATGTCATTAAAACAACTCACCTCTTGGTGCAAAAAACGTTTTGGCATCAATGAAGTCATTGCATCAGAAGAAGAACGTCCAATGGATGCACCATGGATTGCTATGGACTCTTCCTTGGCAAGAGAAGTTTGGGATTGGGCACCCCAAACTCAGATTGAACACATCTTGAAGGAAATTGCCGTTCATGCGGAAAACAACCCCCATTGGCTGAGGTGCACCACTTGAGACCTCGGTAGTTTGAAGTTAAACAATTTAATCGGAAGCTTGCCTGGTTATTGGTGCCTGTTCGAAGCCTTGGATTTAATCCTGCTCAGAAGCAAGACACCCACTTGGCTCGGCCTCTATTCAACCCCAAAGGCGTTTGCAATCTTAATGCTTTTGTCCATGAGTTTTATAATATTTCGTTTCGTTTCCCCAATAATCTCAGCTAAATTACTTCATATTCCGTTCAAAGAAGTGCTGAAAAACCTATCAGCCCTTAAAATGTTCTTTATAATGGTCGTTCTGACAAGGTTAGCACTAATTAATGTCCCCTGTACTGTTGGAGAAGATCTAGGGCAGCAAGTCTTGTCATCTCGGCAATGGATTGAAGGGGAATCAATTGCCCCCAACATGCTTGCTTCTCCTGAAAAGGGCGACTTGTCGGTTAATGAACAAAATTGGATGGTACGCCCGCCCGGGGGGGCATGGTTACCCTTGCCCGGGTTACTCCTCGGCTTTTCTCTTGGAAACTCCCTTCATATCTCTCTTTTCATTTTGAGTGTTGCTTTTGGGGCAGGTTGGTTGAAATTGGCACACAGTCTTTCGCTCCCTAAGCATTCGCTACTACTGCTTGCCATTTTATTGGCATTTATGTCTTCTTTGGGATCACTGTCTTTATCCACCGCATCGGTTTTCACTTCTGCCACATTCCCGTGGCTATTAATTTGGTCACTTTACCTCAGCGACCAATGGTATCTCACTGAACAAAAATTAAAGGTTCATTTCTTGTCTTTGTTATTCTTTCTCACCATTGGGTTTCATGCTTTCTTCAAACTATCAAGTTTATTGACTGTCTCCGCAATTGCCCTGATTCCCTTTGTTATTCACATTACAAAATTTAGAAAAATTAACTTCATGACCTGCAGGAAGGCAATTGTGGGATTAATATTATTCCTTCTACCCTATTTTTTGGTCAGTAAGCTCAACCAGAACTTTACTGGAATCAGTTCCGATGAACTTTACTCGAAACAAGATTACAATGCACAACATGAACTGTGGGGAAAGTATTTTACGGAAAGTACTAGGGGGGGGATGCTAGCTATTAGCCTAATCGCCTCCACTGGTTATGCTACGCCAGCCCAAGACTTAGCCCATGGCTTCAGGGATCTGTTGCTTCAGTCTGAAAATTATTCGTCTACATTGCATTCTCATGGAATAAATCCTCGGATACTCGGTTGCTGTATTCTGGCAATACCCTTTACGATAATTCTTTTTACTGCACTTTGGAAAATCAAGGATTCACTTAACAACAAAGAGCTCATACTTTACTCAACTTTGTTTGTCGTACCTTTTCTCGGGTTTGCTCTTGTATCCCACAATCATGGATATAATTATCTAATGTATCACGCGTACACCAAGGAATTTGCGGTCATTTTTTTAATTTTTGCATTAAGTTACTCGGTCCACGTTAAAGAAATCGCGAAAAAAAAATTCATTGGTATTATCTTGATGTCTTTTTTCGTAGCCTTACCAATCGTTTCCTATGGAAAAAATTATTGCTCAACTTTTTTTGAGTCTAACACTGAATCTTATCCCTCCCAATACGAAATCCAACAAGGTTTTGGCCCAAGTAAATTCTCTGAGTCGCTTCAACTTATTTTCTCTGATTCTACTTCATCCCTCGACATTTGTCTTTTTTTATGTGCGGGAGATCAAGGGGATCACTTCCTTCGAACTCCCATGCGTGCATTATCTCTTCATTTCGCAAAAGGAAATATAATGCATTTCCCATCATTGAAAACATCTCGCCCGATGAGGGTTTATTGTCTTTTTGATCCTCTGCTTTCAAACGATTCATCTTTCATACAATCTGTCATTGAAAAATTCCCCGTCTCCGCCAAGTCAACCCGACTCGATTCATTGACTTGGAAAGTAGAACTCAAGGGCTCTAAGCAATGACAAAGAAAAACCTGCTTTCCTCTGAAAACCCGGATATCACCGTGGTCATACCATGTCTGAACGAGGAGGACACACTTGGAGCGTGTCTGTCCAAATTAGAAACCGTGGCCAGGAATGAAAACTTCGCTCTTGAAGTCATCGTTGCCGATAACGGCAGCCAAGACAAATCAATCGAGATTGCCTCACAATTCAACTCAAGGGTTGTTTATGTTTCCCGCAAAGGATATGGGGCCGCGCTCATGGGAGGAATCGAACAAGCCAAGGCACCCTTCGTTTTGATGGCAGATGCAGATGACAGTTATGATTTCCTGGAATTACCGAAGTTTTATCAAAAAGCAAAGGAGGGGTTTGATTTGGTTCAAGGATGCAGATTGCCAAGAGGTGGCGGAAAGATTGAGACAGGAGCAATGCCATGGTCTCACCGCCACATTGGAAATCCGCTTTTCACCTTCTTGGTGCGAAGTTGGTTCAGTTCGCCGATCAATGACGTTTATTGCGGGATGAGAGCCTTCAAGAAGAGTTTTTACGATTCCTTGAAGATGCGATGCACCGGAATGGAATTTGCAACTGAAATGATTATAAAGGCAGCCAATTCAGGGGCAAAGACAGTCGAAGTTCCCATTACTTTGCACAAGGACGGGAGAATCCAGCACCCACCTCATCTCAGGACGATAAGAGATGGATGGAAAACTCTTCAATTTTTCGTTATTTGCGCCCCTTCCAAGTTATTTCTTCTACCTGGCTTACTAATGTGTTCGTTCGGTTTTTTGGGTGGAGCTTTGGGCTACTTGGGCTCATCCCTGGGACCGGTAACCTTGGGCGCTCATACTATGCTTGGTTCGTCGCTTTTCGTCATTAGTGGCTGTCAGGCAGTCTTAATGCATTTGTTGTCGTTGGACCTTTCCCAAAAACTTGGAATGAGAAGCTCAGAGAACAATACGTTTCTTCAGAAACTCATAATGTCTCAAGGGACAAGGATCTGTTTACTCCTGCTATTGTCCGGAGTATTCCTATGGGGCAAAGTCTTCCTATCCTGGCAAGCAACTGATTTTGGCCCGTTGGATTATGCTATGACAATGAAAATCGTGATCCCCGGTGCAACTTTGATTTCACTTTCTTTGGAAATCATGATCTTCACTTTTTTTCGGTCGTGGATAAAAGTGGAAATAAACAACTAACGGAGCTTTTCAAGACCATGTCTGAGTTTGATGAAGTAAGTCCAAACTACGAGGAAGTCTTGAGCCGTGGAATTTCCCTGTCAGGAGAAAACTCTGATTATTTTGCGCGTAACCGAGTCGATCATACGGCAAAGCTTCACGTCGGCATCGATGCCAAATCTGAAACGATAATGGATTACGGTTGCGGAACCGGAGGAAGCGTACGGTATTTGCTAGATGCCTTTACCCCCCAAAAACTCATCGCTGTAGATATTTCGGAGAAATCTTTATGCATTTTAAAAACAAGGCACAACACCCAACAAGTGATCACCCAAAGCCCTCCATCATTAAAGCCTGATTCCAATTGCCATTTATGCTTTTGCAATGGGGTGTTCCACCATATCTTGCCGAAGGATCGACAACACACTGCTAAGATTATTTACGATTCTCTACAATCAGGCGGATATTTTTACTTCTGGGAGAATAATCCTTGGAACCCCGCAACCCATTGGGTTATGAGCAGAATCCCTTTCGATCGTAACGCTATAAAGATTTTCCCTCACCAAGCCGTGAAACTTCTTCAAAAAGTCGGCTTCAAAGTGAAACTCATTCATTATTTATTTATATTTCCAAAATTTCTTAGCTTTTTGCGACCAATGGAAAAAATTCTACGAAGATTTCCGCTGGGTTGCCAATATCTTGTTCTCGCTCAAAAGATTTGAAAAAGTCTCTCATTAAACTTTCAGTTATTATCCCATCCAGAAACGAGGCTGAGAATTTGCGTGACTGCATAACAGAAATTGCCCAATCACTGACCGATCATTGCATAGAAAATGAGATTCTTGTTATTGATGATGGGAGCGCTGATAACACAGCCGAAATTGTCAAAGACTTGAGGGTACAGTTTCCTAGCGTGAACTACATCGCGAACAAGGGTGAAAATGGATTTGGTCGTGCAACGAGGTTGGGACTACAGGAATTCACTGGCGATGCCGTGGCCATTATGATGGCGGACATGTCGGATTCGCCTCATGATCTTGTACGCTATTGGGAGAAATTGCAGGAGGGTCACGAATGCGTCTTCGGCAGTCGCTTTTTGCCTAACAGCCAGATAATTGACTACCCGAAAGCAAAACTCATCGCGAATCGGTTTGTTAACACGGCAATCCGCTACGCCTTTAAGATTTCATGCAATGATATTACCAACGCCTTCAAGATCTATCGAAGAGAGGTAATCGAAGGATGCCATCCCTTAATCTCTCCACATTTCAACCTAACGGTAGAAATCCCCCTCAAGGCGATAATCCGGGGGTTTTCATGGGCCACAATTCCTATCTCATGGAAAAACAGATCAAAGGGAGTGGCTAAATTGAAACTAAGGGAAATGGGCTCCCGCTACTTTTTCATTATAGCATACCTTTGGTTGGAGAAATATTTCAGCCGAGGAGATTACATCCGCCACAAATGAACGAAGATTTGAAAAAGATTTATCAAATTAGATTTTCCGCACTAGAAGAATATCGCAACGCAGTTTGGAAAATCTTGGTAAAAGACTTTTTTGCGAAATGGATTGAAAAGAATTCTGTGGTACTAGATTTAGGATGTGGATATGGTGAATTCATAAACAACGTCGAAGGTTGTAAAAAGCATGCGATGGATCTTAATCCGGATACGCGGAAAACATTAAACGGCGACATTTTATTTCACGAACAGGACTGTTCTCAACCATGGCCATTTGATCCAGATTCTCTAGATCTGATTTTCACAAGCAATTTCTTTGAACACTTATCAAGCAAAGAAGTCTTGGACAAAACAGTTGCTCATGCCAAAATAGCATTAAAACCAGGAGGTAGGATCATTGCCTTGGGACCAAATATATCAGTTCTGAAAGGGCGGTATTGGGATTTCTGGGATCATCATGTAGCTCTATCACAACAATCGCTTCAAGAACTATTGAGTATACATTCATTAAAAACAGAAAAAAGTATAGCAAGATTTCTACCATACAACATGGTGAGAGTAAGAAAAAAACCACTTTTTTTGCTATCAATTTATCTTAGATGTCGTTGGTTTTGGCCTATTTGGGGAAAACAATTTCTAATAATAGCCAAAAAGGTTTGAGTAAAATTTATCTCTGTTTCTTACCGTTTCTTCTTATCATTACCAGGAAGTTGGAATTGGTAGTAAAACCGAGAATGTGGGCCGAGGAAGCAACTGTCCACCTACATAAATCTTTTGAGTCAACAATATTAGAGATGTTATTTTTTGTACCTCATTGGGAGGGATATTTTTGTTTTAACAGAAATCTAGTCATTGTTCTTCTAAAATTATTTCCGATTGAATACGCGGCAATAATAACAACGTGGGCGGGTCTTTTAATGCAACTGATTCCTCATTTGATAATTATTTGTAGCAATCAAAAGATATGGGGAACCAATGTAAGAAAACTACTATTATCTACTGCAATTATTATCATCCCAATTGGAACGGGTGAAACATGGCTCAATACTACTTGCTCACATTATCACCTCGGCGTTTTATCTTTTATAATATTATTAGATGCAATTGAATTAAAAACAATTTGGAAAAAGTATGTGTACTCTATTATATTGCTCGTATGTGCTTTAAGTAGCCCAGTTGGTTGTTTTATGCTGATTGGTTTTCTATACGGTGGCCTAATCCTAAAGTTAGAAATATCAAAAACAATTCTAACAACCTATACAGTAGCTGTATGCACACAGCTTGCGATCTCCATTTATTTTTTAAACTCTGGTGATGGATTAGCTAATACGAGATTTAATGATTTTTTTCTGCCCGAACTTCCAAGTATATTTATAAATGACGTGATAGTAAGTTCATTATCCGGTCAACATGGTTTGTACCAATTTGTTAGAATCGTAAATAGTCTTTCAAATTTAACAAACCTATCTGCTACCTTAATTTATTCCGTTATCTTTTTTACAATTCTGTTAATTTTGATTTTCAGGACGAGAAATAAAAGCATTGATAAGATATCAGCATTGATTTTCATATCGTTTTTCTCTACATTTTTACTATTTTATTTTTCGAGCGCCTCAAAAACAAACCTATTGCCGAGAAACGCATTACTACCAGGAATAATTTTAATTTCGTTTTTAGTACTCAGGTTCGAACTTAAATGTATATGGCACATTACTATTTATTCTATATTTGCTTTGATTAGTTTTTATGAATATTACACAAATGATTCCGTTTACTATTCTCCAGAATGGCCTAGTTGGTCAGAGGAAGTCAATGAACGCAGAGGTAATAAAGAATATAAAGTTAAAGTGTGGCCAAGAAAAAATTCGCATTGGTATTTCATAACAGATGATGACTGGTCAATAACGATACCTGAAGACATACTTTGAATCACAATCTGACTCATGTATCCAATTTTGTCCTTAAAAACAAACACGGTATTATATACACATTTTTTGTTTTTGCAGTAAGTTTAATATTTACAAAATATTATTTCTTACTGACTAACGAATATTACGCACCCGCCTACTCTTCAACAATTGCTGAGTACAAAGCCGACAAGGTTTTCCAAAAGAGATTCCTAGTTCCAGTGACAGCGAAATACATCTCTGCATTTTCATTCTTAACTTTCGATCATTCGCTTAAGTCGATAACTGCGATATCGACCTTTACTTTAATCGCTAGTTTTGGGTTTTTAATAAAGACCTTGAATCCGCTGATTAAATCAAATTATTGGTCACTTTTTATACTTATACCCGTAGTATGGAACTATATGATTATTAACTCCATATATCATGCTTATGACATACCATCTCTTGCAATTTTTTGTGTAGGTTTAGTACTATTTCTCAAAAAGAAATATGTTCTATTCTATATTGTCTTTATATGTGGAACTCTCAATCGCGAATCTACATGTTTTATAACCATATCAATTATATTGCTTACATGTAGTTTATCAATTCGCAAAAACTTCCACAATTCGATAAGAGAAAACAGGCAATTGATTAAACATACATTTACTCAATTTGTTCTTTGGATCACGATTACTAATTTTGTAACACATATGATTCAATCCAACCCCGGATTAACTTACGAACAGACTCTTTCAATGAAGCATTTCCTCTATAATATGATAAATAATCAACCCTCATGGCCCTACTTAAACCCCGATGGTTTTCTAGAAAACCCTCGTTGTTTTCTAACTCTTTTTGCTGGGATCTGGGTATTAATTCCATTTGTTTGGTCCTATATACAATTAAAACAAAAAATATTACTACTCTTAATACCCATATATCTTGTTCCCGCAATTATGTATGCTAATCTTATGGAAACAAGAGTTTATCATGAAATAAACATCATTATCGCTATTGCTCTTATTGATGGATTCACGAATAAAACAGCTAATTCAAGTTTAAGACCATTTGGTTCGTAAGTTGATCATCCTTTTAAAAAAAGATTACGGCCAACTTGGAAATCGTCTACATACGCATTCCAATATTATAGCGTGGTGCTTAGAACATGGGTATCCACTTTTGAATTTAAGTTTTCTCGTCTATGCAAATCAATTTTCTACATTCAATAATTATCCAATCGATCGATTATGGAATACTTCTTCGATCAGCCAACATTTACTTAGGTTCTCCCCCATCATTAAACTACTTAACAAAATCTCTTTAAGTCAAAAATGGTTAAAAAGATTTAAAAGATGGATTTTCGTTCTCGATATTGAAGACAACCATTCTCTAAGCGAGATTACTCTGAACAAACATGTAAAACTTCACATCCAAAAGAAGATTATATTAATTCGTGCTTGGGATCTAAGTTGTCCCCATCTTGTCACAAAGCATCAGAACCAAATCCGTAAAATCTTTACTCCCAAAGCTGTATTTGAGGAAAATGCTCAATTGAAAATCACAGGACTCCGCAAGAAGTTTGACTGCGTGGTGGGTGTTCATGCCAGGAGAGGTGATTATAAGGAATACCTTGGAGGCATCCATTTTCATAGTTGGAATTCATACCGAAACTGGATCATTCAGACACAAAACCTAATAGAAGGAAATGGTAAAGGCAGGGTGGGGTTCCTTCTCTGCTCGGATGAAAATCCGCAGAATTCAAAACTTGATGATCTGCCAGTAAGTTTCGGAGATTCAAAATCCGTGATAACCGACCTTTACGCCCTTTCCTTATGTGATTACAACATAGGCCCTCCCAGTTCATTTGGAACGTGGCTATCATGGCATGGACGAGTTCCGAGGTTTCAGATCTCTAAAGGCGCTATAATTGAATGCATTGATCAGTTTGTAATCAGTTCGGAATGCTAGCAACCCTCCCGGACAGACAAGATGCATCCCATTATCACTGGTGAAACCATATTGGCTTTCCGCGCGAAAGACCTGAAAAACCATTCCGACTAAAAACACACAACTCACAAATTCACTGACACAAACAACCAAAAAACAAATCGCCTACAAATCTCTGAAGTAACCAAAGGCAAGGACCGACTAAAAAACCGGACCTATTCGCAGAAGCACATTCTTGCAGCACTGGTTGCCATATCAGTGCTTTCCAAGCTTCTGCTAGCATCAAAAGGCGGTCAGTATTTTTTTGTAGACGAAGCCCGCTTTCTTAATGGCCATTACTTACTCGCAAGCCTGGCAGATGGCGATTTTCAAGCAACCCTCTACCGGATAAGTACTAACTATGCGCATGTCTTCTTTATTTTCTTCGCTGCTTTGGCCGAAGGAATTCGCTTTCTCTATGTTGATTTGGTTAATCAGGGAGACACTCCGGCCTATCTCCTCACCGAGACAAGGGCGGGGATCGAGGTAGCCGCTTTGGTCCTATCCTTCGCATCTTCAATAAGCATCTTTCTAGTTTACGTAATCATTCGCAGCTTCGGAGGAGGCAAGGATCAGGCACTTGCAGGAGCCTTTCTCATGGTGTTAAGCACGACAAACTATTATTACGCCCGTCATCTCCTACCCTATGACTGCTCTATCATGCTCGCGCTGATCGCCCTATATTTCGGAGCCCATCCAGAAGGTAAAGTCCGACATTCTCTTTTATGCGGTCTCTTTGCCGGTTTGGCGACCCTCACATACAAAGGGTACTGGATCCTGTCCGTTGTCGTGTGGTTACTGCATATCATGCGTTCGGACGAGCATTACAAGAAACGCATAAAGAAGGCCATACTTTGTGCCTTTGCAGGGGTTTCACCGCTTATAATTCTTCAGTTCATTAGCCTCTCGGTTGGGGAAAACTTCCTGCGTGGAGAAATCGAGTGGCTTCATGCATCAAAAGGAAATCAATATGGTGATTTAGGCTTGGGATGGGCCGTTTTTTTTGTGTACCTGTGGGAAGCTGAACATGGCATTCTAATTGTATTCATAGTTGGAATCATCTTCTCCGTTCGCGGGTGGCTTGCTAATTTTTCATTGAGATCTCTGGATCATCGCATGTTCGGACCATTTGCCGCATTAGTCATTTTTCTTCTTTTAATACTTCTGTCTGATGTGGCTCAGGTGACCGTTCTATATGGTAGAACCATCAAGCAAATTGTCCCATTCCTCTGCATAGCATGTGCCCTCCCTCTTACACAGCTCAAAAACTTTCTTCCGAGAACAAAAATTAACCTTACAATTGCATTGCTATTAGTTGCTTCAATTGCTCAGGCCGCTTACAACCAGTCCACTTGCCTAAACATTACCTTCCCTTCATCTTTCAAAGCGCAAGTTGAGAACCAATACGGGCCCGTATCACGACTAAGCAATCTCAAAGGCCCTAACATCGATGTTTTCGAACACATAGACCCCGGCTCGGAATACATTCTTGTCAATGGTCAAAATTTGATTCTTCCCATTCATAGACAAAAAGCTATTCCTCAAGGCAAAGTTTTGCTCTCAGTCCCACACCCATACCAATATAAGCCCTATCAATTCATTCATTTCAATTATCGCGAACGCACCATCTTGGACAACACGGACCTTTCAATGAAGCTGCTTAAAAAAAACTAGACTCGTGCGACAAACCTTAGCGTACATAAAATACTATTCCGGCATCCTCCTCAAGAACTGGAGCAAGACGAAAGAGTCCTATGCTCAACACAGCGAAGACATACTAATCGAACAAATTCTGGGCACTGGCTCCATAAGATCTTTCATAGACATAGGGGCGAACGACGGCGTGCTGTTCTCCAATACCTACAAATTCGCCAAAACGGGAGCCCATGGTCTTTGCCTGGAACCTTGCCCGCCTACCTTTTTCAAACTGCGTCTTAACCACCTTTTTCATCCACGGGTCAAATGCATCCATGCTGCTGTCTCATCACGAAGCGGCCATCTTTTCCTCAAGGAAGGCGGATATGAGTCCACTCTTTCCCAAGTGCACTCCTACCCTGCGGCAGATTCTACGAAAGTAAGGGCATATACGCTTGATGGACTGTTCCGTAGGTATTCGAGATTCAGGAATATCGATCTGCTTTCAATCGACGTCGAGGGACACGAGGAAAACGTTCTTTTGGGCACCGATAAACCCATCCAGGCAAAAGTAATTATCCTAGAGACAGACAAATCCGACTTTGAATCATTGCGGAAACTACCTGCCCTTAGGGAACATCGCCCCACCTACACCAATGGCATTAATTCGATTTTCACCCTTGAGGATTTGGCCTTCCCTCAGTTACTTGATTTGCCAACCGGCTTTTTCCCATGCTGAGAGCAATCAAAAGAATGGTTAAAAGTTTGGTATCGCTGTTTGGGTACGAACTGACTTCACAAAAGTTATGTGAGCTCGCCGATGATCCTTTGGCAGTCATGAGTCTTCTTTTGCCTCGGGATGAAGTTTCTGTCATCGTGGACGGCGGTGCTTCGATTGGCGACACCTCGGAGAGGTTTTCCGCATTTTTCCCTAATGCAAGGGTTTATGCTTTCGAACCATTTCCATCCTTTGTCGAATCTTTGCAGAAGAAAGCTGCATCGAATCCCCACATCAAGGTTTGCCCACTCGCACTCGATCAAAAAATAGGTTACAGAACACTTTGCATTAATGATTCGGAAGGAACAAATTCTTTGCTTGAACCAAAAAATGTTGAGAACAACCCATACGGTTCACTTTTGTCGAAGAAAGGTGAGATACAAGTTAAAACCACGTCATTAGACAAGATTTTCCCAACCGAAACCATTGACATTTTAAAACTTGATCTCCAAGGAGGCGAATATGATGCTCTTTCTGGAGCAAAGAAACTGTTAAAAGAAGGCAGAATAAACTCAATCCTCTGCGAAACCATGTTTGTGAAGCAATATGAAGAACAGAGAAATTGGGCGGATTTAGTTAGTTTGATCGGCGATAGTGGATTTAGAATATTCAACTTCTATCAAATTCACTTTGATCATGGTAGAATCCTTCAAGCAGATGCACTGTTTGTCCGCCAAGATTCCTACGATAAAATCATTAATATCTGTCAAAATCACTTTATGTCATTCTCAAAGTTCACCAATCGGAATTTGATCAATTGAATTCTGAAATCCCAATACTGCTTATGGCATTTGCTCGACCTGACTTGATAAGGTTGTGCATGAAGCAACTTTCCAAGTTCAAACCGCCAATATTGTATATAATGGGAGACGGCCCTCGGAATGAGGAAGAAGCAAGGTTATGCAATCAGTCTAGAAAAATTGCCGAAAATCCTAAATGGGACTGCAAAGTAATTAAAATATATAAAGAAAGAAACCAAGGCATAACTAAATCATTTATTGAGGGAATGGCTTCAATGTTTAATGATTATGAGTGCGGTATATATCTAGAAGATGATATCCTACTTTCAGAATCCTTCTATAAATTCTCAAAAGAACTGCTTATAAAATATAGAAAGGATGATCGCATCGGACATATCAATGCAACAAACAGTTGCCCGACTTTCATTCCAAGTAATAATGAATCTTACATGCTGGGAAACCATGTAACAGAGTGGGGGTTCGCAACATGGAAAAGAGTATGGGAAAAATATGATGTAAACATGTCTAAATGGGAAAATTCTGATAAAAACAGGATTCTCAAAAAAACTACGTTCAACTCCAGATCAAGTAAGTCATTAAGAGCGATGTTTGATCTCCACTGCAATAATCCCGATCCTCATGCGTGGGGATATCAGTGGCATTTTAATTGTCTAGACTCAAATTTATTATCAATTACTCCTGTATGCAACATGAGTTTAAACCTTGGATTTGGTAGAGATGATTCAACAAATACATTTGGGGATAACCCTATCGCCCACGAATTAGATGTGTGTGAATTCCCCCTAGTTCATCCATCGAAAATAGAGCGGAACAAGGAATTTGACAGAGCGGTGGAAAATGAAGTTTGTCCGTCACATAGCAAAATATTTTTCGGAAAATTAAATAACCTTTTCAAAAGATTACTTTGATGAATCATAAAATAAATTGGGGCATTATTGGATTGGGTAATATGGCTAATGTTTTTATATCATGTTTAAAGGAGTTAAAATTAACAAAGCTAAAAGCTATATCAAGCAGAAACAAGGGCAAGTTAAAGAGTTTCAGCAATGAGCTTTCAATCAACAAAAAATACTGTTTTGAAAATTATTCAGATTTAATTCGTTGCGAAGATGTTGATGCCATTTATTTAACCTTGCCCAATAACTTTCATTATGAATATATTTTAGAAAGTTTATCCCATGGGAAGCATGTGTTAGTCGAAAAGCCGGGTTTTATAAAGAAATCGGATGCAAGAAGAATCGAAAGGATTCATAAAGGTAAAGATCTTATTTTTTGCGAAGGATTTATGTATTTACATCATCCAAGAACGGAAAATGTTCTGGATTTATTGAAAAATGGAAGAATTGGTAACATTTTAAAAGTTAATGCAAATATTGGGTATGATATTATACCGAAACATAACTTTTTAAGAAAAATGCTGGATAGGTTTCGAACTCAGCACCGATTATTCGATCGTAGTATGGGTGGTGGTTGTATTTTTGACTTAGGTTGCTATCTAACATCTTTCATACAATTAATCTCCAATGATAATTATTTTAAATTTTCACACAAAAAGATTTCCAATGAATTTAAAAACGTTGAAGTAAATGCTTCAGCTACCATTCTTTCTTCTCAGAACACTGAATATGAGTTTCATTGTTCATTCAATAAACATCTAGATCAAGATGTAGAGATTATGGGTTCAGATGGAAAAATTACTTTAGCTAATTTTTGGAACTGCACGGAGTCTTCATTCAAAATCAACGATTCAATTAAGAGATCTCATACCACATTCGCCAACCCATTCTCACAGCAAATTGAAACTATTAATAACTGCATTTTAGAAAAAAACTTCACACTAACTGGATTTCCATACGCTCGGTTTAGCAGTTTATTAAACATTTCACTATTAGATTCATGGAAGACCTAATGAATTAATGAATCGAATTATATACTTAAATTCATTACTTCGAAAGTATGATACATCAAATTATCTTGAAATTGGGGTTCGCAATGGCGAAAACTTTTTTTCAATAAATTCTAAAAGTAAAGTGGGAGTAGATCCTGAATATTTTTTCTCTAAAAGATTTTTTTTAAAATCATTAATGAAGTTTCATAATTGGAGATTTAAAATGTTCCGAAAAACAAGTGATAGGTTTTTTGAATTTGATGCTCCACATATATATAAAAGAAACAAAGTCGATGTTGTGTTCATTGATGGCATGCATACATACACGCAAAGCCTAAAGGACGCTCAAAATTCATTAAAGTTTCTGAGCAAGGATGGCGTAATTATCTTTCATGACTGTAATCCCCAATCTCCTGAAGCGGCTACTCCTCAACTCCCCCAAAACGCAATAAACTGGAATGGTGATGTATGGAAAACAATCTATCATTTTAGAAAATTAAATGAATTTTTCGATTGCTTTACAATAAACGCAGACGAAGGGCTAGGCGTCCTAAAACCAAACAATGGCGATTTCTTAAATGCACTCGATAATATACGTCCCGATAAAGAGATTAACAATTTAACTTATCAAGACTTGGAATCCAATAGAGTACATTATCTTGGTCTAAGAAAACCCGACTTAATATCTCAGGCATAAGAAAATTAATTACTGGGGTTATTCCCTGCTACAATTCCGAAAATACCTTAGAGAAGACAATTGCGTCCTTATTCCAACAATCCATCCCTCTGTTTGAAATTTTAGTCATTGACGATGGGTCGACCGATAAGTCAGTTCAGATTGCTAGGAAACTTGGATGCAGAGTAATTTCGACAGGGAAGTCCATGGGACGAGGTTATGCCCGGATGATTGGTGTATCCGAAACCACCACCCCATTCATTATATTTTGTGATAGTTCTAACATCATTAAACAAGATTTTGTCGCTTTAGCCTTGTCACAATTTGAAGATCTTTCCGTAAGCGCCTGCTTTGGAAGGATCGTAAACCATGAAAGTCTATCCGAATCTTTAACTAATTGGAGAGGACGCCATCTATTTGGGCAAAACAAGCCCTATCGAAAGGATGTCCATCAAGTGGATTGCCTGATTACTTATGCTGTTTTACTCAGAAAAGAGCATGTAATAAGGGTTGGGAACTTTAACCCCGCTTTAAGGCAATGTGAAGATCAAGACCTCGGTGAAAAACTCATAAAAAGTAGTTATAAGTTAATCTCCGACCCTGCCCTAGTTGCTTATTCAATCAGGCAAGAATCCTTTAAAAGCTTGTGCATACGTTATCATCGCTGGTATTCGAAACACGATGAGACAAAAAGCGCTTTAGCTACATTTTACCAAACCCTCAAAGTTGCCTTTTTTATCTTCGCCCGCGAGGATTTAAAGGAAAGAAATTTCAAGTGTTTGGTTGTTTCTTTTTGTTTACCTTTCTATCTGTTTTTTAAGAATTTATTTTCCAAGGATAACCTTAATAAGACCACATAATGAATAGATGAGTGAAATCGCATCATCGAATGCTGCAATAGTTATTCCCATCTACAAAGAGTTTGATAACCTTAGTAAAACTGAGAGAAAGTTGTTATCAAAAATCAAAAATGTTTTCGTAAACAGGAAAATTTTCATAGTATTGCCAAAATCATTGAATAAAAGTTTTCAAAGCTATGAACAATTCCAGGCAATTTCTTTTGATGATTATTTCTTCGAAAATAAGTTTTCTTACAGCAAATTGTTGTGCAGGAAAGAATTCTACCAAGCATTCAATAATTTCGACTATGTTCAACTCATTCAACCGGATTGTTGGGTATTTGAAGATAAAATAAACCATTTTGCCAATCTCGGGCTTGATTACATTGGGGCCCCTTGGATGGAAGGTGGGTTTGACGGGTTCCCTCAAAAAAAATTATGGAAAGTGGGAAATGGAGGCTTTTCACTCCGCAGGGTAAAGACCTTCCTTTCCATCTTGGATGAAATAGAGAATAGCCCAAAGGGGAGAATGCGAGTTTTTAATTCTCATAAAAAGGGAATGGTTGGAATCATAAAAAATTTTGGCATTAGAAATAATCTCAAGCACTATATCAAAGAAGCCCCTGGCGAGGATATATTTTGGACTCATTACATTCCCCAAGTATTCAGTGAGAAGGACTTTAAAATCGCCGATCCAATTACAGGAGCGCGTTACTCGTTCGAGGTTCATCCCAGGTTTCTTTTTGAGAAGGTCACCAACGGGAAGCTTCCCATGGGATGTCATAATTGGAGGAACAACGAACCAGACTTTTGGTCTTCGTACATTCACCCGATTAAGGAATCCCCATGAAGGTCGCCTGCCTTCACCCATATCTTGAAAATAGAAGAGACGACATCGAAAAAGGTCTTTATCCGAGGCATCATCTTTGGGGGATCGATGCAATCGAGAAAAAGATGGGATGGGATGTCAGTTTTTTACCCACTAACAGTCGATCAAATCCCACGGTACTTGACAAACTCCTAAACCACTTTTTATTCAGAGGTTCACCAGGTGCAAAAGCAGAAATTCAAGCTTGGAAAGCTTCGAAAACGCATGACCTCATCTATTCAGTCTGCGGTCCCCTTTCCTTGGCAAGGCATTACAAAGGGACGAAGTTGGTCTCATGGGTCTTCCGAAAACAAGTGAGTGCCAACCGACATAGCAACCATCCCTACAGCAATGAAAACCTCGATTCTCACGCAGGCTTCTTATGCCTGACTCCAGATACACGGAACAATTTTGCAAAACATGCCAAATCCCTCTTTCTTCCTTGGTGCGTAGATCAAGAGATGTTCGACGGCGGGCTCCCTGCCCAAAAAGCTGATTCCGATTTCTTTCTGGCGACAGGCAAGACCGGAAGGGATTACAAATGTCTTGTAGAAGGAGCAAGCTCTACAAATGTGGAATTACGAATTATTGGGCCAAAAGAACAACGACCCACCTCGCTTCCAGCCAATATTAAATGGATTGAAACAAGCTTGGATCCGCCAGACAAAGCGATCGACTACCCCACCCTTAGAGAATGGTATGCACAATGCATTGCCGTTTGCATACCGCTCAGCGGTGATGCTCAAGACACTTGTGGCTATACGAATATGCTCGAAGCCATGGCAATGACCAAGCCTGTCCTCATGACATCATCGGGTTGCTTACACCTCAACCCGGGAAAGCATGGCTTCGGGTTCTCCATCGAGCAGGGAAACCCTAGTGACTGGGCCCGATCCATGACCAAGATAGCAAACAATCCGGACCTTGCGGAAAGCCTCGGGCAAAATGGTCGAAAGATTGCCAGTAGCGAGCTCAACGTATCTGATTTTAATGAGAAAATCGTTAAGTTTATCGACGAAGTCCTTAGGAACTGAAATGGATACGGGAAAGATATTCTTTAGCATTATTATTCCAACTTATGAACGCCCCGAAGACTTAAGGAAATGCCTTCATTCTCTGAGTACCGAAATCCAAGGTAAAAAGCATTCCTACGAATTAATCGTAACAGACGACTCCGAGTCGGATTCCTGCAAAAAAGTTGTATTGAATGAGTTCCCGAATATCTCTTGGGGTGCAGGCAAAAGAAAGGGCCCAGGTGCTAACCGCAATGCAGGGGCATCACGTGCTAAAGGCACCTGGTTCGTATTCATTGACGATGATTGCATTGCCCAACCCGATTACCTGTCATCCTATTACAAGGCTATCAAAGAAAACCCTTCGGTTGAGGTGCTTGAGGGAAGAATCTTTCCCGATCGCCCGAGAAGAACATGGGCGGAAGGTTGCCCCGAAAATTCAGAGGGAGGAATGTTCTGGACTAGTAACCTTTGCGTAAAAAAAGAAGTCTTTGAGGAACTCGAGGGGTTTGACGAAAGCTTCGAGGTTGCGTACGAGGACGTGGACTTCGCATACAGGATCCAAAAAGAGGGGAAAAAAACTCTCTTTGCCAAAGAGGCTGCCGCCTGTCACCCATGGCGAACGCTTCGACAAGAAGGAAACAACTGGAAACCCAAGGGGTTTGAGCTTCAGGAACTCATCCACTTCATCCGAAAGCATCCAGAGGCGAAGGAACATAGTTCTCCTTTCGTTTACCTAAGGCATTTGCTTCGCATGCTTACTAGAGACTTTTCAACATGTTTATTTATCTACAAGGGAAGGGGGCTAGATGTTCTGTCCGCTCAAATATGGGTTACTTTCATGGTGATTTTCAAGTTAAGCAAATTTAAATTCAAATAGGATGTTTCGGTTCGAACCACTTCTCCGTTTCCCTAAAATTTATGCCGCACTAGCACTGAGTAGAAACAACCCGAACTTTGAAAAAATATTGTATCTGAGGGAAATTAAACCGGGTGATACGGTTTTTGATTTGGGGGCAAATATTGGATACTACACCTGTCTTTTCTCAAAATTGGCCGGACCGAGTGGAGAAGTGAGTGCATTTGAACCTGTGCCGATAGGATTTCAAAAGCTTTGCGAAAACACCAAAGACTGTAAAAACACAAGGCTCAACAACTTTGCCGTTGGGAAAAAAACGCAAGATGCTGAAATATTCTATGATCCGAAAGATTTGGGCAAATCCAGCTTGTTCCCTGAGTCATTGGTTTCCAAGAAGACGGAAAAGACAAAAGTCATTACCTTGGATGACTATTGCAATACAAACAACCTAAAGCGCCTTGACTTTGTAAAGTGCGATATAGAGGGCTATGAATTGCATGCGATGCCGGGTATGTCTCAGGCGCTTCGCGATTTCCTTCCGCAACTTTCAATCGAGGTGACACTCCCCGCAAAAGAAAGATTGGAACTGATTGAACTACTAAAGGAGATTGGCTACGACACCTTTAGGAGAATCGATCGAAACTTTCCATTATTATCACTGGACAGAGACATATATTCAGATGATTTTTTCTATTTAAATGCATTTTCTTCAAAGACTCCCTCGTCCCTTTCGTAGGCACAAAACCATTCAATTCTTACTCAAGTCGGGTCTTGTTTCGAATCCCGCAAGAGCCACATTCAATAAGAGTGCGAACGCATTTCTTGATTTATCCGACCCTGAACCTCGTAATGTCTTTGCAAAGGGAATCTTTGAGCCCGATTTTTTTAAAATTGGAAAAACCCTGCTACCGGCAAATGGGCTTTTTTTTGATTTGGGTGCAAATTCAGGATTATGTTCATTCGGCCTGATTCCTTCCAACCCCAATGCTCATTATCACCTCTTTGAAGCAAATGAGGACTTGGTTCGCACAATGGAAAGAACAGTCACCCTGCATCCCCAAACCGATCTCTCGATCAACTACACTTGCGTTTCTGAAACCTCGGGGGTAACCGAGTTCTTTCTAGAAAAGAATCAAACAGGTCAATCTCACGTAGCGACAGGAGATGAGAAAGGCGTAACTGTTACTAACACGGTACTCGACGAATACATTAGATCAAAAAAAATAGAGTGTGTCGATTTCATGAAAATCGATTTGGAAGGTTATGAGCTCCTCGCACTTAAAGGGCTAAGAGCCAGCCTTCTTAATTTCTTGGTGAAAACAATCTATATTGAGATAATGCCCGAAAATCAGGAACGTTACGGACTCGAGACCAATGCTCCTCTCCTTTTCCTTGAGAACCTGGGCTATGAGCTTGTTTTTTGCAAAAGCGAGGACTTCAGTAAAAGCGAGTCCAAACCATGGCGGTTGAAAGGACCAAATGGCTGTCTAGAGGTTTGCTCGTTCCAAGCATCTCAATATCCTAAAAATCATTCATCTGACGTTCTGGCAATTGCGCCTCAAATGAGCAATCCGTGAAAATTAAAGCACCAGAAAGCGTATTCGTTCTAAGAAACAACGATTTAGGAGACGTACTTTTGACCACACCCTTGCTTCATGGTCTGCGAAAGGCTTTTCCCTCTTCAAAAATAAGCATAGGAGTTGGCGATTGGGCAAAAGACCTGCTCCTAAACAACCCCGACGTTGACCAAGTACATTACGTCAACGCCCCTTGGCACAACAAGCAAAATTGTAGGTATCCGGCCAATTCACCTCGAACTTTTCTAGAGGGGTTGCTCTATGTTTTACTCTCCAAGGATGTTCGCATTTTGCGGAAAGAAGCCTTTTCGCACGGGATTGACGTATTGGGAAGCAGGCAAGGTTCATGGTTGCTTCTCAGTGCTTGCATACCTAGCCGTTACGGAGTCAAAGGTTATGCAGGAGGACATGGTTGGTGCAAGGCTTATGTTGACTTCAGGGAGGATAGGAATGTATCACAAGCGGCGTTGAAGTTTCTTGGTTTGATGGATGCCAACTGTGATGTGGAACCCAGACCAAAGATTTTCCTCTCAGACGAAGAAATCAAATGGGGAGAGAGACGATGGGAAGAGAACAATGCAAAAGGGAAAAGAATCGTGATCAGCCCTGGTTCGGGTTTCCCCGAAAAAAACTGGGGAAATGAGCACTATACTGCTTTGGCAAAAATGATTGCCGACACAACAAGTCATGGAGTTCTGATTGTAGGTGACGCAAGTGATCGTGACAAAATCAAATTGTCAGGAATCGTGGACGAGAAACATGTGAAATGTTTATGCGGAGAAACCTCAATAAGGGAGACCGCTGCCATCATAAGAGCATCAAATCTTACGATAACCAATAGTTCGGTGGCGATGCATATTGCAGCGGCTTTTGTCGTCCCTACTATCGTATGCTTGGGAAAGGCATATAACAGCGCCAAGCTTCATCATTCTCAATGGGGATACCCGGAAAGCACTGTTCTCGGTAAAGAAACCTCGATCCAAAACAACGAGCTGCCTACTCCACTTGAAATCTTCGAAATGGTAAGCTCAAGGCTTCCCTATGCATAAGATAATAAAAACTTTTTTCAGGCGAAGAAAAGCAAAGGCTTTGGGCTTTGAATTTCGACGGGTATCGAATTTCGTTCTTCCAGAGGAGATTACCATAAACGAATCATCCGTTAAGCTTCAGTACCCTCAAGAAGAAGGGGTGTTTAATGATTTCATTTCGATTTTTCTTGATGACGACTATGGTTTGAGGAGCTTTAAACTTCAGGAAATCGAGAGGATTATAGACATTGGCGCGAATGTCGGTTTTTTTTCATTGGCTGCAAGAATCGCATTTCCACTCTCGCAAATTCATGCCTATGAACCGAATTCGAATTTATCTGTTTTTCTAAGTTCTTATTCGAACACACTCAATGTTGAATGTTTTAGCGAAGCGATTGGGGGAGAACCCGGAATAGTTGAACTGGAATTACTAGGAGACTCCAATCAAACTAGAATAAAAAGTTCCGACCGGGGAAAGATAAAAATGATTTCTCTAGAAGAGGCGCTAGAAAGGTCCGGTGGTTATACAGACCTTCTTAAAATGGACTGCGAGGGGTCGGAATGGGATATTCTCAAGCAAAAGGATTCATTGAAAAACGTGAAGAATATTACCCTTGAATACCATCTCTGGAAAAACCAGCAGTCTCATTCATTCGCAAAGGAATTGGTAAAGTCCAAAGGATTTAAAATCCTAAGACACAAACCATCTACTGATTTCGGAATTATTACCGCAACGAGACAATAACCTTTCACAAAAAGTTTTAAACAAAATCTTTTGAAGATTTGCTTCATAACCGGTCCTTACAAACCAGGAAAGTGTGGAATTAGCGACTTTGTTTCCATTTTGTCTGCGAAACTTGAGAAGACGGGACATTCATGCCAAATCAAGAGCATCGATCCTTCAATGGGGTCCACTTTTCTTACCGTTTCCGAAAATTTGCCCGAATGCGATTTGGTGAGCGTCCAATTCGCTCCATACAGTTTTTCGCCAAAAGGGGTTGCGGGGAATATTTTACAAACATTCGCGAAGGCAATACGAAATAAAACTGTGCAAATAATGTTTCATGAGATTTGGATCGGAGATTATTCCAAAGCACCATTGAAGGACAAATTCTGGGGATGGAGACAAAAACGAGAAATCATCAAATTTTTAAGAATCGTAAACCCGTCCGTGATTAACGGAACCAACTCTGCAGCAATCTATAGATTGGAGAAAGAAGGTTTCAAAATGGAGTATCTATATCTTTTCGGCAATATACCCTTTTACTCTCTTAAGAGTGATTCAAAACCAAATATACTAAGGATTGCTTTTTTTGGGACGATCTACAAAACATTTCCATATTTGCTCCTAACTGCTTTTTTTAAAAAGCTTCAAAAAATAATTAATAACAAACGAATGCAATTAGTTATTATCGGGAGAAACCGTGAATCAAATGGAATACAAAAAGTTAAAAGGCTTGCAAGATCATTGAACATCGAAATCGTGATTACCAAAGAAATTACAACCAATGAGATCTCAAAGCACCTACAAGATTGCGATATTGGCATTTCGACAACACCCTATGATATAATAGGGAAAAGCGGAGCGACCGCAGCGATGCTAGAGCACGGATTGCCGGTAGTAACTTACGATGACGGGGACACACCAATGGAGAAATTATCTATTCCTAGACAGTTCCCTAGACAAATAATTTTATTGAATGACGACCTTTGCTTAGACAAATGCCAAACGTTATTGAAAGAAAACAAGAAAGAATTTTTTAACGGTGTTGAATTCACGGCTGAAAACTTCATTAAAAGAATGAGACAAACAAATTGAAATGACCAGGTTTCGAAAATTCTTCAGCCCAAAATTTATTTTTGGACGAATTTTGGTATCATTTATATTGGGAAGCAGGGTAAAGACTGGTCCTTTCAAAGGTACAAAATTGAGAAGAAACATTAGTATAAATCTATTTTACTCAAAATTGCTTGGAGTATACGAAATGGAACTGCATCAACTTATCTGGAACATTCTTAATAAAACATTTAGATCTATCATTGTCGTAGGAACTGCAGAAGGTTACTATTACTCTGGTTTACTTAGATACGCAAAATATGAAAAAATAATTGGTTTTGAAATGGATGATGGACTAAGAGAAATTTGTAATATTAACGCAAAAAATAATTACGCAGAAAAAAAGTTTTCGTTACTAGGAACCTGTTCCACTAAAGAATTAAAAAAAGTTACTCTTGGTAATGATTTCATTATCATGGATTGCGAAGGCGAGGAAAAAATTTTGCTGAACCCAGATGAGATTCCTAATTTGACCAAAACGGAAATAGTAGTCGAATGTCATGATATTTTCAGTTCCGGAATTACAGATACTTTACAAAAAAGATTTTCAAACTCTCATAACATTACAAAAATCCAGGCAAGAACTCCCTCTCACAGAGACTTTCCTTTTTTGCCAGTATTTTTAACTAAGTACTTGCGGCATACAATTACTGGGATACTGACCGAAAGACCACCCCATATGCACTGGTTACATTTGACACCTAAATAATTATTTTTTGGAAATCTTAGTTTGCCTAGACAAAAATTTAACTAAGCAGTTGATTTGCTTATTATACAATTTAGTTAGAACTCAAAATTGCTTGGATTCTTACACGGTCCATGTGATACATGGTGAAATAGCACAGTCTTACATAAGAAGAATAAAGCAATTCTGCATTAAAGTTAAATTAAATATTAAATTCTATCATTTCCAATTGGATGAGGAAATGGATTTCCCTACATGGGGCCATGGTTCAGAAGGTAATTATTATCGACTATTCTTTTCTGATATCACAAAAATAAGAACGGGCAAATTACTTTACCTCGACCTTGATTTATTGTTATTGCAAGATTTGACCTCATTGTACGAGATTGATCTTCAGGAATATCCATTGGGTGCTCACGGAGAAGAATCGAACCAAACAGAAGGTTATGAAGTAGAGAGTTCATTCAACTCAGGAATTATGCTTATCGACGTGAAGAAGTGGATCTCTAACGAAGTTCCAAAAAATTCCGTTCAAATAATTAAGGATGAGAAGATTCCGTTGATATGGTGGGATAATGATATACTAAATTCTATTTTCTCTGACAATTGGTTCGATATAGGCAAAAAGTGGAACCTGATGCCTTCCAGTTTCAGTGGTAATACAATTGAAAATCCCGGTATCATTCATTTTGCGGGTTCTGCAAAACCATGGCATAAGGGATACCATCTGTCGTATGCCAATGCCTATCGAAAGATGTTTTTCAGATCACGCGTTTGCTACTATTTTATGAACATAATCTAGTGACCAATTGCGACATGAGCATTAGAATCTCCTAATAATAAGAAACTTAAATATTTTTATCATAAAGAATTCAGGTTAAGATGAAATTTTTCCCATTAGTAACTTTCGTAAACAGATGCCTTTATTAAGTCTATTTTGGCTCTATCTTCATCCCACTTTTTGCGTAACCTTTGTTAATTCCTTCTTGAGCACGGATCACCTAACATCACCTGAAGGCAAAAGCGCCGAACTCCTTAAAATGAAATCATTTTGATGGGACTTTGGTGCGATAAAAACTATTTTTAGGATAGACACTTGAAACCGAAAACTCAGAATCATCCATATCAAAGTCCTTGGCCCATTTGGGTTCATCTGCTTTTGATTTGTTGGAAAGTCACTTGGCTTATCTTCTGCTCATGGACACCAAAGTCCATGAATTCATGGAGATTATTTTTGCTCAAAATCTTCGGAGCAAATGTTTCAGGACTCCCTTTTGTGCATAGTTCCGCAAGAATCCAAATCCCTTGGCATCTGATTATGCATCACCGAGCTTGTCTCGGAGAAAGATCCGTTGCATACTCGCTTGGAGCAATCGAGATTAGGGAAGGAGCCACCGTTGCCCAAGAAGCCTACCTTTGCACGGGAACACACGATTTCAGCGATTCCTCTTTTCAGTTGATTACCAAAAAGATTACCATCGAGAACAATGCTTTCATAGGCGTTCGGGCAATGATAATGCCTGGAATAACGGTCGGAAGAAAAGCGATCGTCGGAGCTCAATCCGTTGTCACCAAGAACGTAAAACCAAATCAAATAGTAGCCGGCAATCCAGCCCGCGAAATCGGTCTGCGCAAATCTCAGTAGAATCCCAATCCTTATCCTATATTTAAACTTTATCACCACCGCCTAAACTTTCGGTTCAAATCATATGAATGGTAAAAAAGTATTAATTACAGGAGGACTTGGATTCATCGGGTCCAACCTTGCCCGAAGATTACTCGAGAAGGACAATCAGGTAACAATCGTCGACAGCTTGATTCCCGAGTACGGCGGGAACTTGAGAAACCTTTACGGGTTACAGGATAAGATTAACGTCAATCTCTCTGATGTACGTGACCCCTTCTCAATCAACCAGTTGGTAAAAGGGCAAGATTGCCTTTTTAACCTTGCGGGGCAAACGAGCCATTTGGACTCCATGGAAGATCCGTTCACCGATTTGGACATCAACGCAAAAGCTCAATTATCCATTTTGGAAGCCTGTAGAAAACATAACCCCGAAGTACGAATCGTATTTGCCAGCACCCGACAAATTTATGGGAAACCCAAATATCTGCCAGTCGACGAAAAGCATCCCCTGCATCCAGTTGACGTTAATGGAATAAACAAAATGGCTGGCGAGCGGTATCACATCCTTTATCATGAAGTATACGGGATACCGTCAAGCGTACTGCGTTTAACCAACACTTATGGCCCAAGGATGCGGATCAAGGACGCCCGTCAGACTTTCCTCGGAATTTGGATCCGCAATCTTTTGGAGGGGAAAACCTTTCGGGTATTTGGAGACGGAAAACAGCGTCGGGACTACAACTACGTGGAGGATGTAATCGACGCCCTGATTATTGCCGCTTCCAATGAAGACGCAGTCGGGAAAATTTACAATCTGGGCGGAAAGGAAAGCTTAAGCCTGGAGGATACCGCCAAAATAATGAAGGGCATGGTCGATGGTTCTTCGTACGAAAAAATACCATTCCCTCGCGATAGGGAAGCCATAGATATTGGTGACTTCATTACGGACTACCGGTATTTCAAGAAATCGTTTGATTGGGAACCGAAGGTCGTGTTTGAAGAAGGCATGTCGAAAACCATTGATTTCTTCGTGAAGGCCATAAAACATTATGTCTGAAGGGAATAAAACTTTCACGCTTTTCTGATTAAACCGTAAGATTTTGAAATTCCTTAAACGTTTCCATAAAAAAACAAAATTCTGTACCTTGGCTTTAGGCCTCGTCCTTATGTTTGAAATGCTAGGCAGACTTATTGTTTTCAACCTTAATTCAGATCATAGTACCTTCATATCATACGTTTACGGCAACAGCGGTACGATTAAAAAGAAAATTAAGGATTTTGTCTACACGAAGGAATTTAACTCCGATCATTACAAGGATAGCCTGATAAACAAGATCAACCGGACGGGAATAGAAAGCTACAGGATTTCACTCTCTAAAAATGATATCATACATTTCGCAAGTATCGTTAAATTCATGGAAAACAATGCGTCCCGCAGCGATGCCGATAAAATTAACAAATATAGAAAAGTTAAAGTTGAACACAAGGGCGCAAAGTATGATGCGAAACTCAAACTACACTTAGGCGAACCAAGGCACTGGGAGGATCCGAAAAAAAGTTATTCATTAAAGTTGTCCGGGGACAAATTCATCAACAAAGCGGAAAGAATTGATTTTGTCGTGCCCGAGGACAGGGGATATTTCCCTCCATTGCTTTGCAAGGAGCTTAGCGAGATCTCAGGTTTGCCGCACCCGGATAATGATTTTTGCCTTTTGTATATCAATGACGAATACAACGGCGCGTACTTGCTTGAAGAAGAATTTGATAATAATCCGAAGTATTTCGAAAAGAACAAAGTACCGAATGATTTGAGCATAAGGTCAAACTTCAAAGATATTACTGAATTGGTTTTGTGGGACAGTAAATTGGAATTTTGGGAATCATCGGCACTGAGGATTGATTCCCCCTATTCCGAAGCAATAAACAAACGGGTAAACGACTACCTTAATGGATTGAGAACATTGGATTTCGGAGCTTTGGAAAACCTTGTCGACATAGATAAAGTTGCCGCCGTTACGGCCATGAAAATATTCTGGGGATATTCACACGATTACATAGAAAGAAATATCCGTTTGGTTTATTCCTTGGATACTGGTTTGATTTACTACCAACCAAGAGCAGAAGACGGGGCAAAAAGGCTTAAACTTGATTGCGCTCACGTTCCGTTCGCCGAAAATAACAATTTCTCCTTCGAACATGGAATGAATTATTATTACGGAACCAAATACCTCAGAATGTTCTACCCATTCGTCAAAAACACACAGTTCAGAGACAAACGGAACTCTTATTTAAAAAAGTTTATTTTCCAAGGAGAGATTGAAAGTAAAATCGATAAGCACACTCATCGTAGTCTCAGTATTTTCCCTCTAGATCCATTCTCAAAATTCAACGGGCAAATCACCACTCATTTAATTAATCACCAAACGAATACGCTTCATGAAAACATCCAAACCATCAAGAGTAGGTTATCAAAATCATCAATATTCATAAAAGTTTTCAAGACTGACGATAAATTAAAAATTTCGATTTTGCCCGATAGCTTAGCAAGATTGAAACTAAAAGAATTCAGTATAGCTATTCCAAATGGAGACTATTTAGTAACCATGGCAAACTCCACATATAAAAATACCTTTCATAATGTGGATGGATATTTGGATTTAAAGGAAGTTTTCGAACAGGAATACTTGATGACGGAACTGGACTTCAGGTTATTGCCTCGTAAAAAATACTTCGAGATATCCATTGAGGGCAACGATTTCGAAGAGTTCAAAGAAGAGGATACTTCCATAACGGCGGTAAATACTTTTTCAGATCAAATGGTTCCCAAAGGCCGAATCCACCTGAATGTCATCGACCAAAGGTCTAACTATTCTGAATTGAAGTCATTAAGTGCTCAAAATTTCATAAACAGTCATAAGAATATAAATTTCAACATGGATAAAAACGTGCTTTCCATCGCACAAGGAACTTACGAAATATCGAGCGATTTGATCGTACCCGAAGGATTGATTTTGAACATAGAGAAGGGAACGGTTTTCACCATGGAGGACAACGTAAGCATAGTATCTTACAGCCCCTTGAACTTTAACGGAACCTCACAACACCCAATAACGGTGAATAGAAAGTGGGAACAGGGTCAGTTCGGCGTAATTGCAATGATTCTCGACCAACCGAAGAACATTCAAATCAATCATCTCAATTTAACTGGTGGATCCGCTGCTCTTGTCAATGGCGTATTCTACAACGGCGCGCTGTCTGTACACAATGGGTCCGTGCGAATGAATTCTTGCACCATCAGCAAATGCAAAGCCGACGATGGGATTAACTTCAAAAATTCGACCGTTCAAATAAACAATTGCATGTTTATCGACAATAAATCAGATCATGTTGATCTTGATTTTTGCAGAGCTTTGTTAGGTTCCAACAAATTCATTAACCTTGATTCTCAAAATACTGGAGATGCAATCGACCTTTCCGGGTCCGTGGTTATATTGAAAAACAACGAATTGAGCAAATCCGGAGACAAAGCTATTAGCGTCGGAGAGAATTCCAATGTCATAATTTCTAACAATACGATAAACGACAACAAAATCGGAATAGCCGTCAAGGACTCGTCCAAGGCATTAATTTCGAATAATTCCTTTAGCTCGAACGAAACAAATCTAAGTTGTTACGTTAAAAAAGGCATATTTGAGGGTGGTTCAGCTTACCTGTACCGCAACACTAACTTGCCATCGGACTCCATACAGCTTGATCACTTGTCTGATTATTTTAAGTTGAGTTCCTTCGAACCTGAAAGCTTTGAGGTTGAAGAAACCGAGATTCACCAAACTGTGGATTCGGTTTTTCAATCAATTAATCTAAATTTCAGAAAGTAATTGAAAAGAAACGTCTTTAGACACGAGTACAAATATGTTCTGAATGCATTCCAGTACGAGGTACTGAAGTCCAGGCTGAAGTTTCTAACGAGAGACCCCTATTGCAAAGAAAATGGATTTTACACCGTAAGAAGCCTATATTTTGAAGATTTGAAGGGCAATTCTCACTACGAGAAAGAATCGGGCATACACAATCGAAATAAAATTAGATTCAGAACTTACAATAATTCAACTGATTTCATTGTTCTTGAAAACAAATCCAAGGTGGGACAATTAATTCACAAAAAATCAGTCAAGATATCGAAATCCTGCGTTGATCGATTACTTGGAGACTCCGCACTACTGAACAGTACGCTGAGAAAAGAATTCCCAGACCTTGAAAATCAAACGGCAACAAGGTTCTATCGACCAAAAGTGTTGATTGAATATGAACGGGAAGCGTATGCAATCAACAACCAAAACAATCTTCGGATAAATTTCGACAAATCAATAACTGCCTCTTTGAATACGCCCCTTTTTTTTCAAGATTTTCCAAAGACGAACCAAATTACTAACTCACAAAGAATTATTCTCGAAGTTAAATTTACAAATTATCTGCCGGATCATATCAAATTCTTGTTAAACCCCCTAGACTCGAGTTTAATTTCTTTTTCCAAGTACGCAAAATCCATATCTTTCTTAAACTGACATACAATGAACGACCCAATAAAGTTTACTGATCTAATCAAGGAAGGCTTCCTTAATTACTACAAAAACAATACCTTCGACGTAATCGATATTTCTTTCGCTCTGTTGATCGTTTTTATCATCTGGTTCCTGATAAACTACGTATACAAATTGACTTTTTCGGGCGTACTGTACTCAAAGAGTTTCAGTTTGTCGCTAATCGGCCTTTCCACGGTCACTTGCCTGATAATCATGACGATTACCTCAAATATCATTTTGTCGCTAGGAATGGTAGGCGCGTTAAGCATCGTAAGGTTTCGTTCGGCAATCAAAGACCCCAATGACATTGTTTTTATGTTTTGGAGCATTGCCGTCGGCATTGCTTGCGGAGCCGGGTTTTTCACTTTGGCTATTTGCGGAAGTATAATCATATCCGTCATCTTGATTTTCGTATCCAAATACCGGACTTTTCAGTCGCCCTACTTGTTGATCATTCAATCCGCCGATAATTGCGTGAGCGAGATTGAAAAGGCCTTGAAACAAGAGTCCATCGTAAATTCAATCAAATCGGTAACCGTAACGAATGATTCATGTGAATCGATATTTGAAATCAGGACAGAGGACAAATCCAAGATGTTACAAAAGATCAAATCCATTGACACCGTAAATTCCGTAAGCGTCGTATCCTATCAAGGCGAGTACAGCGATTAGGAAAGTTCAATCAACCTGCACGACTGAACTTTGTTGTATTCCTTGCATTGACCTCTTTCGATTGTGATCCCCTTTGCCAAACCGTCCGCGTCCTACGATTCCCACAAGAGTGAGATCGAGACCGCTATTGGAAACGTACTGGAAAGCGGCAATTACGTATTGGGAAAAGAGGTCGATAAATTTCAAAACGAGTTTGCGGCTTATCATGGAAAAAACCTGCATGCTATCGGCGTAGCCAACGGTACCGACGCAATCGCGCTTTCCTTGAGGGTTTTGGCCCTAGGTAACCGAGATGAAGTCATTACCCCCTCTCATACTGCGATCGCCACCGTTTCGGCTATAGAGCAAGCAGGCTGCAAACCCGTTTTTGCTGACATTGACCCAGTTACCCGATGTATCTGCCCACAATCCCTCCGATCAAGAATTTCTCCCAAAACAGGAGCTGTCATTCCCGTTCATATCTTCGGCCAACCCTGCGACATGATCAGAATCATGGAAATCGCAAATGAATTTCATTTACCCGTTATCGAAGATTGCTCACAAGCCCACGCAGCCGAAACGAATGGCAGAAAAGTCGGAACTTTTGGAGATTTGGCGACCTACAGTTGCTACCCTACGAAAAACTTAGGGGCTCTTGGAGACGGAGGCGTGATTCTTTGCAGGACAGACCACTACGCCGAAGAGCTCGAAAAGCTCAGACAATATGGTTGGGATGATAAGCGAGAAAGCCTTTGTCCGGGGTTCAATTCCCGCTTGGACGAGATCCAGGCCGCCATCCTGCGGGTCAAGCTCAAGCACTTGTCCGCAGACAATGAGAGGCGAAGACACATTGCCGATCAATACGATCTGGCTTTTGCCGACCTCCCGGTCACCCTCCCCCACCGCAGGGATTCCCAAAAACATGCGATGCATCTTTACGTCGTCGAATGCGAGGATCGGGATGGGGTAATGAATCACCTGCGCCAAAAGAAAATTGGAGCAAATTTGCATTACCCCCTTCCGGTTCATCGGCACACAGCCTACAGAGGACGCCTCCGTGGCTCGGATGACCTGCCTGCTACGGATGCTTTTTACAAACGCCACTTGACTCTGCCGATGTTTCCCGAATTACCTCAAGAATCGGTCGATTGGATTACGAAATGCGTTCGGGATTGGTTTGCAAAACGCTAAGCAATGTCCTCCCAAGACTCTCCCTTGGTAGTCCAATCCCTGATCGGGAAAAACAACCTCTCCTTTTATCTGGAATGCCTGAATTCACTTACCTGCTTATGCCACGAGGAAATCAACCTGCTTCTCCACACGGACAGTAGCCTGAACAAGAGGGACATGGAATTTGCCTTGAATCATTTCGGAGCTCAATCCGTCCGGTTTCATGACACGGAAAAAGCAAAACAAATGACCCTTGACCATCTCGAAGGTCATCCGAATTGCCAGAAGCTCAGGCAAAAATCCCTCTGGGGAATCGAATTCTTCGATCCTTTGTTCTCCAACCCAAATGACCCAATCAGTTATTATGTGGATGCCGACATATTGTTCGTTCGACCCTTCACCGGCTTGTTCGACAGCTCGGTGGTCAAA
>Ga0055584_100000443_pt1 | contig 39410 bp, 28 predicted proteins | sample OSDHelmetaG_FD_58716 | JGI IMG/M metagenome (GOLD analysis project Ga0055584, IMG submission 58716) | Pelagic marine sediment microbial communities from the LTER site Helgoland, North Sea, for post-phytoplankton bloom and carbon turnover... | ecosystem: Environmental > Aquatic > Marine >...
GGTAACTATCTTATTCATTTTTTAATTATAGGCTTGTTAATTGTTTCACGGAATAGCTTAGCACTTTCCATGTTTTGTCTAATTCGGTCAAAAACGCTTTTCCTTCGGTGGTGATGGAATAATATTTTCTTGGGGGTCCTTGATCAGACTCTTTCCAGTTATAATCTAAAAACCCCGCATTTTTAAGTCGGGTTAAAAGCGGATACAAGGTGCCCTCCACAATCAATAGCTTAGCTTCTTTTAGCTTTCCAATTATGTCAGAAGCATAAATCTCTTCACTACTGATAATTGCTAGTATGCAATACTCCAGTATTCCTTTCCGCATCTGTGCCTGTATATTTTCTAACTTCATTTAGGTCTAACTCTTATTTGGTTATGCAAATATATATGCTTTGTATGGTACTATGCAATACAAAGTACTATAAAAGTTTTGTTTTACTCGACGAATCGTCGGCAATTAATCAAAGCATTCCATCAGAAACAAGATGCCAGAATCGAAGCGAATCTCAACAATACCGTCGGTTTCCGCTTCATTGCTGCTCCCTGTTCTTTCAGGTAAAATGAAGTCTTCTTGATGTAAATTAAATTTTAGTCCAGAGGTCTCAATTCCCTTTACATCGGTCAACGGAAGTAAAGATATGATAGACTCAGCCGTAAAATATTTGTTGAATTTGGCTGGTTTCGGTTGTAGCATATGTGCTTTAGAATGGTCGTCGATGACGCACAAAGCAATGGACGTACTATATTTTGCAACCGTAATTAAGTTGTTATGGGAGTGGTCTAGTCGCTTGCCGGTACTCCAAACAATATTCGCCGCTTTGTGTCCATTATCAAGTAAGTATCGGATACCTTTTTCCAGATCGGTGGAGTCCTGGTCTTCCATGACCAGCCATTCAATATTCTGTTCGTCTTCTACACTTAGCCGACTAACATTAATACTATCAAAGTCTCCAATGACGGCATCCACTTTGATGCCTTTCATCAACACCCGGTCTAAAGCTCCGTCTAAAACCAACACAAACGGATTCCATTCGAGCAACTGGTTCAATACTTCATTTGAGCAATCTGCACCATTGGCAATGATGAGTGCTGGTTCTTGTTTATCGCGGACAAAATGGTGTGAGGACATAATTGACTATGCAATTACAACTATCTGTTTTTAAAATGCTTACTTTGTTATCCATATAGATGTCGTACAAAATTACTTTAATCAAATAATGCGGACAAAAATCATCCTTGGCCTTTCGGTAATTCTGTTTTTTGTTTCCTGTAAACGAGATCAAAAGCATTGGGACACGAATATTAAAGCACCCATTTTCAAAGCGGAGTTGGGTTTCAAAAATTTAATAGCTGACAGCTTGTTGGTTGTAGAATCAGACAAAAGCTATAGTTTGAGCTATGAATATGAATATGCGATTGACAGTGTAGGTAGTTATTTAGATGTTCCCGACACTTTAGACAAGGTAAAAATCACCCTCGACAAATTGGTGTTGGCCGACAGAACCTATACGGATACGTTTACATTACGTGAAATGGATCCATCTACAGGATTGTTTGACGGCTTAACACTGCCGTTTGACGCCCAAAAAATAGATAACCCACAAGGCGAGCAAATCATCGATGTGAGTGAGGAATTTTTTCAAACTGCCAAATTCAATAAGGGCTTTCTTGACATAACCATTCACAACCAACTGCCCGTTTACGTTGATATCATCATATTCAAACTAGCCAATAAAGAGAGCGGACAAGTCATTGCCCAAGACACGTTTACAGACATTGCTCCAGACGCCTCACAAACGAAGTCTATCGATTTGGCTGGTAAAGTCGTTGATGGTGTTATGGTTGGTAGTATCGTCTCTGTTGAAACACGCGCCAGTAACGGCCCGGTACTCATTGATTCAGACAAAGGGGTGATTCTGAACCTATCTGTACATTCCTTAGAGCCAGAATATGCCACCGCGATTTTCCCAGAACAAACGCTAGTCGAAGACAAACAGGAAGTTGTTTACAAATTTGGTGGTCCATTAATCACTGAGATTAAAGCCAGAAGTGGTTGGGTAAAAATGAAAATATCCAGCACCATCCAAGAGGAGATTATCATTGACTATTCCTTCCCAAACAGTGGGGAAAACGGTGATTTCAATAAACCTTTTAGAAGACAATATCGAGTACCAGCAGCCAAGCCAGGCACCACACAAGTGATTGAAGGAGAGTTTCCTTTAGATGGTTATGTGATGCAATACAAAGGTAAAGACCCAACACAGCCCCCTTTCTTTAATACGATTTACAGTGAATTGACTGCGCGTACCGTGTATTCAGGCGAGGTTCGTGATTTGTCTTTAGAGGATTTTGTTGAAATAGAATTCGGTTTGGTTGACATAAAACCAGAATATGCTTTCGGAGATTTTGGTAAAAAGGAATTCATTTTAGATGAAACAGTTGATATTCCAATCTTCAAGGATGTTTCTGGAACGATAGATTTAGAAGCAGTAAAAATGAATTTGTTTCTTGACAATGCTTTTGGCATCCAAGCGTTGACCACAGTAAACTCCATCACCGCCTCAAATTCCAAGAACAAAACAACCGTGTCGCTAACCCACCCACAAGCTATTGGGAAAGACATTTTGTTAACAAGGGCCACCAACCCGCCGCTATTGGCGCACACGCAATTCTACGAGTTTGATCAAAACACCTCCAACATTAAAGAGTTTATGGAAGTGTTGCCTGATAAAATAACCACGAATATTAAAATTATCAGTCGGCCCAATGGAAGCAATGATTATACAGATTTCGTAAAAGATGAAAGTTATCTACGAGCTCGTCTTTCAGTAGTCATGCCAGTTCAATTTGCTGCCAACAACCTTACTCTTGTAGAAAAGCAAGCTTTTAACTTTAATGGGCTTGAGAATTCTGAAAAAATAAAAAGCGGAACGTTTAAGCTTCGTGTTGAGAACGACTTTCCTTTAGATGCCAAGATATTGGTGGAATTTCTAAACGAAGCGGATGAAGTATTGCTGGATTTGTTTAACACCGGCGAAAAAATTGAAGCTGCTCAAGTAAATTCTGGAACGGGTAAAACAGATCAATCAGCATTATCCTATCTAACTGCAAATATTTCCGCCCAACAAATGGATTTGATTCGTGAAGCAACTAAAGTGCGGATAAAGAGTGTCTTCGACACCCCGAATGGCACACCAAATAAAATATTTAGTGATTACCTAATAAAAACACAGTTGTCGGCCGACTTTGTATATGAACAAACTTTATAAATTAACCCTCCTCTTCTTAGTTTATTCAAATGCTGTTGGTCAAACATTGGATCCAGCATATAACTCTGATAACTACCATTTCGAAGACCTGGCAGTAACTAAATCCTTGGAACTTGATGGAGATCTTGGTTTCACTACAACGTTTGTTAATAATGCTTTAATCAAAAATGATTATTGGTCTGACGATGTCGTGTTAAATCAAATTAATTCTCTTGGACAAACAAATAGACTCGGTGGGTTCATACATACCGGCATTACGTACAACACAGGAAACACCAATGGCTTATATATTGGAGCCAATTACAACACTATGTTGGGTGTAACGAGTCAAAAAGAACTGATCGAGTTGGCCCTGAGGGGTAACCAGAATCAACCCACGATTGACTTGGTTCAAAAAAATGCCTTTGAACAGATGAGTTATGGCAGCGTTTCTATTGGTCGAGTCCGATACGATAGCGCCAAAAGCACCCAAATCAGATATGGTTTAGACTTCTATTCCCAACAACAATTTGTAAAGGTGGTTGGAAATCAAGGCCGTTTTGAAACAGATAGTTCAGGAGAAAAGCTGACGGTTACTGATGCAGATGTCGTTGTAACCCAGAACTTGAGTAATCCGTTTACTAGTTTTGGTGTAGGCATCGATTTCGAAATTAGTCGGCTTTTTGCAAATGATTGTTGGTCTTTTAGTTTGTTAGACTTAGGCGTCATTCGATCCTCAGAAATGAGAACCGCAACCATGCTTTCCAATTTTGTATTTGACGGTTTCGATGTTTCATCACAGGTAAACTCTGCTGGAGGAATTCAAATTCAAGATTCTTTCAACCAAAACTTTTTTGAGACAGATACAACTTCCAAAATACGACTCGTTCCTTTTCAAACTTGCTTACAGCACGTCAAAGTCCTAGGAACAAACAACTCGATTGACTCTAGATTGACGTATATATACTTCTCTGGGTACTATCCGTTATTAGAAACTACCTATCAACAACAATTTAAGGCCAAATCGGCTCTATGGCGTGTTGGTGCGCGTTTAGGTGGCTTTGGTGTTTATGGAGTCCAATTCGGCACTGTATTACCATTTGGAAATGGACATAGTTTTAAATTAGATGTTGTTGGTTTGGAATCAATGGCTTCTTCAAACCTACCTGTCAATTGGTTTGGCCGTTTTGGTTTGTCTATTCAACTATAGCAATCTCCCTTTCAATAATTAGGGCAACCAAGCCTTTAGTGAATTCAAGTAGTTCTTCCACTTCATCAGAACTGGCGAAACGATAGTTCTGGAACACCATTAAGCCATTTTCATTTCCTTCAATATGGTACCTGTTGTTATTTGTTAAGTATTCGATTACCTCGTCTGTAAAAAATGCTCTTACTCGTTCTGGGTTCTTTCCTTTTACAGCAAAGTCGTCTGTAAACTGCTCATCTTCGAACGATATTTCCTCTCTTTTCGCGAAATCTAATATTCTTTGTAGCCACCCTTCCTTCTCTATTTCGAATTTAGGTAAGTCATATTGTTCCATGCTAACAAGAACCACAGTGGTGTGGTGTACTTCAGTTGCAAGAAAGGCACCCTCATCGAAGGTGATATCACATATTTCCCAATGAATGTTAACATCAGGCATCTCCCCTTTTATTTTATTCTTGGAGAACTCAATAGGTCTTGATTCGAACAACATAAACTTCCGAAATCTTGATTTACTCCAGACCACGTTAGGATCAAAAGTCCACTTGTTTTTGGCGGATAGGTCTTTTAGTCTTTGTTGACGCTTGCTTAAGAAAAGACTTGATTTTGGTGGCAAGACGTGCAGACTCAATGGATGTCTAGATGTGGTGACGTGCATATCAAGTCCTATGATGTCAAACGTACCGCCGTTGTTGGCATTTTTATCATCCCAATCCTTTAAAATTTCCAAAACAGAATGATCCACGAGGCGCGCCTGCGAAAAATCAATTATGACGTCTTTACCATAGCCTATTTCTTCTAACTGCTTCGTTAAATTCAGAACATTGGAAAAATTGGAAATACCTTTCACCTTGAGTATGATTTTGTTTTCGTCACTCGACAACAAGTATTGTGGTTTCCGTAAGTATTTAAAAAACAAATTGATTGGAATGTGGGACTTAACCAAGTGAATCAATAAGGTAATTAAAATCCCAGCAAAAAGTCCCGTTTTAAGGTTATACTGAAGCGTTGAAATAATCGTAAATGCAACAATAACCACTTGCTCATACCCCAGTTTCATGGTATCTCTAAACATCTTTGGAGACGCTAGTTTTATACCAGTATATACTAAAATCGCAGCCAGAGCAGCCAACGGAACCATTTGAATTTCATCAATCAAGAAGAATACCAGTGCCAACAGAATCAGTCCATGGAAAAAATTCGACCATTTGGTTCTTGCGCCGTGATTGATATTAAGAGAGCTTCGTACAATCACCGTAATAACAGGCAATCCACCTAGAAATCCAGAGATTATGGTACTCACACCTGTTCCAACTAGGTCTTTATTTAGGTTTGTTGTTCTTTTAAACGGATCCAATTTGTCAACGGCTTTAGAACTAGGAATCGTTTCAATCGTACTAACTAAAAACACGCTAATGGCTACAGCCCAGAACGTTCCTGTCCTCATTAAACTAAAGTCTGGTCTCAGGTTAAAGCTATCAGTTATGTTTTCGACACGAATCAGGTTTTTTGGTCCAACCATGTATTCATTTCCAAACATGGTGACTACATGCTCTTGAGTCAAACCAAAAATGAAAACAAAGGGTATAGAAGCCAATAATACCAGCATCGGAGCGGGTATATAGTGTAGCAGCCTGAGTTTATTGATAAACATTGGATGTGTAATCAAAATAATCAAACTGATGATGGCTATAATGGCAATGGGCCAATTGATATTATGAATGTTATTGGGTAAGGCTGTAATGCTTTCGATTGCAGATGCTTTTCCGAAACCAGTATCCAGTGCGATATGAATTTGGCTGGCAAAAATAATGATGCCAATCGCGGCTAAGACTCCTCTTACCACCGAAGCGGGTAACAATTCCCCATATTTACCCCATTTCAGCAATCCCATTAACGCCTGCATTACACCAGCGCACATGATTGCCGCCATATAGTGGTTGTATCCAGAACCGCCTCCAATTTTCGACAGCGTTACTACACCAACAAGCGAAACACCAACCAATCCAGCACCTGGTCCGTTAATTCCAACGTTACTACCTCTAATAAATGTGGTGAGTAAGCCCCCAATGATGGCGGATATAACCCCAGCCATCGGAGGTACAGCTGAGCCTGAAGCAATGGATATTCCAAGGCCTAAAGGGAGTGCGACCAATGCCACACTAAATGCCGCAATTAAATCATGTCGCCAATTTTGCCTTAATCCGGCAAATCCTGTCTTTGGTAAGTTTAAGAAATCTGTTTTACTCATTAAAAGGGAAAAGTATCGAAACCTATCTACAAGTCAAAATCTAATGTCCCTTATGAGGAAATTAAGATGTTGCCATCTGCTGTTTTTCAGAGTATAATGGGAATTGCTTCATCAACGATTCCACCTCTTTGGTTACTTGAGACAAAACAGCTTCGTCTTCGTGATTGTTCAGTGCGCGGTCAATTAAATCCACGATTGGAGCCATGTGCTCTTCCTTCAATCCTCTTGTGGTAATTGCTGGTGTTCCAATACGCATTCCTGAAGTAACAAATGGAGAACGTGTTTCTTGAGGTACTGTATTTTTATTTATAGTTATGTGGCATCGAACCAAAGTGTCTTCTGCCAACCTTCCTGTAAGGTCTTCGAATTTTGTTCTTAAGTCGATTAACATTAAATGATTGTCTGTTCCACCAGAAATCACCTTATATCCTCTTTTTTCAAATTGAAGCGCCATTTCTTTGGCATTCAAAACGAGTTGTTTGCAATATTCTTTGTACGCTGGTGATTGCGCTTCTCGGAACGCAACAGCCTTGCCGGCAATCACATGCTGCAATGGTCCACCTTGGCTACCAGGAAAAACAGCTGAATCCAATAAGGCTGTCATCGAACGTAAGTTTCCTTTTCGGTCAACAATACCTTGTTTGTTTTCAAAGTCATCTCCCACCATAATCATTCCACCTCTGGGCCCTCTAAGCGTTTTGTGGGTAGTGGTGGTTAATATATGACAATGTTTTACGGGATTATTTAATAAACCCGTAGCAATCAATCCCGATGGGTGGGAAATATCCGCCAATAACACGGCATTTACTTTGTCTGCAATGGCTCTAAACCTTGCATAATCCCAGTCTCTTGAATAACTTGAAGCGCCACAAATAATCAACTTGGGTTGTTCGCGCAATGCGATTTCTTCAACGCTATCCATATCCACCAAACCAGTTTCTTGGTCGATTCCATAATGGAAGGCATTATACGTTTTACCAGAAAAGTTTACTGGAGAACCGTGTGTAAGGTGTCCACCATTCGACAAATCGAATCCTAATATTTTGTCGCCTGGTTCTAAACAAGCCAACATCACTGCAGCGTTTGCCTGTGATCCGGAGTGGGGTTGTACGTTCACCCAACTAACTCCAAACAATGCCTTGGCGCGATCAATGGCAATTTGCTCTATTTGATCAACAACTTCGCATCCACCATAATATCTTTTCCCTGGAAGACCTTCTGCGTATTTGTTGGTCAACACACTTCCAACTGCTTCAAGAACATCTTCTGAAACAAAATTTTCGCTTGCAATTAATTCGATGCCTACCTGTTGTCTGTGTAACTCTTCGTTGATTAGATCAAAAACCTCTTTATCCATTTCCATTATATTGTACACACAAAGATAACTAAACCACTGGCTGCGTGATACATATGTAGACAATTTATTACCTTAGCTGTTACTAACTACTGAAGATAACAACAGAAATCATGGATATAATGCGTAATTGTCGTTTAGTTTATTTACAACAAAACAGAAAGTTAATGTCTAAAGTTTACCGAAGACTACTGCTCTCCTTTTTAATACTTTCCTCTTTTTCAGCAAGTTACGGCCAAGGTGTTGGCGTAAATGAAGATGGAACTGATCCCGATATTTCAGCGATATTGGATGTTAAATCCAATAGTCGAGGTATGCTAATTCCCCGGCTTACTAAAATTGCGAAGCTTGGAATACCTGCGCCCGCAAACGGCCTGATGGTCTATCAAACGGACGATACGATTGGTTTTTGGTATTATGACAAAAATAGGTGGAAGCCCGTTTTTCAAAATATCACTGCGGGAAAAGGTTTATCTGGAAATACCATTGAAGCATATGGAACGATTAGTTTAGAATCTACTGGTGTAGGAATCGGTCAATACGGAACTGCGGATTCAATTCCCCAGTTTACTGTAAATGAATTTGGTCAGCTGGTTTTTGCTAAGAACGTTGCTCTAAGAGAACTGGATGGTGTTATAGGAAATGAATTAAGCGATACATCTAACAGTTTGGGAATGTTGAACCGTTCAGGTGCTGGTACGGCCGCCAATCCATACACCGTTGGTGTAAATGGTGGTAACGCACCCAATGATATTTGGATGTGGAATGGCTCAAAGTGGACTTTAGCGCCTTTTCCGTTTGAAAAAGACAGTATAATAGGTAATGAAATTGCCGATACCTTTTTATCTAGAGGTTTATTAATACGTAATGGTTCAGGAAATTCAGCGAACCCATACACGATTGGCGTAACCTCTGGTAACAGTATTGGAGACGTGTTTATGTGGGACGGAGGCAAATGGGTGTCCAGCCCAATTGTGTTCCCGACAGAGCAAGATGCGGTTGTTGGAAACGAAATCGCAGACACGACAAGCGCACTTGGTATTTTAACGAGAACCGGCGCTGGTAAAGCCGGTAGTCCATATAAAATTGGCATCACCCGTGGTAATAACGTAGGTGACGTTTGGATGTGGAACGGAAATAAATGGGCTTCTGCCTCTATCACCATACCTTCTGAACAAGACGGTGTTATTGGTAACGAGGTAGTGGATACGATTAATTCTAGAGGTATCTTAAACCTATATGGAAATGGTACAAATGCCAACCCATTGCGCATGGGGATAGAGGCTGGCAACTCGACAGGGGATGTTTGGATGTGGAACGGAAGTGCTTGGGTTCCGACTCAAATCGTCCACCCGCCAGTGGTAATTCCTAAAGAAAAAGACAGTGTTATAGGAAACGAAATTGCAGATACTTTAAATACGTATGGCCTGCTTGTCCGACAAGGAAGCGGCACAGACGCTGACCCTTATACAATTGGGGCCAAGCCAGGAACAACACGTGGGCAGTCGCTCGTTTGGGATGGCTCTAAATGGGTGTTGACAACGATTATCATTCCAAAAGAACAAGATAGTATCATAGGAAATGAAATTGCCGATACACTTGGATCCAAAGGTATATTAACGAGGAATGGCGCTGGTACTGCTGGTAGTCCATACAGTGTTGGTATAAACAGCGGAACAACCAATGGAGATGTTTGGATGTGGAATGGCTCTTCTTGGGTGCCAACTCAGATTACACACCCCGCTGAGGTGGATGCTATCATCGGAAATGAATTAACCGACACCATAAATACACGTGGTATTTTAAACAGAACAGGTTCTGGTACAACTGCTAACCCCTTTCGCATTGAAATAAATGCAGGTAGTAGTTCTGGTGACGTATGGATGTGGAATGGTTCGACATGGGTACCAACACCGATTACACACCCGACTGAAGTTGATGGCGTTATTGGAAATGAGGTTACTGATACGATAGCCAATGGGTTTTTAAACTTAACTGGAGCAGGAACAGCTGCAAGCCCGAAGAAACTTGGATTAAAGTCTGGTAATACTGTTGGTGATGTCCTTGTTTGGGATGGCACAACCTGGGTTCCAGGATATTTGAATCGAAATACCTTAGACATGGCGTACGACGAAGGTGGTGCGGGTGCAGGTAAACTAATCACAGCCGACAATGGTGCTGTTGAAATAGATCAAGATGGACTTATTGTAACAGGCAAAGTTGGTGCTGGAGCCACAGCTGGTAGTTTGGGCGCTGGAACACGTTTACACTTTAACCCAAGAGCTTCTGCTTTCAGAGCAGGAACCGCCATTGGCGCAGAATGGAATGCTGCAAACATGGGATTATATTCAACCGCATTTGGATATGGATCTGTCGCATCAGACGATCATACTTTTGCAGTTGGAAATGGTGCAAACGCAGTTGGCGAACATAGTATTGCCCTTGGTGATAGTACTATTACGCAATTACCTTATTCACTAGCCATTGGAAACAGGTCAGTTACAGGTGGAAAAAACACATTGGCAATTGGAACTGGTAACGAAGCTTACGGACAATTCTCTTATGTGATAGGTAACCGTTCGCGTTCATTAGGAACCAACTCGGGGATTTTTGGAGAAGAAAGTTTTGTGCCCAGTGGTTTTCACCACGCATACGCGTTTGGATATAGAGATACAGCAAAGGGTAACTATGCGGTGGCTATTGGTCACAATGCATATGCCGAAGGGACTGGCTCTATTGCCATTGGTTCTAATGTTAGAACGAACAACCCATATTCGGTAGCTATTGGAAACAATGCCGACGCAATCGCTGACAGGTCAGTAGCCATTGGTAGTTATGTGTCAACTAACTTCAAAAATGGATCATTCATTTTTGGTGATGGAAGTACTACAACGACTATGTATAGTCCAGCTCAACATACCATGACCATGCGTTTCAATAACGGTTATCGGTTATATACTAAAACAGATTTGAGTACTGGTGTATATATGAATAATGGTGACGCCTCTTGGTCTTCCGTTTCTGATCGCAATATGAAAGAGAACTTTCAAGATGTTGATGGAGAGGAGATTTTAGGAAAAATCAGAAACCTCTCAATCACACAGTGGAATTACATCGGCAATACCGACGATGTACAATATATCGGGCCAATGGCGCAAGACTTTCATGCGACATTCGGTTTAGGTGGATCTGATAGTTTAGGTATAAGCACCCTCGCCTTTGACGGTGTTAACATTGCCGCAATTCAGGCCTTGGTGCACCGCACTGATAAAATCCAAGATCTTGAAAAAACCATAGATCAACAAGATGCCGAGATTAAGGCATTAAGACAAGAAATAGAAGAAATTAAGCGATTTTTAGAAAATAGACAATAGCCCGCAGCTATATGAAAAAACTGTTATTATATATCGCTTGCTCTCTACTGGTCAGTCCTGCATTTAGTCAGGGTTGGGTGACCAAAGACGCACATGTTGTTATTAAAGACAATGCCAACATTGTGGTGCACGGCGCAACAGGAAATTACACAAACAAAGGTGTTGGGCTTATCACAGCAACCAACGACGGAACGCTCTTAGTTGATGGTCAATGGACCAACGACGGAACCACTTCGGCAATTGGAAATAATGTCGGAACGGTAGTACTCACCGGAGGAAATCAAAGTATAGCAGGGAGTCATTCAACCAGCTTTAACAACCTTGAGTTGGCAGGTGGTGGAATTAAATCCCTCATGGTTGAAACCTTGGTTGGAGGTGGTTATGGCGGCACAAAACAAGGTCAGTTAATACTAAACGACCGACATCTTGTACTCAACTCGCAATTGTTAATCATTAACAACCCTGCAACAACAGCCATTTCTCGCAAAACAGGCATGTTGTTAAGTGAAACTGACCCTACGGTTGGTTATGGAAAAGTGCAATGGAATATGAGAGATGTGAAAGCAGGGAACGTATATGTCTTCCCCTTTGGCACATTAGACTTTCTATACATACCCTTGAAAGTAGACGTAATTGGATCAGGAGCTCAGGCAAGTGACTCTGCTTATATTTCTGCCGCCACTTACCCTACGGATGCTTTGGCAATTCCGAATAACCGTCCATTGCCCATTGGAGTTCCACATCTTGAAAACCGATATAAAATTGAAAATGACCTAAAGAGTTTGGATCGTTATTTTATAATGGCCTCCGACGGTTATACCAACAAACCTACTGTTACACTTGGTTTTACGTATGTTGATCGTGAGTGGGATGGACTACTTGGCGGCACCAACACTTTAATTGAAAAAGACATGCAAGCCGCGCGTTACGATCCTTCATTGGGTGCGTGGGATTATTCAACTAAGGCAACGACTAATGTTGCAAACAATCAAACCACTACTAGAAATATTTCTAAAATAGCGGGTGCTTGGGTGTTACACAACAACCCGAATTGTCCAATTCCGAACTTTACCTTCGAAAATGCTTGTTTCAATAGCCCAATTTTATTTACGGATTCATCTTATATCCAAATTGATTCCATTGATACCTCCGTATGGGTGTATGAGAACAACGAATTGTATGACCAAGACAAGTTGTTTCACAATTTTAGTTCAGATGGGCTGTTTGACGTAACTCGTAAAGTACGTGGACAACGAGGTTGTTGGGATTCCATAACCAAGTCGGTGCAGATATACCCGCCACCAGCGAGTAGCTTCCGATATATCGATACGTGTTTAAACGAAACCACTCAATTTGCCTCTACGTCGTTCTCGACAATAGGCATGCCCTTAAAGCATTCTTGGACGATGGACGGGGCGACCTATTCTACCACAAAACCCAACCATCGGTTCGGTTCAGAAGGACTTAAACTGGTTCAATTAATCACTGAAAACACTTTTGGGTGTATCGACACCTTAAATAAAACGATTGAAATTGAGTCACTACCACAAGTAGCGTTTGGATTCAACAATATATGTGAACGACAAGAAGCCTTTTTCTTTGATAGCACAACTACCAAAGGAAGCATTGATGAATGGAAGTGGACGGTGAGAAACAAGATTGTATCATACCTTCCTGATCACAACCAAGTCTTCAACGTGGCGGGCAGCTATCCAATTCAATTGGCTACAAAAAACAGTGCTGGTTGCGTTGATTCACTTGAAAGAATGATTACCATTTGGCCAAAAGCCAAGGCGAAGTTTGACAATTTGCCAAAAGACATTTACATCACCGACCCATTTGTAAACTTTGTTCAAAGTGGCTCGGATGCTAATTCTTGGCGATGGGACTTTGGCGATTTTAGTCCAGAAGAGTATGGACCAGAAGCCTTACACCAATATTTAGATACTGGTATTTTTAGGGCCCGATTAATTGCTGATAACAACTTTAAATGTGCCGATACGTTCTACAGAACGGTTATAATAAAACCGAATTTAAGGATCTTTATTCCTAACGCATTTAGCCCTGGTCCAGATAACGACGTAAACAAAACGTTTGGTCCTGCAGGCATGTTGTATGGAATTAAAAACATGGAAATGACCATCTATACGAGATGGGGAGAACAAATCTATTACTCTGACCACATCGACAAACCTTGGGATGGCACCTACATGGGTGAGCTAGTTCAAGAGGGGACATACCTTTACCTCATAAAGATAAAGGATGTGTACAATGACGTGTTCCGTTATTCTGGAACGCTTTCCGTCATCCGCTAATTTTTAACCCACTTGCTTCTGGTCGTTGATGTTCCGTTAGACACTTCAACAACATAAATACCTGGCGACAAATGAGCAATGTCCATTTGTAATGTGGTATTTGATTCAATGGTTTTATTCTCTACTACAGATTGACCCAACAAAGACAAGATTCTCACTTGTCCTTGCATATCAGATGCAATGTGTAATACAGATTCCGCCGGGTTTGGATAAACCAACATCTTGGCATCTTGCAACACTACGTCAACAGATGAAATGTCTTCCTTATACCCTTGGTTAAAACCTGTGTTTAACTGTGCGGATGAGTTGGTAAAACTACCAACTGCTGTTTCTCCAATGGTAAACTCCAATGACAGCGTAGAATTTGTTACAATGTTTCCTGCTGTGGCAACTACTGAACGGTCTAACGTTTGTGCAGCAACGACACTTGAAACGAACAGCATGATTGCGAATAAGCTTCCTTTTAGTTTCATACTACTCGTTTATTGTTTTCTCTAATTCAGTCAAACGTTTTTCTAGCGCTTCGATATACGCTTGTTGTTCTTTAAGTGCTTGAGTTAGTACTGGAATCATGCCTACGTAATTAACTGCTTTGTATTCAATTTGACCATCTTGTTTGTGACCGTTCCATTGAACCTGGTCCTTTACCAAGTTTGGCAACACCGTTTCAAGTTCTTGCGCGACAAAGCCATATTGAAGACCATCAGCCAAGTTTAATTGGCCTGCTTCTCCATCCTGTTTGTAATAGTATTGTTTTGGAGAGATGCCTTTTAAAATGTTCGTAGCATTTGGCAATGGTTCAACGTTGTACTTCAATTTTGCGTCTGACGCATTGGTTAACGTTCCTGTATAATTGACGTCTCCAACAAAATACCCGGCATAATTGGTAGCCGCACTATCTGCAACAGCAAACACACCGTAATTGGTACCTGAAGAACTATTAGAGGATGAGCTCGCTTGGGCATACACCCCAAGATTAAATGTATTACCATTGCTAGCACTACCGTAATACGCCATACTTGTTCTACCAGTACTACTTGCTAACGTGTAAGACCCAATACCTTCACCTTGTGTGTGCACATCACCAGTAGCTACATTTATTGCAGCATAGGTATATGCACCGCCTTGTCCATCAACAATCGCTCTATGGGCCGAATAAATACCTCCTGTGCTTAAACCACCGTATAACACATTGTCCGTCATGATATACAATCCACCTGAGGTGCTATTAATACTGTCCCAAACCTTTAATCTGTTTGTTGCATCATCTGTGTTTATACCAACCATGCCTCCGATTCTATAGGCATTGCTGCCATTCACCTTCCAAACAGATGTATCTCCATCTGTATAAGTCCACTTGGTTCCTGTATATCTTAAAAACTGGTCTTTCTTTGGTGTTGATGAATTGTCAAGTGCAAAACCGTTTAGCTTATCGGCGTTCCACATTGGCACACTTGCCGTTGTAGAAATTACGCCACCTGTGATATTTACTCCAGCTCCAGCCGTGTAGTTGTTTGTAGCAGCATCATCGGCCGGCGACCATTGAGATCCATCCCATCGCAATGCTTGGCCAGACTTCGGAGAGGTGATTGTTACCTTGGTACCATCTAATTTATTGGCGTTCCAAATCGCATCATCACTTTTAGCACTTATGGTTGTTCCAGTAATGTCAATACCAGTACCTGCTGTATACGTGTTTTGTGTATTGTTGTCTTCTCCTGGAATCCATTTCGTACCGTCCCACTTCAACACATTTCCTGTTGTAGCAGACGTACTTGAAATGTCTGTGATTTGTTCGGTACTCACTTCTATGTTCGACACAGACTCCGCAGTTTTACTGTGGAGCGCATAAGGAACCGATTGTAGCTCAACTGTACCCATTACGGCAAAGCCACTTCCTTGATCTATTTCTACTTTAAGGTGATGTGGGTTTTCTGACCATTTAATATCCGAAAAATTATTGCTGGTTGACCCTTGGCCAATTACAATACTAAAATGACCAAGACTAGTTGTCGTTACTACGTGGCTTTCTTCGTACACCTTGTTCGAAGCACTTTTGCCAGAAAGTATGATTGCTTTTACAGTAATGCTCTTGTTTGCGAGCAATTCGCCTCCGTTATCACGAGCTACCGCCTGGTAGTTAAAGCCTTCTGGGCTTTGACTAAAGACTGGTGAGAATGAAAAAGTAAGTAATAAAAGGGCGCAAAGTTTTTGATAAAATTTCATTATTAGATTATTTGAGCGCAATATACACATTGACCCAAAGTCTCCATCATTGAACTGACAAATAACAATAACGACTTAACGAAAATGACACGAAGTGTTTCGGAGCGAGTAGCTTTACACTACTACAAGCACATACTCATAGTGCTCCATAACTTGATTCGCCAAAAGCTCTTTGCAGGCTTTTTCCACCTTCGCTTTAGCCTCAGCCTCATTCGCTGCTTCAAGTTCCACAGTGATGTGTTTACCAATACGTACATCGTTAATTTGTTGCAATCCCAACAATTGCATGCTCTGATGTACTGTTTTTCCCTGTGGGTCAAGCAATGCCTTTTGAGGCATTACGTTAATTTCTGCTCTGAAATTCATTCGGCAAAATTACGTATTAACGATAAAACTATGTAAGTAAAAATGATTAGAGTTACCCCAAAAAATCCAAACAAGGCGAGGTGGCCTAAACACAAGATTAAAAATCCAAATTGTAGTTTGTTATCGGCCCATTTAAGGTTCTTAAACTTGAGTGAAAACAATCGAAAGTTAGCCACCATTAGTAGCGATGCTAGAATTGGAATCACCACAAACAGAATGGGTGATGTAAACACATATTCTGGAATATGTCTATCGTATTCAATTAAAAACGGCCATGAACTCAACCACAAAGCGGTAACCGTTGTAGTTAATCCGTAAAACTCGGTGCCTTGCCGGTCGTCATTATTAAACTTGGCCAAACGGATGGCTGCAAAAACAGGAATCAAAACAGCTAAATATTGAATTTTTCCCGTGTCGTATTGCTCTTGTAAACTAAAGATTAATATGGCTGGGGCAACACCAAAGCTGACCAAATCCGCTAAACTATCAAGATCCTTCCCCATTTTCGAGGACACTTTTAACAATCGCGCAATCAGGCCATCTAAAAAATCCGGTATTGTTGCTAACGCAATAAAAGTTCCAGCCCACAGTAATTCGTGATCCATTGAACAAATGATAGACAAAACACCAAGTGCCAGATTGCTCAAAGTCACTGCATTTGGAATATGTTTAATGATTTTCAAACTTTTGTCTGTTTTTACTGTTTGATTGTCTAATCAAGCTGGTCTGCAAATTAAGCCCAGTATTTTTGCAAAAAAAATTAAGATAAATGCACAAAATCTTTGGCCTACTCCTGCTGATTTTATTCAGCAACAGTGCTATCGCTCAAAAATATACGGTTAGTGGCCGCATCTCCGACGGAAGTTCAGGAGAAGACTTGCTCTATTCGACGGTTCTTGTTCAGGATAAGTTTATGGGAACTGAAGCCAACGACTACGGTTTCTATTCTTTAACCCTGGCGCCCGGTTTGTATACCTTGGTATATGAATATGTTGGATTTGCAACGGTAACGAAGACCATTGACCTGGAAAAAGACACCACTTTAAACATTGAGTTGATGCCAAATGGTGAGCGTTTAAAAGACGTGGTAATCGATCTTGAAAAGCGAGAACGCCAAGTTGAGAACAAACAAATCTCAGTGGTTAACATGGACATCAAAACCATCAAGGAGATTCCAGTCATTTTCGGTGAGGTCGATGTACTTAAAACGATTACACTTTTGCCAGGCATTCAATCTGCAGGTGAGGGCAACTCGGGCATCAACGTTCGTGGTGGGTCTCAAGATCAAAACCTGATACTCCTAGATGAAGCAACCGTTTATAACGCTTCACATTTACTTGGCTTTTTCTCGGTATTCAACGGTGATGCTATCAAAGACATTCAAGTGTATAAGGGCGGTATTCCCGCTCAATATGGAGGTCGATTAGCGTCTTTGCTTGACATCAAGATGAAAGATGGCAACAAGAAAAAATACAGCGCTACTGGAGGAATTGGTACGATTTCAAGTCGCTTAACATTAGAAGGCCCTATCAAAAAAGATACTTCATCCTTTATGATTGCAGGTCGACGTTCTTATGCCGATATCTTTCTTCCCTTGGCTGGAAGTGATTTAGCCAAAGAAAGCACCCTGTACTTCTTTGATTTGAACATGAAGCTGAACTACAAACTATCCGATAAAGACAAGTTGTTTTTAAGCGGATATTTTGGCCGAGACGTGTTTGGTTTTGGCAGTCTTTTCGGAATAAACTGGGGAAATGCCACAGGAACGGTAAGGTGGAATCACCTGTTTAACCAAAAACTTTTCTTAAACACGTCGTTTGTGTTTAGTGACTTTAACTATGGTTTCGACTTCGAATTTGCCGAAAACGCCGCTTTTGGTTTGGAGCAAAACATTCGAGACTTTTACATTAAGCCTGATTTTACGTACTACATGTCTCCCAAAAACACCTTGCGATTTGGGATGCAGCTAACACGTCATTATTTTAAACCAGGTAAGTTCTTTGCGGCAAATGACGAAACAAGAAAGACATTTAAAGAAGACTTGATTCTTGAAAACAAAGATGCACTAGAAGGTGCTGTGTATATTGATGACGAAGTGAAATTCAGTGAAAAATTTAACATTCGTTATGGTGCACGACTTTCTTCCTTTTCGAATATTGGCGGTACAGAATATCAATACACCAAAAATGAAAAGTACGCACCTGTAGATAGTTTGACAAGGTCGTTTTTGTATAAAAGCGGAGAGATCTACAACACCTATTGGGGGTTTGAGCCGAGAGTTGCTGTAAGTTATAACGTGGCAAAACAAACTGCTGTTAAGGCTTCTTACAACAGAACGTTTCAGTATATCCAGCAGGCATCAAATACCGCTTCAGCATTTCCAACGGATCAATGGTTTTCATCTAATCTAAACATCAAACCGCAAATCGCTGATCAAGTGGCTGTAGGACTATTTAAGAACTTTGACAAAGGCATTGAAACCTCGCTTGAAGTGTATTATAAAGCCATGCAAAACCAGATTGATTACCGCGACGGCGCTGTTTTGATATTCAACGAAAAACTAGATGGTGAGTTGTTAACGGGTTCTGGTAATGCATACGGAACTGAGCTGTACTTAAGTAAATCAGAGGGACGGAACAATGGATTCATTTCTTACACCTTATCCAAGACTACTAGAAAAACCGAAGGAATCAACAACAACGAAAGGTATGTAGCCAATTTCGATATACGTAACAACCTGTCCGTTGTTGCTACTCGGAAAGTGTTAACTCAATTGTCGGTTTCAGCCACCTTTACCTATACCACCGGAAAACCTTACACAACGCCAGAAGGAAAGTATTTCTGGGAAGGTGATTGGTATCCGCTCTATGGTGAAAGAAACAACGCGAGACTGCCTGACTATCACCGTTTAGATGTCGGAATTACCTGGAAAAACAAACCAACGAAAAAATATAAGAGCAGTTGGAACCTGTCTGTTTACAACGCCTATAATAGGGCAAATGCGTATGCCATTTACTTCAGAACGGCAACTGAAGATGAGGTAAGTGAAAACAGCTTTGTTAATAGTGGAGATCAAGTTGCTGTTCAAGTGACACTATTCAAAATTTTACCATCAATCACCTGGAACTTCGAATTTTAGACATGAAAAATCAATATAAATTTATCGCAATTGGTCTAATACTTGGCCTATCGGCATGTGAAAAAGTGGTTCAGTTAAATGTGCCAAACGCCGATCCTCAGGTAGTTATTAATGGGACGTTGTCCAACCAACCTGAAAAGTGGCAGATAAACCTAAGTTTATCTCAGCCCTATTTTGATCAATCGGGGATTGCGTTTGTAGATGACGCGAAAGTGTACATAGAAGACAACTTAGGCGTTATTGATACCTTGGAATACGACACTGATGGCAAGTACATCAGCAAAACAATAAAGCAATGCGAAATAGGTAAAACATACACGTTACGTGTAGAACATGGTTCTCAAACCTATACGGCAGTTGAAAAGTGTTACTATCAAGATACCATCGACTTTATCCAGTCCTACTATTTACCTGAACGTAACGGGTTTATTCCTGTAGGCTATTATGTTTTTGAAAAAGCCAATGAGTATGAGCCTGACGGGGATTATTATGTTTGGAATATCTATAGAAACGGCATTCTTATGACGGATTCGATTGGTTACCTGTATGATTCAGATGAATTCAGAGAAACCGGGTTTTACAACATTTCAATTGATCCAAATGACCCATTAAAAGACATTGACCGCGGTGTATTTCCAAGGCCATTCCCATGGAGTTTTGAAAAGGGAGATAGCGTAACAGTAGAGCAATTGAGGGTGAGTAAAGGGTATTATGATTTTCTGTCTGAGTTCGCTACGCAGCAACAAAGAAGTGGAACGCCTTTTGATCCACCACCACTCAACCCAACCTCAAACATTCAAGGTGGAGCTTACGGCTTTTTTAAAGTGGTTAACGTCTCGTCGAAATCAATAATCGTTACGGAGTAACGCCTGACATTTTCGCTAACAGTGTAATGTCATCCAACAATTCACTGGATTGCTTTTTGTAATATGGCCCTGTTCCTGGACCATAGAATCCCGTGTGAAATTTAAACACTTGTTTGTTAGGCATCACAAATAGGAGTGTCGGATAAGACTTGATTTCTTTGAGCCAAGGGATTTCTTTGGTGGCTTCCAGTTTTTTCGCCATTCCAGCATACAACACTGGATATTCGATTCCCAAGCTTTCTTTTAACTTTAAAAGGGGCTTAACCGCGTCGTCATATGGCAACCGTTCAAAACTCAAAGCCACTACTTCCACACCTTTCTCTGCAATAAACGCTTTGTTCTCAACTAAAAAGGCAGATTCGTCCATGCAATTTGGACACCAACTTCCACTTAATTGAACCAACATGGGTTTGTTGAGATACGTAGAATCGTCAATAGACACGACTTTGCCATTAAGATCTTTAAAAGAGAACGAAATGGGCTGAGTAGGATCAACCAGTTCTGTCATTTTATACGGGCTCATTAGGGCCGAGCTGTCGTTTCGCCAAGCAATGAATTTTTCGCTGTAGTGTTTGCCGCTAAAAAACTCTCCATATAAGGTGTCGTTCTTTAAGTCGGCTTCAAACAAAAATGCGTGGGCTCCATCGAACGTTGAAAGTTTCAATTCATTCAAAGCAAAACCACCTTCCAAAAACCTGTAGTCGCCGGTTTCAGTGATAAAGGTTCCCTTCATGCTGTTTTGGTCAGTAGTGAACAACCCTATAGCCTTGTATTCCTCTGGGGTGTTTGGGCTAAACCTCACCTCCCATTTTCCATCGACGTTGGTTTCCAAGGGGCCGTCAAACTTGAATCGTTGTGTCAAGTTGTATTTGCCCGTTACAGTCATAACATACTCCTCCCTGGACTTATCTTGCCAAATACCTGAAACAAGGTTTCGATTAAATAACAAGGTTAGGGTTGAATTAAAATATGGGCTTTCGATAAAAACAGAATCATTTCGAAGCGTCACGTGATCATGTTGAATTTTTTCGTCTCCATTCCATACAGCGGCTTTCACTTGATTGTTTATCTCAATAATTTCCAAAAAAAACGGAATAGTTTTTTCATCAGAACCAATATTGAGTTCTAATTTCCATAAACCCTTAATATCAGAGTATTTCAATGGTTCTTTCTTGGTGCATGAGCAAATACACCAAGCAAACAAACATAGCAAAATCTTGTGATTCATGCTCCAAAAATATGGTATAATTTGCCCGCTGTTATTTAATGACGTCATATATCTGCACAAATCAATTTTTTTTCTGTTCTTTGAAATACATGTCACTTCTCTTTCGAAAGCTAAAACCGTTTATTGCCTGTTTCATATTGCTTCTTTCTACTGGAGCTGTTTGTCATGCTCAATCCCTTTCTGGGCTTGTATTAGATGAAAATAGTCACCCGCTGATTGCTGCTGACATCTTAGTTAAAGGTGCACAAAATGGCACCAGTACAGATGAAAACGGCAAGTTTGTACTAAACGTCCCAAGTCTTCCGGTTACACTCATTATTAGTTACCAAGGTTATGTAGATGAGCAAGTTGTCGTTTCTAGTGTTAGTCAGGCAACTAATATTCGTGTTCAGCTAACTCCTGACAAAGCTCAGTTGGGAACTACTGTAGTAAAGGTTGATCGGGTGAGTGAAAAACAAAAAGAAACACCACTTACAGTTGAATCCTTGGGGTTAAAAGCCATACAAGACGCGGCTTCCTCTTCCTTTTACGAAAGTTTAGGAAACCTGAAAGGCGTTGACGTTACAGCGGCAAGCTTAGGTTTTCGGGTAGTAAACACACGTGGATTTAATAGTACCAGTCCTGTAAGAAGCTTACAACTTATTGATGGTGTCGATAACCAGTCCCCAGGTCTGAATTTCGCCTTAGGTAATTTTTTAGGTGCCAACGACTTAGACCTAAAACGTGTTGATATTATTGCTGGTGCCAGTAGCGCATTTTATGGCCCTAACGCCTTCAATGGTGTTATTAGTATGACCACCAAGGATCCTTTTGATTACCCTGGGTTGTCTGTAGAGCTTAAAGGCGGTGAACGAAATCTCGGCCAAGTGGCATTCCGTTGGGCAGATGTGCTTAAAGGAAATCGATTTGCCTATAAAGTGGGTGTATTCTATATGCAAGCGAATGATTGGGAAGCCAACAATTATGACCCAACCATCGATAGCAAATACGATGCATCAAACCCAGGTGGGTATGATGCGGTAAACGTGTATGGAGACGAAAGCTTTGAGCCCAACAATGATTACACTTCCTCATCTAGTAAATTTAGTAATCCTGGTTTGGGTTATTTCTACCGTACTGGCTATAGAGAAACGTCTTTGGTTGATTACAGCACAGACAACTTGAAGTTAAATGCATCATTGCATTATCGATTAAGAGATTCTTCTGTGTTGATTTATGCATTCAATTTTGGTGGCGGCTCGACCGTTTATCAGGGAGATAATAGATATCGCCTAGACAATATTAAATTTTGGCAAAACCGTCTAGAATATCGCAAAGACGACAATTTCTTCGTTCGTGTTTACTCGACCTCTGAGGATGCTGGAGATACGTATGACATCGTTTCAACTGCATTTAAATTAAACGCGTTAAGCAAAGACAACTCCAGTTGGAATACCGCTTATAAAACCAATTGGCGAATCCTTCGCTTTAAAAACCAAGTTGAAGGACTGCCAGATTATCCTCGTTTTGATCAGGACAAACACGGCACGTTTGATAATTGGGCCAACAATTTCCTAGACCCGTATTTATTGGATTATCAAGACTCACTGTTTAAGTGGCACGCTCAAAACCGCGGATATGTTGACGCAGCGTCTGGTGGTGGTAGTCTCCCCCGTTTTGAGGAGGGCACCCGTCCTTTTGATAGTGTTTTTACCGATGTTACTACAAGGTTGTTTACTGATAATGGAACCCGTTTTTACGACCGTTCTTCGTTATATCACGTACACACAGAAAAGAAGATTGAAAAGACCTATGGGGAAATTACATTAGGGAGCAATGGCCGTCTTTATGCACCTGACTCTCGAGGAACCATATTAAACGACACAGGATCCACGACCATAAGAAACGTTGAATATGGTGTGTATGCCGGAATCCGAAAGAAAAGTACGGATGACAAAATGATCATGAACCTTACGGCCAGAATGGATAAGAATCAGAATTTTGAATTTCTCTTTTCGCCAGCTGCCAGTTTTATATATCTACCAAGTAAAAAACACACGTATCGAGCGTCATTTTCTTCAGCCATTCGGAACCCAACGTTAGCAGACCAATATCTTTTCTATGATGTTGGTCGTGCTACTTTAATCGGAAACCTAAATGGCTATGACTCGCTGATCACACTCTCGTCTTTTGACGATTACCGAAACAACGGTTTGTCCCCTGAAAGCATTGTGTATTTTGATGTGGCCCCCATACGACCAGAGAAGGCTAAAACCATTGAGGTGGGTTATAAAGGGTCGTTACTAGATAACTCTTTATTTGTTGATTTGGGATATTACTATACGCTGTACACGGATTTCATAGGTTACAACATTGGGTTAGACGCAACTTTCGATCCTGCAACTAGTTTTCCAATCGGCGGAGTTGAAGTGTACCGGGTTGCAGCCAACGCAAAGGGCAACGTTACGACTCAGGGAGCAAGCATAGGCTTAAATTGCTATTTTAAGAATTATGCGTTGGGTGGTAACTACTCGTGGAATGTATTGAACAAAAAAGGTACTGACGATCCGATCATACCCGCATTTAACACACCAGAACACAAGTTTAACATTTCGTTTAATGGCCGTAAGTTGAAGCTCATTAAAAGACTTGGCAACAACTTTGGTTTTGGCATAAACTATAAGTGGATTGACGGCTTCGTGTTCGAAGGATCACCTCAATTTACTGGATTTGTTCCGTCGTACGATATGGTAGATGCACAGGTGAATTACGAATGGAAAGACAAACACACCACATTTAAGCTAGGAGCTTCTAATATTCTTGGCATTGTCCCTTTATTTGATGGGGCTGATTCGAATAAAAGAAGAACCGTATTTAACAATACGAACTACCAAGTGTATGGTGGTCCTTTCGTTGGAAGGTTGGCTTATTTCTCCATACTTGTCGAAATTGAAAAATCAAATAAATAAATGAAAAACCCTAAACTGCTGGGATTTACTTAAATTTGAGTCTATAATATAAATAATATACAAAATGAAACGAGTTTACGCTTATCTATTAGTTGCGGGCTTTATGTTATCAAGCTTGGAACTTTTCGCACAAAAAAGGTATATAGACGAGGTCTATACGGATGCTGACATTGAAGTAACGACAGACGTTACATATGCTACAAACATTGACTTCTTGCGGTCGTCAAGACTTTCTTCCGCATCTCAACAACAAGTAGGAATGGAATTGACCTCAATTAAAACCGCTCTTGCGATGGGTCAACCAATACCTGCCACACATAAGAACTTAGCAGATACCACTTCTGTGATTAAGGTTCAAGACATTAAAATGGATATATATGCACCTAAGGCTTCCGCAGACACAACTAAGGCGCGCCCTGTCATTATCTATCTTCATACAGGAAACTTTTTACCTTCTCCTTTAAACGGAAGTCCAGTTGGTACAACCAAGGACAGTTCTGCTATTGTCCTGTGTCGTGGTTGGGCAAAGCGTGGTTACGTAGCTATTTCGGCTGATTACCGTTTAGGCTGGAACCCGTTGGCATCTGGTCCTACAGGTGAATACGAAAGAAGAGGTACTTTGCTTAACGCTGTTTATAGATCTATTCAAGACGTCAAGCAATGTGTGTCTGGTCTTAGAGTAGACGCTGCTGCGGGAAATACCTATGCGATTGACGCTGAAAAAATTGTACTTTATGGAGAAGGAACAGGAGCTTATATTGCTTTAGCATACAACTCTTTAGATAAATACAAAGAAATTAGCTTGCCTCAATTCTTAAACCCGCTTACCCAAAAGTCATTTGTTGACACAACACTAGTTGGTAGAATTGATGGTTCTGGTATCCCACAATCATTAACTTTATATGGACCTCCAAGAGCGAGTATGGAAATTGCTGCCGTAGTTGCTGCTGGTGGTGCATTAGCCGACACTTCTTGGTTAGAAGCAGGTGACAAGCCTATCATCGCATTTCAATGTATTAGAGACCCATTTGCACCATTTAATGATGGTACTGTAATTGTGCCTACTACTCAAGAAGATGTTGTTGATGTTACAGGTGCGAACGCATATATGCTTAAGGCTAATGCGTTGGGATTGAACGATGCGTTTAAAGACATGCCAAATGACGCATTTACTACTGTAGCTCGTAACAAATACGGTAAAACTTTTGATTATATTTTCCCTTCTCCGTTAGACAAAATGACGGTAAACAATAACCTTGAAGGTTTATTTGCAGTTGACTTAGAAGCTGGTGCAAGTCTATTCCAAAATCAAGCTGGTCCATGGCAATGGTGGGATCCAACTTCGGCTGCAGCCACAACTATCGTGAAAGATCCAAACGTAACTGCTCACATGGCTTCATTACAATCAAACCCAGACATGTCTCCAGCAAAAGGTCGCGCATACCTTGACACCATTCAAGGATATTTGTGTCCACGTATGGCTGTAACTCATGGTTATTACACAACTGCAGAATTGTCTGCACCATCGTTAAAAGAGTTAAACGGTACAACATACCCTAACCCAACAAACGGTGTAGTTTATATTAACATGAACGACAAAACAAACATCAAGTCGATTTCTGTTACAGACATTAGCGGAAAAGTTGTTTTAAGCAAATTGGACTTAAATACAAGTTTCACGTCTCTTGATTTGTCAAGCTTAAAAGACGGATATTATTTCTTACAGTTAGATACCGATTTGGGTGTTGCCACTCAAAAAGTAGTATTGACTAGATAACAAAAACCTTTATCAACAAAAAAGGCTCCGAAATCGGAGCCTTTTTTTATGCGCTAACATTCGTTAGTCTCTAAGAATATCTCTTGAAATTACCACACGTTGAATCTCTGAAGTTCCTTCATAAATCTGTGTGATTTTTGCATCCCTCATTAAACGTTCTACGTGGTATTCTTTAACAAAGCCATATCCACCGTGAACCTGAACTGCCTCGACAGTGGTTTTCATAGCGGTTTCGGAGGCTACTAGCTTTGCCATACTGCTCGCTCGTGCGTAGTCTTTGCCATTATCTTTCAACCAAGCGGCCTTTAAACAAAGCAAGCGTGCCATTTCAATCTCCGTAGCCATGTCGGCTAGTTTGAATGCAATCGCCTGGTGGTTCATTATTTCAGTACCAAAAGCTTTTCTTTCTTTCGAATAGGCAACAGATCTTTCATATGCTCCTGAAGCGATCCCTAGGGCTTGTGCAGCAATACCAATCCTTCCGCCAGATAACACCTTCATTGCGAACTTGAAACCAAAACCATCAGCTCCAATGCGATTTCCTTTAGGCACTTTAACATCTTGGAACATCAATGAATGTGTATCCGACCCTCTAATACCCAATTTGTCTTCTTTCTTTCCTACCACAAAGCCGTCCATGTCTTTTGTTACAATTAAGGCGTTTATCCCTCTATGACCTTTTTCAGCGTCGGTTTGGGCTATCACCAAAAAGGTATCCGCTGTACCACCATTCGTGATCCAATTTTTTGTTCCGTTCAGAAGGTAATGGTCTCCCATATCTATTGCAGTTGTTTTTTGTGATGTTGCATCACTACCTGCTTCAGGTTCTGACAAACAAAAACCACCATGAATTTTACCTTGAGCAAGAGGTACAAGAAATTTTTGTTTTTGCGCTTCCGTTCCGTACTCTTCTAAACCCCAACAAACAAGACTGTTATTGACAGACATCACAACAGAAGCGGACGCATCTATTTTTGATATTTCTTCCATCGCTAGAACGTATGAAACTGCATCCATACCTGCCCCACCGTATTTCGGATCTACCATTAATCCCAAAAAGCCCAACTCACCCATTTTGCGGATTTGCTCCATTGGGAATCGTTGCTCGTTATCTCTCTCAATAACACCTGGTAGTAATTCCGTTTCTGCAAAATCCCTTGCAGCCTGTTGAATCATTAGGTGCTCTTCCGTAAATTCAAAATTCATTCGTCTTTCCTTTAATAAACTGGTGCGAATTTACGGTTAAATCCGCTTTTTGTGAACTCCAGTATATTCGGTTTCTTTGTCTGAATGAAAAAACCCAACGTACTTAAGAAAGGCTCCGTAGTTCGTATCATTTCAACGGCTAGAAAGATTACTCCTTCTGAGGTTGCACCATCGATTAAAATGCTGACTAGTTGGGGGTTAAAGGTTGAGTTGGGTCGGAATTTGTATTCCACACACAACCAGTTCGCTGGTACAACGTCACAACGACTTCAAGACCTGCAAAGTGCTTTAGATGACGACCGCGTTGAACTGGTTTGGTGCTCGCGTGGAGGATATGGCACCACCATGTTACTCGACGACATTGATTTTGACGGTTTTGTAAAACACCCTAAGTGGGTGGTTGGGTATAGTGACGTTACCAGTTTATTGTGTCACATAACTGAAAACCTTAAGATCACTACGGTCCATGCCACTATGCCAATAAATGTGAATGAAGGCTTAAATGAAGCCAGTATTAGAAGTGTTGGGTCACTCAAAGATTGGCTATTTGGTCGTTCTTTAAATTATTCGCTCAAACCACACAAACTATCTAAAACCGGTGATGCCAATGGCCAAATTATTGGCGGGAACCTGTCAATATTATACAGTCTTCTTGGGTCTAACTCGAGTCCGAATACAGACGGTCGGATTTTGTTCATAGAGGACTTAGATGAATATCTGTATCACATGGATCGAATGATGGTTAACATGAAGCGCAATGGTTTGCTTAGTGGTCTTAGCGCCTTGTTAGTGGGCGGCATGACAGACATGAACGACAACGCAGTACCTTATGGCAAAACCGCTGAAGAAATTGTTTTGGACCACGTTAAAGATTTCAACTACCCAGTCTACTTTGGGGTAGAAGCTGGCCATATGTCGCCTAACCTGGCTTTGCCATTTGGCGTTCATGCCGAAATCAAAGACAATCAAATAAGCATTAATCAATAACCCATTAATTTCTAGGGTGAAACTCTTGAATGACGTCTTTTAAATACGTCCTGTCAAGGTGGGTATATATCTCCGTTGTGGTTATGGATTTGTGTCCCAACATTTGCTGGACAGCCCTTAAATCTGCGCCAGCCTCAACCAACGTTGTGGCGAAGGAGTGTCGAAAGGTGTGTGGACTTATGCTTTTAGTTATACCTACTTCCAATGCCACCTGTTTGATTCTTTTGAAAACGTAAACTCGTGATATTTGTCCTCCACGCAAGTTGGTAAATAATGTCGAATCGTTTCCTGGCGTATTGTGCTGTTGTTTTCGATAATGGTTTAGATATAAACCAATGTGGTGTAATGCCGTTTTACCTACCGGAACAATGCGTTGCTTATTGCCTTTTCCCGTCACAACAATTAGGTCTTCTTCAAACAATACGTCATTAATCTTTAGGTTCGTTAGTTCAGAAACTCGGAGTCCGGAACTATACAGCAATTCCAGAATCGCTCGATCTCGTTGACCACTGGCCTTCGATAAGTCGATCGCGTTTAACATGAGGTCAATTTCAGTGTTCTCTAAAACCTCGGGAAGTTTGCGGCTAAGTTTTGGGGTTTCAATTAGTTCGGCAGGGTTTTGATCAATTACATTGTCAAGCATCAGAAATGTGTAGTACGCTTTAATTCCTGAAATAATTCGGGCTTGTGTTCTTTCTGCTAATCCCAATTCGTTGAGCCACTTTAAGAAGCCTAGTAATTGCTGGAAACTCAGTTTAGTTGTTCCAACATCTAGTTCTTGGGCGTAGCTCTCTAGTTTGCCTACATCCACCAGATATGCCTCAACAGAGTTGGCCGACAATGACAGCTCCAGCTTTAAATACTGTTTAAAACCTTTCCTTAGTGGCGTCATTATTTGATCGGTTTTTCTATGCACTGCAGCACTTCTGTACTTTGCTTGTCATTCTTGTTAATAAGGACAACAATACTACAGTTTTCCATGACGTACCTGTTGGGAAGTTCGAACTTAAATCCCTTTTCAAAAACACGCCCTTTTTCGACACTTTTAGCCAATAGCAAACCAGACCAAAGCGTAACCCCTTCTCTCAAAATAGAATTATGCTCGTAGTCGTAGTTATCAGTTGGTTTGGCCGGCATCGTTTGTCTAGAAATAATGTGGCTTTCAACAATAAACACGGATATATAAACCGGGGTTGCGTCCGCTTCAAGAAACGTTGTTTTTACATTTGCAATTACGGTTCGTTCACCTTCACGTAAAACAGTTAGATCCAAATCAGCTTTTGAAGGCAATGCCAGCTGTTGATTCACATAAGTTGGCCAGGCATTATATTCTGACAGCAACTTAGTTTGAAACCCATCAAACAATTTTCTATCTACGGCTCCTGCAGGAAAACCTCGTGGTTCACCAAGCAAACTACTCATAATATCAGTGGCTTCTTGCGTGTTAAATGTGTCTTTACTGTCAGGGTGAGGCGCTGTGTACTGTGGGTAAGTCTTGGGGTGAAGCGTCATCACGACTACCCGACCTGGATCATTGTTGTTTTGAATGTCGTGGGCAATTTTTGCTGCTTTCGGGCAATTATTACAATTTACCCCACTTATATCTTCAAGTAACACATTTTTTAGAGCATTGCTTGGAATGTCATTCGTGATATACGTTGTATCTCTTGCCAATAAAATTGGTTCTGAGAAATCTACAAAAGGTGGAATTTCACCACAACTTAGAATCAATAATGAAACGAATAGTGCTAGAATTGTTTTCTTCATGGGTCAAACCATTAAGTGGTTTTACAATATAAACAATCTATCCTTCTGTTTCACGTGGAGATGGCTATCACCACAAGTAGACGGGCCATTGCCCTTCTTATTCGATAGATTTCTCTATGCTTTGGACAACCTCCGTGGTGGCTTGTTCATTTTTGTTAATCAACACAACAATTGAGCAATAGTTGATGTCGTATTTTTCTGGAATTGTAAACACAAATCCCTTTTCAAATACTCTTCCAACCTCCACATTATCAGCAAGTTTAACTCCCGCATAGTTTGTAACTGCCTTCCTTAAGATAGAATTGTGAAGGTAATCTTTATCGTAAGTGTTGTCGGGCATTTTTTGTTTCGACTTAATATGGCTTTCAACAATAAAAACCGACAAGTATGTTGCGCTCGGGTCTTCAGCTAGAAATGTTGCTTTCACATTCGCGATGATTTCTCGACCTTGTTGTTTGGTCAACTCTAATTCCAAGTCTGCTTTTGGTGTAAGCGCCAATTGTTCAACCACTTGACTTTCCCATGTCTCATATTGTTGGTTGATTTTACTTGTCTTTCCTGCGAAAACTTTTCTGTCGATGGCACCCGCAGGTAAACCAGAAGGTGCACCGATCAAATTGCTAACGATTTCTGTTGCTTCTACTGTGTTAAACGTGTCTTTACTCTCTGGGTAAGGGGCGGTAAATGCTCCATAAGTGTTTGAGTGTAGTGTTAAAACTGCAATTCGGTTTGGGTATTTGTCTTGGATGTCGTGTGCAATATCGGCAGCCTTTGGACAATTGTTACATCGCACGCCGCTTATGTCTTCAATCAGCACGTTCTTCTTGACATTTTGAGGAAGGTCTCTTGTAATATAAGTCGTATCAGTTGCGAGTAGTACTGGTTCAGAAAAATCAATAACCGGTGGTACTTCTGTACAACCAAATAGGAAAATAACAACCGCTAAAAAACTAAGTTTTTTCATATTGGATTTTGCTCTTGTTTCAAAGTTATCCCAATCTTGTTATTCTCTTGAGCATCGTAACTTCTTTTTCTGTCAAATTTCTCCATTTGCCCTTTTGCAATCCTTGTTTGTCGATGCCTGCGTAAATCACACGGTCTAGCTTGACCACTTCGTACCCAAGTGCCTCGAACATTCTACGCACAACTCTATTTCGACCACTATGGATTTGTACACCGATTTTTCGTTGGTCATCTTGATCTACTAAGGCTATTTTGTCGGGTTTCATAAAACCGTCAAACAATTTGATTCCGTTCTGTAGTTTGTAAAAGTGCTTTTGTTCGATAGGTTGACTTAACTCCACGGAATAAATTTTGGTCACGTTACCTTTTGGGTGCATCAAGCCTTGGGCCATTTCACCATCGTTTGTAAAGATCAATATGCCCGTAGTATTTCTGTCTAACCTGCCCACAGGATACACGCGTTCTGCGTCCACATCCTCGATCAAATCCATCACTGTTTTTCTTTGTAATGGATCGTTGGTTGTGGTGATGTAGTCTTTTGGTTTGTTTAACAGTATATACACCTTATTTGTAGGAGAAATTACCTTGCCGTCTACTTTTACTTCGTCGTCTTTTAGTACCTTATGTCCCAAAGTAGTAACCACTTTTCCGTTGACTTCTACACGACCGTCGGTAATAATTGTGTCCGCTTCTCTCCTACTACATACGCCTCCGTTGCTTATATATTTGTTTAAACGAATTTCTGGATTTTCCTCCTTCTTGGGTGGTCTCTGTTGAGTGATTTTCTTAACCTCTTCACCTGGTTTTACAATTCGCTTTCGTTTGCGTTTCCCTTTGTTAAAATCTCCACTACCCCCGTTGCGCGAATTGCGTCCAGAGCCGGTATTCCCATACCTTGCTCCCATATCATCATTATTCATGGTACAAATTTAAGTTCTTTGGCTGTTAACTATGCACAGTTTTAGTCAAAACACCCAAAAGCGTTTACAGTTTGGGACAACCGAAACACCTATTGTAAGTAAATCTAATATCATATGTTCCCATTATCGACATAAATACTTGATATTCACAACATTTACACTTTACCTTCGTTATATTCTATCGTGTTACAGCGTTTTGTCATATTGCTTACAATTTGTTTCTCCCAACTACAAAGTTTTGGGGTGACCAAAGCACCCACGCTAATACGTGCTTGCCTAAACGTGGCCGACAGCACGGTGACCATTGATTATTCAACTTTCCAAGACTTGTGTGGGTCGTTTGTAGAGCACCATATTTATGGCTCAGAAAGCAATTTTGGTTTCATGTTGTTAAACACTGAAAAGAATGCGTCTGCGACCACTGTTCAAATAAAACTCCCAAATGCCAATCCTACGTGGCGTTTCTTTTTTGAAACAAGGTATACCTGCAACGGTGTAGACACAGCCAAGTCGAATGTGTTGTTTTTAGACATAAACCCTCCTGCCGTAAATCCAATTGACTCGGTTAGTATTGACTTGGTCACACAACTACCCATTATGGGTTGGCAAAAAAACGACTCCTTGGATACCAAAGGCTTTCGTATTTATACAAGATCCAACGGAATAAATAGCACACTTGCCAACACAACAAAACTAACATATGTTGTTAGAAATCAATCAAGTATCACAAATAATCAATATGCACTTGCTGCTTTTGATAGTTGTGATTTATTCTCTGCCATATCCGGTTTTCATTCAGCCATTACCCTTTCTACGAGTCTAGACACGTGTACTAAAAGTGCCGCCTTGACTTGGTCTCCGTATGTTGGTTGGACAACAGAGTCGCAGCAGCTATATGTTTCAAGAAACGGATCCTCCTTTACTCCCCAAGGTTTACAACCTAATGATGTTTCCATTTCATACCCAGGAATAAGTTTCGGAGATAGTGTTTGCTTTTTTATTCGTGCTAGAAACGAAACAGGAATAAAAAAATCCTCTTCCTCGAATGTTAGTTGTGTTAAACTAAACCAACCTATTATCCCTAAAACAACGTATCTATCTAAAATAGGTGTCCTGAATAAATCCAGCATCGAAATTGAGGCTTTTATTGATAATCAAGGTGTTGCCGATAGTGTTGTCTTATACAACGACCCAGCTAGTCCTAAGAGAATCGGCAGTTTAAAGCTTTCAATTGGTCAACATTTTTACGACTGGGTGGACAATAATGTTTCCACCGATCTAACAAGTGAAACCTATTTTGTGCGCACGTTTGCACCATGCCTTGGAGGAACAAGTATTTCACTAAATAGTAGCTCCATCCATCTCTCTATTGATGGTGAAGTGTTAAACTGGACTCCTTATATAAATTGGATTGGCAGCGTTGAGGCATATTACATTTATGGTTTTGATGGTTCCACGTGGAACATTATAGACAACACACGACTATTAACCTACGAAAACATAGACACCACTTTACAGTGTTTCTATATAGAAGCTATTGAAAATCAGAATGTTTACGGGTTTAGTCGCGAATCTATAAGCAATACAGTTTGTGCCAAACGGACTCCACAGTTTTATGTACCTAACACCTTAAACCCGCTTTCTAAGAACCACACATTACGTGTCATTGGTTCTTCCATTGATGTCGACAATTCTTCAATGATAGTTTTTAACCGTTGGGGTGAACAAATGTTTACTACAAACGATATTAAAACAGGTTGGTCTGTAGATGCAACAACCACGTTTGTGCCAATGGGTGTGTATTTTTACGATGTAGCCATCATGGATTTAAATGGAAACAAACACCGCCTGTCCGGCAGTGTCCGTGTATTAAGATGATTTCAACCACCTTTCACCAAGTACCAGAGCCAACGTTCTTTGCTCCCCTCGACATTTGGCTAAGCTCTGTTGTTGCAGAGTTATTCCAAAACACAGACACAATAAGCTATGTGTTTTGCACCGACGAATACCTCTTAGAAATAAATAAAACTCAGCTCAATCATGATTACTACACAGATATTATAACGTTCGACCTACGAGACAATTCGTCGGAGCCACTATCGTGTGAAATCTATATAAGTCTGGACCGCGTGAAAGAAAATGCAGCACAATTTAATTGTACCTTTGAAGAAGAATTGAAACGTGTCATGGTGCATGGGTTACTTCATTTATCTGGAATGAATGACCACACAACAGAAGAAAAGGCAGCCATGCGCAAAGCAGAAAACAACTTTATTAAAAAATATTAATACGTTCCACGTGGAACACACATATGATACACGGAACATACGACGTAATAGTAGTAGGTGCTGGGCACGCTGGATGCGAAGCTGCACACGCCGCCGCTACTCTTGGTAGCACGGTTTTGCTGGTTACTATGAATATGGAGGCGGTCGCTAAGATGTCTTGCAACCCCGCAATGGGTGGGGTCGCCAAGGGTCAAATCGTGAGAGAAATAGACGCATTGGGTGGCATGAGTGGCATTATTTCCGATCGCTCGGCGATACAGTTTAGAATGTTAAACCGTTCTAAAGGGGCCGCTATGTGGAGTCCACGAACGCAAAATGACCGCATGCAGTTCTCCACTCTTTGGAGAAACACCATCGAACAAAATCAAAACATTTCTCTATTTCAGGATATGGTGTCCTCTCTTATTATCGAAAAGGACAAAGTGGTTGGCGTAAAAACAGCAATGGGTTTTTCATTCTCTAGTAAGTCTGTTGTCTTAACCAGTGGTACGTTTATGAACGGTGTCATCCACATCGGCCGTAACCAGTTTGGTGGAGGCCGAATGGCAGAAAAAGCCTCTACGGGCATCACCGAGCAGCTGGTTGCTTTGGGTTTCGACTCGGGAAGAATGAAAACCGGAACACCTCCAAGAATTGATGGCCGCACGTTAGACTACTCCAAAATGGAAGAACAAAAAGGCGATGAGAACCCGGCGTGTTTTTCCTATCTAACACAAGAAAAACTTACAACACAAAGAAGCTGTCACATCACCTATACCAATCCTGCTGTACACGATGTGTTGCGCAAAGGGTTTGATGATAGTCCTATGTTTAACGGGACCATTAAAAGCATTGGTCCTAGATACTGCCCTAGTGTTGAAGATAAAATCAACCGGTTTGCTGAACGCGATCGGCATCAAATATTTGTAGAGCCTGAAGGTTGGGATACTGTAGAAATATATGTCAATGGGTTTTCAACCTCATTACCTGCAGACATTCAAATTGAAGCTTTGCAGCTAGTGCCAGGGTTTGAAAACGTTAAGTTTTTTAGGCCTGGTTACGCCATAGAATACGACTATTTCGCTCCTACTCAACTAAACTTAAACTTAGAAACCAAAGGAATAGAAAACCTCTTCTTTGCTGGTCAAATCAATGGTACCACAGGGTATGAAGAGGCGGCAAGTCAGGGCTTAATGGCAGGTGTAAACGCACACAACAAGATCAACGAAAAAGATCCTTTTATTTTGTCTCGTGCTGAGGCATATATAGGTGTGCTGATTGATGATTTAATTAACAAAGGTACCGAAGAGCCATACCGCATGTTTACTTCTCGTGCTGAATACAGAATACTCTTAAGGCAGGACAATGCTGATCACCGCCTTACTGCGAAAGGTTTTGATTTAGGATTGGCAAGTCAAGAACGGTATGACCAATACATCAAGAAAGAAAAACAGTTACAAGAGCTGACCAAATACATTAATGAAACCAGTATTCCTCCCTCTGAGATAAACCCTGTATTGGTTGAGAAAAACACAGCTGTGATAGATCAGAAACATAAGTTAAAAAAACTACTTTCTCGTCCGCAATTACATGTTGCTGATTTTGCTCACCTAGAAACGACAAAAGACTATTTAACTCCTCTAAGTGAGGAACTTAAAGAACAAGCAGAGATCTTGATTAAGTACCATGGGTATATTGAAAAAGAACAAGAGATGGCTTTGAAGCTTGAAAAGTTTGAGTCCATGATTATCAAACCGGATTTTAATTACGATGCGCTTTCCTCCTTGTCCTCGGAAGCAAAAGAAAAATTGAACCGTGTTCAACCAAAAACCATTGGTCAGGCCTCTAGAATTAGTGGTGTTCGTCCTTCAGATATTTCCGTGTTACTTGTATACTTTGGCCGATGAAAAATTTACTCCTTTTATCCATTCTTTCTCTTCTTATTTCTTGTGCCTCTATAGACCTACCTCCTGGTGGAGACAGAGATACTCAAGCTCCTAGAATTGTTAGTAGTTCGCCAGACAGTGCTGAAACATTTTTTACCGGTGATCAAATAAAAATCACTTTTAATGAATATTTCACTTTGAATAATTTCAATCAAAGTCTAATTGTTTCTCCTCCACTCGCCTCTCAACCCAAAACAACGATTAGAGGAAAAAGCCTACTGCTTCAAATCAACGAACCCTTATTACCAAACACGACTTATCAGTTTTATTTCGATGATGGCATTAAAGATCTTAATGAAGGAAACCCAATAAAAAACTTACGTTTGGTCTTTTCTACTGGCCCAAACATCGATACCTCGTTTATAGGTGGTGAAGTGCACAATGCCTTTAGTCGGTTGCCTGAAGAGGGCGTAAAGGTGTTGTTATACAAAGAGTACAGTGATAGCCAATTAATCAAACAGTTGCCCTATTACATTACCAAAACAGACAAACAAGGGCATTTTACTTTCAATAATATTGGTGAAGAACAATACTATATTTATGCCTTGCACGACGAAAACAATAATAATGTATTGGACATTACGGACCGTTTTGCTTTTCTGTCGAACCCAATTAAATCAAACACAAAAGAGAACAATCTTTATATAAGCAAAACAAAAAACAACCAAGAGTTACGTTTTTTGAACTATACCGAAAGAAGCTCTGGCCAGTATATTTTTGTTTTTAATAAGCCTTTAAATCAATCAACCATCTCGGTAAAAAGCACAGAAAGTTTTGTGGATGTATCAAAAAACAAAACACTTCCTTGGCATTTTGGAAAGACGCAAGACACCTTATATATATACAACAGCTCTAGAGAAATTTCTGTCCATGATAGTTTGGAAATAGTTATCGCTCTTAATGACATAGACATTAAACAAAAGGTCACACACACAAACGAGAAATCAACCAAACACAAAATATATACAGACCAAAACTTTAATCCCAACAAATCCATTAAGGTACAAAGCGACTATGGTCTCCTAAAAATTAACACCTTGGGCTTCTCCCTTTTTGATCTTACTGATTCAATACATGTTTCTATCGATTCAATTATTACAGAGCAAAACGCCTTTTTTGTTTTTGGTCCTTGGAAGGAGGAGCACACTTATAGGATTACTAACAACGAAAAAGCCCTTTACTTTCATGACCAAACCGCTCATCCTTCTGATACCTTATTTACATCTTCTTTTTCTTCACAAAAAACCGGGCAACTAGAAATAGACATTGTTATTGATTCTACTCTCGACCAGAAAGACACGTATATTTTCTGTTTGACAAAAAATAACGCCATCTTTCAAACAAAAAAAGTTCAAAACAATACTCAACTGCAGTTTTCCTTTCTTACTCCTGGTGAATATTCTGCCTATATTTTTATCGATGAAGATTTTAATGAAATTTGGACAGACGGAGATTATTCTAAAAAACGCACACCAGAGGCTATTTGGCACCTAAATTCACCTATAGACATACGATCTAAATGGAAAACAAACGGTATACGTTTTACTTTAAAATAAAACACTGATAATCAATATTTTATATAATTTTTATTTTGTTAATATTTATTAATTTTCTGTGTATAACAGCCACAAGTACAAAGCGAAGTAGGAAGTTGGTGAATAAACCCCAAGTTTTAAAAATTAATAAGCACAGTAATCAACATAGCAAAAAAAAATTTTTTTTAACTGATATACACACCAAAACAAAATACTATTCACAAACAATCAAAGCTTCCCTTTAAAAATGGCGTTTTGTTCAACTAAGTTTTAGACACACAATGTGACTAATAAAAAAAAATAATTCTTAAAAAAAGGTAATCCACAAATCCACAGGGTTTAATAAAGAAATAAGAATTAATATTTAATATAATAATCTATTACTACCGTGGACAAGATAAAAAAAGGAAAGCAATCAAAACTGAATTATTTTTGCCTCGATGAAACAGCGAATTGAAGAAGTAAAGAAAAATTTTTTGAGACAAGAACTGGCAAGTCCAGATTTGTTAGAAAAGTTTCGTTTACAATTTTTGGTTAGAAAAGGAGAAATAAATTCGCTTTTTGAAGAGTTTAAAAAATTAGGGAAAGAAGAAAAAAAAGAAGTTGGACAATTGCTTAACAACTTAAAAAAAGAAGCACAAGAAAAATACGACCAAGCAAAAACACTTTTAGGTAGTGGAAGTGTTCAAAAAGAAAAAGAGGAAGATTATAGTCTTCCTGGCAAAAGTGTAGGACAAGGTAGTAGGCACCCATTATCTCTTGTACAAAACAAAATGATTACGATTTTTAAAGAAATGGGATTCAGTATTTCAGAGGGACCAGAAATAGAAGACGATTGGCATAATTTCTCTGCTTTAAATTTTCCAGAAAACCATCCGGCAAGGGACATGCAGGATACTTTTTTTATTGAAAAAGACATTTCTCTAAGAACACATACCTCTTCTGTTCAGGTAAGAGTAATGGAGAATTGTGCACCACCAATAAGAACTATTTCTCCGGGAAGGGTGTATAGAAATGAGGCGATTAGCGCAAGATCTAATAGTTTTTTTCATCAAATAGAAGGTTTGTACATTGATAAAGGCGTTTCTTTTGCTGATTTAAAACAGACTTTATTTCTCTTTGTTCAACAATTTTTTGGTGAGGAAACAAAGGTCAGATTTAGGCCTAGTTATTTTCCTTTTACCGAACCTAGTGCAGAGATGGACATCTATTTAGGTACTGACAGCGAAGAGGATTATCGACTAACAAAGGGTACAGGATGGTTAGAAATATTGGGTTGTGGAATGGTGGACGTAAACGTACTTGAAAATTGTGGTATTGATGCGGCAACCTATTCTGGTTTTGCTTTCGGAATGGGAGTAGAAAGAATAGCGATGTTTCAATATGGCATTAAAGACATAAGAACCTTATTTGAAAATGATAAACGCTTTTTAGAACAGTTTAAAGCGTTAGGTTAATAATTCACGGGATGTAGCTTAGTCCGGTTAAAGTGCTCGTCTGGGGGGCGAGAGATCGGAGGTTCA
>Ga0055584_100000444_pt1 | contig 39365 bp, 38 predicted proteins | sample OSDHelmetaG_FD_58716 | JGI IMG/M metagenome (GOLD analysis project Ga0055584, IMG submission 58716) | Pelagic marine sediment microbial communities from the LTER site Helgoland, North Sea, for post-phytoplankton bloom and carbon turnover... | ecosystem: Environmental > Aquatic > Marine >...
GGTGGAAATGGTGACGGTGGAAATGGTGACGGTGGAAATGGTGACGGTGGAAATGGTGACACCATTTGTAATACTCCAGAATCAAATTCTGTAAATCAAATTACACAAACAAGTGCTTATTTCAAATGGACGGGTTCCGATGATGCTATTAAATATCAACTTAGATATAGAGTACAAGGGACATCATGGACCAAAATAAATACTACTTCTCCTGAAGCTACAGTTTCAGATTTGATTCCAAATACAACGTATCAATACAGAATTAGAACAAGATGTGACTTCGGATGGACAGCCCAAACTGCTATTCAAACATTTACAACAGAAGCTGGAAATAATGAAAATGATGATGATGGTGGCAATACAAGTAGTAACAGCTTTAAAGTAGAAATCACATTAGATGATTTCGGATCAGAGACATCATGGTTTATTGTTGATAATGATAATAATCTGGTTGCTCAGGGTGGGCCTTATAGAGATGGAATCAATGGTCGAGTCAAGTCCAAAACTATCGAGCTAAGTAATGACTGCTATACATTTGTAATAGAAGATTATTATGGTGATGGTATCTGTTGTGACTATGGAGATGGATCGGCTAGGATTGTGAACACAAATGGTACGGTTATCGTTGAAAGTGATGGAAACTTCGGAACATATGATGAATTAAACTTCTGTATAGAAGGATCTTCTACTAAATTAGGAAAGAGAAAAAAAGATGGAAGAAAAAAAGCTTTACGGGAAAAAGATAAATGAAATATGTAATGTTTTTAGTGGTCATTCGTTTGTTCGAATGGCCATTCCTTTTAAACTAAATATGAAGGTCTGAATAAAATGTGTCAAAGGGATTTTTGACAGCTGTATGACAAAGTAGAATATAAGAGGGTCAAATTTTGTAAAGTGTTTTATAAAAGCATAGATAAAATAGACTTACATTTGGGTTTTCTATTTTATTTGTAGGAGAAATTCAGAATGAAATGACGATTAATGTTGGTGATAAAGCACCTAGCTTCTCTTTGAGAAATACAGAAAAGGAAGTTGTAAGTTCAGAAGACTTTACTGGAAAACCATTGGTTGTTCTGTTTTTTCCCTTAGCATTTACCTCAGTATGTACAAATGAACTTTGTGGAGTTCGAGATGATAAGTCTTACTATGATGGTATTGGTGCTCAGGTAATAGGGATATCAGTAGATTCTTTATTTACACTTGAAAAATTCAAAAAAGAACAAGAGTATAATTTCCCTTTACTTTCAGACTGGAACAAAGAAACATGTAGAGCTTTTGGAGCTATGTATGAGGATTTTGTTTTAGAAATGAAGGGAGTAGCAAAAAGAGCGGCTTTTGTTATAGATGGAAATGGTATTGTACAATATGCAGAAGTATTGGACAGTGCTGGTGATCTGCCCAACTTTGATAAAATCAAAACTACCTTAAACAATCTGGTTTAATCTATTTTAAAACAATTGCAGGAAATGACTAAAGCAAATTCCACTCCCGATCAAAATGAAAGCGTAATGACTTTAGAGTCTACAGGTACAGAAAACATGTCTCAACTTGTGGTCTATAATGACGACTATAATACTTTTGATTGGGTTATACAATGCTTTATGGAAGTATGCCATCATACTTTTGAACAGTCTGAGCAATTATCCCTAATCATTCATTTCAAAGGCAAAGCTATTGCTAAGACAGATAGTTTTGAAGAATTAAGACCTCTCAAAGATGCCCTAATAGAACGAGGTCTCTCTGCTGTCATAGAAAGTTTAAAAGAAAGCAATTAATAGATTCTGCTTCATTTCCATTCTAATAATAAATGATATTCCCCCATCCTTTTCATGCTGATGATGATGGGTTGTTAGCTTATGGAGGAGATCTAAGTCCTTCCACTTTGCTTGCTGCTTATAGTTGGGGAATTTTTCCTTGGTATTCACAACCTCCCATTCTTTGGTGGTTTACGCATCCTAGATGTATACTGAGACCAAGCAAAGTAAAAGTTTCAAAAAGCATGAGATCCTATTTCAATCAAAAAAGATTTAAAACCACAACTGATACTTGTTTTGAACAAGTCATTAATGAATGTTCAAGAGTGAAACGAAAAAATCAAGAAACAACTTGGATATCAGAAGACATGATAAATGCCTACATCGAGCTCCATCACATGGGGCATGCACATAGCATAGAAGTTTGGGAAGAAGACCTTCTGGTAGGTGGCCTTTACGGAATAGCTATAGGTAATATCTTTTTTGGAGAATCTATGTTCTCAACAGCTTCCAATGCTTCAAAATTCGGGTTAATTACTCTATGTAGATTTTTAGAAGAAAAAGAATTCCTACTTATTGATTGTCAACAAGAAACTGATCACATCATGTCTTTAGGAGCTGAAATTATTCCAAAAGAAGAATTTCTACATACTCTTAAAAAGAATATGGAAATATCAGTTGACACAAGTTCTTGGAAATGGAAATAAATGCTACACAAAAAAGCCTCACATCATGAATGCAAGGCTTTTATATAACTTTATTTTGAGGACTACTTACTCTGATTCAGCAGCAGGTGCCTCAGCAGGAGTTGATTCCTTTTTGCCAAACTTGGCAAATTTCTTATTGAATTTGTCAATTCTACCCGCAGTATCTACAAATTTCATCTTACCAGTAAAGAAAGGATGAGACTTATTAGAGATCTCAAGTTTGATCAAAGGATAATCATTACCATCATCCCATTTCATTGTCTCTCTTGATGGAGCACATGATTTTCCTAACCATGATTCATCACATGAGAAATCTTTGAAGATGACAGTTCTATAATTTTCTGGATGTATTCCTGCTTTCATATCTTTAAAAATTGGAGCGCAAAAATATACCTTTTTATGAAAATAGTAAAGAGTCTTTGAAATGAAGTTTAAAGAGCTCCTAATTTAAATTATTCTAAGTACCAATCCTTTCAAATATGCTCCCTCTGGGTGATAAATATTAGAAGGGTGATCTGCTGGTTGTGAAAGGTAATGAAGGATTTGTATTGTGCGACCACTTTCTATCGCAGCAGCTCTAAGAGTATCCGTAAATAATGATCTACTGACCACCTGAGAGCAAGAGAAAGTAAATACCATACCCCCAGATTTTACTCGTTTGATTGCAAGAGCATTTAATCTTTTATAAGCTTGAACAGCATTATGGCGTTTTCTCTGACTTTTTGCAAATGCTGGTGGATCTACTACCAAGATATCATACTGATCATTACTCTCTTTTAGAAATTTCATCACATCAGCACAAATCTCTTTTCTTTGAGGATTGTCCATTTCTGAATTAAGGTCCATATTCTCCTTAGTCAACATGATTGCTGACTCTGAAACGTCAACAGAATCAATTTGACTTGCACCATTTTTTTGAGCATAAACACTAAAGCCTCCTGTATAGCAAAAAGTATTTAATACTGTTTTATTTCTTGCATAAGTTCCAAGTAATTTTCTACTATCTCTTTGATCAAGAAAAAATCCAGTTTTTTGACCTTGTACCCAGTTGACCTTAAATTTCATATCATTTTCTGATACAGTTCCATCGGTCTTATCACCTAAAAGGTGATGACTATCGAAAGATGGTCCTAGCTTGTTTTTATCATAAATTGTATCGATTTTAGATCTATAGGTTTGCCTAAGTGAATTTGCAATCTCACTTAAGTGATTGTACATCCCAACGGTGTGACATTGGATCACGGCTGAGGAGCCATAGATATCAACAATAAGTCCTGACAATCCATCACCTTCTGCGTTGACTAATCTATAGCAATTTGTACTAGTATTCCCTATCAGTCCTAAAGACGATCTTAGTTCAAAAGCGAGTTGAATTCTCTCGTTCCAGAAAGTACCATCTAAAACTCTGTTTTCAAAAGATAATATCCGCGCTGATATACTTCCATTATGAAAGTGGCCTACTCCAAGAATATTAGCTCTGTGATCTTTTATACAAATGACTTCACCGTTGACTAAGTCTTCATCAAAAGAATGTACTCCTCCTGAAAAAATCCAAGGATGTTGACGTATGACACTTACATCTCTACCTTTTTTAAGAGTAATGCCTTTCATGGCTCCCAATGATTCTCTAATCTACAACTACAATTTTCTCAATAATATCGCCTTGGCTGATACTATCAATCACATCTAAACCATCTACAACTTTGCCAAAGCAAGTATGGTTTCTATCAAGATGAGCTGTGTTCGTTCTGCTGTGACAAATAAAAAATTGTGAACCACCTGTGTCTCTTCCAGCATGAGCCATAGAAAGCACACCTTTGTCATGATGCTGATTATCACCATCTAATTCACATGGAATATTATATCCAGGTCCTCCAGTACCAATACCATTAGGGCATCCACCTTGTATTACAAAATCAGGAATGACTCTATGAAAATTTAATCCATCATAAAATCCTTTTTTCGCTAAATCTGTAAAGTTTTTAACCGTTCCTGGAGCATCTTTCTCAAAGAACTCTACTTTCATTAACCCTTTATCAGTATGAATTTCTGCAGTCATTATTTATTTTTTCGATTTGAGCTGCGAAGTAAAGGGATTTCAGAGGTCTTTCCTAGTGACATGAGTATTTTAGCTAGTGGAAGAAGTGCTGTTTCTTATAAAAATTCAATGATATCATTAAAATGTCCCTTTCACATGAACTTATTCCTAAACAACCCTCTCTGATTTTTGACAATTTGACCAATAAGTATCTATATTTGCGCTCCATTTGAAAAAGATCATTTGCTATGGGCATTAATACAGAATATTTGATCCCATTCAAGGGTCTTGAAAATGGTGTACATAAATATAGATTTCAGGTAAGTACTGAATTCTTTTTAAATTTTGAAAATTCTAGAATCAAGAAAGGAAACTATATCGTTGATCTGATTTTTGACAAAAGAGATCTGATGATGATTTTAGATTTCTCTTTTCATGGAGATTATCAAGGTTCTTGCGATCGTTGTCTAACAATTATCGACATTCCAAATGAGGGAAATGATCAAATCATTGTGAAATTCCAAAATGATGTTACTCTTGATAGTAGTCAAGAAGTGGTCATTATTGAGGACGATGCTCATGAGATAGATGTTTCATCCTTTATTAATAACATGATACATTTACATCTTCCATTAGTAAATAAGAGGAATTGTGAGGAGGAAGAATACAAGTTTTGTGATCATTCTTTACTTGATAAATTAGAAAGAACCCAGGAAGATGGCGATGAGGGTAGGGAGCCGGGTACCAACTGGGATGCATTAAAAGATTTGAACTTAGATTAAAAATATTCCTGCTGTAGTGTGGGAAGGCAAAATAGACTAATATGGCACATCCGAAGAGTAGGATATCCAAACAAAGAAAAAGAAAGCGTAGAACGCATCAAAAGGCGACTGTACCTCAGATTGCCATTTGCAAAAATACAGGTGAGGCTCACCTGTATCATAGAGCATATGAGCATGAAGGAAATCTCTATTACAGAGGTAAAATGCTCGTCCAAGTAGAGGAAGAAGATTAATTTTTTAGAACTTTTTTCTTTTTTACTAAAGCTCCTCATTCAGCACATGAATAAGGAGCTTTTTTATTTTGTATATGTTCATTTCATTACTTAATATGAACAAGAATGTGATTATATTTCGATTTAAATCTTCAATTTCAAATTGGACATCCAATTTGAAATTTCATTGTATAATAATAAAACTAGAGGATGTCAACGAATAGTGAAAAAGTATCGATTGAAACAGAAATCCTAGACAAACTTAAAAACTGGAAAGAAATAATTGCTAAGTATCAGGTCCCTGACAAGAAAAAAGCACTTCTTCAAATCATTACTTCCTTCGGTCCTTATGTTGGCTTATGGGTTCTCATGTATTTTAGCATGGATTGGTCCATTTGGATTACTATCGCCCTTGCTGTTATAAATTCTTTTTTTTTAGTTAGGATTTTTATCATTCAACATGATTGTGGTCATCAATCTTTTTTCAAATCAAAAAGGTTAAATAATCTTACAGGAACTTTGTGTAGTGTTTTCAGTTCTCTTCCTTATAAATACTGGGCCAAAGTTCACAATCATCATCATGGACATACCGGCCAACTCGAAGAAAGAGACATAGGTGATATAAAATTCCTAACTGTAAATGAGTACGCTTCCAAGGGATGGGGTGGAAAGTTACAATATCGCATTTTTAGAAACCCCCTTGTCACATTTATCATCTCTCCAATAGTCTATTTTACTATTTCCAATAGATTTACTATGTTTTTCAAAGACAAGCCATGGTCTAAAGTGAAAAGATCACAAGTGATGAATAATTTGCTGATTTTGATAGTCTATATTGGCTTAGGACTCCTATTAGGGTGGAAGAAATTTCTTTTTATACAACTGGTGACCATTTTCATATTCTCTGTTATAGCATTTTGGTTTTTCTATGTACAACATCAACATGAGGATGGTTATCAACGTTGGAAGAAAGATTGGTCGTTTTTGGTGTCGGCTATTCGAGGTTCTTCTTATTACAAACTTCCCAAAATATGGCAATGGCTAACAGGAAATATAGGCATTCATCATATCCACCACCTCAGCAGCCTTGTACCAAATTACAATTTAGAAAAGTGTATGAAAGAAAATCCTATTCTTTCTAAGTATGTAACTCACCTCACTTTTACTGAAAGCCTGGCAACTGTTAAAAACAAGCTGTGGAGTGAAGATCTACAAAAAATGGTTGGTTGGAAAGAATATCGAATGCTTAAACAAATGGGTATGGCTTAATTATTCTTTTCACATTGCATTATACAACTCTGAAATTTGTACTCTTTGGTTCCTATTAACACTCTATTATGAAATATCATAATATGGCCTGTTGCTGCATAACTATCTTTGCAAAATGAAAAGACTTCTTGCATTCTCTTTGTTTTTCATTCCGTTTTTGGTTTGGGGACAAAAAACAGTCGATGTCAAATTAACCAACAATGCTCCTCAAATTGATGGTGCCCTAGATGATGACATATGGATAAAAACGACTCCTGCAGGAGACTTCTGGCAGTACTTTCCTACAGATTCAGTATTAGCTGAAGCTCAGACAGAAATTCATTTAGCATATGACGAACAAAATTTATATGTAGGAATTAAATGCTTTGGAGCTGGAAAAGATTGGATAATTAATTCATTAAAAAGAGACTATAGAGCTGGTGGCAATGATAATATTACAATAGTCTTCGATTCATTTGATGACCGAACCAACGGATTCTTTTTTGGCATAAACCCTCTAGGAGTCATTAGAGAAGGAACAATTACCAATGGAGGTAATGGGAGAGGAGATTTCAGTTCAGCTTGGGACAATAAGTGGCAAGGCGAAGCAAAGATATATGACGACTATTATACTGCCGAAATGGAAATACCTCTAAGCACATTGAGATATAAATCAGGAAGTGACACTTGGGGAATGCACGCATATAGATTTGACACACAAAACAATGAAACTAGTGTCTGGAATCAAATACAGAGAAACCAAACCATGTTCAGTGTAGCATATTCTGGAGTTATGAAATGGGAGAAACCACTCCAGTCTGGCAGTTCAAATATTTCATTAATTCCATATGTGTCCACTAATTTTGCAAAGAATTATGAAGATGGAACACCTTCTAATTTTGATATGGCTGTCGGTGGCGATATGAAAGTTGGCATTTCGACAGGACTAAATCTAGATCTTACAGCGAATCCAGATTTTGCTCAAGTTGAAGTAGATAGACAGGTTACGAATATTGATAGATTTGAAATTTTCTTCCCTGAAAGAAGGCAGTTCTTTTTGGAAAATGCAGACCTGTTTGGTGGTTTTGGATTTTCTTCCACCAATCCTTTTTTCTCTAGAAGAATTGGTGTAGGCACCGACACCACTACGAACACAACAGTGCAAAACAGAATTTTAGGTGGCGCAAGGTTAAGCGGTAAATTAAACCAAGATTTAAGAGTAGGTCTTTTGACAATGCAAACAGCTGAAGAATCCACTCAGGGATTACCCTCTACTAATTTCACGGTTCTCTCAGCCCAACATAAACTCTGGAGAAGATCAAACATTGGATTTATTGTGGTCAACAAACAAACTGGTGATGAAGGAGAATTATTAGACGATAAGTATAATAGAGTTGCAGGAATTGATTTTAATTATGCGAATGCCGATAATTCATGGTCTGGCAAGACTTTTCTGCATTCATCATTTAGTCCGGAAACTGATGGACTGAAGCTAGCTCATGGTACAAAGCTAAGTTACAATACAAGAAGGCTAAAAATTGACTGGGAGCACGAAATTGTCCAAGATGACTATAATGCTCAAGTAGGTTTCATAAGACGTACTGACTTTTTCAAATTGAATCCAGAAATAGAGCTTTCTTTTTATCCGTCAGAAGGCCCATTTTCTCAAATGAATTATGGCCTAACATCTACACTTTTTTCACGTCCAGGTGTAGGCCGTACAGATCAATCTACTGTAGTTTTTATGGATGGGCAGTTTAGAAATTCATCTCGATTTAATATAAATATTGGAACTACATATGTCCTTCTCACTGGTGATTTTGATCCCACAGGCACATCTTCTGAAAAGCTTGCAGCTGATACTGATTATAACTATCTATCTCTCAGGGGATTCTATTCCTCTGATCGAAGAAAGGAAATAAGTTTTAGCCTAATGCCCTATCTAGGTGAATATTTCAATGGTTTTAGAGCAGGACTCAGAGGATCCCTTAATTTCCGATTTCAGCCAAAGGGTTTTGTCAGTCTGAGTTATGCGTATAATTATTTTGATATGCCACATTTAGATGGAAAACGCGAAACATTCTTGGTCGGACCTCGTATAGACTATACACTCTCTAAAGAGATCTTTATGACTCTATTTCTACAATACAATTCACAATCAAAAAATACAAATATCAATGGGAGATTTCAATGGAGATTTGCTCCAGTGTCAGACTTCTTTTTAGTATATACTGACAATTATACTACAGGAAATGTAGATGACCCTTCAAATAGATTTGCTTTTGATGTGAAGAATAGAGCGATCGTAGCTAAATTGACTTATTGGTTGAATATCTAATAATATAAAATGAAAAAGGGAATCAAATTACTTTGACTCCCTTTCTATATATTCGTTTCTTCTATTCTAATTAGAATAATACTTTTCTCTATATACTGCATTGAGAACTTCGTTTCTTCTCTCAACAGAAGGTTTAGTGAAGTTTTTTCTTCTTCTCAATTCTTTGATCATACCCGTTCTTTGCACTTTTCTCTTATATCTTTTAAGAGCTCTATCTATCGACTCCTGATCTTTTACATTGATTATTAGCATAAAATATCTTTTAAAACTTGTAGTTTTTTCTTAATGGGCTGCAAAGATACCTATTCTTTCTGCTAAAGAGCAAGAAAAACATATAAAAAGTATCACAGAATAATGCAAAATCTGAGTTCAATCTATTTAAATGCCAAATCCTTAGAAATGGACTTACCAAAAAAGATCAACACTAATGCAGTGATTGTAAAAATGATCATGGGTACTGTAGTTTATAATTTGCACCGTGAAGATAGTCCGCTTTTAAAGGGATGTCAATATTACACATAAAACAAAAGGTCTGAAATATACATTTCAAACCTTTTGTATATTATTTATCTAACATGAATTCAGCTCACAATAGCCTCATATTTCTTCTCGACAACGTTCCAGTTGATCACATTAAAGAATGCAGCAACATAATCCGGCCTTCTATTTTGGTAGTTCAAATAGTAAGCATGTTCCCATACATCAAGTCCTAAAATTGGAGTACCCCCGCACCCTACACCTGGCATTAAGGGATTGTCTTGGTTTGGTGAAGAACAAACTTCTACTGACCCATCTGCATGTGCACAAAGCCAAGCCCATCCCGAACCAAATCTAGTTTTCGCAGCTGCGGAAAATTTATCTACAAATGCATCTTTTGATCCAAATGCCGAATTTACGGCATCCAATAGTGCCCCTGATAGTCTTCCCCTGTCATCGGGATTCATTGTTTCCCAAAAAAGACGGTGATTAAAAAATCCTCCACCGTTATTGCGAACTGCGGAATTATTCATATCTAAACCCTTCAGAATTTCTTCAATTGTATTACTAGCTAAAGCCGTACCCTCAATTGCTGCATTCAGTTTAGTAGTATAACCGTTATGATGTTTAGTGTGATGTATTTCCATAGTGCGTGCATCTATATGCGGCTCTAAGGCTGTATAAGCATATCCTAGTTCTGGAAGTGTGAATGCCATATTTCTATTAATTTTTTATGAATGAATTTTAATTGTGTCCCTAATCTAAATGATTTTTGATATCTAGAAGTTTAATACCTGACTTGAATTAACTCAAAATTCTCAAATCATCCATTGATATGCAAGTAACATTCCAATAAAAGGTATTCAAAAAATAAGCACTAAACATTCTCAAATAAAAAAAGCCCTGAAGTTTTACTTCAAGGCTTTATTTTTTACGAATACCGGTTAGCTTATCCTTCTAACTTAAAGGTAACTGGAAGAGTGTAAAGAACTCTAACAGATTTTCCTCTTTGTTTTCCAGGAGTCCATCGCTGTGGTAAGTTGTTCATATCGTTTACAACTTTAAGTGCTGCTTGTCCACATCCAGCTCCAATATCTCTTACTATTTTTCCATCCTGTACTGTTCCATCTCTTTCAACTACAAACTGGATGTACACTCTACCCTCAACTCCGTTTTCACGAGCAATGGCAGGGTACTTCAAGTTTTTATATAGATACTGAAGTAATTTCTTGTCAGCACAAGCCTTTTTCTCTGCGGCACTTCCTGCATCACATCCAGGGAACCTAGGCATCTCTTCCACTACTTTGAAAATCTCATCAACTTCTGGTTCTGGTGGTGGTGGTGGTGGTGGTGGTGGTGCTTCTTCCACTTCCACTATTTCCTCGATCTCAGTATCTTCTTCTACTGTTTGATCCAGAAATACTGGTTCCTCTTCTTCAATTATTTCTTCTTCCGGTACTTCTTCGATTACCGGTGGTGGCGGTGGTGGCGGTGGCGGTGGTGGTTCAGCCGTTCTTGGTGGCTCAATCTCCAATTCTTCTTCCACTTCCAGGTCATACATAGAAACATCAATATTCTGCTCATACTGTGTCCAGGCAAAAGCCATAACAGTAAGCGCTAAAGATGCTACTAAACCAAACCTGAATATAGTACTGCTGTGCTTAAATACATTAGCTCCAGCATACTTAGTACGTGTTTCAAGGCTTTCTTTGTGATCTTCTCCTGAGTACATTTCTTGATAATACTCAGGTGACTTTCCTCCGAAAACACTTCTCAACACATAAATAAGCGCGATTACTAAGGCTATTATTCCTAATAGCCCAATCAGTACCCCATTGCCTGAGAGTGCAATATCCATCTTGTCAGGATTTTATACGATTAAAAAATAGAATGCCCATCAAGGCACCTGTAATATTAGCAATTATATCATAGTTCTCAAAAAAGCGATCGACTAAAAAATATCCTTGAATGAGTTCTATTATAAATCCATAGGACACAACAAGAATAAAAATGATGACTTTATTTTTGCCCTTTACCTCACTTGAGTCATACCTCATGAAAAGTAGCTGTAATATGAAGTACATACCAAAATGCACAACCTTATCAGCATGAGGAAATAACATATTTGATTCTATGCTTATATTATCACTTGGCATCACTGATGCAGCAAATATTACAATTGCCCAAATGACTGCGAGACTTTTTTCAAGCTTTCTAAAAAGAGTTCTCACGATTCAATATATAAGATGAAAAAAAAATATTTTTTGGTGGGTTACCCTATTAGATTTTTATACTCATCTGCAGAAAGAAGGGTTTCGATTTCCTCCATGTCTTGGATTTCTATCTTTATGATCCACCCGTCTCCATAAGGGTCTTCATTGATCAGCGCTGGATTGTCATCTCCATCTTCACTTATCTTCTCATTGAATTCAATGACCTTTCCTGAAATAGGCATAAATAAATCAGAAGTTGTCTTTACCGCTTCAACAGAGCCAAAAACTTCATGCTTTATAATATCTTCATCCACAGTATCTACTTCTACATAGACTATATCTCCTAACTCACTTTGAGCATGATCCGTCACACCTATGGTCGCAATTTTATCATCTATTTTGATCCATTCATGTTCACTGGAGTACTTTAATCCTTCTGGGACATTCATTACTTATTTTTTTATGAATTTACAAAAGATCTTACCCAATCCATAGTAACAGATTTCGGTCTTTCAATCGGGAATCCTAAAGCTCTAGTCCAGCACATACTTGCCATCACTCCTAACGCTCTTGACACACCAAATAGCACGGTATAGTAGCTATACTCTTTAAGACCATAATGAGTCAAAATGGCACCTGAGTGGGCATCTACATTTGGCCATGGATTTTTGACCTTACCCAATCCTTGTAAAATTGGAGGTACTACTTCAAATAGCGTCCAAACTATTTTCACAATATTAGAATCTTTAATATAATCCTCTGCAAATACCCTTTGAGCTGTAAATCTTGGGTCAGGCTGCCTTAATACAGCGTGTCCATATCCCGGAATAACCTTTCCTCTACTTAGTGTTAGCTTTACATAATCCGCCACTTGATCATTAGAAGGATCATCTGTTCCCAATTCTTCAATCATTCCCAAGATAAACTTTAACACTTCTTGATTAGCTAGACCATGAAGCGGCCCTGCTAAGGCATTCATTCCAGATGCAAAAGATAAAAAAGGATCACTCAGCGTTGAATTCACGAGGTGCGCAGTATGAGCTGATGCATTACCACCTTCATGGTCTGCATGAATAGTAAGATAAAGTCGCATCAGACTTCTGAAATCCGGTTCATCAAAACCCAATTGATGTGCATAATTTGCTGCCCAATCCAATCTGTTGTCCGGCCCAATAGCATCATTATTATGATATATTTTTCTATAGATGTGCGCTGCCACTCTCGGAAGTTTGGCAATAAGGTTCATAGCATCCTCGTAAGTAGCATCCCAATACTCCGATTTTTTAAATCCTTCTGAGTATCTTTTTGCAAACACACTTTCAGAATGCATACTTACAATGGCAGCTGATAACTGAGCCATGGGATGCAAATCATTGGGCAAAGAATCTATCAATTTCGTAGTATGATCTGGCACCTCTCCTCTCCTTTCCCATTCATCTGTAAGCCATTTTACCTCTTCATCAGTAGGCATTTCTCCTGTCAGCATTAACCAAAAAAGGCCTTCAGGTAGTGGCTGTTTACAGTTATATCTGGAAGGTAGTTTTTCTTGGAGTTGTGGTATTGAAAATCCTCTGAATTTAATTCCTTCGTGTGCATCAAGGTTTGAAGTTTCCCAAATCATGCTTTTTACGCCCCTCATTCCTCCAAAAATCTGACTTAGTTTAACCTCATCAGCCTTTTTATCTCCGTGTTCTTTCAGAATGGATCTATATTCCTTAAACAACTCTGTTGCTTTTTCCTCAAACTTCTTTTTCAGTGGATCCATTAGGTATGAAATTTATGCTGCAAAGATGATAAAAACTATAAAATAATCTTCGCTAAATCAACTTTTCTTGGATATAACATATTTATCCAAAAATTGATCAATGATTTTTTGGAATTGAATTAAATCTCTTAAACAAATAAAGGTAAAAGAAGGATGAAGAAGGATGAAATCTATTCTCCTAAATCTAAGATTTTTATTTCTACTCTTTGATTCTTTTGGCGAGCTTTCATATCATATTTATCATCTTCTACAATAGGTTTAGACTTACCGTATCCTTTATACTTTATACGATATTCTGGGATCCCCTGATCTACGAGATAGTCTGCTACTGCTTTCGCTCTTTCTTTTGAAAGCCTCATACAAAAGTCCTTTGGTGGGACTGTGTTCGTATGACCTCCTATCTCAACCACTACATCATCATTAGAATCCAAAAAATTATAAACCGTATTAAGCTCTTTAAAAGACTCTTTCTTTATTTCAGATTTATCCATATTAAAATATAGATTCTCAATAGTAATAATCTGACCTTTTGAAATTTCTTTAAACCCTAATCCTGAGACTTTCTTAGGCTTTTTAGGTTGATTGGTATTATTGTAGTCTATGGAGGTCGGGCTAGATTGCCCTAAGACAACATTATTTTGTTTAGGTTTTGGTTGTGAAGTTCGATTAGTCTTGGGAGTAGATTTTTTTATCTCCGGCTTCGTTTCTACCACATATAAGTCATTACATGGTATTTCTTTTATCGAAGAAATATTATCAACAAGAATATGTCCATTATAAGCAAATAGAACAGGCACCTCATAAAAAGCCTCCAAAGTGATATAATTATAATCTCTTGTTGGTTCCAGTTTAAAAGTATACTTCTCCCATTTTGTATTCCCAACAGGTCTTGATTCAGCTAATTTCTCCTGCCTTCCACATACACCTGTACCTGCCCAAATTCGTAATACTGCAGGTTCTGTATAATTAACTAATTGATTCGATTGATATTTATCTCTAAGTTCCTTAGAACCACTTATATACCTTTCTGACTGAACTAGGAAAAGGCTCACTTCATAACATGATCCAGCATAAAGAGTAGATGGTAACCTTTGTGAAACAGACTCCCATGAATCATTATCTCTTACCACAAGTCCTAAATAAGTATCACCGTCTTGTGCTTCTTTGGTGACCTGCCAATACGAATTCTTATCATAAAGCTGACTTGGGACAGGATGTATATCAGGGGGTGACTCTGCAGGAAATTGAAGCGATCCACAATCATACCACCCTCTTATTCCTGGATCCAATGTAGAAACACCTTGATGTGGAACTTCCTCAAAGGATGGATTGCTCAATATAATTTCATCACCTTGTCCAAATGACAAAGTATAAATCAGAATAGCAATTACGATATTTAATACTCTACTCATGTATCCTGCTCAAGCATACAACTTTCATAACGCTATTTTAATTCAAAAAAATGTGTTAAAACAAAATTTCCATGCAAAATTTTGTCAAAGGTGATTATTCACTTTGGGGAGCAAGTTCCACTTTTAATCCTTCTAAGGATTCTCGCATTTTTATTTGACACCCCAGACGGCTATTGTCTTCCACAAAAAAAGCTTGATCTAACATATCTTCTTCGTCCTCTGTTGCCTCGTTAAGTTCATGTTCACTTTGCACGTAGACATGACATGAAGCGCAAAGTGCCATTCCTCCACAGGTGCCTTCTACTGGAAGTTCGTATGATTTACAAACTTCCATTAAGTTCATACTCATGTCAGTTGGTGCTTCGAGACTATGTTCTTTTCCTTCTCTGTCTAAAACTGTAAGGTTTATGATATTATCCATTAATAATCTTAATGTAAATAATGTGAAATCGGTTCACTTTGACTTCTATTTTGAAAAAAGATTATCCTTCAAACCCATTAACTCCAGAAACTGTGGTGTACTTAAAACTTAGTTTTTGATCTGGATAAATATATTTGAATGCACTTTGAACCATCATAGTGGCTTCGTGAAAGCCACATAAAATCAACTTCAACTTTCCTTCATAGTTATTTATATCTCCAATAGCATAAATACCTGGCACATTTGTACTATAATCCAATGTATTTACGTCTATAGCATTTTTGGTGATATTCAAGCCCCAATCAGCAATAGGTCCCAATTTGGGTGTCAAACCGAAAAGTGGAATAAAGTTGTCAATCTCCATTGCGAACTCGCCCCTTTCCTTTTGTTTTATCACCACTTCTTTAAGGACTCCATTCCCTTTTACACCTATAGCTTGAGCCTCCGTGATAAGGTTTACTTTTTTAGAATCAGCAAGGTTTACCACCTTTTCTATTGAATCAAGAGCTCCTCTAAAAGAAGTTCTTCTATGAATTAGAGTAATCTCTTTGGCAATTTCTGCCAATTCAATTGTCCAGTCTAGAGCACTATCTCCACCACCTGCAATCAGAAGTTTCTTATCCCTAAATTTTTCTGGATCCTTTACCATATAGTCAACTCCCTTATCCTCAAACTGATCCAATCCTTCAATAGGTGGCTTTCGAGGTTCGAAACAACCTAGTCCCCCAGCTATGGCGATCACAGGTGCTTCTATCTGAGTACCTCTGTGGGTAGTAAGTCGATATGTTTTTTCATCAACTTTTTCTATTGTCTCTGCTCTTTCACCTAAGGTAAATCCAGGTTTGAAAGGAGCTATCTGTTCCATTAAATTATCTACTAATTCTCCAGCAAGCACGCTTGGGTATCCTGGAATATCATATATAGGCTTCTTGGGGTAAATCTCCGTGAGCTGTCCACCTGGACTAGGTAGTACATCTACAAGATGGCATTTCAATTTGAGTAAGCCAGCTTCGAAAACTGTAAATAGCCCACAAGGCCCCGCACCTATTATTAAAATATCAGTCTTAATCATTTTGCAAAAATATTTCTTATTGACATCTAATGTCTCTAAATAGATTTTGAATTAATAAAAGTTTAATTACGTAGTGTGTAAACCACATTCAGTTTTATTGTTTCCTGCCCATCGGCCTTCTCTTCCTTTACCTTTTGTAGTACAATGAGTACACCCTACAGATTCATACCCATCTTCAATCATTGGGTGTGGCGGAATATTATTATCCACTAAAAAATGACTGAACCCCTCTGCTGTTGTATCTATATTAGGATGCATTTTGATAAGAGGGCCTCTCATTTCAAATATTTCTAAATTTTCTCTAAAAGGATTTGAATTCATAAGAAGGCCAGAAACCCAAATTTTTTTATCTGTTTTGAAGGCTTCAAAAGGTTTCACTTTATTTAAAAGGCAACATTTGTCAACATCCAATTTCCACAATTCTGATTCACGTGAATAGGAATTGTCTTCTACAGATGGAAGGACATTGGTAATATTCAAACCCAATGTATCTGTCAAGGTATTCTTGTATGCTATCGTTTTGTCAAAACAAAAAGTAGTATCTATAAAATGAATCGGATGGCCTGGAGCCACCTTGCTTACCATACCCATAAGAATACCAGACGTAGTCCCAAATGATGATGTAACTAAGATATCATCATGATCGAAGTGGGAGAATACACTCTTCAATCTATCCATAGGGGTTAGAAACTTATAAATTCTATTGAGCTCCTTAATATTCATATTCTCTATCCGTTTACTAGAGTACTAGTGATTCTATTCAATTCCTTTACCTTATACTCAAATCCTCCTTTAAGTCTATCTCTTATGACCTTCAAATTTCTCAGCAGATCATCCGTATCATGAGGAAGAATCTCCTCCAAAACCTGTCTAAATCTCTTGGCAAATGTGGGTGACTTGCCATTTGTAGAAATAGCTACTTTGAGTGATCCTCTAGTTACTATAGAACCCATATAGAAGTCGCAGAGATCTGGAGTATCCGCCACATTCACCAATTTTCCATGATATTTAGCCGAGGTATATACTTGATGATTTACTTCGGACAAATTAGTCGCTGCGATTATCAGATCATGACCTATAATGTCACTGGATTGAAACTTTCTGCTTACTAATTCTATTCTTCCCAGGTCATTCTTGTGTCTTTCTATAAGATTTAATAATTCTTCTTTTTGCCAAGGTGCAATTATTGTAATGAGGGCATCAGGGCTGCTTTTTAGAATAAACTGCATTTTTTCTAAGCCCACCTCACCAGCTCCTACAATGAGCATATGGATTTTATTCAATTTAAAAAATGCAGGATAAAGTGTATTTACAGGTGTATCCATGACTTCTTGAATTCAGATATGACATAATCAGGATGCAAGGCCACAACTTCTCCGATGACTATAATTCCTGGAGTACCTATTTTTTCGTCTTGTGCTTTCTGCAAAATATTTTGTGCATCAGAAATCACTACTTTTTCATTTTTCATACTTCCATTTTGTATGATCATCATTGGTATGTCCTTCTTTCCTTGAGCTACCAACAAGTCAATTATCTGAGGTAATTTCTTGATGGCCATCAAAATAACTAATGTAGCGGTAGACTGAACAGCTAGAGATACATCTTCTGACAATTCATCATAAGAAGTGGTGCCTGTCATTACCCAAAAACTTTCGGCAATTCCTCGTCTGGTTAATGGAACATTCTGAATAGATGAAAGAGAAGTTGAAGAAGTCAAACCAGGAACAATTTCTACTTCTATTCCAAAATTCTCTAAATATTCTTTCTCTTCATGGCCTCTTCCAAAAATGAAGGGGTCGCCTCCTTTAAGTCTTACTACATTTTTATGAGTTAGAGCGGATTGTACAATTTTTAAGTTTATCTCTTCTTGAGTGAAACTATGAGCTCCCGACCTTTTACCCACATAAATCAATTCAGAATGGTTTTTTGCCTCTGATAACAATTCTTGATTCACTAGTGCATCAAAGAGTATAACATCAGCATTTTGTACAGCTTTTAATCCTTTTACAGTAATTAATTCTATGTCTCCTGGACCAGCTCCTACTAATTTTACTTTCCCCTTCATCTTTTAAGCTTTGTAGTAGCTGTCCACTACTTTTTTATCAATGCCATTCTCTTTTAAAGAGCTTTCTCGAAAAGCTATACAGTTTGCCAAAAATTCTTCTGCAATCGTTAAATATTCTATTACAAATTCCTGGGTAGGTTTTTGAGCATTGTATTGAAGAACATAGGCCTCAAAATCGCCATTGAACTGAATGCGTCCTTTCTTTACAAAATGTTCACTAAAATCACTTATTATTTTCTTATGTGTATTACATCTCACATCATCGGATAATAAGAGTGCCTTAGCACTAATAACCATAGTGGAATAAGCGAAATATGCAGCGTCACCAAAATCACCACTCAGGTATCTCTCCTTTCCTAAAATCAATCTGTCTTTGGCATCATTAACTATAGTACCTACTACATCTAGAATTACTCCTGCACATTCCCCAACGCCTATTTCTTGTTTGTAATGATGATCCTGTCCCCAATCCATTAAAAATTCTTCAGGCAAACCCTCAACTTCAGCAAATTGTTTCAATAATTCGTAGAAATATCTTTTTCCTTTTTCGTAGTAGTACGTATTATAATAAGTGTTTTCGTCAGTATTAGAATCAAAATCTTCTAGAATTGCTCTCACAGAATCTGGAATCTTCTTAGTAGGAATTTTAATAACTTTTTCACCTATATACCCTTTCCCTTCTGGATCAATACCTCCTCCTAAAACAACTTGCATAGCTGGAATTACCAAGCCTCCTTTTTTGATTGAGCTTCCACTGAATCCAATATTAGCCGCCATATGCTGACCACAGGCATTCATACATCCACTTATTTTTATTTTGATATGATTGTCTTCTAAGAGGTGAGGAAAATCTTCTTCTAGCATATTTTCCAAAATTTTTGCCAACCCTGTGCTATTAGTTACTCCAAGATTACAAGTATCAGTACCTGGACATGCTGTAATATCCGCTATAGAATCATATCCAGGATCAGCAAAACCTAACTCGTCTAAAACCGTAAAAAGTTCTGGAAGGTGAGCTTTATGTATAAACTTCAAAAGAGCATTTTGGCTCATAGTAAGTCGAATATCGTCAGCAGCGTATTTTTGAACTACCTTTGCTAATTGCCTTGCTCTTTCTGAACTTATATCTCCTAATTGCACTTTAAGGTAGACTCCGTAAAACCCTTTTTGTTTTTGCTCAAATACATTAGTTTTCAGCCAAAATCTATATTTATCCTCATTCTTAACTTCCTTTATTCTCGCGTTGAAAAAAGAAACTGGATCTGAGCTAGGTTTTACAGTAAAATCTATTGGATGCCTCCTGTGAGGGAGAGCTTTCATCTCGTTAGTGATGAGAGTCATTAAAGTCTCTAAACCTAATGATTTTAATAAAAATTTCATTCTCGCCTTCTGCCTCTTTTCTCTTTCTCCATGTCTATCAAACACTCTAAGCCCTGCTTCCATAAAAGGAATAATTTCATCTTCTGCTAGAAATTCGAAAGCAGTTTGAGCAACCATTCCTACAGCTCCGAGACCACCACCTATCACAACTTTAAATCCTCGCCGTTCCTCTCCATTCACCTTATTGATTCTTGGTATAAATCCAAAATCATGGAAGTAAGTTGCCGCACTGTCTTTCTCAGATGACGAGAAAGCTGGTTTGATCTTTCTACCCATTTCCTGGCATATAGCATTTCTCATGAAGTAATGAGCTGCAGCGTGGGCATGTGCTGTAACATCAAATGGCTCATCAGGATCTATACCTGCTTTTTCTGATGCAGTAATATTTCTTACTGTATTACCACAAGCTTCTCTTGCAGTAATAGATTTTTCTGCTAGAGCTGTCCAAACTTTAGGAGAGTCCTTAAGTTTAACATAATGAAGCTGAATGTCTTGTCTCGTTGTGATATGTAGATTACTACTAGCAAATTCGTCGGAGACATCGGCAATTCTAATCAGTTGATCTGCAGTAAGGTGTCCGAAAGGAAGTTTAATTCTAAACATTTGTACGCCGAGCTGCCTTTGGCCATATACCCCTCGAGTAAGTCGGTATAGTTTAAATCTTTCCTCATCCATTTCTCCTTTTTCGAACTTCTGAATGTTAGATTCTAACTCTTCTATATCTTTTAAGTCAGCAGAGGCAATTGATATTTTATTCATGATGGCGTATCTTTTTTAAATAAAAAAACCCTTCAAAAAACTAATCCTGAAGGGCATATATAAAATTTATCTCTTTTTGTAAATATTATGTAATGCATGTCAGAACCGTATTTCTACAGCAGCAACAACAACAGCAACAACATGCTTTCTGTCTAACTTGCATCTGGTTTATCATTTCTAAATTTTTCATAAATAAAAAACCTTTCCAGAAATCATCCAGAAAGGCTCTATTTTATTTTTAATTGTAAAAATACTCGTCTTCCTGAAAGTTAGCTTTCACAGCAACAAAGACAACAACAAGCATTAATTACAAATATCATTTACTAATTATTCTGTATTAAAGATATACTCATAAGCGCAACAAAACAATATTTTGTTGTGTGCAAAAGTGAAAATTTTTCCAAATGTCTCTCTCACTACCATTATTACAATTTATATTAACACGTTCATTCGCCATATTTGCATTTAGAAGCCACTTCAAAGTAATATAGGAGGAGTGTTCAAAGTAACAAATGATATATTAGGTTCTTTAAATGAATAAAATGAAATATTCTGTATTTACTCTTTTTGCTGCTTATTTGTGGTTATGCTCATGTCAGCAAGAAAATCCATTAGACTCTATTATCCTTAAATATGACACTTTCCAAGAGAGTCTGAAAGATGATGATTATCCTTGGCCAAAAATCTCTGACAATGATATATCCGAAAGGCTGTCTTTTTATCAAGAAGTTCAAAAAAGCCTGAATAATATTTCCATCTCAACCCTTTCTGAAAAAGATTTGATCAACTACGAAATGTTGAAACATATAGTAGACGATAAAGTTTATAACCTAGATTTTAAATCACATCTTATTCCGATTACCTCAGAAGGAGGGTTTGTCACAGGTATTATTTTTTCAATACAGAGAAAGCAGCTGAAAACTGTTGATGACTTAGAAAAGTATCTCACCTACCTCAGAACATTTTCAACCTATATTGATCATAGAATATCTTCTCTCAAGTCAGGGCTAGTATCAGGGAAAAAAAGTTCAAAGTTCATTACTAGTAAATTCCTAAATATTTTGGATCCATTTGTCGCTTCTGCGTCAGAAAAGGAAAACTTATTTCAAAAAGCCCTAGATACATATGAGGGTGAGTTAAGCGAAGATGTCCAAACAGAAATAGCCCAACTTATAGAGAATGATGTCCCTACATCTTTGCAAAAACTTTCTGATTTTTTCCATAATGAATATTTACCTAAAGCATATGACAAAATAGGTGCAGGACAACTTCCAGATGCTGAAGCCTACTATCAACAACGAGTAAATTACTTCACGACATTGGATATCACTCCAGAAGAGGTCTTTCAAACGGGCATTAGAGAAGTAGCGCGAATAAAGGCTGATATGGAAGGTGTCATTAGAGATTTAGAATTTGAAGGTACCTGGGAAGACTTTTTCGATTTTCTAAGATCGGATCCTCAATTCTATGCTAAATCTCCGGAGGATATTCTTATGAGAGCATCTTGGATTTGTAAAGAGATGGAATTTGAAATGCCCAAATATTTTGGACATATGCCTAGTATGCCTTTTTCCGTAAAACCTGTACCAGCAGCTATAGCACCAAATTACACTGCTGGACGATATTCTGGTGGATCATATAAAGATCATAGAGCTGGACAATACTGGGTCAACACGACTAAACTAGAAAGTCGGCCTCTGTATGCTCTCCCTGCACTTTCACTTCATGAGGCGGTTCCTGGGCATCATACCCAAAACATGCTGGCAGCTGAGATGACAGGTTTGCCCAAGTTTAGAAGCAATTATTTAAGTGCTTTTGGAGAAGGATGGGGATTGTATTGTGAATATCTAGGAATAGAAGCTGGTATATATAAAACACCGTATGAAAATTTCGGAAGGATGACTTATGAAATGTGGCGGGCATGTAGACTTGTAGTTGATGTTGGAATGCATTTCAAAGGATGGGACAGACAGAAAGCATTTGATTTCATGGCTTCTAATACAGCATTGTCTATTCATGAAGTAAATACTGAAATAGATAGATATATAGGATGGCCAGCACAAGCCGTGTCATACAAAATGGGTGAATTAAAAATTAGAGAATTAAGAAAACGTGCTGAGGAAGCTTTGGCTGACGATTTTGACATTAGAGCATTCCATGATAAAATATTAGAAAATGGCTCTGTACCATTGAGCACATTAGAAAGAATAATAGATCAATTTATTATCGCTTCAAAGAGTAAACTTTAATAAGTAAAGACATAAACTATTGATATGTTCTTAATTGATGATGTGCTGATCAATGAGGAGATTTACCAAAAAAACTTCATTTGTAATATTGAAAAATGCAAAGGAGCTTGTTGCTGGGAAGGTGATTTTGGAGCTCCATTAGACGTAGATGAAATTGAATTGATCGAGAAAGATTATGAAGCTATCAAGGTTCATCTGGATCAAGAAGGGATCGATCATATTGAAAAAAATGGAATATACGAGTATGTCAAAGATTTGAGAAAAAATGCCACTACTCTTCTGAAAGATGGTAGATGTGTTTTTCTTTCTATGAAGGACGGAGTAGCAAAATGTGGAATAGAAAAAGCTCACGAAGCAGGTGTTACCAATTTTAAGAAACCTATCTCATGTCATCTTTATCCCATAAGAATAGATCAAAACAAAGAAAACGGATTTGATGTTCTTAAATATGATAAATGGGACATCTGCAATGCAGCATGTACTCTTGGAGATGAGCATAAAGTGAGGATTTATGAGTTCCTCAAAGATGCCTTAACAAGAAAATATGGAGATGAATTTTATGCCCAATTAAAGGCTTTGGTCCAAAAATTTTCTAATTAAAAGAAGCACTCCTCTTTATTAGTTGTGCCTCTTTTTGGTTTTCTAGTCCAACACTTTCTTGCTCAAATCTGGTGTCACTCCCAAGTTTTTCCAAACAAAAGAATAAATATCTGCTTGAAGTTCTATCTGCTGCTTGGTGCTTACAGACCCATGTCCAGCATTCGTTTCTATTCTAATCATTACTGGATTTGGTCCATTGTGAGCTTCTTGTAATCTAGCTGCAAATTTGAATGAATGAGCAGGGACCACTCTGTCATCATGGTCCGCAGTAGTCACCATTGTGGCTGGATAAGCTGTTCCATCTTTCAATGCATGATATGGAGAATACTTTTTCAAATACTGAAACATTTCAGGAGAATCTTCCGCAGTACCATAGTCAGCGGCCCATCCCGCACCTGCTGTAAAAGTGTGATATCTCAACATATCCATAACCCCAACTGCCGGCAAAGCGACTTTCGCTAATTCTGGCCTCTGGGTCATTGTAGCACCTACCAATAACCCTCCATTACTTCCTCCAGCTATTGCTAGATAATCACTGCTTGTATATTTATTACTGATCAGGTACTCTCCTGCTGCAATGAAGTCATCAAATACATTTTGCTTTTTCATCTTAGTGCCTGCTAGATGCCACTCTTCTCCATACTCACCTCCACCTCTGAGATTGGGCATAGCATATATTCCTCCATTTTCTAACCATGCTATTCTTGATGGGCTAAAACTAGGTGTAAGACTTATATTAAACCCTCCATAAGCATATAGGTATGTAGGGTTCTTTCCGTTCATCTTCAGTCCTTTCTTATGCACGATGAACATAGGTACTCTAGTACCATCTTTACTGTTATAAAAAACCTGATTGACCTCATACTCACTGGGTTCAAAATCGACATCAGGCTGACGATAAAGCTCTGAACTTCCTTTAGCTATATCATATTTAAAAATGGTAGTAGGATACGTGAAAGAAGTGAATCCATAATAGAAATCTTTATCATCCTTTTTACCTCCGAAACCATAGGCAGTTCCAATTCCAGGTAATTCAATCTCCTTTTCTAAATTACCCTCCATATCATACTGTTTCACCTCAGTCTTTGCATCCACCAGATAATCTGCAAACAACTTTCCTCCACCACTACCTATTCCGAGTACATTGTCCGTTTCAGGTATGATCTCTTTCCAAGTTGATTGTGATGGATTTTTCAGATCTACACTTACTAATTTGTAATTAGGTGCATCTATATTAGTCAAAAGATAAAAAGTAGATCCCTCATTGTGAATTACTGATGCTCTTTTGAAATAGTCATCTTGCAACTGAATAAAAGGACTGTTTGATTTTCGCAAATCTCTCACATATACCTGACTTCCACTTGTATTCTGAGAAGCATACACTACTAGATAGTTTTCATCCTCTGTTACTCCTGCATTTATATATCTATTAGGTTGCTTTTCCCCACCATAAATCAATTCGTCAGTGGATTGATCTGTATTAAGCTTATGAAATTTCAATTTGTGAAATTGTGTTTTTTGAGACAACTCACTGCCTTTTGGTTTATCGTAGCTACTGTAGAAAAACCCTTCATTTCCTTTCCATGCTAATCCACTAAACTTTACATCCTTAAGGGTATCTTCCACTATCTGCTTATTCTCCGTATCCATGACGATTACCTTTCTCCAATCAGAACCTCCTTCAGTAATCATATAAGCAACCATACTTGCATCTTCGGTGAAAAACATTCCTCTCAGCGCTACCGTACCATCTTCAGAAAAAGTATTTGGATCCAAAAAGATTTGTGGCTCTTCTTTACTTTCTATTTCTGATCGATATACTACACTGTGATTTTGCAAACCACTATTCTTATAAAAATACTCGTATTTGCCTTCTTTAAAAGGAGCTGATACTCTCTCATAATCGTACAACTCTTCTATCCTCGACTGAAGCTGATCTTTAAAATCAATCTTATTCAGAAAGCCATCTGTTACTTCATTTTGAGACGTTACCCATGCGGTAGTCTCATCACTCATATCATCTTCTAACCAATGATATGGGTCTGGTACGTCTACATCATGATAAGTATCTATATGATCTTTCTTTTCAGTTACTGGGTATGTATAAGATTCTGGTTCTTCCATGTTTTTACAAGAGAAAATTGAGATAATTATTAAGAAGAAAATAGTCTTTAGAAGGTTCATTTTGAAGAATTTTAAGCGTAGAAAACGAAAATTAGATACTAACGAAGTTAAAAAAGTACAGCACAAAAATAAATCGCAAAAACGGAAGGTCGATAAATCTGTACTAAAAAAAATCAATTAAAAGGTGCAATCTTATCCGATCTAAATATCCTGCTATTTTTTGACACTGTTTTTATACAATTCAGCACTTCAATTGGATAATTGAATATTATAAGTTCATTCTTCTGCGAACTGGGCTCTAATTTTATTGTCTATTAACATGACTAAATAAGGTAGGAACAGAGAAATGGTAAAAAAAATCAGGTTCTTCTTTTGTATAGTATTATACTCCACCGTAGGATGGTCTCAATCATCAATTCTGGATAAGTACATTGAAGAAGGTCTACAAAACAATTTGAGTCTTAAGTCAAATGACCTAGATATTAAAATCCAGCAGTCTGTGATCTCACAAACTAAAAAACTATGGAACCCAAATGTTGATTTGAATGGCAGCTATCTTCTAGCCACAGGTGGAAGGACGATAGTATTCCCTGTCGGTGATTTATTTAATCCAACATATGCGACCTTGAATCAGCTTACAGGGACTCAGCAGTTTCCTACAGATCTAGAAAATTTCGAATCGCAACTCACACCTAATAATTTCCTTGATGTGCAATTTAATGGTGCTAAACCCTTAATAAATAGTGCGATTAAGTATAATCAAAAAATCCAAAATGAAATTCTTCTGATTCAGGAATTAAATAAGGAAATCACATATCAGGACATCACTTTCCAAATAAAAACGGCTTATTACAATTATCTAAAATCATTCAAAGGAATTGCTACTTTAGAAGAGAGCTTAAAAACATTGAATGAAATTCTAAAGTTCAATAAAGTTTTGGTTAAATATAGCAAAGCAACTGACGATGCTATCAGCGATGTGGACTATCGAATTGCCAATCTTGAAAGTCAAAAGGTTGGCATTACAGAACAACAAATTTTAGCAAAAGCCTTACTAAACCTTTTGGTCAATAGGCCCCTTGATGATGATGTAAATATTGATACTAATATTCTTCTATTCTTCAGTCCTTTAGAAAAAGAATTATTAGATCTCAAAGAAGAAGCTTTAGTCGATCGAACTGAAATTAAGCAACTTGGTATATCCGATAAGATCAATACTCTTAACCAATCCAGAATTAAAAAAGAAGGAAATCCAGAGCTCAATGTGTTTGCAGGTATAGGAATCCAAACAGAGGAGTTCAATTTTGATGGAGGGGCCCCATTATATACCACAGGCTTGAGTATGTCCATGAACATTATAGATGGTGGCCTTAGGAAAAAGAAAATAGAACAACTCAAATTCGAAAGAGAAAGAATAGATAATGACAAGGCAAGATTGAATCAAAAGATAGAGATTGAAATCACACAGAATTACTACCAAATCAAATCAATAGAAAGTCAAATACAGTCTGCTGAAAGTGCTGTAAGGAGTACTCAAAAGAGCTATAATATTTTGAAAACCAAATACGAGAACGACAAAATCCTTTTGATTGAATTGTTACAAGCTCAAAACCGTCTTACTTCAAGTCAACTCAATCTTGACATCCTTAAATTTGATCACCTTATCAAACTTGCAGAACTGAATAAATTATTGGGAAAATGATGAAACCAATTATGAATGGTATTATGAAGTTGAATGAATTATGTTTCATTGTTCTGATACTCTCGGTAATATCAATTATGGGGTGTAAAGAAAAGATTGCTGGACTTGATGAAGCTAAGGTTAAAAGTACAGAATATACTTCTGTAGAAGTAAGTCCCGTAGTGGTATCAAACGATCCTATTCCGATATATTCAATAGGGAAAGTGGGTATTGAAGAAGAAGTAAAATTGTCTTTTAAAATAGGTGGAATTATATCAGAAATCAGTGGTGAGGTAGGAATGTCAATCAGAAAAGGAACTGTACTTGCCCGACTTCGTACCAATGAAATTGATGCTCAAGTAGTCAAGGCACAAAGAGCACTTCAGAAAGCACAAAGAGATTTAGAGCGTACACAAAAAATGTATAATGAAGGTGCTGCGACTTTGGAAAATATTCAAGACTTGACTACTCTTGTCGAGGTATCAAAAGCAGATGTAGAGATAGCTCAGTTTAATCAGAGCTATTCTAATATTGTCAGCCCAGTAAATGGGAGAATATTAAAGAAAAATGCCGAAGCAAATGAATTGATAGGCCCAGGCCAACCGGTTTTTATCATTTCTTCGAGACAGTCTTCATCTCTACTTAAAGCTTCTATCTCAGATAAAGACATTGCTAAAATTAATTATGGCGACAAAACTAAGATATTCTTTGACGCTTATCCTAATGAAGAATTTGAAGGAAAAATATTGAGATTTTCAGAATCCGCTGATCCTCGGACAGGTACTTTTGAATTGGATATTGATCTCAATGACAAAGGGAAAAGATTAAGGAATGGATACATTGGAAGAGTAGAAATTTATCCCAAACAAATCACATCATATTTCAAGATTCCTATTAACGCCTTAGTTGAAGGTGTCGATGACGGCGTGATCATATTTACCCCTGATGACAATATAGCACGTAGACATGTTGTCTCTCCACAGTATATTGGTAAAGATTATTTTACTGTAAGTAGAAAAGAAGGTTATGACTTTTCACAAGTAATTACTACAGGAGCCCCCTTCCTTTTAGATGGAGATAAAATCAAAATCACTGAAGCTATCTTACAATGAATTTGACACGTCTTGCAATTCGTAATGCCCAATTTGTCATCATTCTACTTCTAGTAGGAATACTCCTTAGTGTACAGTCCTTCATATCGATGCCTCGGTCAGAAGATCCTCAGGTAAGCTTTCCTTACTATATGATTACGGCCATATTACCAGGCACGAGCCCGGAGGACATGGAGACTTTGATTGTCGACCCATTAGAAGAAGGATTAAATAATCTTGACGACATAAGCGATATCGAGACTGTTATCCTCGAAAATGTATCCATCACACAAGTAAAAGCATCATTCGAAATTGATCCAGATGATAAACTTCAAGAAGTTATAAGAGAAGTAAATAGCGTAAGACCCAACCTTCCTACTGACCTCGCTTCCTTAGAAATAGAACAAATAAAACCTGAAGAAAGGGTCAATTTTTTACTTTATGCTATCAATTCTGATGTAGCATCATATGCTCATCTTAATGATTTTGCAGAAAAATTAGAAAATAGATTAGAACGAGTAGATGGTATTAGTAGCATTGAAATAGAAGCCAATCCAAGAGAAGAAATAAGGGTGTCGCTAGACTATCAGCGTATGGCCGCTTTAAATGTGAGCTTTACACAAATAGCCGGAATACTCAACTCCAATAATGCAAATATCCCTGGTGGGGAAGTAAGTGCCGGCACAAAAAGTTTTTCAATAAAAAGTACTGGTGGATATGACAATATAGAAGATATTAAAAATACGGTCGTATCAGCTGGAAACAATACAATCATATATCTCAAAGATGTAGCAGATATCACCTTTGATCATGAAGATTTGGCCTGGAAGGCAGAATACAATAAGACTAAAACTGTGTTTGTCTCTCTTAAACTGAAAAGAGGAGTTAATATAATGGATGTAGATAGAGAAGCACGAGCCACTGCGGATGCTTTCGCTACAGAATTGCCACCAAACGTACATCTGGATATAGCATTCGAGCAAGCAAGTGATGTAAGGGAGAGGATAAATGCATTTTTTATCAATCTTTTACAAGGAATTGCTTTGGTGGGAATTGTAATTATGTTGTTTTTAGGTTGGAGGGCCTCCTTTATAATTATTACTCTTATTCCTATTTGCGCTATACTGGCATTAGCGATTCTCAATAATACAGGCTATGGACTTCAACAGATTTCTATCGCAGCATTGGTATTAGCACTTGGACTACTTGTAGATAACGGCATAGTTGTAATTGAGAATATTTCTAGATTCATAAAAGAAGGCTATTCCAAATCTGAAGCGGCCAGCAAAGGGACTATGGAAGTGGGGACTGCCGTGGCCAGCAGTACAGTTACTACTATATTTTCTTTTTTCCCTCTCTCACAATTAGGAGACGCTGCGGGATTGTTTTTGATTTCTCTTCCACTTACCGTTGTTTTCACTTTAATAATCTCTCTTGTCCTTGCCCTTACGTTTTCACCTATTATGGCCAAATGGGTTCTCCGTACTCAAAGTATCAATCAAAAAACCCTTGCTGATCGATTTTTCTTTTGGTTGTCTGAAAAAGTCTACAAACCTATCTTAGATTTTTGTCTACGGTTTGGAGCATTAGTGGTTCTAGTGGCAATAGTGATTACAGCTTCGAGTATTATGCTTTTTCCTAAAATAGGTGTCAGTTTCTTCCCTACAGCGGATAAAGCGCTATTGCTTATTGATATTCGTGGCCCTATTGGAAATAATATTGATGAGACCGAAAAAGCTGTAAATTATGTAGAAAATTTACTTGATACCATGGATATAGTTACTGACTATACTTCTAGCTCAGGAAATGGTATTCCTCAAATATTCTATAATAGAATACCTGGAACCAGAAGAAAAAACCAAGGTCAGATACTAGCAATACTCAAAGAGTGGGAGACCAGATCATTTTACACTACAATTGCTCAACTTAGAAAAGATTTTACAAAATTCCCTGGAGCCAGAATCACAGTAGAAGAACTTAAAAATGGTGCTCCATTTAGTCCTTTTGAAATTAGGATATTAGGAGATGATCTGGATATTCAAAAGAGAATGGCTCAAGAAGTGGAAGATGTAATGAGAAATATTGATGGCATCATCAATATCGATAATCCACTCAGCAGGAATAAAACAGAAATATTTGTAAAACTGGATAAGGAGAAAGCTGGACTTCTTAATGTTTCTCAGCTTGATTTTGATAGAATTGTAAGAGCAAGTCTCAATGGATTACAAATAGACGACATCACTATAGGAGAAGATGAATATGCTTTGGTATTGAGGATGCCTTTTACTGATCAACCTAATGTAGAAGATTTTAAAAAAATATATATCACTAATAAACAAGGTGCTCAAATCCCTCTTTCTCATATTGCAGATGTGAAATTTGAAGGTGCTCCTTCTGTATTGAGGCATTTTGATTTAAATCGATATGCTAGAGTAATAGCAAGTGCTGTCAATCTGGATGAAACGATACCTATGACATTCACTCTTATCGAGAAACTAGATGAATTAGAATGGCCACCAGGATTCACATATGAAGTAGGGGGAGAATTTGAAGAACAACAACAGACCTTTGGTAGTTTAGGTATAATTCTAGGTTTAGCAATGATTGGAATTTTTGCAGTATTGGTCTTACAGTTCAGATCAATCTTACAACCGTTCATTGTATTTGTAGCAATTCTTCTAGCAGTAAGTGGATCATTTGTAGCTCTTTATTTGTCTGGATGGCCATTTTCATTTTTTGCTTTTGTAGGGCTTATAAGCCTTATGGGTATAGTCGTAAATAATTCAATCATTATGGTAGACTATATGAATCAACTTATGAATGATGGTTTGGAGAAAAGGAATGCAATTATAAAAGGATCCATCACTAGATTGAAACCTATTTTATTAACGACTCTTACTACTATACTTGGACTTTTACCATTGGCTCTGCAACGGACTAATCAATGGTCACCTCTTTGTATGACCATCATTGGAGGCATGATATCGTCTACCATATTGACTTTAGTAGTAGTGCCCGTTATATACAATTGGTTGACTAAAGAAAAGATAGCACAAGACATAAACATATAATAGATGAACAAGTAAGAAGGATTCAATACTCATATTGAATCCTTCAACTTAATATCTGAAAATTCAAAGACAAGAGAAATTATAAATAACCTGAATTCTCTCTCCTCGACACCAACTCTTGTTAACTTTTCTTTCCACTAATTTTGAAAAACTCCTGTGCTACCACTTCTGTGATATACTTCTCTATACCATTATCATCTTTATATTGTCTATAGGTAAGTTTCCCCTGTATCGCTACTTCTGATCCCTTTTGTGTCATATTGTAAATATGCTCAGCTGTCTTTCCCCATGCTATGACATTATGCCATTGCGTAATAGTCTGCTTTTCTCCATTTTGGTCCTTGTAATTTTCATTGGTGGCAAGTGAAAACTTCACCATACGTTTATCATTCTCAAAGGTTTTTAATTCTGGATTCTTACCTAAGTGTCCGATGAGATGTACTTGATTTCTAATTGAATTCATAACTTAAGAATTTGTTCCCTGACCGTGTAACACAAATCAGGAGTGCTTGACAATATTGTCGACACAAAGATGAAGGTGATGAAAAGTGAGAGCCGTATAATAAACGATTGTATCCGTTTGTAAACGTTTGTAAACGGATACGGAAAATGTAAATAGCTGATAAATAAAGGTTTATATTTATTTCAAATATGAAACTTCATTTAGAAGAATGTGAGTGAAACTCCAAGTTGAAAGAATATCACGACGTATTAAATACCTATTCATTCTGAATCAAATCGAAAAGTGATTCTTATGAATAGTTTAGCCTTACTAAAAATTTAATCTCATATGAAATCATTCAAAATCCTTGTAGTTCTTATTTCAACCATTATGTTGAATCATAGTTGTCAAAATGAGAAACCACAATCAAATTCTGAATTGTCAAACCTTGATCTACTGAGAGGAAATATTGTAATGTGCAGCGGCAACTCATTCGGAAAGGTAAGTTTCTTCCTGTCATGCAATAATTCTGTGAGGGATACTTTTGACCTGGCCATTTCCTTACTCCATTCTTTTGAATATGATGAGGCAGAAAAGGCTTTTGCAAAAGTTATCGATTCAGATCCCGAATGTCCAATGGCCTATTGGGGGATAGCTATGAGTTTGATGCATCATCCGAAGTTTGGTCCTGGTCGAGAGGATTTTGAAAAGGGAGCGAAGGTTCTCAAAGAAGCAGAGCTACTTCCAAAAACAACCCAAGAACAGGAGTTCCTTGAAGCAGCTGGAGCATATTATGATAATGACTGGAAAAGTACTACCCACTTGATGAGAGCAAAGAAAATGGAAGCGAAAATGGAAGTAATTTATAAGAAGAATGTGGATAACAAAGAAGCCGCTATATTTTATGCTTTGTCGCTTTTTGCAACAGCTAATTCAAAAGACAAGACCTATGCAATTCAAAAAAAGGCGGGTGCTATATTAGAGTCCATTTTCCCAGATCAACCAGACCATCCAGGAATTGCCCACTATATCATTCATCATTATGATCATCCAGAACTGGCCCAATTAGCTCTACCTACTGCAAGAAGATATGCAGACATAGCGCCTGGATCTTCCCATGCCCAACATATGCCATCCCATATTTTTACCCGTTTGGGGCTTTGGAACGAATCCATTGAATCCAATGTTAATTCTGCAGCCGCTGCTAAATGTTATGCTGAAGAAACCGAGATGGACGGCAATTGGCACAATGAAATTCATGCTATGGATTATTTGGTATATGCCTATTTGCAAAAAGGAGATAATGTAAAGGCAAATGAACAGTACGAACACCTACAAACGATTAATAAAGTATATCCGGGCAAGAGTTCTCCATATAATTTCAGTGCTATCCCAGTTCGAATGGTTTTGGAAAACAGACAATGGGCCAAAGCCGCTAAGCTCAAACATCATGCGACAGAACACCAATGGGACCAAAGTCCTTGGGAGATTGCCCTATTACACTTTGCCAGAGCATTGGGAGCTTCTCATATAGGTGATGTGAATTCTGCTGAAAAAGAATTGGCCATTTTACAATCGTTGCACCAGAAGCTAGTTGATAAAAAAGATACATATCGGTCTAACCAAGTCTTGATCCAAGTTAAGGCATCTGAAGCCTGGATTCTCTTTGCTAAAGGGAAACAGAATGAAGCCCTTGCATTAATGGAAGAGGCAGCAACTTTGGAAGAGATCACTGGGAAACATCCCATCACACCTGGCGAAGTACTTCCCGCACCTGAACTCTTGGGAGACATGCTCTTGGCAATGAACAAACCTATGCAAGCTTTGGAAACTTATGAAGTAAATTTAAAAGGACATCCGAATAGATTTAATGGAATATATGGTGCTGCTATTGCTGCAAAAAACATAGGTGACAAAGAAAAAACAAGATTATATTTCGAAAGATTACAAGAATTAGCTAAAGGGGTAAATAGCGATCGAGTTGAGCTCAAAGAAGCCAATCAATTCTTGATTCAAATTTAAGATGAGGAATTAAGAAAGAGATCTAACAAAGCATTAAACGTCAATATTTGCTAGCTACACTCAGTGATTATAGAGCAAAACAAAATGATGAATCAATGCTAAAATTCTTTCGAAGTGTAAGACAAAATTTAACTGCTAAAGGGAAGCTAAAAAATTACATTTTATATGCTGTTGGAGAAATCATCCTAGTAGTAGTTGGGATTCTAATAGCCATATCTCTAAATAATTCAGATCAAGCTAAGATTGCTGAAAATGACCTTCAAAAAAAAGTGCAAAAAATAAGAGAAGAATTTTACCAAGATAGTCTACTATTCCAATATATAATAGAATATAACAATCAAAAGATTGAAACCATAAAAAGAATGGCAAGCTTAATCGAAGAAAATATCAGCTACGATGACTACCTACAATAAATAGAATTTCTCAATAAAGAATCAGGAAGGACAAGGACATTTTCTCCCAAATCACAAACTTATACTGGGCTCACAACCTCAGGAGAATTTAGCAAAATAAAAAATGATTCATTAAAGAATAAAGTCGCTTTTCTGAATTCTTATTATGAACACATGTCAAAAATTAACTACAGCACAATTGAAAATTTGCAGTCCTATAGACAAAAATTATTTATACCTGGAGAAAGAAATGTGTGAATTGGTAACAAAACGATGCCATCAAATATTTGGAGCGATGCATGGATTACCGCTAAGACCACTTAAGAAATAATAACATGGCTGCAAAAAGCAACGAAATTTCATATATACTTGACCATAAGCATTTATTATGACTAGCATTAACAAATGATGAAATTCTTTAGAAAAATACGCCAGAATTTTATTGAAAAGGAAAATCTAAAAAGGTATCTGTTATATGCCGTGGGTGAGATTCTTCTTGTAATGATTGGTATATTATTAGCACTTCAGGTCAATAATTGGAACGAAGAGAAAAAGTCTAATATCAAAACAATAATCTATAAAGAAAAAATTATTGCTGATTTGAAGTTGGACACTTCAAATATGAATCGGCTAATTAGTCTCTCAACACGAATTCAAGGACATGTTAATTCTTATTTCGATTATTTTGAACAAGGCGGTCATTCTGTTGATGAAATGATAGATAGCAGTGCTAATGTAAGATGGAGATATTTTCAATACTTACCCAATAATTCTACAATGATTGATCTACAATTTTCTGGAAATATCGGATTGTTAAAAGAAGAGCACAGGAAATCACTTTTTGACCTAGCAAATAAACAAGTGTATTTGCAGGATATCATCAACAAAAGAATTCTGGACGTAAAAAATGCCATTTATGAAAGAAATAAGTATTTAGATTTTGACCCGTCTGAAAGTAATTTTTTTGAGATTGTTGGCGAACCAAATTCCAAGGATACTAAAGTCAAAGGGCTTTTACAACAACACAATGTATTCAAGGAAGTATTAGGTTTTACAGGGCAAATGATTTCATTTGGAAGTTCAGTAAGTGATAGAACAGAGAGATGTTTAGAAATATTGATCAAGAATTGAAATTTTAAAAAATAGCTAAGACCCTATGTAAGCCACAGGAACTAAATATTTACACGTGATTTAACATTTGTTGATCTTTTACCACATCATGCATAAATTACTTTCCTTTTTATACTGAACTAAAAAAGAATATTAATGAAAATAAAAACGAGAGTATTCTTTTGGTCGCTGATAATTTCAATGCTCTTCAGTGCATGTGACTTTATTGATAAAAATGAACGGGAAAGACCAAATATTTTGTTCTTTCTTGTAGATGATCAAAGAGATGATCTTATTTCAAGTGCAGGTCATCCGGTTATTCAAACTCCTACAATTGATATTCTGGCTGAGAAGGGCATTCGGTTTACAAACGCATTTGTAACCACCTCTATCTGCGCGGCTAGTAGAGCTTCTATTCTTACAAGCTTATATGAAAGTAAACACGGCTATACATTTGGCAAGAGTTCCTTAAAAACTGAATTCATAAGCAACTCATATCCAGTTTTGATGAAAAGGTCAGGATATCAAACAGGCTTTATTGGAAAATTTGGAGTTTCGATTGAAAAGCAAGATAGTATGCTTGCACAAATGTTTGATTTTTATAGACCTTCTAAAAAATCAGTCCCACATTTTGTAGAAGTTTCAAACGGTCTCAAACGACATTCTGCTGAAATTAAAGGAGATCAAGCAATTGAATTTATTAAAACTCAATCCACAGATAAGCCATTTTGCTTATCTATTAGTTTTAATGCTGTACATGCAGTAGATAATGATAAGACTCCAGGGAATGAAGGACATTACCCCTATCCAAAAGCAGCAGCACATCTGTATGAAAATATTGAAATGCCTAAACCGGAATTGTCAGATTCTCTTATTTATGAAAATCATCCAGAATTTTTAAAAAATTCATTCAACAGAGAAAGGTACTATTGGCGCTGGGATACAGAAGAAAAGTATCAAGAGAATATGAGAGCCTATTTTCGAATGATCAGCGGGTATGACAATGTGATGCATAGAGTAATATCAGAACTTAAAAAGAATGGCCTTGATAAGAATACGGTGATCATTTTTTCTTCTGACAATGGTTATTATATGGGCAATAGAGGTTTTGCAGGTAAATGGTCTCATTATGAAGAATCTCTTCGAATTCCTTTAGTCATTTACGACCCACGAGCATCTCTAAAAACTTCTAAAAAAACGATTGATAAAATTGCACTGAATATTGATATACCAGCAACCATGCTTGATCTAGCAGGAGTTTCAAAACCTAATCTATTTCAGGGTGAAAGCCTTGTGCCTTTCATGAATGATAAAAAAAATGAATCTTGGCGCACAGATTTTCTATGTGAACATAGAATGGAGCACAATAAGATCCCTAAATATGTCGGGATACGTGATCAGAGATATGTCTATGCAAATTATTATGAACAAGAACCTCCATATGAGTATTTACACGATCTTCAAAAAGATCCTAAGCAATTAGAAAATATTGTGAATAATATAGAATACAAAGATATTCTCCAGAATATGAGAGTGAGGTGTGATAATTTGGAAAATGAAGTCAAAAACTAAAAGTCTCACGCAAAGAGAAAATCACTAAAATAGATTCACAAATGAGTGATCTCGTGCAAACAATACAAAGGTTATAAGAGCACTACTCTAATATTGACCGCAAAGATTGGAATAGAGAAACAATTTGGAATGAAATAATGATAGATAAATGTAATTGTAAAAAGTAGCGATTCATCTATGAACGAAAATTCAATTATACAAGAGCTCTTAGTGAAAGCTTGGGAAATGAGAAGAGTAGGAAATTACGATGACGCTAGACATCTTGTGAAGGAAGCTCAAAGGCTATGCAATGATTATGATTACAATTCTTTGGGTAGAATATTCCACATCAAAATGCAATTTGAATCAGATCACCGCCGTCTATCAAAAGCTTTGGAAATGTGCAAGAAGTCCTTGATAAACTATAAAAAATCAAACAATTTGAACAAAATTGCACATTCGACTAGGCATCTTGCCGATTTAGAACGGCATCTTGGAAAAGAGGATAACTCAGAAAATAATTATAGAGTGGCGATAGACATTTATAAAAATAACCCCAACACCAGCAATGGCGACCTGGCAAATGCTCTCCGTGGATTTGGTCTTCTCCTCGAGAAACGTAGAAAGATCAAAGAAGCTATTGCTGTATGGAAAGAAACGAAAGATTTATATCAAGCTTGTAATTTACAAGCAGGTGTAGATGAAGCCAATAATAGATTAGGTTTATTGGCATAAAACATCTAGCCCTTAAGTGTGAATTACTTGAATTCAATATTTGGAAGTTCTAAAATCAAAGATTGACAAACGAAAATGCAGCTGAGAAAAGCCTCTCTAGAAGATAAAACTGAACTGAAGCAAATATGTATTTCAGGATACTCAATTTATTTTGCTGACTATTGGAATGCAAATGGATTGGAATGGTATTTAAATGAACAGTTTGGCGACCAAAAATTAAAGTCTGATTTAGCTAATAAGAATATTGATTATTATCTCATTTATGACACCAAGGACCTAATAGGGTTTGTTAAAGTCAACAGTAATCCAAATCCAACTTTTCCGACTCAAGTCATTACTGAATTAGAGAAAATGTATGTGCTTCCTGAATTTAAAGGACAAGGTATAGGAAGAAAAGTACTAGCTGAAGTGATTAATATCATTCAAAAAAGAGGAAGTAGAATGTTTTTTCTTGACGTTCTCGACACAAATAAAAGTGCAATTGAATTTTATAAAAAACTTGGGTTTAATTTTCTTCACAGTTCTCGACTAAATCTTCCATATTTTAAAGACCATTTAAGAGGAATAAATAGAATGATAATGGAGCTAGCATGAAAAACTAATTGTCATTAATAGCTTAATCTAAACATTTGTAAAACCTTTATGACATTTAAAAGCCTTAAATGGAATTTGTAACTACAATAGAATTATCTAAAACTTGGAAAGTTGAAATTCTATCTCTTTGGAATAATGAATATCCAATTCAGCTCAACTATAATACCTTATCAGATTTTGAATCCTTCTTGAATCCTCTGACCGATCAATCTCATATTGTAATGGTTGATAACAACCAAAGGATTCAAGGTTGGTATTTTGATTTTATTAGAGATAATGCAAGATGGTTTATTATAATAGTAGATTCAAAAGTACATGGACAAGGGTTAGGCACTCAGTTTTTGAACAAGGCAAAGGAAAAGAAATCACAACTGAATGGATGGGTCATAGATCATAGTGATGATAAAAAAAGAAATGGGCAGTTTTATCAATCACCATTGAATTTCTATATGAAAAATGGGTTTAAACTATTATCAGATAAAAGGATTGAAAATGAAACAATTTCAGCTGTACATATAGAATGGAAAAAAGAATAGTCCACATAAGTCAAATAAGGCTCTAAAACATCATCATTATTCAGGAACTTCTAAATACTTCAAGAATAAATTCCAGGCCATAAGGATTTAGATCTTAGCGAAAAATAAACCCTCAATAACTTCAACAGGTTATTAGACCTGATGATAATAAGCAGATAATAATATTAGAGCAAAAGGACTAGCATCGAGTCTAAAATGAAGGAATATTTGCCAATTGATTTTGAAAGCTATCTGATATTATACCTTCAAGCTTGAAATATTAGCAAAGTTGTAATTGAACTCCTTGAATATGCATGAAGAACTATGTAAATAACGTTCCTTATAATAGTTCATTAAAATTGAGTTATAATTTCCCTTTTTCTCAAAATGATAAAGAATAAGATTCACCATTCTGTGTACTCCATTTTTCTACCAGCTGGGTTGATCCTTGCTTTTTTACTATACTGGAAAGTAAATTATAGTGCTGAATTGAAAAATTCAAATTTGAGTGACATTCATGAAAAACAGAGAGGTGCTCATGT
>Ga0055584_100000445_pt1 | contig 39360 bp, 32 predicted proteins | sample OSDHelmetaG_FD_58716 | JGI IMG/M metagenome (GOLD analysis project Ga0055584, IMG submission 58716) | Pelagic marine sediment microbial communities from the LTER site Helgoland, North Sea, for post-phytoplankton bloom and carbon turnover... | ecosystem: Environmental > Aquatic > Marine >...
ACCAACGCTTTGAACAACCTTGCAGTGTGGATTCTCGATGCGCGATCACCACAAGTGTTTTGCTGCCGACTAAACCGAGAACCGAGCACCGGCACCGCGGCGGAAACCGCACCATGGGTGAATGCAGCCCAAACACCGATCAGCACTAGAGCGCAAACGAGTGCCACCTCGAAGATATACCTAGGTGCCATCGACAAGGCGTTACGGCGCGCGGAAACACTTGCACCCTCATCAGCGGCGCGCGCACTTTGCGCACGAAAATGTGCATCTACCCCCAACACTCGAATTTCTCGAAACCCTTCGATTGCTTGTCGGGCAGTGCGGATGAGGTCCACATTCAACTCACCCGAACGATCGGTAAGAACGCGCAAACGCGGGCGCATTGCCGTCACAACAGCACCGACGTCGCCAATACCAACAACAACCACTGCGCACCACGCCGATAGTTCCTGTCGCTGGCACGTTTGAACGCGCGCGAACCGAGCCATATCATCGCGAAATAACATGCGCCCGCCGCAGCTGTCGGCAACACATCGCCCATTTGTAAGGTCTCTCGGTAAATCAGATACCCCACCATAAACGGCGTCATGGTGATACTAAAGGAAATAACCGTTGCGCGGCATTGTGTTGCGGTCATTGGCATCAACAGAAAATAGGAAATCATTGGCAGCGCGATGAACGTTGCACTCAGAGCCCAACCGAGTACGCATGCAACCAGCAAGTTAACCGCTAGCGGCGGAATACGCTGCAGGCGGTAGCCACTCATATTCACCGCAATGGCTAACAAACAGGCCACCGCGATCATGCGCTTAAGCGTCGCCGGATCTGCCGATTGCATGGTGTGAACACCAAGCGGCAGCATCGCCACCGTGACCGCGGCAATTGGCAAAGATAAGCGCCAATTCGCGTCTTTGCGCGCATTCCATACCAGCAGAGGATATGCGTAGAAGTCCAACATGATTATCTTCGGCAGCAATGTGGCCGGCGCAAACAAGTGTGCGAGCAGCAAACTAATTGTTGCTGGCCCGCCGAATCCTGAAAAACCTCGAACAAATCCCGCGACGCTAGCCGCGCAACATAGCAGCAGCAGATGCGCTTGCAAGTTCAGGTCAAATTCGGTCACCGAAGGCTGATTTGCAAGCGCGTATACCGCCGCAGTAACTGTTTTCTAACTAAGCAAAGGCGCCACAACTCGTATCGATTGCACGAGCAATAACAGACATCAATTTGCGCATTGCACAAGGCGCTCACGTGGGGTCATAGTCGTTGAACTGCGCATCGTATGCACCGCTCCAACGTGAAAGAGCCGGTCGGTCTTCAGTTATGTCGGTAGCGGCCCACAAGATGCGCTTGCGGTCCATTGCTGCGCTTACTTCGTTATCCGGACAGACGATATAGAAACTGTCGCGCGCGAGCCCGTCAAACAATTGCTCTATCACTTGTTGCGGCAACCACGCGCCAGCACTGGGCTCACGATGTCCGGTGGTGGTGAAGCCGGGGATTAATAGGTGCGCACTTACGCAAGTATCGTCACAGTTGCGTAAATCGTGCGCCAAAGCCTCGGTATAGGTTTTCAATGCGGCCTTGGCGACGTTGTAAATGGTCTTGCCAGGCGGATTAGTGATGCCCTGTTTCGACCCGACATTCACGATCCGAGCACGCTCACCAACAGCAAGCATAGATGCGCAAAAAGCATCAACGCCATTGACCACGCCAAAAAAATTCGTGTCGAACGAATCGCGCCATGCGCTGGTATCTTCAAGCGCGGCGCCGCCGATGCGAGTCACCGCGTTATTTACAAGTAACGATGGCGCACCATGATTGCTAACTACCTGGGCGGCCATCGCCAACATGGCGTTACGATCAGCAACGCTGAGCGCAAAAGGAACTACTAGCCCGCCTAGTTGACGGGTTGCAGCGATAGAGTCAGCGAAATCACTTGAGTCTAGATCGACCATTACCACCGTCATACCGGCCTTAGCTGCATGCACGCTGAGCGCGCGACCAATGCCGAGCCCAGCCCCGGTGATGACGGCGACGGAACCTGGCTTAAGAATAGTCATCTCGCCGTCCTTCAATAGTAGCGCTGGCTGCCGTTGCAGCGGCGTTGAGCAAAGCCGCTCGTGGCCGGCGCAATATTTGGATTCACCGTGCGCATTGCGGAGTAAATATTGAACAGGGCCCAAACGCGCAACATGGCGCTATAAAGGTCTTGGGTGCGCGCATGCATATGCTGGCCGAAGGCTTGTGGTGTCTGTACCAACAGGAACACACGCGGCGCTTAGTGCTTGGTTCATCTTGTAGCTGCGCACGCAGCCCGGGCACAGCTACAAGCGAGAGATGTAGTACGCGGCTTGCGGCTGAGCCGCGGGCATCAAGCAAACAAAACGTCGACTCGATGCCCGGCCCGCATTACTTAGAGACGGTCAAGTGCTTGTTTCAAATCGCCAATCAAGTCTTCAAGGTCTTCCAAACCAACCGACAGACGCACTAGGCCATCAGTAATGCCGACACGCGCCCGCTCTGCTGCGGGCACATCGGCATGCGTCATGGTGACGGGATGCGTGACGAGTGATTCCACTGCACCGAGGTTCTCTGCAAGGCTCCACAGTTCCAGCGTGTCCATCAGCTGCTTACCGGCAGCCACACCACCTTTGACTTCGAACCAAAGCATCGCGCCAAAGCCACTCGCTTGGCTACATGCAAGCTCATACTGAGGAAATGACTTCAAGCCTGGGTAGTGCACTTCGCCTACATTCGCATGGGTCTCGAGGAACTGCGCAACTTTCATAGCACTTGCGGACTGTGCATCAAGACGAGTACTCATAGTCTTGCAGCCCTGTAGCGTATAGAACGCAACCTGCGGCGACATATTAGAACCAAGACAGTTTCGTACGAACTTGATCGCCTCAAGCTGCTCTTCATTACCCGCAACTACGGCACCGCCAACAGTCGCGTTATGTCCATCCATGTACTTTGTGGTGCTATGCACAACAATATCCGCGCCGAGTTCTAGCGGACGCTGGTAATACGGAGTCAAAAAGGTGTTATCCACTGCGTGCGGTATTCCGCGTTCACGCGCAATCTCGGAAATCGCCGCAATGTCAGTCAATTTCAGGGTCGGATTTGCTGGCGTCTCGGTAAATATGAGGCGCGTGTTATCACGAATTGCGGCTTTAAACGCCACCGGGTCAGAGGTATCAACAAACGTGAACTCAACACCAAAACGCGAGAGCACACGGGTCGAGAGGCGGTGCGTTCCACCGTAGACCACATCTGACAAGACCGCATGCTCACCCGCATTCAGCATCGCCATCATGACAGCGCTAGTGGCCGCCATACCGGTCGCGAAACACGCAGCTCCGACGCCGTCCTCAAGCGCATTAATGCGGTCTTCCAGAGCTACCACGGTCGGATTGCCAGAGCGACTATAGGAATATCCCTTCGACATATAGTTGTCGACGGATTCCTGCACAAAGGTGGTGGATTGGTAAATCGGAGTCAGGATGGCACCAGTGACGGGATCGGGCGATACACCGGCGTGCACCTCACGCGTCTTGAAGCCTGGTTTTTGGTTGCGCGCCATGGCTAAGTCTCGTTTGCTGTAGCGGAAATCGGTCCGAGTTTACCATGCGTTTGCAGTTCCGATTAGTGCGCGACGACGCGCTGGTTTTGTCGCATCGCCAGAACGTTTAAATGGAGTTCTGGAGGCGCCTGCGCCGGCACAATGTAGAATGCAAATTTCGGCGCACCAGACTAGCTATCACTTACCTTTGACCTAGCGTTACGTTACGGTAACGCCGCCACACAAATTGGCAACAAACATGATTTTAACAAACAGGCAGCGGTGCTCATTGCAGTCGTGCGAAGCGCTCGTGCAGGGCAGCCGCGCGGGAGGGTGGGGTTTTGAACGATGAATTTGACTACATAGTAGTTGGCGCTGGCTCAGCTGGTTGCGCGCTCGCAAATCGCCTCAGTGCGGATCCCAGCCACTCCGTGCTGCTGCTAGAAGCCGGTCCAAAAGACCATTTTCTGTCGCGCGTACCCATCAGCTTCGCCAAACTCATCGACAACCCAGCCGCCAATTGGTGCTACCGCTCACAACCAGAGGCGGGCACTGAGAACCGCGCGATACCGGTACCGCGCGGGCGCTTGTTGGGTGGCTCGTCGTCCATCAACGGCATGGTTTACGTACGCGGCCAGCCGTTGGATTTCGATACCTGGGCACAGCTCGGCAATCGTGGTTGGAGTTACGACGATGTGTTGCCGATATTCGAACGGATGGAATCTTACGCCGAGGGCGGCGCCACGCGCGGCGCTAACGGCCCCCTGCGGGTCGGCGTAGTTCACGACCAAAACCCTATCTACGATGCATTGTTGAATGCAGGTAATGAGCTCGGTATCGCAGCAAATCTAGACTACAACGGGCCGGAACAAGAAGGTATTTGCCGAACGCAAGCGACCATTAGCGAGGGGCGCCGAATGAGTGCCGCTTATGCTTACTTAGATCCAATTCGGCAGCGTTCAAACTTAACCATCATCACCGGCGCCGAAGTCGCACGAGTTCTGCTTGAAGGGCGGCGCTGCACCGGAGTCGAATACCGGCTCGGTAATACCGTCAAAATCGCAAGCGCGCGCGGCGAGGTCATCTTGTCTGGCGGCGCCATCAATTCACCCAAACTGCTTGAGCTCTCGGGCATAGGCCGCTCTGAGGTCTTAGGGGAGCATGGCATCGAGGTAGTGCACGAGCTCGCCGGCGTTGGCGAAGGCCTGCGCGATCACATCGCACCGCGCCTGGTGTTCGAGGTCACGCGACCAGGTGTTGCGTATAACGACCTCGGTCGTGGTGTCGGGCTGCTTGGCCAGATTCTGACCTACGCTTTCAAGCGCACAGGTTTGCTGAGTCTACCGACCGCACCGGTGCTTGGATTTATTAAAACGCGCCCTGAATTAGCCTCGCCAGACGTGCAGATCCACTTTGTACCGTATCGGGTTGTGTTGAAGGACGGTAAGCGTAACTTTAGTGATGATGCTGGCATTACCTGCACCGTAAACCAATGCCGACCGGAGAGCCTGGGGTCGATCCACATCAATTCAGCGCTACCAAGCGCCGCACCAAACATCCACTTTAACTTTCTCGACGCCGAGCTCGATCGGCGCACACTAATTGGCGGAATGCGCTTTGTACGCTCATTGCTCGCAACCGACGCGATGCAGACTTTATGTGGTAATGAGATGCAACCGGGTGCGGCCGTCGCTAGCGACGAACAATTACTGCAGTTCATTCGCGATACTGCCGAGACGGCGTACCATCCGGTTGGCACGTGCAAAATGGGTAGCGACCCAATGGCTGTGGTTGACGCTCAGTTGCGGGTTCATGGTATTGAGCGCCTGCGTGTTGCGGATGGCTCCATTATGCCGACCTTAACCTCCGGCAACACCAATGCACCGTGCATGATGATTGGCGAGAAATGCGCAGACATGGTGCTTAGCGCTTAGGTATTGCTGATTCGTGCACCGCGAACACGCTGAGCCGCATGCAGCCGAAATATCAAGGCACGACGCTGCACGGCTTCAGCGTCGATCCGGCGCCGCCTACTAATGTATTCTTGAGCCAGTGCTGCGTGTGGTTACGTCCGTGCATTGATTTCAACGTAGTCACGACATAGGCGCAGCTGATACGCGCGTCGACATTCAGTCGGCGCCAGTGTGCGCGCGCAAAAAACTCTTTTAAGCGATTTGATGAGGTATGGGCATGGATTTGGGACTGCAGGGCAAAGTTGCAATGGTTACGGGCGCTGGCTCCGGCATCGGTCGCCAGATTGCGCTTGATTTGGCCAACGAGGGCGTAACCGTCGTCGGTGTTGACCTGAACGAGGCTAATGCTCAGGCGAGCGCAGACGAAGCCGGTAACGGCGCGCTCGCAATGGCGCTAGACGTCACCTCTTTCACTGCCGCGAGCAGTGTAGTCGAGCGTATCGTGGCGGACTTGGGCGAGATCAACATCCTCATCAACTGCGCCGGCGCATGGCGTGCTGGCCTGTTCACCGAGTCCACGCCTGAAGACTGGGCATTCGAAGTGAACGTGTGCTTGATGGGTGTAATCAACTGCACGCGCGCGGTGCTCGACCCAATGATCGCGCAAGGCGGCGGAAAGATTGTAAATATAGCGTCAGATGCAGGGCGCATCGGTGAGTTTCGCCAAGCGGTGTATTCAGGCGCCAAGGCTGGTGTGATCGGCTTTTCAAAAGCCGTTGCGCGTGAGGTCGGAAAATCCGGCATTCACGTCAATTGCGTGTGCCCTGGCTATACCAAGACACCCGGCACCGCGGATTTGACCGAAGAAATGGAAGCGCGCATAGCCAAAGCCTACCCATTGCGCAAAATTGGCTTGCCGCAGGATGTGTCACGCATGGCAGTCGTTATGGCATCCGATGCCGCCAGCCACGCCACCGGCCAGACCATTTCCGTTAGCGGCGGCTATAGCATGGTCTAAGGGCGACTGCCGGCCTACTTGGCTTTGATCGTCGCAACAGCACAGCGCGAACAAGTGCACCACGGAGAACAGCCATGACATCAATCGTTGCAGTTACCGGCGCGGGCTCAGGCATTGGCCGCGCCAGCGCGCTGGCTTTGCTAGCCGCAGGCGCACGCGTGTTTGCACTCGACCAAAATCCTGCAGGCCTAGTAGCGCTCGCAGATGCAGCGGCGGCCGAATCAAACGATCCACCAGCACTCACTACGATAGTTTGTGACGTCACATCGAGTGATGATATTGGCCGAGCGTTCGACTCCATACATGGTCACAGTACAACGCTGAACGGCCTTGTACTGTCTGCCGGAATCTTACGCACCGGTCGCTTAGAGTCGATGAACAGCAGCGATTTTGACGCTCTTTTCGCGGTAAACGTACGCGGCCTATGGCTGTGCGCACAAGCGGCGGTGCCGTTTTTGCGCGCGGCGGCACAAGCTGATGAGCCGGCTCGGATCGTCAACCTGGCCTCAATTGCCGGACTGCGTCACAAGATCAACAGTGGCGCATACGCGGCTACTAAGGCGAGTGTGATCGCGCTCACCAAGGTAATGGCAGTGGAGCTCGCGGAGTACGGAATTTTAGTCAATGCGGTTGCACCAGCAACGGTAGACACGCCGATGGTCGCGCCACATTTAAACGCCGGAGCCAACACCGGGTACAAGACATCTGGAACGTCGCCGTTGGGCAGAATCGCGCAGCCGGAGGATGTTGCGGCGGTGATCTCGTTCTTGCTCGGTCCGCAAGCGAATTACGTAACCGGAACGGTCATCCCTGTTGACGGCGGCACGAGTGCCGCGTTTGTTCCCAAATAGCCTGACGCGCGGCCATTGCTACCAAGGCCAACAGCAAGCTGCGAACCGCAGCTACCTAGCTTGTTGCCACTTCTGCGCTGGCCAAGCGCATCCGATGATCTATTGAGGAGGTCGTAATGCCAAATATGGGTGAATTGCATTGGGAACCATCTGCTGCGTTCCGCGACGCGGCACAGATCACGCATTTCCTCAATTGGTTGCGCGAACAACACGGCCTAGAGTTTGACGACTACGCCGCCTTGCACCGATGGTCGGTACAAGACATTGGCAAGTTTTGGGAGCACATTTGGGACTACTTTGCGGTTGAATCATCGACCCCACGCGGGCCCGCCATAGCAACAGCCGAAATGCCTGGAGCGACGTGGTTCCCGACGGCACGAATGAATTACGCACGCCGTCTAATAGCTGCTGGGGCTGATGACGCAATCGCAGTTGAGCACTATTCTGAGGTGCGAGCTCCAGGCACTCTTAGTTGGGGAGAACTGCGCCGCCTCAGTCGTAATGTTGCACATACGCTAACAGCCTTGGGCGTAGAGCCCGGTGACCGCGTTGCTGCGTATCTACCCAACGTCCCAGAAGCTTTAATTGCCATGGTTGCAAGCACCGGCATAGGCGCATTGTGGTCAAGCTGCTCGCCCGACTTTGGTGTATCGAGTGTACTGGACAGATTTCGCCAAATTCAGCCGAAAGTTTTAATTGCGGTTGACGGTTACCGGTACGGTGGCAAGGACTTTGACCGGCGCGCTGCGGTGACCGAATTGTTAGCCGCGTTACCGAGTGTCGAAAAGATAATTCACGTGCCGTATTTGTTTGACGAGGCGGCGCAAACTGGCGGCGACATGGCCCTCGACTGGGCCCAGGCAAGCGCCCAACGACCAGCAGATAGTGCCGATCCCTTGGCCGCAGATTTTGCCTTCGACCATCCGCTGTGGGTGGTGTACTCCTCCGGCACTACAGGCTTACCAAAAGGCATGGTACATGGCCACGGTTCGATGGTATTAGAACACTTAAAAACCCATCACCTGCATATGAACCACGGTCCAGATTCGAAGTTATTCTTCTACACAACGACCGGCTGGATCATGTTCAACCTGCTAGCCGCAGCCCTAATCGCCGGCACCAGCATCGTGCAATATGATGGCAACCCAGCGTATCCCGACCTGAAAGCGCTTTGGCGCATTGTCGAACGCTCGAAAGTGACCTCATTTGGCACCAGTCCAACATTTGTAAATACCCTCGCGCAAGCCAATGTGAGCCCACGTGAGGAGTTTGACCTAAGCGCACTGCAAGGCGTTGTTTGCACCGGCTCGCCGCTTACACCCGAATCATTCGCGTGGTTCTACGACAAGGTTAAAACTGACTTGTGGGTCTCATCAATTAGCGGTGGCACCGACGTCGCGGCCGGATTCGTGAGCGGTGTGCCGACGCTGCCAGTGCATTCAGGCGAGATCCAGGCGCATTGTCTTGGCGTTGATGTGCACAGTTTTGACCCGGCCGGCAACAGTGTCATTGATGGCGAAGGCGAGCTCGTCATAACGCAGCCAATGCCTACCATGCCTTTGTATTTCTGGGGCGACGAAGATGGTTCCAGATACCACGACAGCTACTTTGCTACTTATCCGGGTGTCTGGCGCCATGGTGATCTTATTCGCATCACCCATCGCGGCAGCTCGGTGATCTCGGGCCGGTCTGACTCAACGCTAAACAGACATGGCATACGCATCGGCACGAGCGAGATATACCGCACCGTAGAAAGCATTGAAGCAGTGCAGGACTCGATGGTTATTCACGTAGATAGCGAAGACGAACACGCGCACTTGCGCCTGTTCGTGGTACTCAGAGATGAGCGCAAGCTCGACACCGCGTTGAGCGCCGAGATCAGCCAACGACTGCGCACCGAACGCTCGCCCCGGCATGTTCCTGATTCAGTGCATCAAGTCGCCATGATTCCGTACACCTTGACCGGCAAGAAAATGGAAGTGCCGGTGAAAAAAATCCTACAAGGAGCGCAGCCGGAATTGGTTGCGAATACGGATGCAATGGCGAATCCACAAGCCCTCGCCGAATACGCGCTACTGTTCGAAACATTCAGTGCAAGCTAAGCCGCACTCGCATCCCAACAAATATACGGATCACTAAGAACTATGACTGACACCGCAGCTTTGCCTTTGTTGTTTACCCCAATAACCTTGCGCGGCGTGACTGCGCGAAACCGCATCGTAGTTTCGCCAATGTGCCAATACCATTCACTTGATGGTGGCCCTACCGACTGGCAGATGATGCACATCGGTCGCTTGGCGGTAGGCGGTGCTGGCATTATCTTCGGTGAGGAAACAGCAATCGAGGCGCGCGGACGCAAGACTTATAGTTGCGCCGGTATTTGGAACGACAGCCATATTCCACAGTATCGGAAACTTACCGACTTTGTGCGCGATCAAGGTGCCATCCCAGCGATACAGTTAGGTCATGCAGGGCGCAAGGCATCATGCCACGCGGCGACCAAAAACTGGGCTCCGCTTGAAGACGCTGATACCGCACAAGGATTGCCACCATGGCAAGGACTTGCGCCGAGCGCCGTGGATCAATTGCCACGTCGTTTTACGCCCAAAGAGATGGACAAAGACGACATCCGCCAGCAGCTCGAACAATGGCGCGAAGCTGTGCGCCGCAGCGTCGACGCCGGCTACGAAATTTGCGAAATCCACGGCGCGCACGGCTATTTAATTCACCAGTTTTTGTCGCCTATCAGCAATCAGCGCACCGACAGCTACGGCGGCGACCGCGCCGGGCGCATGCGCTTTGCGCTCGAAGTCGCACAGGTCGTGCGTGACGCATGGCCACAAGACAAACCTTTATTTTTTCGCGTCTCTGCGGTCGATGGCCAAGGCGGCATGTGGGATCTTGAAGATACGGTTGCATTAGCATGCGAGCTAAAGGCGCGTGGTGTTGATCTGGTCGATTGCTCTTCCGGTGGAATCATCGGCGACACAGCCATGCCGATGGTACCGCGCATCCCTGCGTTCCAGGCTCGCTTCGCAGCCGAAGTACGCAAGCGCGCTGACATCCTGACGATCGCTGTCGGCGGTATTACCGAGCCGCAAGAAGCTGAACAAATATTACAATCCGGTCGCGCTGACTTAGTCGCACTAGCGCGTGAATTCATCTGGAATGCGGATTGGGCCGCGCATGCAGCGCAGACACTCGGTGTGCCTGACCCGCACGGACAAATGCCACACGAATATGCCTATCGGCTGCGCCAACGTGAACAGCAAAAGCAAATGCCGATCAACCAGGGCGGCGAAGTTACGCAGGCCGCGTACACGCAAATCTTCGGCCCCGAGCCGGCGCAGTAACGCCGCACTTGAACTACTAATGCGCTGATGGACGGACGCGCACTAGCCGTATCCGTGACTCGTTAATCCCGTACACAGGAACCGCGTCAATGCAGTTGAATGGAAAAACCGTAGTTGTCACTGGTGGCGCACAAGGGATCGGCGCAGCGCTCAGCAGGCGCTTCGCCGCGGCCGAGGCCAATGTGGTCGTTGCAGATCTGGATGCGAGCGCGAGCCAAGCAGTTGCAGCACAATTCGGTGGCTTGGGCGTGGCATGTGACGTCACGAGTGAGGAGCAAATCCAACAACTGGTTGCAAGCACACAAGCCAAATTCGGAGCGATTGATCTGTTCTGCTCCAACGCTGGCGTGTGCTTAGGCGAACCGGACCTGGCGACCTCGGCCAGCAACGCGGATTGGCAGAAGTGCTGGGATATACACGTGATGTCGCATGTTTATGCGGCACGCGCGGTATTGCCAGCCATGGTTGCACGCGGCGACGGCTATTTTGTGCAGATGGCTTCTGCCGCAGGATTACTCAGTCAAATTGGCGACGCTGCCTATTCCGCGAGCAAGCACGCGGCAGTAGGCTTTGCTGAGTCGCTCGCTATAACGCACGGCGCGGACGGTATAAAAGTTTCTGTGGTGTGCCCACAGTATGTCGCCACCCCGATGCTCGGCTACTCCGGCACCCAAGCACAAAACACTGCACCAGGCGTGCTCAGCGCCGAAGACGTCGCACAAGCTGTCATGGAGGGTATAGAAGAAGAAAGGTTCTTAGTCTTACCACATCCGCAAGTGGAAAAATTCGTGCAGCACAAAGCGAACGACTACGACCGCTGGATAAATGGCATGCAGCGATTACGCACAAAAATCATGCATGAAGTCGGCTCCACCGATCTGGAGAAAATGCATCGTTTCGTTTGAGCACCATTTGCAGCTTCCGCACCAGTAAGTTCAAGTGTTGTGCTTTTCGAAATCCACAAGGTCATCAACCGACAAGCCAGCCAATACCCGGCGTAAACAATCGAGCCCCATTTCAACGCCGCCAACACGCGCACGCTCGGCGCTGCCGACAAAACAAGCTGCTCGTGAAATGGACGAGTCGACCGAGCTGATAGCGATGTAAACCCAACCAGAACCGGCTTGTGCTACATCAACTAGAACCGCAAGCCCGTAACTGGCTCCAGCCTGCACACGTACGCCATTAGCCGCACTGATGGCGCACGCCGCTAGGTTGCTTTGGTCCTTGGTCTCACGCTCCCCTAAGGCCTGTAACAATCCGCCAACGGAACTCGCGACTACGCCACGCGCAAATATACTTGCTTCGGTATCGGCCGCGACCAAACGACTACCCACCGCGCCATGCGTGCCAGCTTCAGCTATCGCTACATTCGCAGCCCGAGAGCTCAATTCCGCCATTAGGCCTGCTTCAAGCGTGTCACTGTCGAGCGCCACAATGTATGCACCAAGCTTCTCGCGCACCGCGCGAGCAACCGGTTCAAGGCGAGCCTCTACTTGCGCCTGCGTATCACCACGAGCGAACAGTTTGGTTTCGAGCTGCGGGTAATGTGCTTGAAAACCTAGCTTCACTTCACCTTCCGGCGCTAAGGCCTCAACACCTTGCAACATGTCGTCAACGCGTGACTCGCCAAGGCCAAAGGAATGGAATCGCTGCAACGCAACAACCGCTTGCGTACCGCTAAGACGCAGCAAACGCGGAATGATTTCGTCATCAAACATACGCTTGATTTCGCGCGGCACGCCGGGTGTAAAAAAGAACCGAGCAGTTGCGATATCAATAGCAAATCCACACGCAGTACCAACCGGGTTATCGATAAATTCGCTACCAACTGGCAACATCGCCTGCTTACGATTATTCGGCGGCATCACCCGGCCACGTGCTGTGTAAAACGCCTGTATTCGTTCCAGCCAAGCCTCGTGTAGCTCCAACTCGACGCCGGCGGCTTGAGCAGCGACCTCTTGCGACAAATCATCCACAGTCGGGCCGAGCCCGCCGTTGACGATCACCGCATCAGCACGTTTTGATGCTAAGCCAAAAGCCTCGACCAAACTTGCACGGTCATCGCCAACCGTGGTGCCCCACAATACGTCTAAACCAACCTCTTGCAGACGCCGGGCCATGTGACTGTAGTTAGTGTTAATCGTCTTGCCACTTAAGACCTCGTCACCGGTACAAATGATCTCGATACGCATGCGGATAGATCGTGCCTGTTGTGCCTCACAAAGTAGCGCTATGGTCGCAGACTCATAGCGCTTACGCACGACCCGTGCGTAACAAATTCTGTGCACGTGATCTTACATTTTTGTGAACACGGCTTTCGGATAAGGAACTAGGGCGTCAGTGTTAAACACACCGCAGCGCGTAGTTGTCGGCAGCGCGCACTAGCAATATGCGTTATTAGTCGCGAAAACGCGGAGCCACTTCGGACATAAACAATTCAATGCTTCGCTGTGCTACTTCGTAGGACATTGACCCAAGCCGGAACTGCAATATCAGGCCGCCAACGCCTATATCATCGATTTCGGCAATTGCGTTGGCAACCGTTTCTGGAGAGCCGCACAGCACCGCTTGGCTGGCTTGGGCGCGTGCTGGCTTGACAGTTTCCTGCTGCATACGCACGCCCTGCTCCGCGTAAACGCGCTCGCGCATTGCATGGCGGAATGCGATCTGCTCCTCGAATGCCGGTATCGCGAGTTCCTCTGCCAGCGAATCCGTATCAGCAACAAATATATTGCGCCACACCCAGGTCTGATCGACGTTGGCAGCGATGTCGGCAGCGCTATAACCTGATTCGGCCATGGTTGCGCGATAAGCGTCCATACGCTCACGCGTAACTTGGTTGTTCTGCACATTCATTAGGAATGGCCGACCCAAGCGGGCCATTTCCAGCGCCGATTCGGCGCCCGAACAAGCCCGTATGACGCGTGGATGTGGTTGTGTGAAAGGCCGTGGCCGCAACTCTGGTAAGCGCACGTTCCAGAACTTGCCATTGTGCACAAGATTGGGCGTTGTCCACGCATCGATCATCAGTTTTTCAGCTTCGAGCAGGCGCTCAAACGCTTCATCCGGGTCAACGTCGTAACCCTGGTACTCATAGATGTTATAAGCCGTGCCGCGCCCCAAACCCAGCAATACCCGACCTTGGCTTATGTTGTCGATGAGCGACATCTGTTCCGCTAAGCGGATCGGATGGTGTAGCGACATTTGCGCGACTGCAAAGCCAATCCCTACGGTGCTCGTACTCGATGCAATCGCAGCAGCGAATGCTACGGGGTCGACATACGCACAAATTCCATCAAAGTGGTGTTCCGACAGCCACACCATATCCATACCGAGGCGATCGCAGAGCTGCGCCTCTTGTAAGGTTTCATTGATAACTTGTGCATCGCGCTCACTGTCCGTCGCGCCCGGAAATAGAAAATTGCCAAACTTCATATAATTACTTCGTGCCACAGACTCAAGATTAAGAACACTATAAGCGCACCGACTAGCTAGCCGCCCAACCACCACGGGAACTCCAGCATAGTTGGCAGCAGTCCTTCAGGGTAACGCAAGGTTAAGAAGTGCGACATGATTCCCAAGAAGGAAACGCCTGCGATACCCAAGATCGCATTGCGAATTTTGCTGTCCGACACGTGCCAGCTGGTGAATATGAAAATGAACGCGGCACAGCCAATAGGGAATCCCAATAGCGCCACCAACGCCAACATACCGGCAATCCATGCCACATAGCGGAACATGCCAGAGGCGTAGTCACCGTCGGCCTCATTGTCACATAACACACCGGCAGGCTGCTTCGCCGCTATGCTCGCTATCAAGGTTGCACCAACCAGCACTAGCGCCAAAATCGACACAACCATTGGAAACAGACGACCAAAACCGGAATAGCTGAAGCTATCGTATAGCGCAAATCCTGCAAACCCAATAAATGCCAGCGCAAATACAATCTGCGGTGTTTTATTGCGGGTCGTGTGCGCGCTATCAGCTGAATAGACCTTGCCCCGATTAGGTGAGAACTTCCACGCAGCCCAAATGGACAACACCGTGCATACGGCCAACACAATTACGATCGGACGCTCGAAAAAGGTCCAGCCGTAGACCTGCGCGGCTTGGTAAATCTTCGGCTCTAATCGCGGTGCAAGAAAATAGCCAATCAGCAAGGCCGGACGCGACCAGCCGAAGCGGCGCATGAAAATACCCAGCATGCCCATGACGAATAAAGCCAGCAAGTCTTGCCAATCACGCGTCGCTTGATAGGCCGCAAAAAAGATCAGCATCAACATGAATGGCGCTAACAACTCGTAACGGATCGTCGTGAGTTTCGCCACCGGGTTGGCCATCGTCAAACACAATATGGCACCAAAAATGTTAGCCAGCGCCAACGACCAAATCATCACAAAGGTGAGATTCAGATGCTCGGTCACCATCGCAATACCGGGCTCTATGCCGATCAGAACGAAGCCGCCCAATAAGATTGCCATGCTGCCTGAGCCGGGAATACCGAATAGCAGCGTCGGCACCAGTGCGCCACCTTCTTTGGCATTGTTAGCCGATTCAGGCCCGAGCACTCCGCGCACATCGCCAGTGCCAAAGGTCTCCCTATTCTTCGACGTTTGCACTACGTGACCGTATGCGATCCAATCTACTACTGAACCGCCGAGACCCGGCAGCGCACCGACGATACAACCGATGACTGAGCAACGCAGCACGATCCACTTATGTTCGATTGCGTCCTTAAAACCTTGGACCCAACCTTTGCCAAGCGTGCCTGAATTAGAGATGGCACCGCTGCGGCGTAGCAAGTCCACGATCTCCGGCATTGCGAACATGCCAAGACCAACGATGACAATAGGAATGCCATCGCTTAAATAGATTGAATCAAATGTTAGACGAAACTCGCCGGTAGCCGGTGCGGCGCCAATGCTGCCGATGAGCAGCCCGATCGCGCAGGTTGCGAGGCCTTTTAGTGCGCTCGCACCGGTCAACATACCTATCATGCTGAGCGCCAGCACGATCAGTAACAATTGTTCACCGAAACCCATTGCTAAGATCACCGGGCGCGCAACAAAAACCGCGCCAGTCAAGACGATCGCGCCAAACACGCCGCCAAACATTGAGGCGGTAAACGCCGCGCCAAGCGCGCGTGCGCCCTCGCCGCGTTTCGACATTGGAAAGCCATCCACGACCGTCGCTTGCGAGCCAGCGGTGCCGGGAATGCCCATTAACACAGACGGGAAAGTGTCCGATGTCACCATCGGCGCCAGCAGGCCAATCATCATGGCAAGCGCATCGGTGGCATCCATGCCGTAGACAAACGGCAGCAACAACGACAGCCCCGCGATACCACCAAGGCCAGGCAAAATGCCGACAACGAGACCCAAAACGCAACCAATGCCGAGAAAGAGCAGGTGGTTGGGCGTCGTTAACTCGACGAGCGCCTGAAGAAAAACATCGACCATGGCTGGGTTCGCTCGGACTGCAAGCGCATTACATCAATGCGCAACTATCATAGAAGGGGCGAGCCTACGCACTTGCGTAGTGCTCGTACAAAGAACTGAGGCGCAACTTTGAGTTACGCCTCAGTCAGCTCAGCTACTTCGTGAGCGTTACGTCATGGCGAGACTTCAGGTAAGTGGCCAACCATGCGCGCGCTGCCGGCGTAATATTCGTGACCTTGTCACGAATTGGGCCACCTGCGGCGCCAATTGATTGCGGATACTCACCGAAGATTTTGCCTCGATTCTTCATGAATTCAGGATCGGCGAGTATGGCTTTGGTGGCATCAACCCAAGCGTCAATTGCGTCTTGCGAGGTGCCTGGTGGCAACACCAATGATTTAGACATGGTCACAGACATATGGAACAACGCTTCCCAAGCTGCAAACGCATCGCCGCTAGGCGCTTTGCCGTTAACCGCTGTATAGGCCTCTACGAAGGTCGGCACATCAGGGTAAGTTGGATCGCGACCAAAGGTTCCATCATCTTGAATTACGCCAAAGGTGTAGAGCGGCACGGCAGTGCCTTCAGCGATCATCGTCTTGCGATTGTTCTTGAATGACAAGCTGTTATCGAAGTTAACGTTAAACTCGCCACGCTCGAACGCAAGCGCCATTGGGCCATTGCCCTTCATGCCCCAAACACTCTTCACTTCGATGTCCAGCAAGCTCAAGCCAACGCGCAAACCGAGTCCCATCGAAGTCGGAGTCTTACCACCGAAGACCAGCTTATCTTTGTCGTAGCTGCGCATACGCTTGATCTTGCCAGCGATATCGCCATGGTCCTGTACGCCAAGTTCGCCACGCACGTATTGCATCGTGCCGCGCGGCGACAACAGCACAGTGCTGTACTTGCCCAAATCGAACTTCACACGCGGGTCTTTCAACGCATAGTTTGACAAGGTAGAAGTCGATAATCCGAGGATCCAAGTACCGTCGCGTTTCGCCTTCTGTTCGAAATAGTTCGCACCCAGAATGCCGCCGGCGCCTGATTTGTTCAGTACCAGCACCTTCGGGTTGCCCGGAAGATGTTTTTCGTAGAACGGGGCCAGGAAGCGTACATAGCTGTCTGTACCACCACCTTCATTGAACGGCACCAGAATGGTGACGCGTTCGCCAGAAAAATCCGCGGCCGCGTGCACAACTGGCGCACCAACAACGGCGAGCGCCAGTGCTGCCGTCGCGACACCGAGATGGCGTCGTTTGATAATACTCGTGTCAAACATAGATGTTACCTTCCTCATCGTACTAGTTTTCGAATTCGCCAAACCTAGACCGCATTGCTAACCAGTCCTGACGATACAGATCGAGCAGACTGTAGCGGACAGGCCCAAATCCAGCGTGGCTCACCGTGAATTTCACACTGCCAGAGGTAAAACGCAAGATTTAGCGTCTTATCCACCGCGTATGCCTGTCAATCTTAGCGCAGCCGCGCGAGCAGGTCCGCTTTAGCAGATGAAAAATTTCACCCGCCGTTTTCGTCTCAAGCCAATTTGCTCGGTGCGAATAAATACCAATAAATGCACGAGAGTTTCAATTCCCAATAAACTGCGCATGACAGTCACAGAAAACTGAAACCAGGGCCTCGGCCGATTTAGATAAAATATTGTTATTTATCAGTATGTTACATTCAACACTAAATTCTAATTCGCAAAAATCTACGAATCCGCCATGAACGAAACGAATCGCATAAATATCAATAAAAACGTCACAATTGGTATAGAAGAGATCGAATTTAGCGCAATTCGAGCGCAAGGCGCTGGCGGGCAAAACGTCAACAAGGTGTCGAGCGCCGTGCATCTGCGCTTCAATATCAATACCTCATCGTTACCTGATGAATACAAATCGCGTCTGCTACAGCATGCGGATTCACGCATCGGTAAAGACGCCACGGTGGTGATCAAAGCGCAAGGGCATCGTAGTCAGCCGCTAAACCGTGAAGATGCCATCGCACGCCTGCGCGATTTGATTGTTGCGGCCACCACGGTACAAAAATCGCGGCGGGCAACGCGTCCGAGTAAAGGCTCCAAAGAGCGCCGGCTCAAAGCTAAGTCAGTACGTGCCAATGTCAAAACCTCGCGCGGGCGCGTGCGCGACCACGACTAGTTGCCTAGATCGCACAAAAACTTATCGCCGAGTCCGCACCTAGCCACAATGCCCGCTAAGTGCGCGATACATAGAAATGATGAGCGATATGGTGGGCCCGGTTAGATGAATATCACCGTGCTCGAGAAAATAGTTCGCACGGCGCGGCTCGAGCGAACGCTCGCGCAGCTGATAATTGGCCGGGTTCAGCAGCACATCGAGCGGCACGGTGCTGACTTGGTCGACCTCGGCTGGATTCGGGTGCAACTCCAATGGCGGCGCAATGCGGCCGACGAAAGCAGCAATGCGAAAGCCACTGTGGGTGTAATAATCGCCAAAGCGACCAAAAACATCGAATTGATGCGAACACAGCCCTATCTCTTCTCGCACCTCGCGCAACATCGTTGCTAGCGGCGTTGCATCCGTCGCATCACTGATGCCGCCAGGAAAAACTTGATGACCGGCGAAGCGCAAGTTCGGGCTACGCCGTGTCAGCAATAATGCCGGGCGCGGTTCATCGACCAGCAACATCAGCACCGCCGCGGCGCGTGCGTGCGCCTTGTCAGCGGCACTAACCTGCGGTTCTATATGCGGATTGGGCAGATCAGCGCTTAGCTCTGAGTCCGAACTCGCAAACAGATCTTGGATTTGCGTCACTGACACCTGCAGCGGTGGCAACTGCGCCAGTGCCGGGCATAGCGATTTCATGCGCGACTCCAACAGTGGCTTAGCAAAGGCGTGGCTCCGCTATCATTAGGATAATTGCGCCTGCCGTAGAGCAGGTCACAGCAACTCACTACCTTGGCTATGCCTAAGCACTGCTTAAGTAAACACAACATCATTGTCAGCAAATCGGCTCCTTATGCTCAAAGTGCTCTTCCAAGATGATTATTACGTCGCGGTGCATAAGTCAGCCGGTTTACTAGTACATCGGTCTGCCATTGATCGCCTCGAGACGCGCTTCGCATTGCAACTTACGCGCGACCTAATTGGCCAGCGAGTTTACCCGGTGCATCGCCTGGACAAACCTACCAGCGGCACTTTGTTGTTTGCGCTGAGCTCCGAGGCCGCACATGCGGCAATGTTGTTGTTCAGCTCCGGTAGAATCGACAAGGAATATCTCGCAGTTGTGCGCGGCTATACGCTTAGTCAGGATTGCATTGACTATCCCTTGATAGAACAGCACGACGCAATGACGGACGCACGCGCAAATACGAGTCCTATTGCGCAAGCGGCAGTTACTGATTATCAGCAGATTGCCCAAGTCGAACTCCCGCATGCGGTCGGACGCTACGCCACGGCGCGCTACTCAATGCTGAAATTACGCCCGCGCCACGGCCGTAAACATCAGATTCGCCGTCACATGAAGCATATTTTCCATCCGATCGTCGGCGATACCAGTCATGGTGACGGGCGCCACAATACATTCTTTCGCGAGCAATTCGATTGCCATCGCCTACTGCTGGCGGCAACACGCCTGACCTTTGTGCATCCTTTTAGCAACGCACAAGTACGCATTGACGCGCCGCTAGAAGCATCCTTCACGCGCATCACCGATGCACTCGGCTGGGGCATGCACACGCGTGCGAACAGTGAAATTATGAGTTCTAACATATGAGGATACAGTCGTGACATTAACTGGTCGAATCGCCCTCGTGAGTGGTGCAGGAAGAGGCATCGGACGTGCGATCGCTTTAGCACTTGCCGAAGACGGGGCCGATGTAGCGGTCAACTATCGTCGTGACGATGTTGCAGCAAATTCAGTTGTTGAGCAGATTAAAGCGCTCGGACGGCGCGCCATTGCGGTGCCTGCATCGGTTGATGATTTTGATGCGGATGCAGCCATGGTTGCGCACGTCGAGGCGGAGCTCGGGCCCATCGGCATTCTGGTTCACAACGCTGGCATTGCGAGTCGCGGACTCAGCGTAGAGGACACCGAGCCACGCGAATTGCAACGAGTGATGGCCACCCACGCCTTCGCTGGGCACTATCTGGCCAAGCTGGTACTGCCGAAGATGCGCCAGCTTGAGCGCGGTGACATCGTCATGATCTCGTCCGTTGCAACGCGTAGCCTGCGCGGCAACGGTGCGCCATACAATATGGCAAAGAGCGCGCTAGAAGCACTCGCCTACTCCTTGGCAAAAGAAGTCCGCGCAGATGGCGTACGCGTTAATATCGTAGCGCCGGGTCTGGTTGAAACGGAAATGGGCAAGCGCTTGATGCAAGCGACCGTGGGCATAGAAAGTCTGCGTGAACTTGATGCGCAGATGCCATTCGAGCGCGTGTGCCAGCCTGAGGATGTGGCCAATGCGGTGCGGTTTTTCGTATCGAAACAGAACTCCTACATGACTGGGGAGCGTGTCTACGTGGATGGCGGCGGGCAAGACTTTCGATCTTATTAGTACTACCAAACGCTATACTCGCAGCCGCAAGGGCGTGCGCACACAGGGCTTGCTATGGGCGCGCCATGGAGGCTTGGCACCCCATAGACAGGCGACACACATTGACCTACGAGCAACAGCCCATACGATGGTTGCCCCGCTAACAACAGCTATATCTGCATGTTTCGAAACATTCCCGTCCAAGCGATATTTGTCGGCCTGTTAGCCGGGTTCGTCGGGTATTCGAGTTCATTCGCGGTGGTGCTTGGTGGACTGGTCGCGGCTGGCGCGAGCGCAGCACAGTCGGCCTCTGGCTTACTCGCGGTAGCCGTCGGCTGTGGCGCATGCGCGCTGCTATTGAGTCTATACACGCGCTTGCCGGTGAGTGTTGCTTGGTCTACTCCGGGCGCCGCATTGCTAGCAGCAACTGGCGCGGTGGAAGGCGGATTCGCTGGCGCAGTGGGTGCGTTCTTATTGGCGGCACTCGGCTTTGTGCTCGCTGGTATGTGGAAACCTCTGGGACGCGCAGTCGCAGCGATCCCAAGCCACTTAGCCAGTGCGATGCTTGCCGGCGTATTGCTAAGTTTGTGTCTCGCGCCATTTAAAGCGGTGGCCGCAGATCCAAGTTCGGGCTTGCCAATTTTGCTGGCTTGGCTGATTGTCGGGCAATTCAATCGTCTGTGGGCAGTGCCCGCAGCACTTTGCGCATTCGGCTGCGTGGTTGCATTTGTATTGCCACAACCCGCTAACGGATTCGGCTCCATCCTCAGCTCCATAAAACCAAGCATTGAGCTGGTTGCGCCAACATTCAACCTCAGCGCTGCCCTCAGCGTCGCGGTCCCGCTGTTCCTGGTCACAATGGCGTCGCAGAACATCGCTGGCATTGCTGTGATGCGTAGTTACGGTTACGAAACGAAGCCTGGGCCATGGATCGCAACAACCGGTTTGTTCTCGCTTTTGGCAGCACCGTTCGGCGGCCATGCGATAAACCTCGCGGCCATCACTGCAGCGATGTGTGCGGGCGAAGATGCACATCCAGATCGCGATCAGCGCTTCTGGGCCGCGGTTTTTATGGGCGTGGCTATGATCGGCTTCGGTTTGGCATCGGGTCTAGTCATTGCCTTTGTGAGCCTTGCCCCGCCTATCCTTATCGAAGCCGTCGCCGGGCTGGCGCTGTTCAGTGCGTTTAGTGCAGCGATTTTTGCGGCATTCGAAGATCCCAAAACGCGCGAAGCTTCCGCCATCACCTTTCTGTTTGCGGCCTCGGGTATCACGGTGCTCGGCATCGGCGGCGCTTTCTGGGGCTTACTGGCCGGCGCGCTTATCAATATCGCCAAGCGCAAACTGCAATCGCGTGCGTGAGCACTTAACAAACAACGCCGAAGCAATGAGTGAACCACCGAGCTTCATCAACTAGAAGCGCTAAGCACCGCGACGCAGCGTTGACGCAGCGATCGTTGCGACCACATACACAACCGCTCCGACTACGAAAGCCTGCGAATAGCTACCGCTTGCGTCGAAGACGATGCCACTGAACAGTGGGCCACCCGCGCCGACAATGCCAATCAGCGCCAGCAGCGCACCCATCAACGCGCCGACCGCATTTAGACCGAACAGCTCAACGCCGATGGTCGTCAGCTGCGGCGTGCCACCACCAAAACCAAAGCCAAACACCGCGACCACCCAAAGTACTCCGGTGTCTGTATGAACCAAAGTTAAGGCATACATCGACACGGCGGCAACGCAGTTGGCGCATTGCAGCGCACCAACGCCACCGATCTTGTCAGCGATCATACCCAAGCCAATCTTGCCAAGCCCATTGCCGGCGCCGAAGGCAACCGTAGCTAAAGTCGCAAAATGTAGATCAAAACCCTTTTCAAGCATGTATGGCGCAATTTGTACGAACACCATCGCACCACCAAACCACCACAAGCCAAACACCGCAGTCATACGCCAAAACACTACGGTTCTTACGATCGCGTAGATGTTATTGAATTCAAGATCAGCGCCGCTACGGCCCGCTGCAATATCATCAGCAGCGCTGTTCGCAAGAGGCAGGTAACCATAGGCATGCATGTTTTTTGCAGCGGGATCGCGCTCTAACAGCGCGCTCGCAGCAACGATGGTCAAACCGCAGCCCAGGCCCAGCCAAACATAAGCCTCGCGCCAGCCGCACTGGGTCAGCAATTGCTCCACAATCGGCGCCACAAACAAGGTGCCGGTGCCGCCGCCGATACAGCCAAGACCGATAGCTAAACCGCGTTTGGCCACGAACCATCGGGATATTGTCGACACTAGCGGCGCCCACGCGGCCCCCATGCCGACCGCAGTAAGGCCGCCGTACAGCGCGTATAAGTGCCAAAGTTCGCTAACACCATGCCCAAGGGCCGTACCCAGGCCAAGCAACGCACCGCCGATCATCACTGTGCGTCGTGGACCATAGCGATCAACACACCAGCCCATTGGCAATGCACAAACGCCGTACGTGATTAGCCCCAATGACAAGGCACCAGAGATCGCTGCACGACTCCAGCCAAATTCCGTGACCAGTTGTGGATAGAACAAAGTAAACGAAAAATATGTGCCATAGCCGCTGACGCCAATAACAAATGACGCGGCGACAACAACCCAGCCATAGTGCACGCGTATCAACTCAATCTAGGCCAACACATCAGTCAAAACGACCATGCACGCGCGCTTAGCGGCGTCAGTAGGCCCGCGGATGTACGCTTGCACCTCACTCCGCTAAGGTCGGGCCAAGACCGCTGACCCGTGTTTGACGCATGCGTCGTCGATATCGATCAGCGTCATAGCCGGCGCCGCGGTGCAACAAACATCGGTTGTCCCAAATAACGGTGTCACCAGCAGCCCATGGATGCGCATAGATATGTTCGGGGCGCGCCGCTTGCTCCAACAAATCATCAATCAGTTCACGACTTTCGATACCACCAAGGCCGACGATCGAGCGTGCATGCGAGCCGACATAGAAGTTCTTCTTGCCATTGCCGGAGTTAGTGCGCACCAAGCGATGTTCTATCGGCGGTAACGAAGCAGCGTGATTAGGGTCAACCGGCGCCACTTGCGAACGAGAGAAGACATAATCGTGCAAAACATTCAGCGTATCGATGTGTCTACGGCGCGGTTGCGGCAAGCGTGTGTAAGCAGTGCGCTGGCTAATGAACTCCGTGGCCCCGCCTGCACCGGGCACTTCGTAGGCATGGTTGATCGAGAACAAGGACGGCACTAAGCGAAACGATGAATCCGAATGCCACAGGTTATTACCTTTTTGGTAACGCGTATGCGGGTCCGCATTATCTCGTTTGGAGTTCGCATCAATGACATTACCGACGGTGCCGAAATAATCGACCTGACCGGTAGCACCAAAAGTAACGTGATTTGGCTCCGGTTCACCCAGCCCCCTTGTCAACGCCAGCTGCGCCTCGTCAGTCATCGCTTGCCCAGGGAAGCACAGCAGCGAGTAATCATCCATGGCGACGCGAATTGCGTCGATCAAATCTACTGACAGCGCTGCGGTCAAATCCACACCGAGGACACGCGCACCAAAGTCATCATGAAGTGGTTCGATGTGCAGATTGTTCATACGTATTTCTCCATAGTCATCGAGGCAGGGACATCGAGGCCAGGACATCTAAGCGATGGAGCCTTAATAATGCCCCAATGCCTTGCAGCTACAACACTGCAGCCAGCTCCGTCAATTTCTGAATCTGATGAGTGGGTGGGAAATGCGGATCCACCAGCGGCTCGTTGTTGCGATTGGACCACACGCACCGGAGTCCGAACGCCACCGCACCTAGAACATCATTGGCGCTGCCCGCCACATGCACTGTTGCTTCGCCAGCGATGCCGAGCTGCGTCGCCGGCAGCGCGTAAATATCCGGGTGTGGCTTGTAGTGAGCCACAGTTTCGGCCGATAGCACGTGATCGAATGAGGTCGAAAACTGCGCCGCAACGCTATCCAACATTTGTTGGTCGCCGTTGGACAGGATCGCAATTTGATAACCTCGCGCTTTCACCGCCGCAAGCGCGGCGTCAGCTTCTGGCCACGGTTGCAAGCTCGACCAAGACTGCACCAGCTGGGTTCGTGCGGATGCGCTGATATTGAGGTCATGACGCGCCGCGACGTAATCTAGTGACATTTCCGTACAGGCTTGAAACAATGTGTGCCCTAGACCCAATGCATTACTGCTGGCGGCGCGCTCCATCTGTTTTGTGCGCCACAAAGCGACCATGCTGTGCGCTTGGGCAAGCGGCAGTTTGGCGGCCTCAGCGAAGGCGTCACTTAAGCCTCCTTGAATGTCCAGCAAAGCCATGTAGACGTCGAATGTGATAAGCGTTGGGTTTGCCACCTTCGGTTGAGCCTCCGGCAAGTTAGAATAGGATCTACTATAACGATTGTAGCCTTGAAACGCTCTCCGCCAACAATGCGGCCGTGCCTGCGCTAAGTGCTGTCAGATACAGCTCCAGGGCCTCACGAATCGCGCACTGCGCAACTACGGCGACTTAGTTCAGGCCTTGCCAATAATTCTGGGAATAGAGAAACAACTATGGATTCGGCTGCAAAACCCGCCATCGCATTAGTGCAAGGCGATGCTACCGGCGTTGGACCTGAGCTGATGGCGAAACTACTAGCGCTAGACGATGTACGCGATTCGGCGAGAATTCTGATCCATTCCGATCTGCAGGTATTTACGCGCGGTTGTGAGCTTGCTGGGGTTAAACACGAGCCAGTCGTAGTGCAGCATTTTGACGATGTCGATCTTGACGCGAACCCACTAACGCTATTGGACATTCCGGCGCCCGCGGCCGCTGCCGCCGCGCACAGCCAAGTCTGCGAAGCAGCAGGTGCCGCGGTGTTGGATTGTTACGGACGCGCGCTTGATCAATGTAAGGCCGGGCGCTTGGATGGCTTGTGTTTCATGCCCTTTAATAAAGACGCATTACACCGCGCCGGGCTCGGCACAGAAGATGAAACGCAGTGGGCCAAAGCGCGCATCGCGCATTCAGGGCGGGTCAGCGAATTCAATGTCATCGATGGCATGTGGAACGCGCGGGTTACCTCACATGTGCCACTCAAAGATGTTGCCGCAGCCTTAAGTGTTGACGAAATCGTCGCATCCATCGTGCTGGCAGAACAGACCTTGCGTGCGGCTGGTTTTGCCCACCCGCGCATCGCTGTGGCCGCGCTAAATCCGCACGCAGGCGACGGCGGTAACATCGGGCGCGAAGAGATCGACATAATCAGACCCGCGGTCGAGCGCGCACAAGCGCATCAAATCGCATGTGAAGGCCCATTCCCCTCAGACACGCTATACATCCGCGTGCGCGATGGTGAGTACGATTGCGCCGTCAGCATGTACCACGATCAAGGTCAGATCGCGATTAAGCTCTTAGGTTTTCAAATGGGCATTTCGGTGCACGCAGGACTACCGTTTCCGATGGCAACACCAGCACACGGCACCGCCTTCGATATCGCAGGGCAAAACCTTGCCAATGTTGAACCGACGCGGCGCGCTTTCACTACCGTCGTTAAAATGGCAAGTCAGCGCGCGCAGCTATAGCGCTCGGCCGGTGCAAAGCGACGATACATGCATTGAGCGGTGCTGGTATTGCTGTCGCAACACCAGTTAGCATAGCTGCGCACCTAGCGTGTCTGCAGCAGCAAGTAACGCAAAATTAACGCACGCGACTATAGTCCAGCGGCCGCATGAGCACACTATCAAGTTGCGCGACCAGGGTGATGTAGCGCTCTTTCATCAATTCACGCAACTCCGGCACATGATCTTGGTCATTGCGCCAATCCTGCCAACACTGCAAGTCGGCAAAACGCCGCACTTCGATGCTGCGGTGTGACGATGCGTTCATCGTGCCCGGCCCAATAACTGTATCGAACAAGCCCATCAGTTCCCCGCCGCAGCGCGTCAGCGCTGGTATCACCTCGGCTTGATAGAGTGCGTGATGCGCCGCCGCAGTACCTGGTTTGAAGCGCAAGATGCGCTGCTCGAAAAAGCCACGCGGGGTGCCGCGCACAGTAGCAATTTCAGGCCAATCACGCGGCAGCGCCGGAATGCCTGCAGCCATTCGTACAATTGCGGTATCTACTTGGTCCAACACCGGACTCAGCGTTGCTTGACGGCTCGCCGCCATTACTGTGTCAGCACTGACGCGCTGCTGATGGCCTTCCCAATCAGCCAGACTGTCGAACTGACGCATTTGATACACCGCACAGTCGGCGTCCGCGCCAGTCCACACTTCCCAGGCGGCGATAAGCGTTGAACCATGATCGTCCAGTGCGCTAAGCGCGGTATCTTGGAACGCGCGGTGGCGTTGTTCCAAACGTCCCTCGCGAGCGATAACTTGACGGTGCTGATAGATCATATTGACTGCTCCTAAGGGCTGCTCTCGCAGTTTATGCTAACTAATCTCGTGACCATCTGAAATGTGCGAAACGCCTGATGAAAATTAAAGATGTTGTAGCCTACCCCCTATCGTTTCCAATTCCTGATCATCTGAATGTCAAACTTGGCATTGGTCGCGCGATAAAGCGTGATGCTATTTTGATCAAAGTGACGACCGAATCTGGCCTTGTCGGTTGGGGTGAGGCACACGCTGGCCGCGCACCCGGTGCAATTGCGCAGTTGGTAAATACAACACTGCGGTCGCTGGTTCTTGGTTATGACGCCACCGACGTTGTCGGCATTTGGCAACGCGTATATCAGATGCAGCTTGCCAGTCACGGTATGGGCGCCGGCGCCGCGATCGGCTTGAGTGGCATTGATATGGCCTGCTGGGACATCCGCGGCAAAGCGGTTGGCTGGCCGCTATACAAGTTATTGGGCGGGGCCAGCAAACGCATTATCGCGTATGCCGGTGGTGTCTCGCTTGGCCATCAGCCACCGCAAGAGTTGGTGGAAGAGGCGCGCAAGCACGTTGAGCACGGTTACCAAGCATTGAAACTTCGCTTTGGTGACACGCCCGCTAATGACATAGCGCGCGGAGAAGCTGTGCGCGCAGCGTTTGGCGATGAACTAGACATCATGACCGATGCCAATACCGCCTACACTGTCGCCGACACGCGCACAGTGATGCCAGCTTTAGATGCGATCAATGCCGCGTGGCTAGAAGAACCATTCGCACCACATGATCATCGCTCCTACCGCATGACTGCTGGATTCGGGCGCACGCCACTTGCCGCGGGCGAAAACCACTACACACGTTATGAATTTCATCGGGTCATTGAAGACGCGGTCATTACAATACTGCAGCCAGACCTGTCTAAAACCGGCGGCATCACTGAAGCATTGCGCATCGCCGCCTTAGCCTCAGCATGGAAGCACACAGTCAATCCGCATACTTCAGTGACCGGCCTTAACATGGCGGCCTCAGCGCACTTCTTAGCAGCCGTCGACAATCCGGGTTATTACGAAGCGGACGTCTCTCGTTACAATCCGTTCCGCGATGAACTCACCAGCAGCGTTTGCGAGGTCGATTCGCAAGGCTACGTAACACCGCCGGACGCACCGGGTCTCGGTGTGGAGGTGGACGAGGCGGCGCTGGCGAAATTCCCAGTCATTGAAGGCCCGGGATACATCTAGCCGAAGCGCGAGACTTGGTTGTTTAGCGCTTTGGCTAAACAACCGAGCTGCACCTCGAGCACAAGTCTCACATCAACATGCTGGCAGCTCAGGCTGACAATCTTGTAACTCTGGGTAGCGCGCGGAAATTTCGCGAAAAGCGCTGAGCACCGCGCCGCCGCTACATTGTGCCGCCGGCAAGGCACTAATAGCATCAAAAATCTGGTGCTTTAGAAAGAAACGCCAATGCACCGGCACACAACGAAGCACCGCGGTCAATACAGCATAATTTGCGCGCGTCCATGTCGCCTCGAATTCAGATTGCTGCGCGCTAACACCAATGCCGCGCGCAGTCGCCGGCTCACGCTGCGCGCGCAATTGTTGAGTCTTAGCGTCATCGACTTCACCGTTTTCGATTACAACGCCATAGAGCTCTGCGGCGGCAGCCGTGCTGATGTAAGCGCATTGCACGTCGCGCAAAACTCGGTACGGCTCACGCAGCAATGGATCGCCATGCCCGCCAGCACCTGCGGAAGTGATCTCGATAATGTCCCCCGGATCCAAGGCAACAACATCGGTGTTGCCAAGATTTTCGACTGCAGCGCTATCAGGATTGCGCAAGAACGATGACGCTGGACCCGCCCTGCCGCCGGCAACACCCCAGCCGGTAAACATGGATCGGTCGCGATTACGTGCGGTGACAACAGTATCTGGCGAGAAGGTCTGAAATCGCAGTGTAGTGCTGCTGCCGCCACGGTAACGCCCAGCACCTGCGCTGTCAGTGGCGAGCCCGTAGTGCAAGATCTTCACCGGTACCTCAGCTTCGCTAATCTCGACCGGTGTATTCTTTAAGAAGCCATGATTGCCTCCAGAACCCTCGGTACCATCACGAAACTTCAGCCCGCCTCCACCGCCAGTGATTGGGTTCAAGTTGGCCATCAATCGACGCCCAGTTCTTGAGTCCGTAGTGCGAACATTAACTAAGGGTCCGCCATCACCTGGCGCGGCCGCAGCAATGTCCGGTAGTGCCTGCGCAAACGCACCAAGAACACACGACTGCAGTCGATTCACCCCCAGGCTACGCATACCCACTGCCGCCGGGAACACTGGATTGACCAAACTACCTTCAGGCAGGACACAGCGTGCCGCGCGCACCAAGCCACAATTCAACAGCACCGAACGGTCCATCGTATACAGCATGTAGATGTAAGGGATCATCAGTAAGGCATGACGCTCATTGCCACCAGTAGGAATGTTCAGCGACGAGGTCAACTGCGGATCTGTTTCAGAAAAATCGAAGATCACTTCATCATCGCGCACAATCATATTCACCGCGATACGACACGGCTTGCCGGCCACTGAGTCCTCGTCCATATAATCGGCAAAGAAATACTCACCATCTGGAATCAAGCGATTCAGGCGGCGTGCTTGAGCCTCAGCGTGCTGCAACAATTGCCGCGTGCCTTGGGTGAACTGTGCGGCACCAAAACGCCCAATCATTTCCTGTACTTTGCGTTCGCCAGTTCGCATCGCCGCCACTTGCGCCTTTAGATCACCCCAGTTTTGTTCTGGCATGCGTACATTCAACAACATCACGTCAAGCAAGTCCTGGTTCAGCACATCACGCTTAAATAATTTTTTCGGTGGGATGCGGATGCCTTCCTGATGCACTTCAACGTTGGCACGCGATAGTGACGCAGGCACCGCTCCGCCGACATCGGTATTGTGTACATGTCCGACCGCGAAACACATCAGCTCATCGTTGTGAAAGATCGGCCGCCACAGATGCACATCCGGAGAATGCGTACAGACAAAGCCGCTGTACGGATCATTAGTTATGCAGATATCTCCTGGTTCATAGCTGTCCACTAGGTTCAGTACGCGCGCGTAGTCCAAGCCTACAAACCAAGTCGCGCCTAAGTCATACGGCGAGGCAAAAGTATGTCCTTGCACCGTAGCCAGACCGGTAGTGAAGTCTTCAGTCTCTTTGACGAAAGTGGAATGCGCAGTACGCACCAAAGTGCGCGCCATGCTTTCCGATGCGGCCGCGCAGTGATTCGCGAAGATCTGCAGCTGCACAACATCAACAGGCACCAGCGTATCTGTTAGTTCATTCATACCCGTTGCTCCGGCTTAACCAACATCGTCAAAACCAAATTCAAGAAACCATCAACATCTACGCGCGTGTCGGGCGGCACACACGTCGTGGTATCCGCTTGCGCGATAATTGCCGGACCAAGCAGATGCTGACCAGCGCGTAAGTCGTCTCGCGCATATAGCGGCACCGCTTGCGCTTTACCGTTGATGAAAACGTCCGCCTGCACAGCCGCGACCGGCGTACCGGCGATACATGGGTGTTGCGGCCACAGCGGTTTGCTACTCGTACCGATCACCACCAAGCGCAAATTAATAATCTGCACTTCGGCGTGCGGGTCGGCGTATTCATATAGGGCGAGATGTTGCGCATGAAATTCGCGCGCCAGCGCGTCCAAGTCCGCAGTTGCGATCAACTCGGCGCTGAATTTAGTTTCGATTTCGAATGACTGGCCGCGATAGCGCATATCGGCTGAATACTCCAGCACATAGTCGCCAGTGAATTGTTGTTCGTCGCGTAGCCAATCAATCGCGCGCGTCTTCATCTGGTCGAAATGCGCGCGTATCGACGCCATCGCCACGGTGTCTAAGTTGACAAAAAGCGTCTCGATGAAGTCACTGCGTACATCCGCGACCAGTCCACCTAGTGCGCTAAGAACGCCAGGGGTCGGCGGTACCAGTACTGTATTTACACCCAGATCGCGTGCCACAAAACACCCCAGCATGGGTCCTGCGCCGCCAAAAGCCATCAATGAAAATTCGCGTGGATCGATACCGTAATGCGATATGAGTTTGCTGATACCAAGGTACATTTCAGATACCGAAATATCGACGATCGCTTGTGCAGCGCTCTCCACACTACGACCAATACGTTTAGCGATAACTTCAATAGCGGCGCTGGCGGCATTGCGGTCTACGCCAATGGCACCGAAGCCGAGTTCACGCTGACCAATGTAACCCAGCACCGCGAAGGCATCGGTCACCGTCGCTTCATCGCCACCGCGCCCATAACACACTGGCCCAGGCGTAGACCCGGCGCTACGCGGGCCGACGCGCAACATGCCAAGATCGTCAACCCATGCAATCGAGCCACCACCAGCACCAATCGAGGTCACAGATACGCTCGGGATATAGATCGGAAACTCCCCAATCATCTCACCCACGCCGTATTCCACTTGACCGTCGCGAATGAACGCAACGTCTGCACTGGTTCCGCCAATGTCGAGGCTTAGAACATTATTCTGGTCTGCCAACTTGGCAAGATAAGCGGCCCCAACAACGCCTGCCGCTGTTCCTGACAGGATCATCTGCGCGCACTGGGTCTCGCCAAGTTCAGCGCGCATCACGCCACCGTTCGACTTTGTCACCATCGCTTGCGCGCTGACGCCTTGGGTGCGCAAGGCCGAGCGCAAACGGCGAAGATAATCCGCAACCTTGGCCTGCACATAGCCATGAATGACCGCAGTTGCAGTGCGTTCATATTCGCGAATGATTGACCACACATTGGTAGAGCAGTAGACCGGAAGTTGCGGTGCAATTTGTGCCGCTATAGCGGCGAACTGTTGCTCGTGCGCGGGATTTCGATAGCTGTTAATCAACGCAACCACAAGGCCATCGACCCGAGCGTTCAAGGCCTGCGCAATTACCTCGCGCACACTTTGCTCATCCAACGCCAAATCAACCTCACCGCTCGCGTTCATTCGCTCACGCAATCCGAATACTCGGTCCCGGCTGATTAATGGCGTAGGCCGGCGAGAATGTAAATCATAGGGGTCCGGCATTTTTAAACGTGCAAGTTCCAGCACGTCGATGAAATTCTCTGTGGTCACCAAAGCCAAGCGCGCACCATTGCGCTGAATCACGGTATTGACCCCAACCGTGGTGCCATGGGTGAAATAGCTCACGTCACTGGGTTGCAGGCCATAGTCGCGTTGCAGTTGTTCAAGACCAGTAATGACTTCACGACCGGGCTCGGCTGGCGTCGACAGCACTTTGAGACTGTGCAGCGCACCACTCGCTTCGTCGAACGCGCAGAAGTCCGTGAATGTTCCGCCAATATCGACGCCGACACGAATACTCATATGAGGTACACCTAGCTGTGGGTAGGAAATTTGAAGCGCGCACATTTCGAGTTACGGTAACGCTATACCGGACAAAGTCCGCTGGCACGCGAGCACCCGCTCGCTGCACGAACAAGCCCAAGTTACCCACCCTAGCGCGAATCACAGTCCTGAAATATGCCGCGCACAATCGTACATGTTGGCAAGCTATCGTGCTTCAAGGAAACTTGACCTAAGCTTGGCCGCCCGCTGAGCGTACGCACAAGCCAAGGTTGACCCGACGAGTTCAGGCGGCTGTCGGGATGCAGCCCGATCCTGCAAATTGCAGGCGCGCGGGCACTAAATTCGCAAATCAGAATAGGTCGGAGAGCAAACGCGTGAGTAAACGTTTATCGGGCAAGACAGCGCTCATCACCGGGGCAAGCCGCGGTATTGGCTATGCCATAGCGCACGCATACGCTAGCGAAGGGGCGAATGTGGTCCTCAATGCACGCGATGCTGAGAGACTCGCTCACGCAGCACAGGCACTGCAAGACGAGCACAAGGTAATGGTGCAGAGCTACGCGGGCGATGTTACCGACCGTGACTTCGTGCAGCTTATGGTCGAGCAGGCGTGGGCGGCTTCACCAATTGATATTTTGGTGAACAACGCCGGCGTGTACAAGCCGCTACCGTTCGTAGACTACGCAGAACAAGACTTTCGTGACTTGTTCGAAGTCAACGTTTTTGGCGTTATACATGTCACCCAAGTGGTATTGCGAAACATGATTGCGCGCGGTGGCGGCAATGTTGTAAACATCGCATCGACCGCTGGCAAGTGGGGCTCACGTAACCAGAGTGCTTACAACATGTCCAAGCATGCGATCGTCGGCATGACACGATGTGTTGCGCTGGAGATGGCGCCACATAAAATCCGCGTCAACGCTATTTGCCCATGGATCGTTGATACTGATTTGGCTGATACCTTCACCGGCGGTCATGCCGAAATCCTTGGGCTATCTAAAGAAACTGTCGAGACCAACCTCAAGAACGCCATCCCCTTGCACCAACGCTGGATTCGCCCTGAGGAAGTTGCGGGCCTGGCGGTCTATCTGGGCGCGGACGAATCAAGCTATATAACCGGGCAGGCCTGGACGGTCGACGGCGGATATACAATGATCTAAATATCAGCCGTATCCGACACTACAACTGCGATTGAGAACGCAATTCGCGGTCTTAGCGCCAACGCTTCTCTGGAGGAGCAAGATGACTCGTCAACCCCCAAATTTTGACTACATAATCATCGGCGCAGGCTCGGCTGGGTGCGTATTAGCAAACCGTCTGTCAGCAGACCCGAATGCGAAGGTGCTGTTGCTCGAGGCTGGCGGCACCGATCGCGGCTTCTTCATGCATTTGCCAGTCGGCTATTTCCGCACGATATTCAACGAACGCTATTCACGCCTGTTCGCAACCGAGCCAGGTGCAGGTATCGGTGGCCGGAGCATAGTTTGGCCCCGCGGACGCGTGATAGGCGGCTCAAGCTCGATCAATGGCCTAATCTACATTCGCGGGCAACATGCAGATTACGATGACTGGGCGGCGGCAGGCGCCACAGGCTGGGACTACGCTTCAGTGCTGCCCTACTTTCGTAAGTCGGAACGCTACGAAGGCGCCGAAAGCCAGTTCCACGGCACTTTTGGCGAGCTCGGAGTCTCGGAGCTCAGGAATGACCACCCATATTGCGATGCTTGGCTACAAGCAGGACAGGAGTACGGTTTGCCTGCCAACCAAGACTTTAACGGTGCCACAGAATACGGCGTTGGCTCGTATCAGCTATCGATTCGAAACGGCTGGCGTTCAAGCGCGGCTGCGGCTTTCCTGCATCCGGTCACCTACCGGCGCAACCTGACTGTGTTGAGCGGTGCGCACGTAACCCGCATCGTGTTTAACAAACAACGCGCGGTGGGAGTGGAATGGGTAAGCGACAAGCGCGTGCATAGTGCGACTTGCGATAGCGAGGTGATTGTTTCGGCAGGTGCGGTGCAGTCACCGCAGATTCTGCAACTCTCCGGCATTGGCGATCCGGATTTGCTTGCGCAACATGGCATCACTGCGGTTGCACCAGTGCGCGAAGTCGGGCAAAACCTACAAGACCATTATCAAGCACGCACGATCGTCAAGTTGAAGCGACCAATGTCACTCAACGATGATGTACGCAACCCGCTGAAACTCGCCAAGATGGGCTGGCAATGGGCTTATGACCGCAGCGGTCCGTTGACGGTTGGGGCTGGGCAAGTGGGTGGTTTTGCGCGCACGCATGTCGCCGAGGATGACCGGGCTGACATGCAGCTGGCGGTGATGCCCTTGTCAGTTGACCGGCCAGGTGATCCTTTGCACGACTACTCAGGATTTACCGTGAGCGCATGCCAATGCCGACCCAGGTCCCGTGGCAGCATTACGCTAAATAGTGCGGATCCATTCGAATCGCCAAAGATTGAGCCAAATTACTTAGGCGAAACGCTCGACCAAAAAACCCTGGTTGCGGGTTTAGAAATGATCCGTGAAATTTACCAACAGCCATCGTTTCGCGATCTGTGGGACGTCGAAGTTTTGCCGGGTCAGCCGGATTTGCTGAACTTTGCCCAAAATCATGGTTCAACCGTATTCCACCCGACCAGTACCTGCAGGATGGGGACGGACGAAGGTGCCGTCGTCTCGCCCGATTTGCGCGTGCAAGGCGTCGAAGGTCTGCGGGTTATCGATGCGTCGGTGATGCCGAGTGTCGTCTCAGCCAACACAAACGCAGCCTCAATCATGATTGGCGAGCGGGGAGCTGCGTATATCGTGAACGGCGAGTGAGTCGAGCCGCGTACACGACTCGCGCAGCAACAATAAAGCCCAAACGCGAAGCGCTATCGGGTCATGCAATGGGCCTGTTTGTCGCGCTCAGCTTTGGCTCAGTGTATCCAATAGCAAAACCTGCATTAGCCATTGTTGATCCCTTGCTGTTCTCAAGCTCGCGCTACCTGCTCGCCGGTGTGCTGATGTTGGCGGCGCTGGCAATAACTGGATCGCAATGGCGGGTCGAGCGTAGGGATATTGCGAAGCTCACGCTGTTGGGGATCGTGGGCTACACCGTATTTCAGGCCGGCTGGAGTTACGGACTTAACATCACCACACCTGCAAAGGCGGTGGTACTTATCGCGACCACACCCATCTTCGGTGCGCTGCTCGGACGCATTCTCGGTGAAAAACTGTCGCTATTCGGCTGGCTCGGGATCCTGCTGGCGTTCAGCGGGGTCTTTGTTGTTATCAACAATAGCTTCAGCGAACTGAACCTAGCTGGCAGTACCATCCTCGGAGATGCTTTGTATGTAGGCATTGCCGCCATTTGGGCGCTCTACGGGGCCCTGTCGCGCGCAACATTACTGCGACTCGGAACCTTGCGTACCACCGGTTGGAGCGCCGTGATTGGCTCGTTGCTATTGGCGCCACTGGCATTGCCAGGAGCCCTCGCTCAGGACTGGACTGCCGTCGACACAGCCACCCTCGCCGCCTTTTTGTATTGCGCCATCATGGTCGGATGTTTTGGTCTGTGCGCATGGGGCGGAGGACTTGCGCGCCTTGGGCTTACCCGCATCAGCGCATACCTGTACTTATCACCGATCTGCGGCGTTGTTCTGTCCGGCCTTGTGCTTGGACATTGGCTCAGCCAAGTGCAACTGATTGGTGCAGGCGCAGTGTTGCTCGGCGTAGCGCTCACACAAACTCTGGGTAAGCCGGCCGCACAGTCTTAGCCGAGCGTATTCCCGTGTACGTCGAAGCAGTGCAGATTCTTACTTTGTTAGCTAAGGCAATCCGACCCGCCGACTCTATAACCCACCATGGCTAGGGCGTGTAGTGTAGTTTGCCTGGTCGCTTTTGTAGTTGTGTAAAAGCTTGCGGCGATCTTGATCTTGGTAGCTATTTTTCGACGTATTTCCTTGGCACGCGTAAGCCACGTCCTATCAAAACAGCCCTTAGTCTATCCGGGTAGTCGGTGATTATGCTGTCTACGCCAAGCCGGAGCATGGACTGCATGTCGCGCGGATCGTTTACCGTCCACACTGAAACTTTCAAACCAAGCGCGTGCGCCTGCGCAATGCTGCGAGCATTCACATCACGCCAAAAAGGCGACCAGATGTTTGCGCCACTCGCATGCACCAAATGCGGCACCGAGCCTGAATAATCATCCACGTCATAGCCGTCGGTCCATGCCGATACTCCAATGCGATCAGCCTCAATATTGTCAAACCAAGATTGCTGTGCGCTTAGCGCAGCGGTAGCGATATTCGGCGCCAACTTACGCGCCGCGCGCAGTGCGCGCCAATCGAAGCCCTGAATTGTTGTGCGCGCCTCTACACGAGCGCGCCTTATGGCTTCAATCACCGCCAGCGCGGCCACTTCCGGTGTTGCAAATACGGAGCTTCGGTCCGGGCGAATCTTAATCTCGACATTGAAACGTACTGACACAGCACCGGCGCGCTCAACTAAATCAAAAACCTGTTGCAAGTGCGGGATCTTGGCGCCATCGGCAGTTCTTTGGTACGGGAAACGCCGCGCAAGGCCTGAACCAGGCAGCGCGCGGCCGACATCAAATTGTTGCAGTCCGGCAAACGTCAGTTGTCGCAGTGGCGGTCCGCTTGATGTAAGCCAAGCACCATCAGCATCACGCGTCAGCGCTGGGTTCAACCGCGAATCATGCGCAACCACGACTACGCCATCGCGGCTCAAACCTGTATCAAGCTCCAGCACATCGACACCCACGCCGAGCGCGCCGGCGAAGCCTGCCAGGGTATTTTCGGGCCACAAGCCGCGCGCGCCGCGGTGCCCCTGAACCTCGAGCGCGCGCACGCAATCTACGAAACTAAGGAGCGCCGCTGTCAACATCAGCAGCGCTAACATGTGTCTTGGTTGGCTGAGGAGATGCACTTGCGGAAAGATGTTTGCGCTGCCCCTATCGAGTGGCGCTCTATCGATAGGCGCGCCATCGAATGTCGATGAGCATTTCACTGTTCTCCCTGTTTGTCGCCACCTGCAGATGGCGCAAGCGCCAATATGCGATCCGCTAGACGACTAAACGGCAAGCTTTGTAACCACACCGACCCGGTTCCACTTAGTGACGCCAAGAACATTCCTTCGCCGCCGAAGAGCATGCTCCTTAAGCCACCTGCGCGCTCGATGCTGTAACTGACCCCCTCGGTAAATCCAACAATACAGCCGGTGTCTACGCGCAAAGTCTGGCCATTCAATTCGCGCCGCAAAACAGTGCCACCGGCATGCATAAAGGTCATGCCGTCGCCGCTCAGCTCCTGCAAAATAAAGCCCTCACCACCAAAGAAGCCTGCGCCAAGTTTACGATTGAAGGTAATACTCACCTTGGTGCCGCGCGCTGCGCATAAAAAGCTATCTTTCTGACAAATCAGCTTGCCGCCGACCTGACGCAAATCCACCGGAACAATGCTGCCGGGATAGGGTGCGGCGAAACCCAGATGCGCTTTACCCTGACCATTGTGGGTGAAGTGAGTCATGAACAAAGACTCGCCCGTGACCATGCGTACGCCAGCGGAGAACATGCGCCCCAGCAGGCCCTGGTCTGGGTCGGCACCGTCGCCAAGCTTGGTCTCGAACTCGATGCCTTCTTCCATGAAGTTCATCACCCCAGCCTCTGCGATCACAGATTCGCCTGGGTCGAGTTCGACAATCAGCATCTGCGCGCCGTCGCCGACAATTTCGTAGTCCACGTCATGGCTACTAGCCATCAAAGTCTCCTGTAGCTTGATTGTGAATTGAACGCAGTCTAGCCGTTTACATACAGCCCCCGAAAGGCGCGGGTCTAAAGTTTTTAGGTGATCGAAGCATTTACCAGAAATTTCGAAATTGACGCTTGTTTACGCACACACTCTGGCGCTTAATCAGTTTGCGGGCCACTCCAATCCATAGCGTATGGGTGGTCGATTGCGCGCTCTACCATCTCCAGACGATCTTGGCCGTAGAACACATCACCATCGACAACGTAAGTTGGCGAGCCAAGCACGTTTCGCTCAATGGCTTCACGCGTGTTCGCGGCATAAGCAGCACGCACTGGCGCGGTAACGGCCGCCTCAAGCAAAGCGCGCGCATCGTAGCCGGCAGCGCTGGCGACGCGTTCCAAGGTCGCATCGTCATCCAGGTCAGCGTCGTAGCGCCAATGCGCCTCCAGCAGCGCATGCGCAAGCTGGTCCATGTTCAGGCTCTGCTCAACGCCTGCTACCAACATACAATTCACCGTGGTGGTGTCGTGATGGTGATAGCTCGGGCGTCCCTGCACGGGCGCGTTGCGGTGTTCACTCCAGCGTTTGATTTCGCGGTCAAAGTAGTACGCTCGATAAGCGTCGCTCTTTTGTTTGAAGCTCGCAGATCCGGACGCTGGAACAACCTCATCCAGGTCAATTGGTTTGTGCACGACACTGCGTCCGGTGGCACTCGCGATGGCCATGAAGCGCGCGGACCCAAGATATGCGTAAGCCGAGTGTGCGGAGTAGAAATATTCGATAACTGCCATTGTATTGCCTCTATTTGACTGGTGTCTTAAGCGAATGCATCGGCGACGCTTCCTTCAACCAGATTAACCTTTGGTGGAGCAGCTAAAATCTGACCTAGTCAAACCGTACTTTGCAAGATACTTCTTCAAGCGGTCCGCATCGTTGACGGACTTACGCAGCAATCGTGATTACGAAAACAGTGCGCGTAGCCTCACTGAGGCTACGCGCACTGGTGCAAACGCGCAGCACGTCTTGCCGCTGAACACCTTCGAAGCGGTCGAGATCAGCAACATCTACTCGTCCCTTGAGTTGCTCCGGGATTGCATCAACAGGCGCGCTCGGATGAGCGGACCATGCACGCTGTAAACGCGCTATCTCTTCGCTCACCAGGGCCTGCGTAATCCGGCCG
>Ga0055584_100000446_pt1 | contig 39246 bp, 35 predicted proteins | sample OSDHelmetaG_FD_58716 | JGI IMG/M metagenome (GOLD analysis project Ga0055584, IMG submission 58716) | Pelagic marine sediment microbial communities from the LTER site Helgoland, North Sea, for post-phytoplankton bloom and carbon turnover... | ecosystem: Environmental > Aquatic > Marine >...
AGACGGGTCTGGTCGACATAGTTGAACTCCGTTCGCTTCCCTATCGTGACATTTCCTGCGGCGGGCTGGAGCTTTCCCAGAATGATCTGCAACAAGGTCGTCTTGCCGGTTCCGTTTGGGCCAACGATCCCAACGCACTCTCCTGCCTTCATTTCCAGATCGACTCCGAGAAAGAGAGGGTCTTCGTCCCAGTAGTGCCCCACTTCCTTGAGCTCAACGACCACGTTGGCAAGCCGGGGCGGAGTCGGAATGACCAACTCCATATCGAGTTCTTGGTCCGGAGCCTTCTGCGCCTTCACTGCATAGTAGTTGTCGAGGCGGCTGCGCTGCTTAGTTCCTCGCGCTTTGACTCCCGCCTTTACCCAGGAAACTTCCCGTCGCAAAAAGCTCTGCCGCCGTTTCTCGGAGGCCTGTTCTCGCTCCTGTCGTTCCACTTTTCCAGCGAGGTAATCGCTGTAGTTCCCTTGGTAAGAAAAGAAACGACCTCCGTCGAGTTCCACGATGCGAGTGGCGATACGGTCGAGGAAATAGCGATCGTGAGTCACGAAGAGGCAGGCCCCGGGCATGGTCGCAAGAAACCCCTCAAGCCAAGCGATCGCTTTCGCATCGAGGTGGTTGGTCGGCTCGTCGAGAATGATGAGTTCCGGCTGAGCAATCAGAGCTCGGCAAAGTCCGACACGGCGTTTCTCTCCTCCCGACAAATAGCCGACAACACGATCCGCCGGCGGAGCCGCGAGCTCACGCATCAGTGTTTCGATCCGCGTTTCCAGGTTCCACCCGTCCGTATGTTCAATCTCGGAAAGAAGACGATCCATCTCCGCGGGACTCAACTCTCCGGCATTTTCGTAGCGCTCGATATTGTGAATCAAATCGGAGGCACCGGCACGAATGTTTTCTTCGACCGTAGCACTTTCATCGAGTTGAAATTCCTGGGGAAGGTATCCACCGACAAGCCCCTGCCTACGCGAGATCGTCCCGGAATCAGCCTCTTCCTCGCCTGCCAAGATCCGGAGGAAGCTGGATTTTCCACATCCGTTGCGCCCCACAAGGCCAAGTTTTTCTCCCGCATTTACCGCCAGCGTGGCACCATCGAGAATGGGATCACTACCGAAGGAAAGTTGAAGATCTGTGACAGAAAGAACCGCGTCACTCTGGTTCGTGGGGGAAGCCATGAAGGGCGGAGCATACGTCGATCAGCGCGGGACTCAAGCGGATAGAGGCAACGCCACGAACGCCGCTACGCCAAAACCTGTTTCACAACTCCACCATGCACGTCGGTGAGACGCTGATCGATACCATTGTGATAGTAGGACAGCTTCTCGTAGTCCAATCCTAACAAATGCAGAACCGTGGAATAAAAATCCCAGACCGTTGTAGGGTTCTCCTCGGCTCTCCGACCAAATTGGTCAGTAGCTCCATAGCTCACTCCCCCTTTCACCCCGGCACCCATCATCCAAAGAGTGAAGCCATTGGGATTGTGACAGCTCAGACATTTTTTCTCAAGTACCGGCGCGATTTGTTTCGCAAAATCAACGGGCTGCGCGGCCACCACCTTAGCCGCAGAGAGCGCCACCAGCAGCCAGATCAACGGATATGCAAAAGAAAAGTCTGACTTCATCGCCAAAAGAAAACACAGAAATAACTGGCAGAATTAAAGACCTGACTAAATTGTATACAATTAACACATGTCCGCCAATTCGTCATCACAGTCACTCAGTGTCAAAACTCGCCGAGCCGGAAAGCAGAAAGTCGTTCGCGGCATCTTACGGGGACTCATGGAGGGAAGCTGGAAGGGAAACGACCGGATCACGGAAGTTTCCGCAGTGGAATCTTTCGGCGTAAGCCGCACACCCGTTCGCGAAGCTCTATTGGAATTGCAGGGACTCGGTCTGATCGAGCTGCGAAGAAATTGCGGAGCTGTCGTGCTCCCCTTTGGCACCCGAGAGCTGGGAGAGATCTACGCCGTGAGATCGCTTCTCGAAACCGAAGCTACCCGGCTTGCCGCAAAAGCTTTCGCAGCCGATGTCATTGGTTACCTCATCGAGCAGTTCCACGAAATTCAATCGACCGGAGGAATCGATCCCGACTGGGAACTGGATCGCGATCTCCATTCCCGAATCGCAGACTTCTGTGGAAATCGGAGACTCACTGCTGAAATCGAGAGATACGGGGAGTTAATTCAGACGATTCGGGATATTGTCGGAGAGCAAACCAAAGGCATCCATCTTACTTCAGCAGAAGAGCACCTCGCCATTCTCGAAGGGCTTCGAAAACGGAATCCGGAAATGGCTGCCGCCGCGATGCGGAATCACCTCAGCAACGCCTCGGAATCTGCCATCTCTGCGATGGAGGCCATGCGCGGCTGAATGAATCGAGGCAGCGGAAAATACTGAAGGTCCGACCTCAGTCGGGCCACGGCTAGAGAGTCTCGCCGAAGGCATTGACTACCTTCTCAGCCGCTTCAGACATCGGGCCCGACAAATTGTCATCAATAACGGACTGCAATTTCGCCTTTGCCGTCTTTGCTTCCTCGCTCATGTCAGCTGGGGCGATCAATTCTTCACGGAACCCTTCCCCTTGAATATCGAAGAGTCGACCGTCGGAGAAAAGCTTGTAGTGGTGATCAAGGGCAAAAATATGCCGGGAGAACCTCTCCTTATCCCATCCCGGACGGGGATCATACCAGAAGAAAACCGTATCCCGGGCATGGCCTTTTTCACCTCGAAGTGCTGAGAAGAAACTCATGCCATCGGTAGGCCAATCATCAGGGATCTTTGTTCCCGCAAGATCGGCCAGGGTCGGTAGAAAATCGGAAGCATCGATGAGGTCATAGCTGACCTGTTTTGGCTCAATCGTTCCCGGCCAATTTGCAATCAGAGGAACACGAATCCCGGTCTGCAACGGAGTCGCTTTGCCACCCGCAATTTCCTTTCCTCGAAACTTCGACGTGATGCGCGCATCGGTGCCGTTGTCGCTGTAGAAAATGACGAGGGTATTTTCGCGGAGACCTTTGGCTTCCAATCCATCGACAAGTTGCCCCACGACTTTGTCCATGTAGTGAACCATATTCGGGAAAAACTCGGTACTCTCCTCGAGGTGACGAGAAGGGTCTTTCCACGCCTCTGAATCCGGCGTGGGCACCATCGGCCAATGAGGCAGAGCCATAGCGAAATAGGCGAAGAACGGTTTATCTTCTTCCCGCACCATAAAATCGAGGAGAAACTCGACCGAGGTATCCGGACCATATTCTCCGTCTTTCGGGCCCACGAGTTTGCCATTTCGATCAAAGCTGGGATTCCCATAGCGGGAGCCTTTGTCCTCGGTTTGCCAGGCATGATAAAGCGACCACTCGTCGAATCCCGCATCCTCAACTTTCATCCCAGTGCTCCGACGGCGATCCGCGTTGGGAAAGTCGGGTGGATCGTAGGAATGCAGTTGCCACTTCCCGGCGATGCCAGTGCGATAGCCAGCATCCTGCATGAGATGGCCGAAGGTCCGCTCTTTCGGATCGAGTATCCCAAAGTAGAGCCAGTTCCGCTGGTTGTATTTTCCCGTCATGATCTGCACACGCGTCGGCGTGCAAAGCGGCTGGGAATATGCATGGGTAAACCGAACACCCTCCTCCGCTAACTTGTCGAGTCGGGGCGTCTTATACGACTCCGCGCCGTAGCAACTCAAGCCATCGATCGCGAGATCGTCAGCCATGATGAGAAGAATGTTAGGACGGTCGTTCGCAATAGCCACCAGGGAAAAGCTCGCGACTAGAAAAATGACAAACAGGGATTTCATGGTTTCGAAGCACTGAGCCGATGATTGAAATTCACGATTCAAATGTGGCGATAGTATACCAACAGCGAACAGTTTCCAGAGCGATTAAGCGGACTTCCTGCGGTCACTTTTCCCAGCGATCCAGTATCGCGAAGAGATACTGCCTGCAGCTATCACCCCATTTCTGCAGGCCAAACTCCATATCAGCAGGAGACATCACTCCAGGATCGCCTGCGGAAACTTCCCCGGCGAATGCCCAGACCATGTTCTCCACCTCAGCGCCGTCGACCTCGAGGTGGCTCTGTAATCCGAGGGAGCTGGCATTGGTCTCAAACGCCTGCACCGGGCAGACATGGGACGATGCCAACAGCCTGAGTCCGGGCGGCAACTCGATTTGCTCTCCGTGCCAGTGAAATACAACTGACTCGATCGGAAGATCCGCGAGATAATGATCGGTCGATACATCCAGCATTGGGCTCGGATACCAGCCGATTTCTTTTTCCTCTCCGTCAATCACATCCCCCCCCAACCCCAAAGCCAGCATCTGAGCGCCAAGGTAGGCTTCGAACACTTTTTTCCCGCTTCCAGAAAAATGCGAGTGGTCTCCAACGCTACCGCGATACCCGCATCTTCGGCCACATCACGAACGCTCAGGGGGGCACCCATGACAACGAGCGCGTCGAAATCTTCTACCTCGGGAAAAATGGACTCGTATGCTGCGAATGGCGTGACGGTATGTCCACGCTCTTCAGCCCAATGGCCGATCAGTCCCGACATTTCCGCAGGATGATTTACGAGTCAGGCGATCTTCATGTCTGAACTCTACCTGCAAAATTTTGCTCTGCTACTCTTTCGCCAACTCGGCTACCCGCTTCTGGCTTTCTTCATTGAGACGGCCGATCTCCAAGGTTGCCAGCTTGCCATTCGAAAGTCGCAAGGTAACAGAATCTTCGAAACTGCGAACGTAGGCTGCAACAATGGAACGGCCACGAACATCCTGCCACTTCTCGGGCTCACGCAGCTTGGTCAACATCGGCTCTACTTCCTTTCCGCGCAGCATCGCCAACTGGGCATTCACCCCCTCAAACCCGTCCGCATTTTTCATGTGAAAATAGGGAATAATCCCGAGCTGCTTTTCGACCTTTGAATCGAATACCGCAATGATCGGGGTTGGCCCACTCGCCTCCTTGCTCGCCATCGCTTTCTGCACGATCTTGGGAGACTTGTATAGGTTCAGGCCGCTCAAAAAAACGATCTCGGAATTTTCCTTCAGCGCATCAATTGCCACGTAACTCGCAGCGTTCGATGGGCCTCACGTCGAGCCTGGTTCCATGAGAAGAAAAGTAATGCCCTTCTGCTCTTTCTCTGCCTTGGCAATCGCCTTGTCCAGATCCTCAAGCTCCTTCACGTGGGAAGGCAACTTGAATGCTTCCGCAGCTTGGGCGGAAAGCGTTGCAAGTAATACCACTGCGACAGATAACAATCGAGCTTTCATGCAGATAGCGTCGTCTGAAACGCCCCTGTCAGGCAAGCTGGAATTTGACCGATAAATGCCAGCCTGATTGCCGGACGAAACGGTTTCTGCTATTCCTGACGGACCATGGACGCACTCTTCAACTTTCTCTCCTACGCTCCCGGACCATTCTGGCTTTTGATCCTCTTTCTGCCCAGAAATCGAAAAGCGATGCTCGCCGTGGATTGCTTTCTCATTCTTCTGAGCGCGATCTTTGCCTTCCACACAATCCCGATCCTGAAGGAAATCACACCGCTTATCGCGAAACCGGAATTCGATCCCATCTACGGCTTTCTCAGTACTGAGCGCGGCGTAGTTGGATCGTGGAATCATATGATCCTTGGCGATCTCTGGATTGGGCGCTGGGTCGCGCACGACTCCCTGCAGTCGAAACGTCCGTTGCTCGTTCGATGCCTTTTTCTTACCCCGATTCTCTTCTTCGGACCATTCGGCCTCTTTTGTTACCTCGTCTTTCGCATCATCAGCAGACGGCAGATTTCTTTGACGAAATATTCGGAGGGAAATGTGTAGGTTCGATTGCTGCTACCCGAGCTTGAACCGATGACACTGCACGGGATTCTTTCCGTTCTTTCGCAAGGATCTCGGCTCTGGCTGGGCGTAGCCATTCAAATCCACAGACCGCACATAGAGTTCGTAATGTCCCTTCTTCCGATTCTCCAACTCCACATTCCACGGAGTCGCCGAATACGGAAGCGGCCAGTGTTTTGGTTCACCGGTTTTTGAATCAAAACCGAGCAACTCTCTTACCGAAACTCCATCAGGAAGCACGGCGTCGCATAAACCCTGGCCAAGCGGCTCGGCGATATTCAGGCACAAAAAGTGCGAGGATGAAACGATGCTCTGCAGGATTGCATTTCCTTTCCCAGTGCCTATTGCCTGACAAACCTACAAGAAGACTTCGCCGAATTTGCCGCCATCGTCACGAGAGCCTCGACCCGTCCCGACGAAATGATCGAAACTAAGGAGGCGTTTCCATGGCAACATGAGATCTACACCCGCGCTCTTGGTTGCCGCCGAGCATCTTCGAACAAGGTCAAAGGCTCACCGAAAACACCGGAGTAAAGATTCACTTCAAGACCCGTTCGAGAACGCAATAGGCTCGCTCCCGCATTTCATTCGGGAAATCGTGATCACAGTCCGGGTGCTCGACCTCGATCGCATCGGGTGCACCTAGAAGTTCGTAAATCGGTGCTGCTGCCGCAACGCAGCGATCCACACTTTTCCATCGGAAGTTACTGTCGAGTAACGGAGCATTCACGAAAACGGGCCGTGGAGCGAGAGCTCCCAGCATTTCGGTAAAATCGAACGGGATTTCATCGAGCCGCCTCCGGTAGTCGGCCATGCGGGGCATGTAGCGAACCTGGCACCAGCCTTTTCCAAAAAACCAGACTCGATCTGCGGCATCGTAGTAATCGGGATAGGCATCGAATCCGCAGCTACTCACGACAGCAGAAATACGATCATCGAAGACCGCGGTGTAGATCGCGTTGTGCCCACCAAGGGAGTGACCAATAGCACCTACCCCCTTTTCCATTTCGACGAAGCTCAGCGATGCCAGCACATCGATGGCACGGGAGTTGTCCCAGATCGCCTTCATTGTTCCTGACACATATCCCAAACCACCGAGATTGGGATAGTATTTCGCGAGATGAGGATACGATGGAGAGATCGTCACAAATCCCCGCTCGGCCAGCTCTGCCGCGTATTGCCGGTTTTCCTTTCCGCCGAGACCCACGACGACTTTGTGACCGTTCACGTTGTCGGTAGGATGCAGGCAGAGAACAGCGCAAACGTTCTCCTTTTTTCCCAAGGCTGATTTGGGAATGCAGAGATAGGCTGGCACTCTCGATCCAGCGAAAGGGCTGCTTGGCTCGCTCTGGTAGGTAATGAAACGACGGACGTAGCTGCCCATGTCGGTCTCCTCTTCCACTTTGACATCAAGATCGACACGTTTGTCATCGCCGGGAAATTTCCCCATGACCCGCTGCATTCCACTCAGGATTTCATTACGTCGCTTCTGCCATTCTTCTTTCGTGCTCACATTTCTCACGGTTCCGTCCGAGCGACGGAATTCGAGAAGATTATTGCGATCGAGCCGAGCCGGAGCTGGCGCGCGAGGCAGATCTTCAAGCGAAATGCTGCGGAACTTCCACGAGAACCTGTTTTTCTCATCGGCGACGTAGTAGGTGAGCAGGACTCGCTCTTCGTGAAAATCAGCACTGATGTAGGAAAAAGTTTTGTCGGGGTCTCCCTCGAGAACTTTCGCTTTCGACCAAGTCTGTCCTTCGTCGCTCGTCGTCTCGAGAACAAGCGGAGTCCGTTTTCCCAAGTGGCTGTTCGTCTCGTCGATCGTAGGGTTCCGAATCGCAAGCCATCCCGAACCATCGGGCAATTCCGCCAGGGTCGCAGGTGCCTCGGGAGAGACGAGAGTCCAGGGTGCCGACTCGCTCCAGGTATCCCCTTCGTTTTTCGATTCGGCGAACCACTGCTTGCCGGTCTGCGTTCGAAAGTACTGCAGCAAGGTGCCATCCTTCTTTTGCATCAAACCCGGCTCCATCGCCCCACGCTTCGGAGCAACGACACCACCGACTCCCCGCCGCCAGGTTTCGCCCTTGTCATCGGAATAGAAACAGACCGTGCGAAAGGTGTGTCCTTTCACCCATACTTTCTCGCTCATTGCCGTTGGGCAAATGATTCGCCCACTCGGCAGTTGAACAACACGGGCATTGTTCATCACCCAGTAGCCAGCATCTTCGGTCACTCGGATCGGATCAGACCAGGTCTCTCCCTCATCATCGGATCGACGGACCATGACATCGAGATCCGCCTTCGAATTCTTCTCGAGGTAGAAAAGCAGAATCTCATCGGAGGCAATCCGGAGAAAACTCACCGACATCACATTTTCCTGTCCTGTGTTTTCCACGAGGGTCCATTTTTTTTCCCAGCTTTTCCCACCGTCTTTTGAAAGCTTCGCCGAGATTCTGCCGGCTGAGTCATCGCGATTTCCTCCGTAAAACTCGGACCATGCCGCGAGGACGCTTCCGTCTTTCAGAACAATCAAGTCACCCTCCGTATTTCTCGGATTCTCCTCCGAAGCCGGGGCTATGATGGAGGTAAACTCCTCTGCGGAAAGTTGAATAAGCGAAGCGGAAAAAAGGGCAATCAGCAGAATCCTCATGAGGCTATTCAAACACCGGAATACGATTTTCGCGATTCTCGATAGGACGGCAACCCGCCATGACAAACCGCATCTCGAGGATTGCACGATTGCTTTCCTCACATTACAAATTCGCATATCCATGAAAACCACTCTCTTACTACTGTCCCTGATTTCAGTCGCTTCACTCTCTGCGGAGGAACCATTCGACACGAAGAAACTCTCCAAGATCTTCAACGGGAAGAGCCTCAACGGATGGCACGGCAACAACCCCCATACCACCGACCGGGCTAAGGAAGGTAAATACAAATCACTCAAGGCACAGCAGGCCGAATTTCTCGAACACTGGACTGTCGCAGAGGGAGCACTCGTGAACGATGGCCATGGCCCCTACGCCACGACCGATCGGGATTACGGCGACATCGAGTTTACCGTCGACTACAAGACAGTCGCAAAAGCAGATTCGGGAATTTACCTACGAGGCACTCCTCAGGTCCAAATCTGGGACCATACCAACGAAGCCTCTCACAAGCACGGTTCCGACAAAGGCTCCGGTGGTCTCTGGAATAATGCAGCTGGCAAACCCGGAAAAAATCCCCTCGTCCTAGCAGATAAAGATTTCGGTGAGTGGAACAAATTTCACATTCGCCAACTCGGTGCCCGCACCTGGGTTTGGCTGAACGGCAAGCTCGTCGTCGACAAGGCGATCATGGACAACTACTGGGATCGCGATGTCCCCCTCCCTGCTCGTGCTCCCATCCACCTGCAAACACACGGTGGTGAAATCAGCTGGAAAAACATCGCGATTCGCGAAGTCCCCGGTGACGAAGCGAACCAACTTCTCCGCCGAAGCGACGAGGGATTCACCTCGATCTTCAACGGCAAAGACCTCACCGGCTGGGCCGGACCGGTCGAGAACTACGAAGTCGTAGACGGGGCAATTGCCTGCAAAGCAGGAAAAGGCGGAACCCTGTATCACGAAGATGTTCTCGCAGACTTCGTCGTTCGGTTAGAGTTCCGCGTTCCCGAAAACGGAAACAACGGTCTCGCGATTCGCTACCCGGGCAAAGGCAATCCTGCCTACGATGCCATGTGCGAACTGCAGGTTCTCGACAACACCGGCTCCAAATACGCAACGCTCGATCCACGCCAGTATCACGGCGGCGCTTACGGAATGGCAGCCGCTCATGTCGGCTACTCACGCCCTGTCGGCGAATGGAACTATCAGGAAGTCACAGTGAAAGGTTCTACGATCAAGGTAGAGCTCAACGGAACTGTCATTCTTGACACCGACCTCGCCGCGCTGGACCCCGCCGAATTTATGGCAGGAAGCAAGCATCCTGGTCTCAACCTGAAGGAAGGACACTTCGGTTTCGCTGGTCACAACGATGCGGTTCACTTCCGCAATATTGCTGTGAAGAAACTGAAGTAGTTTTTCTTCCTAGCGCATTTCGGCAACGCTTTCTTGTCGCCGACCGCTCTCCCCTTCCCTCATCCTCGATTGCAATCGAGGATGATCTGGGACCTGCATACACATCTCACTTCGTATTTGCGTGGTGATACGATTCCGGAGAAAGCCGGCCACCTCCTTGAGGTCGGAGCGCGTCTCGGGATTGAGCGCATGTGCATCTTCATGGGAATGAAGTGGGAGCGTGATCCATCACCGGAATCACTTCGCGAACAGAACGATGACATTCTCGAAGCCGCCGCAGCGCATCCCCAGTCGCTGACCGGTTTTGTCTACCTCAATCCCAAACACGTCGACGCCTCGCTCGACGAATTGAAGCGATGTGTTCGCGACGGCCCCATGGCGGGAATCAAACTCTGGGTCGCCCATCGGTGCTCCGAGCCGGAACTTGATCCCATCGTCGAGTATGCCACTGAACTCGGCATTCCCATCTTTCAGCACACCTGGCTGAAAACTTCTGGAAACCTTCCCGGAGAATCTACTCCTGCGGATGTTGCCGCCCTCGCGAAACGCCACCCGGAGGCCACGCTTGTTTGCGGTCATTCCGGCGGCAAATGGCAAGAGGCCTTTCCCGTAATCCGCGATTGCCCGAATGTCTCGGTCGGCCTCGCCGGTTTCGACCCCACCACCAACGTCACCGAAACCGCCGTTCGCGAACTGGGCGCCGATCGCGTCTTATTCGGAAGCGACGCGCCAGGTCGAAGTTTTGCCTCACAGTTGGGAAAAGTGTCAGGAGCGGAAATCTCCGACAGGGATAAGGAAAAGATTCTATCGGGCAACTTGAGAAAAATTCTCGAACCAGCTCTGAAAAAGAAAGGATTCCCGGTATGAAACGACGCACTTTCCTTGGGACAACTGCACTCGCTGCCTCGGCTCTTCCTGCCGCTTTCGCCGACGAGGACCGTTTCATCGATACAAATGTCTATCTCGATGAGTGGCCCTTTCGGGAACTCTCTTTCACCGGAGTCGACTCCCTGTCCGCAAGCCTGAAGAAAGCAGGAGTCACGGAAGCCTGGGCTGGATCTTTCAAAGCCATTGGCAATGCGGATCCTGACACAATCAACAATGGTCTCGCCAAACAATGCGAAGGCACACTCTTCCAACCTATCGGAGCGATTAACCCTATGCTATCGAATTGGGCGCAGACTCTTTCGAGAGCGGTCGACCTGGGCTTTCACGGAATCCGTCTCCACCCGAACTATCATAATTTCCAACTCGATGATCCGAAATTCACGGAACTCCTTACATCGACGGTCGAGAACCAACTTACCGTACAGATCGTCGTCCGGCTCGAAGACCCACGCACGCAACCTGCGAATGCCAGTGTTCCCGACGTTGATCTGAAGCCTCTCCTCACCAGCCTCAGACGAGTTCCTGAGGCGAAGGTGCAAATCCTGAGTGGTCTCCGCTCCTCTCGCGATTCCCTGACTCTGAGTCGCCTGGGCGAACTCGGTGTCACGTTCGACATCGCCATGCTGGAGGGCATCGAAGGACTTCGGCAACACTTCGATCGTTTCCCCGGCCTTCCCATTGCATTCGGTTCACACGCTCCCTTCTTTTACGCTCAATCCAGTGCATTGAAGCTTCAGGAATCAGAACTGACCCAGGCAGAAATCGAAGCAGTAAAATTCCAAATAGCCTGCACCCTGCACTCCACAAAATGAAGTCACTCGTGTTACTATTTACCGTGGTAATTCTGGCCGGGTGCTCAGAACCGTCCAACCCTGACCTGACACCAGTTGGAGTCGCGAAAATCGATATTACCCCAGACGAGCCGGTTCCTCTCATCAACGAACTCTCGACCGAGCTTTCGAAGGGAGTTGCTCAACCTCTCTGCGCACGTGCTTTCGCGATCGGAGAAAACCCGCCCGTCGTCCTCGTCGGATTTGACGGCATCGGCGTCCCCGCTCATCTCACGGAGGCATTGGCAAAGCGACTTTCCGCAGCTCGATCCATCCCAAGAGAGAATGTTGCCCTTGCCGCGAGCCACACGCATTGGGCGCCCCATCTCACCGATTTCCTCCCTCGAATATTTGGCGGACCACTTCCCGAAGATCATCAAGAAAGAAGAGATCGCTACACGGATCAACTTCTCGACCGCCTCGAAGTTGTTGCTCTCGAAGCCATCGACTCTCGTGATCTGATGCGCCTGACGCGGGCGACAGGCGAAGTCGGTTTTGCCGCCAACCGGAGACTCGAAGGAGATGGCAAACTCGTCGTCGACGAAGAGGCCGGGGTCATGATCACCGAAAATCCCGATGCGCCTGTCGACCACTCTCTGCCGGTTTGGTATACGGAAGATTTGGATGGCGTTCTCCGCGGCATATTTTTCACCTATGCCTGTCACAATGTCGCGATTACCGGACGTGATTTCAGCGGTTTTAAAAATCAGATTCACGGAGACTGGGTCGGACTGGCACAGGAAGAAATCGAATCCCGACATCCCGAATGCATCGCCCTCGGTTTAATCAGTGCCGGTGGAGATCAGCGCCCCAAAACATGCGGCGGCATCGCAACCGCACAAACCCACGCAGACGAGATCGCAGATGAAACTGGCAGACTTTTCTCGAAAACTGAAGGCAGAGAATTAGTCAGGGGGGCGCATTCGGCATCCCGCACGACGGTCGACCTTCCGCTGGCTCCGCCTCCCGGAAAAGAGGTCCTTAAGAGCTTTATCGAGAATCCGAGGAGCCGCAGCGCCACTGCCCGAGCCTTGGTCGCGCAGCGAATTCTTTCCGGTGAAGACAAACGAACTTCGGTTCCTCTTCATGTGCAGCAATGGAAATTCGGCGACGGACTGACTCTTCTCTTTCTCTCAGGAGAAGTCTGCGTCGATTACCAATTGTGGCTGCGTCATGAATTTGGTAGCGATGTCCAGCTCATCGCCTATTCCAATGACATCCCCTGCTACATCGTGTCGAACCGAATGCTTGAGAAAGGAGGCTACGAAGCCGGTAATTCGATGTTTTACTATGGCTACCTCTCGCCTTTCAGTTTGGAATCGGAGGAGATCATCAAAAGAGCCGTATCCGAAATCCTGGCAATCGAGACGCCTCAGTGACTCGGCTCGAAAGAAAACGATATCGCTCTTTTTTCATTCGCCGACAACTCAACGACTTCCATCACCGACACAGCCCTGGCAGCTTCGAACGGGGTGATGACATCCGACGCTTTTCCATCCCGAATGCAGTCAGCGAAGTAAGCGACTTCTCGCGGCAAAGAGCCAACGATCACACCATGTTGGCTTGGCCAGTAGACCGTGTCAGGTCTTGATTCCAACCCTGTTGACTCAACGATAGACACACCTGTATTCGCACAATCAATTTCGATTTTCCCTTCCGTGCCAATGATCTCCATTTTGGCATCGATCGTGGTCGCCACCTTTTCCGGTAGGCACCAGACTGTCTCGACTACACCAATGGCGTCATCTCCAAAGCTCAACATTGCCCAGCCGAGATCCGGATACTCGAAGCCTCCGAATTGCACATTCCTTGCGTAGATTTCCGTGGGTGACTGATCAAGGAACCACATCATCATGTCGGCATCGTGAATCCCGTCCCCCATCAACGGAGATATTTTATCGAGGCGAATATTCCCCGGCGCCTTCGGTAAATTCCGCTTCGCATGCATCGAGACGACACGCCCGATCCGCCCCGCTTCAATGGCTGCCTTTGCTGCGGTGACCCGTGGATCAAATCGACAGACATGGCCGACCATGAATTCTCCTTTTGCCAACTCGGCGACTCGCAGCAGTTCCTCACATTGTTCGCGAGTCTCTGCCATCGGCTTCTCAAGAAAGACATGTTTCCCTGCCTCCAAAGCGGCTTTGGCGATGGAGAAGTGATCCTTCCAATGGGTGGTGATACTGACCACGTCAATCTCGGGATTTTCCAACACCTCCGCATAATCAGCAGCGGTCGCCGCGTCGGGAAACTCCGCTGCTGCCTCGGCTAGCTTTTCCGGATTTCGATTCACCAGAACCGATAACTCACTTCCCGGGAGTTGATCCAAAATTCGAGCATGGATTCGGCCAAAGCGGCCCACGCCGATGACGGCCCATCGTAGAGATTTCATAGCGGAAAAAGATTCGACTGAGTTTGCAATTCATTCACACAACGATTCAGTATCTCACAGGGATGGGAGTAAAGAAGAAATGCAAAACGAACGCGGGATTTTTTATCCTCCTGCTTGCAATCAGCCTTGCCGCAGCATGCTCTCGTGAAAGCGAATCGGCGACTGAGACCGAGGCTCCGCCATCGGCCGGGGATCCCTATTGTGGACGCCCGGTCGAAAATTTCGCGATGGCAACAAGGATGATTCTCGAGAGAGCGGATAATTTCCCCACGCCCGGGGAGAAGGCTTTTCCCTTTGCGCTTCCGAATGCTGCCACGGGAAACGATATGACTCTGTCGGAACTCCACCGCGAGCGACCTCTCGTACTGATTTTTGGCAGCGGCAGTTGTTCAACCCTTGGAAAAAGCGAAGCCTGGATGATCGATTTTCACAAGCGCTTCGGAACTCAATTCCAATTCGCATTCGTCTACATACGTGAGTCGCACCCTGAACAGGGTTACCGCCCTGACAAATACGCTACTCAGATTCCCCCTTTGCACGACGCTGAAGATCTTGTCGGGAGAATAGAAGCGGCAAAGAGTTATGCAGACGCACGGGATTTGCCCTTCCCCATTCTCGTCGATCAAATTCACGACGAAACCGCGCGAAACTATTCTGCTTGGCCAGTCCGGCTTTTCGTCATTGATACCGATGGAACTGTTCTTTACGCTGGCGGACAGGCCCCATGGTTTTTCAAACCGTTTCGCAACTACAAGCACAAGGCTCCCGTCGACCCAAAATTACAGAGCCTTCCTAATACGCCAATGAGTCTGGAAGAGTTTCTTGAGCGCTACATCCGCCAGCAGTAGCCGAAAGCTACAGAGCGAGGTCGACTTCAGAATCACGCATCACGCGCAAGACATTGCCCCCAATAATCTTGCGGATATCGTCATCAGAATAACCGCGCTGCACGAGTCCAACTGTAAAAAGTGGCCAGTTTATCCAGGCAACACTATCAGCCATGTGAGGAGTTGTGACGAAGTCATCCTTTGGCCAGAGTGACCGAAACTCCTCCCGCCTCTTGCGCCCAAGTCCGGCAATGGCTGCTTTCTTTCGTTCTTCGGTGCTGTTTCGGGAATTGTAAGCGACGTCAGTTCCGATCGCGACGTGATCGACCCCAAATTTTTTCGCCACGTAGTCGATATGATCAAGCAGGGCCCCGATATCTCCCGCGCCACGCAAGTATCGGGGAATGCAGCAGATCCCAATGAAGCCGCCAGTGTCGGCGATCGCTTTAATCACCTCATCCGGCTTGCTGCGAATATGAGGGTAAATCTCTCCGGCAATTGAGTGGCTCGCCACGTAGGGCTTCTCCGAAATTTTCGCCCCCTCGAGACTAGTCTTCCAGCCGGAGTGCGCGCAGTCTGGAATCACTCCTACGCGATTCATTTCTCGGATCACTTCTTCACCGAAGTCACTCAACCCGGCATCCGATTCTTCGCCGCAACCATCTCCGATCATGTTTCGACGCTGATAGGTCAGATGCATCATGCGAATTCCAAGATGATAGAAGACCTTCAAATACCGGAGTTCATCTGGGATCGACACCCACTGCTGCGTGAGCGGAACTCCATTGCCAGTAAAAACGAGACAATGTCGTCCCGCCTTTTTTGCCTCCTCCACACCATCTGCCGTCACTTCCTTGGACACCAGTTCCGGCATCATATCAGTCGCGAAGGTAAAACGGGAAAGCCGCTTGATGAGCCTGAGCGGATCCTGCCCTTCTTCCCCTGCGTTTTGAAAAATGCACGTCACCCCGGATGCAGCCCACGCCGCCTCATATTCGGCTCGTTCTGCCTCGCTCGTTACATAACGCGTCATCGTCATTTCCTCCCGCAAATCCTTGATCTCAATGTCTGAAGCACCCGCCATGGCTGCTTTCTTCATTTTCTCTCCATCAATCGCAGCACGAGGAGAGAAGCCGTAGGAATCAAAAACCACTGAGTCCGCATGAAGTGCGAGACCGTGTTGCAGATCGCTCTCCGATGGCTGGAGAGTCTTCAGGGCCGCGTCTCGACAACGTTGCATTACTGGATTAAGATTTTCGGTCAAATGTTCGATCCCGCCTCCCAAGACGGAGGTTTTCTGCGCTTCCTGCGCGTGCAATGATCCGCCCGCTGCCAATGCCAGCGGTACGCTTCCCCGAAGTAAATCTCGCCTATCCATGCCGATTGGAATAACACGCGAAACACTGAATCGGCAATCCTTCGCCCACCAGAATTGCGTCATTCGCGAACCACTCGAAGAAGGCGCCAGAATTTCTACGGAAATTCGCAATCACAAATCTTTCGAGAAGATGCAATAAATCGCGTAGAGTTACTGATCTCCGCAATGCATTCTGCACAACAACAGCTTGCCATACTGCAACAAAACCCAGGAAACTGGCGTGCTCGTACCGAGCTTGCCCGAATTTGGGGTGAGCAGGGAGTTCAGTTCAGCGACCATGATCTTCTCGGAGGAGCGATCGGAGCTCCGCATAACCGAGGGGAACTTCAATGTCTCATCGACGCTCTGGGTGCGCCACCGACGACGCCTCCCTGGACCGGAATTTTCGAAGAGTATCTTCAGTGGGCACCCGGCTGCCCGCTTGGACTTGCCATGCTTGCACACGCCCTCGAAAGCTCGGGAGATCCCAGTGAGGCTCTCGGTCTTTACAACCGTGCAATAGAGATTGACCCGTCCGTAGCCGAACCACCTCTCGCATGCCTGCGAGAGCCGCCCCCCCCAAGGCCAGTTGAAACTGTATCCGACGAGCCGGCCCGACTGGTGGAGGACAATCGTTTCATCTCGCTCATGGTCGCGCTCGCAGCACACCTGATCTTGATCCTCGTTTTCTGCTTCTGGGGATTGACCTCCCCGGACATGAGCCCCCCGGCCATTGTGGTGTCAAACCCAGCAGAGACAAAAGAAGAAACGAAGAAAGCCCGCCCCAAGCAGAGAGCACTTTCCGCAGACACGAAAACGAAAAATATGCAGATCGTGACGACCGAAGCAGTCAGCAACGTTGCTCTCTCTCTCGATCTCCCGACAATCAGTAACTCGCCTGCTTTTTTCGGAGGTGATGATTTCAACCCCAGCATGAGTTTCGGTGACGATTCCGGAGGCGCCGTTTCCTTTTTCGGTTCGAAGGCAAAAACCAAGAACCTTGTCTACGTGGTAGATGTGTCAGGATCAATGAATACAAGGGGAGAAGAAGGAACTTCGAGAATGGAGCTGATGAAGCAGGAACTCAAACGTTCCGTCAGTGCTCTTCCGTTTTCGGTTCGCTACCAGATAATCTTCTTTTCCAACACTGCGTGGTTTGCTGGCCAGCCACGCGCGAAGGCCGCAGCGAGCTTCAGCGGTTCCACTGATCCTCACGATTTGCCAACACGAACACTCGTTCGCGCAACGCAGAGTCAGAAAAGAGAGACGATGGGCCATATCGATGAGGCAACAAGCGGCGGCGGAACGAACTGGAGACTGCCACTGAAAATGGCAATCAAGCTGAAGCCAGACATGATCTATTTTATGACCGATGGGGAGATTGATTCCGACAACGGTAAAGTCCCTGTAATTGAAGATGTCGTCGACTACAATCGCAAGACGAGCAACTCCCGCATCAACACGATTTGCTTGATGGAACTCAAGGCTTACGAAAAGTTGCAGGATCTCGCCGGCCGAACTCGGGGCACGGTATTCCTCGTCAAAGAGGACGGCACCGTCCTGCGGGGCATGCAACTCGATTCAGAGAAGTAGCCAGCTTTGCGATAAGCAGCACTCGAGACGGATGGGAAATCTCCCCTGTTGCAAGCGAAGCTAATTCGACTTCGCGCCGTGAAGAAGACCGCGGATGTATCCAAAGGCGAACAGCCTTCCGAGGACCGTATAACCGGGCTCGCCATCATCTTCGCCTTCCAGAGAATTGATCCGAAGAATTCGATCTCGCTCTGCGAGGTATACCCAACCATCTGAACCGAGTTCGAGATCCATCGTGCGATAGGTCTTCGCGTAAAAAATGGTCCGCTCCCCTTTGCCGTCAAAAATCATTATCTCATCCAACTCGGGACCTGCGTAGTCCTCGGGCGGCATGTGAGTATGACAAAAACCAACCAGACCCGACCTTTGTCATCTAAATCTACCCCCCGGTCGGAGTAGCAAGGTCACCATGTTCAGCGATTACATCGAAGCTCACGCCCGACTGCTGGATGGAAATATCAGGATTACGTTCCTCGGAAAACGAGAGGGAAACCAAGAGGAAAAAAGGAATCAGGAATCTCACAACAACACTTCGCGAATCACGTGACCTTCGACATTGGTTAATCTTCTTTCAATCCCATTGTGAAAATAGGTGAGCCGTTCGTGATCAATTCCCAGCAGGTGCAGAATCGTCGCGTTGAAATCATAGAGTGGGTGGACATCCTCAATTGCTCTCCGCCCCAATTCATCCGTAACACCGTGACTGACTCCAGGCTTCACCCCGGCACCTGTCAGCCAACAAGTGAAACCGTCTGGATTGTGATCTCTGCCTTGCGCGCCTTTCTGGAACATTGGCATTCTTCCGAATTCCGTGCACCACACTACCAAGGTGTCTTCGAGCAATCCTCGCTGCTTCAAATCTCGGATCAAGGCGGCGGCCGGTTGATCGAGAATATTGGCATGAACGTCATATTGCTCTTTCAGCTTGGAGTGTCCATCCCAGTTCAACTTCCCGCCACTTGCGTAGGCTCCATTGAAGAGTTGCACAAAGCGGGTACCTTTCTCGATCAGACGACGCGCGAGAATGCAGTTTTTTGCGAACCCGGCCTTCGTTGGATTCGATTCGTCATCGGCACCATACATTTTGAGAATGTGATCCGGTTCTGTCGATAGATCGCTGATCTCGGGAACACTCAACTGCATACGTGCGGCCAATTCATAACTCGCAATGCGCGCGGCGAGGCTGCCATCCTGCGGATTTTTTTCCAGATGTCGCGCGTTCATTCGCTGGAGCAAAGAACGCGCCGCGTCGTCACTGCTTTTGGAGACTGATTCAGGCGGAGCAAGATGGCGAATCGGATTCTGCGCGTTGAACACAGTGCCTTGAAATTCCGCCGGCAAAAATCCCGGACCCCAGTTATTGATACTCGCCTGCGGAATTCCTCGCGGATCGAGAAGGGAAACAAAGGCGGGAAGATCCTCGTTCTCGCTTCCCAGCGCATAGCTCAACCAGGCGCCCATACTCGGAAACCCGTCCTGCACAAAGCCCGTCGAAAGAAAATTCTCAGCCGGACCATGGGTATTGGTTTCACTGGTCAGCGAATGAATAAAGGCAATGTCATCTGTCAGTCCCGCCAAATGGGGAATCATATCGGAAACCCATTTTCCCGTCTCACCTCGCTGGCGAAATTCATACTGGGGTCGAGCCAGATTCCCGGCAGGGCCCTGAAAGGTAACCGGCGGCCCACCCTTGAGCGGTTTACCATCCTGCTTGATCAACTCCGGTTTGTAATCCCAACTCTCCAACTGACTGACGGCGCCAGCGCAAAAGATCACGACCACGTTTTTAGCCTTCGGTGCAAAGTGTGACTTGCGGGATGCGAAGGGATTTTTCGGATCAATGTCAGGAACAATCGGCTGGGTCGAGGCTAGCAACTGATCCTTTCCCAGCAAACTCGTCAGCGCAATCGAACTGAGCGCCATGGCATTGTCGGACAAGAACCTGCGACGCCCGAGCAATCGCTGTCCATTCGGAGAAAGATGTTCCGCATCATTCATGGCAGAAATAGAAATTCGTTGGAGTTAAAAACGACCCGACAAAGAACGGGAAGGCCATGCTCCCGAATCGCATTTTCGGCTTCGACCAATTCCGTTTCATCAGGATCGCGCCCGAAAGCGAGTTTCCATGCCCTCTTTGCTTGATTCCGAGCATCGCCCCCCACATCAGCCTCAACTCGCTTAGCGAAGTCGTTCGCCAAATCAATCGTGAACTGACTGTTAAACAAATTCAGTGCCTGAATCGGCGTCGTTGACTGACTTCGACGCGGAGCGCTTTGCCCGGCATCAGGACAATCGAAAGCTCCGAAAACCGCTTCCCGCTCCATGCGCACCTTATACGCATATATCATGCGTCGGCGACCTTCCGGTTTCTGGTGTGATTCGATCGGTCTAAAGCCACCTGTCCCTCCACGCGCATGGAAGAGGTCGTATCCTCGCCCGAACATCTTCGTATCCAGCTGTCCACTTATCGCTAGAATACTGTCGCGAATCACTTCCGCCTCGACTCGGCGGGAAGGAAAGCGCCAGAGCAGGCGAGCGTCGGTGTCTTTGGCCAGCCCCGCGGAATGCACACTACTGCTCTGTCGATACGCGCCCGATAGAACAATTTTCCGGTGCAAGTCTTTCACCGACCATCCGGACTCAATAAACTTTGATGCAAGCCAATCGAGCAACTCGGGATGGGAAGGAGCGACACCGAGATTACCGAAATCATTTGGAGTCGACACAAGCCCTGTCCCAAAATGCCACTGCCAGATTCGATTCACAATAACGCGCGCTGTCAGCGGATTGTCAGGATCGGCGATCCAATCGGCAAGCGCCTTCCGCCGTTCTAGATCACTGGATGTTTTGGGTAGCTCAACTGAGTTGAGAAATGATAAGGACGCAGGCGTAACTTCTCCTTTTGGCTGTTCCGGGTCTCCACGATTGAGAAGCTGCATTGGCTCCGGCGGATGAGACTGTGCCGCAAATACGAGCTGTTTCCCACCATTGTACTGCGTCAGCTCTTTTACCAGAGGTGCTCTCGCTGCTATCACCTCTCTCGCTCGGACGTGATGCTTTGCGGCGACATCGTCCAACTGATAGAGGTCAGCCTTTGCTTTCTCCTCGTCGAACGAAGAACGATTTGTGGCATCGGCGACCTTTGTCCATTCCCCGGGAGCAGTCTCCACTTCGATCACATATTCCGAAGCCAAACGATCCGGGTAGCGCCCAGTCCGATCCCGGCCCCAGACAATGCGCTGGATCGTTTGCGGCTCGGAAAAAGCCAACTCCAGGGTGCCGCCGCCTCTTTGATTCGACTTCCAGCAACTCAGATTTCCGAAAATCCCGTCGACAGCTGCTGCCGGCGTTGATGATGTGGAAGTAGCTTTGGCAGAAAGAGCAACATTGACCCCATGGTTATCGTAAATTTCAAACTCGTCGATGTAGGGCTCCCGAAGATTATCTCTGATCGTTGCTTGGACGGAAAACCGAACCTTGGTGGCTTTGATAGGTGAAAACTTCTCCACGTTCACTCTCGCGCTGACCGACGCACGCGTCCCCTCCCCAATGGCAGGGATCAGGTAGGTTTCCATTTCAGTTTCCAATGGAGTGAGTCGCTTGCGAATATCTGCAACGATTACGTCCACCTCTGGATTTTCGATTTCACGATCGCCGTATCGAACGCCAGCAAATAAAGCCTGCATCGAATAGTAGTCGCGCGCTGGAATCGGATCGAACTTGTGATCGTGGCAGCGCGCACAGCCGATGCTCAACCCAAGAAATGCCTCGCCCGTATTGATGACAATTTCGCCGAGCTCATCCTGTCTCGCGAGCCTCTTCGACTCTTCGTCTTTTCCAATCTGCCCAGGCAAAAGAGCTGCCGCAGTAACGAGAAAACCGGTCGCCTCCGGTTTACCAAACGCATCCCCCGCAATCTGCTCACGGATGAATTGATCCCACGGCGTGTTCGAATTGAATGACTCGATCACATAGTCGCGATAGGGCCACGCATACGCTCGTTCCGTGTTTACCTCGAAACCATGGGTATCGGCGTAGCGCACCACATCGAGCCAATGCTGCGCCCAACGTTCCCCATATCGAGGCGAAGCGAGCAGTCGATCGATGACCTCGGAATATGCATCCTTCGATTCCTCTTTAAGAAAAGCATCCAGCTCCTCCGGAGTCGGAGGTAAACCTGTCAGAACAAATGTCACCCTGCGAAGCCAGGTAGCGCGGTCAGTTTCGGCTGATCGCGCCAGACCATTCTCCTTCAACTTCGCGTCAACGAACGAATCGATTGAATGATCACCCGGCAACACCTGCAGTGATTTGAATGACCAGTGATCACTCGTGTCTTCCAGTTCCACAAGGTCTACCCCATCCGGCCAAACTGCCCCCTCTTCCACCCAACGCGTCAGCACTGCGATTTCTTCTTTCGTCATCCGCGCCCGCCCCTCCTTCAGGGGCGGCATCAGCTCGTCATCCACTTGGGTAGTCAGAAACTGAATCAAAGGACTCTCCAGCGGCTTCCCCGGAACGATGTCGGGACCGTGGTTGTCGCCACCTATAAACGCCGTCCTTTTCACATCCAGCCGCAGACCCGACTTCTGCTTTTTTTCCGAATGACACTCGTAGCAGTGCTTTTCAAATATCGGACGAACGTCCTTCACGAAATCAATCGCAACGGTAGCAGACGCGCAACTGGTCGAGAGGACCAGATAACAAAACAAAATCCGATGGAGGAAAATTCGCATCACTTCCTTTTTACCACTTCGGTCAAACTCAAACAACTCACGCACTTGCTTGTCATTTGCGACACAATTCGCCAGCAATTCGGACTTTTCCGGCCGCACTCAACCCTGTCGAATCCGTTCCACCTTTTTTCGCCATTGCCACAACCCTGCCAATTCAGGCAGACTTGAGACCATGAAAGTCGTCATTTTCAGTCTGACCCTATTGATCACCTCAGCGTCGCTTCAAGCGGACCCCATTCGGATCTCCACTTTCTCCGCCGACGTCACTCCTCCAATCGGTTCCCCTCTTTGCTTCAGCTTCATCAAACCGGCCAAGGAAATCGAAGAGCCCCTCACTGCACGGGGAATCGTCATCCTCGGCCCTGGCAAACCTATCGTCCTTTGCGTCGCGGATTTTGTCGTACTTTCGAATGACAGTCACGATGCGTGGAGAAAAGCTCTCGCTGAAGCTGCAGAAACGAGCCGGGACCAGGTGGCAATGCACGTGATCCACAATCACGATTCACCTGGATACGATCAGGGCGCTTCTCAATTACTCGACGAACAGAATCTTACCAATGTTCTTTCAAAAAAGGAAGTCCACGATAAGGCGATAGCCGACACAGCAGTGGCACTCCGCGAAGCAATGGAGACAAGCCATCCCGTAACCCACATCGGAACGGCATCCGCTGCAGTAGAAAAATTTGCTTCCAACCGCCGGATCATTGGAGAGAACGGAAAACTCGCTATCGCTCGCATGAGCTCCTGCCGAAATGAGGAGGCAATCTCTAAACCGGTCGGAACAATCGATCCCGACCTCGACTTGATTTCTTTTTGGAATGGCGATCAACCAGTTGCCGCCCTGACTTTTTACGCGTCCCATCCCCAAAGCTACTACGGCAAAGGTGGTGTCACGCCGGATACGGTCGGTCTTGCCCGAAACAGGCGAACAAAGGAAACCGGCGTTTTTCACATTCACTTTGATGGAGCCGGAGGAAATATCGCGGCAGGAAAATTTAACAATGGTTCCGCGGAGGCCCGAGCCGCTTTGATCGAACAAATCCACAAGGGAATGAAAACCGCGTGGGAGCATCAATCCAAGTCAGCCATCGAAGCTGGCGACCTCGGCTGGACCTCACTTCCGACCCAACTCCCCTGGCATGGGCGCTATACCGAAGAGCAATTACACACCGAACTCACGAGTCCTAACACAGACACCAAGACAAGAATCCGATCCGCACGCGACCTCGTTTATCTGCGGCGTTGGCAGGATGGAGGAAAAATTGACCTGCAATCTCTACGCCTTGGTTCCGCCCATGCTCTCTTTTTCCCGGGGGAACTCTTCGTGGAATACCAACTCGCAGCAAAAGCTTCGCATCCCGATAAATTCGTAACCCTCGCCGCCTACGGCGACGGGGGACCGGGCTACATAGGAACGAAAATTTCCTATTCACAGGGCGGCTACGAAGTGGGTCGTGTTTCACGAACCAGTCCCGGAGTCGAAGTCGTTTTAATGAAAGCTATTGCTCAGCTCATTAAACCAAACCAATAAGAAAAATGCATCCGATAGCGACACGGAAACAACTCAATCGGGTGCTGATTTTTTCGATCGGGTATTTGACGGTGGCGGCAGGTTTTATCATCGCAGGGAAGAATTATGAGTTTCTGCTCTATCTCGCCGTCATGTCAGTCATCATCCTGGCCGTTATTGGCGTCTACAAACGTGCAGGTTTGAGCCGCAGCCTTCTCTGGGGGTTCAGCTTCTGGGGTGTGCTTCACATGGTAGGCGGGCTCACACCAATTCCTGATCACTGGCATACTTCTGATACCACGGGCGTGCTTTACAATTGGCGCATTATCCCGGGATACCTGAAATATGATCAATTAGTCCACGGGTTCGGGGTAGGGCTGGTCACGTGGCTGTACTGGGAGGCTCTCGTCGTGAGAGTGAGAGGGCAAGACGGCAATCCAATTCGACCAACGCTCGGGATGCTTTCCATCTGCGCCACCGCAGGAATGGGTTTCGGAGCCCTCAATGAAGTCATCGAATTTTTCGCGGTTTTAATTCTCCCGAAAACAAACGTTGGAGATTACGAAAACACCGGCTGGGACCTCTTCGCCAATCTCGTTGGCGCGATCGTAACCGCACTGATCATTCGAGGAGTCTGGAACGCCCGGCAATCGAAGCAGGCTCCATCTGATCCTACAACTGACGAATCGTGACCTGTTCCTCGGGAATCATCTCCAGCAAATCCGAGAGATCGTAGTGCCGCAGAGCTCCGTGAATCACATTGTGAAGATGCGGGAGAGGGTCACGGGATTCGATCACGGCATCCCATGTCGTGATGCCGCCATCAAGAGTCAGCGAATCAAATAGCGCAGGCTCCAACGCGGCGGCGTGAATCGCGACCGGGACAAATTCGGGTTCAGCATAGAGATGAATCGAGCGCCCCCCTTTCTCGGCTTTCAAGAATTTCGTAATCGCAATGAGATCTTCCGTACGCATTGCCAGATAGCTGGTTCCCAGCATGTAGGAGATCCATTGATCAGCTCCATAGAATCGCCAGTTTTCCGTTTTTGTCAGGCCGCTGTCGCGGAGGTTGAGGTAGACCTGACTGTGACTTCCCATCTCTTTGATACGAGGATCTGCGCCCCGGTCTGTCAAAACGATCTCGAGAGTGTCATCGGCAGACTCCAATTGTTTCAAGAGAAACGGGGTCATGATTCCCGACTCACTTTGAAATACACCGTGATCGACTCGCAGTCCCTTTGTCCCGAGCTGCAACCCTTGGATTCGGACAGGATCTGCAACTTGCTTTCGCATACCTGTCACTTCGCATACAAGTTCGCGTTTTTCATCCAAACGAAGACCTGACCAGATTTCCTCGCGTTCCGCTTTCAAATCCCCCGCTCTCTCTGCATTCAAATCAAACAGCGTCTTAGCCCCTTCGATCGCGATGATTTGCCCTTTCGGGGAACACAACAGATCCTCCTCTTTCTCCACAGCAACTTCTTCCTGCTCGAAAGCCTCGATGTCCCGCCCCTGCAACCACCGGGCGAAGAAGCGCACAGCCCCCTCCCGTAATCTAATGGAGTAGCCATGCTTTTCCGAAGCCTCGACCAGATCGATTCGCTCAGGAAAACCCAGTTTGGTGTAAACCCGCTTGGCCTGACGAAAGGCAAGCCAAGTTCCATCAATAGGCACGAAGTCCTCTGTCGCGGAGAGAATCAAGGTTGGCCTCGGAGCGCGGATGATCGCAAAGTCGGGATGATCAAGCCCCTCGCGAATCTGCGCGAAAATATTCTGCTCCGGATCGCCGGGACCGGGCTTTTCGTTTTTCTGACGGGTCGTTGTCATGAAGCATCCCGGAGCCGCCGCGACAATGCGATCATCGAGCGCCATCAAAAATGAAGTGATGTTCCCACCTCCGGAGTTTCCTGTGCAGCCAATGCGCATCGGGTCGACGTCGGAGCGCGATTCGAGATAGTCGATTGCCCGCATCCCATCCCAGATCATGTAGGAGGACAGCCCGCGCCCAAGCAGAACTGGCGCGACGCCGAGGATGTGATGCTCACCTGTTGCTTTATGTAGCCCTTTCCCGGTTTTTGGATCGATCAATTGCAATCGCTCGCCCTGCCCAATTGGATCATAACAAAACACCACGAACCCATTCTTCACGAGGAGGAGGTTAGCTTTCTGATACACGTCCGCTGCCTTTCCATTCGACGTATGACCGCAAGGGTGAAGGATTGCAGGAAACGAACCGTCACCTGCCGGCCGATACAGATTCCCAGTGACATGGAATCCAGGAAGAGATTCGAAGATTACTTTCTCAACCGAATACCCGTCGCGCTCCAAACGCCCTGTTGTTTTTGCATTCAGGGGAGAACCCGCGAAGGAATCCAGATCGACGCTTTCCTCGAAAAAACTTCGAAGCCGATTCTGGTAGGCAGCGATCTGCTCCCCGGTTTGCAGTCCCTCCAATTTCTCAAGGCGTGTATCGAGAGCTGCATGAACCCGGGTTCGCAGGTGGTTCCGCATCATCGCATCGTCCTTGAATTCGGTCAGGCTTGCCGGATTTGGCGGATTACTGGTTGCCTGCTGCGCAAAAAGTGCAGGAACGAAAATCGAGAGGACGACAAAAAGTGACGTCAGAAAAATTCGGCTCATATCTTAGCCTATCCGAATCACATAGGAGCAAACAAGCGGAACTACTCCCCCGCATTCGCGGCAGGCTTGGTCTTGTGGAAACGATTGGGATTTCCTATTTCCCATTGGATGAAGCGGGTTTTTCTCATGTCCTCACTGGTGACACTTACCACAATATGCCATTCGGCCGACTCACCGGAACCCATCAACGGATATCCGAATGGGATCCGCGAAATTCGATATCCGGTGGCAGCAGACAATTCTGAGCAACCTTCTCTATTCTGGTCACCGGAACTTGCCGAAGGCGAAAAGGCCCCCCTTCTCGTGGCGATGCACACCTGGTCCGGCGACTATCGCCAGGCGGGTGGTGAAGCCAAATACGCAGAGTGGTGCCGGAAGAACAATTGGATCTTTGTTCATCCCAATTTCCGCGGACGAAACCGAAGTCCCGAATCGATGGGATCGGACCTCATGATTGCTGACGTTCGCGCCATCGTTGAGTGGGCAAAGAAAAATGCTTCCGTCGACGAGGCTCGGATCTACGCAATCGGAGTTTCCGGAGGCGGTCATGCCACTCAACTCCTCGCGGGACGCACTCCGGAAATCTGGGCTGGCATTTCTTCCTGGTGCGGGATTTCCGACATCGCTGCCTGGCACGATGAGACATCGACTCATAGATTCGAAAGATATTCCAAAGATATTGAAAACGCTCTCGGAGGTCCCCCGGGAACAGGAACCCCGGAATTGGAAGATGCAAAGAAGCGCTCCCCCTTGTCGTGGCTCAGCAACGCATCAGGCGTACCGCTCGACATTAACCACGGGATCGACGATGGGCGGACCGGGAGCGTTCCATTTACCCACTCGCTATATGCGTGGAACGAAATCGTCCCCGATTCCCAGAAACTTTCTGAAAAGTCGATTGATCACTTTTACGAGAGCCAGCAGTCACCTGAAGCCCCTCCCGCAGCCGACGCGCTCTACGGAAAGCGACAGCCCGTTTTTCGTCGAGCCCACGAAAACACCCGGATCACTATTTTCCAAGGGGGACACGAAATCATCCATCTCGCCGCGCTGAACTGGCTCGCAGCTCAGCAAAAAGGGCAACCTACCAGCTGGAATCCCCCCAAGGTTTCTGATCTCGACACGACAGATCTCGATACAGAAAGTGGGAAATGATGATGAAGCCCTTTCTTTACCTGAGCCTTCTTCTGGCAAGTCCAGTCGCTTCACAAGCTGGCGACGAAGATTTTCCCGGCGACTACCGTCTTCTCCTTCCCTCGACGATTCCGGCTCTGACCGATCTCGAAACGAACATCTATTTCGACAATACCTACCTCGCTCTGAATCCAGACAACTTCCTTGTCGATGTCATCGCTCGCCGAGGAAGACACCAGGAACATCGATGGACCTACAGGCCAGCTACCGAGCCGGAGAAGCGGGACATTGGTGACCACGTCGTCACCCTAGAATTGCGCAATCAGAAGAACGAAATCATTGGTCGCGCCTCCACCAAGGTGCAGGCTCGCTCACGGGAAGTTTCCGCCGAGGCGAAACCGAAGTCCCTTCTCATCATGGGCGACAGCCTGACCAACGCATCGGTCTATTCAGGCCGAATCACAGAGCTGGTAAAAGAGGACGGGCTTCCCCTCAGGCTCATCGGCACTCGGGGTCCCGGCGCGGAAGCACAACCTGGTGGCGGCGATGGATCAGGAAATCGCAACGAAGGCTACGGCGGATGGACCGCTCTTCGCTTTGCCACCAAATACACCGGCATTGCCCGAGGCGGCGAATACAAGCAATGTGGTAGCCCCTTCCTGTATCAGGCCGGCAACGCAGACCCGAAACTCGACTTCGCGCGCTACTGCAAAGAGTTCAACGAGGGGGACGCCCCGGACTTCGTCACCATACTCCTCGGTTGCAATGACACCTTTCATGGGACCGACGAAACGGTGGAAGAAAGAATCGATGTGATGTTTGAGCACTTCGATATAATCCTGACAATGATACACGATCACGATCCTGCGACGAAGGTTGGAGCCATTCTCCCGATGCCTCCTGCGGCTTCGCAAGAAGCCTTCGGCGAGAACTACGCGAGTGGTCAAACCCGCTGGCAATATCGCCGCAACCAGCACCGCCTGCTTGAGCGAATGGTAGAGACCTTCGGTGATCGTGATAAATCAAACGTCTACCTCGTCCCAGCCTGGCTCAATCTCGATCCGGTCGACGGATTCCCATCAAGGGAAAGCAAAGCCCACGCCCACAGTGAGACGATAGTCCGTCGACAAATCAATGGCGTTCATCCTTCCAAGGAAGGATACCGCCAGATGGGCGATGCTATTTACGCGTGGATCCGCTCGTTTGAGTAGAGAAGGTCTATTTTTCGAAACGAACTTCGTTCTCGACTTCGCCCGTTTCCGAATGGTGTCGAAACAGGATTGCAGGCTTGCCCGGCGCCTCCCCTTCCCGCTCCACCTTGACCGCGAGATACCCACCTCTCACGCGAAGAAAACGATGGAAGTCCTCGCGATAATCGCTCTGCTTCCACCCTCCTGCGTGCTTGTTGCTGGCGGGTCCGCAGGAAAACTCGTGGATTCCTTTTTCCGGATGAACGGAGTGATATTGCCAATGCCGGTCTCCACAGACGACATAGGCATGCTCCTGGGAGGCCAGGAATTCACGAACTCGATTCCCCTCGTGACTGAATACCTTATTTGAGTGATTGTCGTTTTTTCCTTTGTCGCGATCAGGGCCAACGACAGGGGTCGGACTGATGAGCACTCGAAAGGTGGCGTCGCTCTCCGCAAAAGTTTTCTCGAACCACGTCAGTTGCTCTTCGCCCCAAATGGTTTTGTCAGGCCCATCTGAATCAGTATTGGCACTGCGAAAGTCACGCCCCTCCACCATCCAGACCTGAAGATCTTTTCCCCAGCGATGAGTTCGGTAGGTCTTGCGCCCGTGCATAGGAACCTGATGAACAAAAATATCGAGGCCCTGCTCGAAAGTGAAGGCTCCCATCATCGGCGAATCCATCGTGGGCCAGCAATCGTTTACCCAAGTGTCGTGATCGTCTTTGATGAAATAGCTCGAAACCCGATTGTGAAATCGCACATTGGTCGGCCGACTGTAGGTCCGCTGCCAGTGAAAATTGGCAAGAGCGGGAGTCTTTGCCAGCCTGTCGTAATAAACGATGTCGCCAGTGTGAACGAAGAAAGAAAGGTCCGGGTGTTTATTCAGCAGCGTGTCGTAGATCACAAAACCGTCGTCGGAATTTCGATCCCAGAAAGCTTGTCCGGTCGAAACCGCAAACTCGACCGTGCTATCCGCAGTCTCTGCAGAAGTCGCGGTCTGAAATCGCCCCTCAACTTTAGCACCGTCATTTCCCGTACCGTCTCGCGACTCCACCTCCACTTCGTATGCCACCCCAGCCGAGAGCCCCTGCAAATGATGCTGCACGGTGAAGTCCCATTCAGGCTCGACGGATTTCCACCCTGTATCCTGCCAGCTTTCCTCCCCAGCGACTCGGTAGCGAACTCGAGTCGCCCCTTCCGCTCCTGGTACGGCCCATGCCAGCCCGTCCACTCCTGAGTCCGGGTTATCGAAACGAACGCTCAGGACCTTGTCCCTTCGAAACTTCGAATCGGCGGCTCGCTCAAATCCATATTTCTGGTATTCGATATCAAACCAGGGTCCACCCTTCGGGTTTGATTCGGCATTCCTGGTCAGGCGCGTCCAGACAATGGCAGAAGTCTGATCGACCTCACCGATCTTGATGCCGTTCGCCTGATGAGGAGCCCCGAAGCAAGGAGGGCTTAAGACCACGCAAAGGGTGACCTGAATGAAGATCGTTTTTCTGTTCGTCATGCTCCACAAACTGCCACATCGAACAGGGTTACGTCGAGCACCTAACCCTGTCGGGTATGTCAGCCAAACCTCTTACCCCAGAGCTTGTCCAAGTTATGGCGCAGCGGGAGTAACTACGATCTGGTTGTTCTCGATCTTAATCTCCTGAATCTTCTCCATAGCCTTTTTCATTTTGGGATCGGAAAGAAGATTCTCGGTCTTCAGGGAATCGATAAAGACCTGGGGGATAGGCGTGTCACCTGCAGCGATGTTCTGGATAAAGACGCCGGCCGCGCCGCCAATAGTGGTAATTTCCACGGTGATCGAACCGTTGAAGTATTTTCCAGAGACTCGATCTGCAATGAAGCCGGGGAACGGAATCCCCAACTTGTCGATTTCGAAGCTCGAATCCACGATCAATTGATCATTCTCAATCGAAGCAACGGTAGCTCCAGCGATTGCGGAAAAGTCCGGATGCTTGGCAATCAATGCGTTGATGTCCGTCTCCGAAAGTCGCAATGGTCCTGTCGCATTCCCAGCTGCAATGTTGGTTTTGAATTCGTCGAATCGCGTAGAGACATCGGCCACTTGCTGATCCGATAGAACGGGCATTTCGATTTTCACAGGATCATCGGACGTATACTTGTCAGCAAAATCTCCGACGGCCTTTTTCGTCCATGCCATCACTGCAATCACAGCAACTACGCCGACGACCAGCACGGTGAGACAGCCGATTCCAAAACATGTGGCGGTCTTTTTCCCAGAATCGGATTCAGGCGGCGGGGCAGCTCCAGGTGTATACGTTTGGCTCATGTTCTCAAGTGTCTCAGATTGGAATCTACTTCTGGCTTATTCGCTATTCAACATCTTCGGAGAGAGCAATTCGAGCAGGAGTCCTTCGCCCTGATCGACGACTCCCCAATGTTCTACCTCAAGTTCAATGCGGGCCACTGCCAAGGTGGGAAAGTGATCAACGAATGCTCCGCCAGCGATCATCTCAACCGCATCGTGCATGCCCGGGTTATGGCCAACGAGGATTGCGGTATCGCAGGACTCATCGAGTTGCTGAACAATACGAAGGATGGTCCGCGGCGAAGCGAGATAGAGGTCGCTTTCCTCCTGAATCTGTGAATCGGGGAAGCCCAGTCCTTTAGCAAGCATACCCGCGGTTGTTCGAGCCCGGTTTGCGGTGCTGGAGACAATCGCATCTGGACGGACCCCTCGCTGCGAAAGTGCCGCGGCCATTCTTGGTGCAACGTTTTCCCCCCGTTTGTTCAGGGGACGGTCGTGGTCGTCGCTGCCGGGAAAATCCCAGCTCGATTTCGCGTGGCGGATCAAGAGAAGATTTTTCATCGCAGCTATGATGAACCGAATCAACCTCCCCTGTCCATGGCATTTCCTTGTCTTGACAGATTCCTTCGAACTACCGATTTTGCTACTCTCACACTTGTTATCATGATTCGAATTTTCTCTGCATCTCTGCTGCTCTCCCTGCTTGCTACCCTCAGTCTTCAGGCTGACAACTGGCCCAACTGGCGCGGCCCGTATTTCAATGGTTCTTCTCAGGAAAAAGGATATCCCGCGGAATTCTCCAAGACGGAAGGAGTGGCTTGGCAAACGCAACTACCCGGCGAGGGTGCCTCGACTCCAATCGTCTGGGGCGATGCAGTTTTTTTGACTTCCATTGATGCCGAGGAAAATTGCATTCTCGCTATCCGCATCAGCGCCAAGTCAGGCAAAGTTGTATGGGCTAAGGAATTTGGAGAAGGAATCCGACACGACGAACGAAGCACTTTTGCCGGCAGCTCGCCGGTGACCGATGGAAAACTGGTCTACTTTTTCAGTGGCGCAGGTGATCTCGCGGCATTCGATTTTGACGGAAACCAGGTCTGGTATCGAAATATCGAAAAAGACTATGGCGCCTTCGCTTTCCAGTGGACCTTTTCCAGTTCTCCCCAACTTTACGAGGGAACTCTTTTCCTCCAAGTCCTCCAGCGTGATACGAAAGTTCACGGGCGCGGAGGCGACGAACCAATCGATTCCTACCTTCTCGCAATGGATCCCGCGACAGGCAAGACCAAGTGGAAACATATTCGTCCCAGTAAAGCGGTGGTGGAATCTCGCGAGGCATTCTCGACTCCGATTCCCGTTCTGCACGACGGCCGAGCTGAAATCGTTATCACTGGCGGGGACTCTATTTCCGGGCACGATCCCGAAACGGGCAAGGAACTCTGGCGCTGGGGCACCTACAACCCGGAGCGAATCGGACACTGGCGACTCGTTCCTTCCCCGATTTACGGTGAAGGAACTTTCCTGGTCTGCGCACCAAAGGGATCACCCATTTATGCGATCGAAGCTGGTGGCGAGGGGGATCTTGTGGGAACGGCTAACATCTGGAGAACGGATGGAAAAGAATACACCGCAGACGTGCCCACTCCGCTTTTCTATGACGGGTTCTTCTACGTTCTGAATGGTCGGAACAAGTTTCTTTCCTGCATCCACCCCAGCAGCGGAAAGGTCGTCTGGAGCCAGCAAATCAATGGAAAGGTGAAGCTCGAAGCCTCACCAACTGGGGTTGATGGGAAAATCTACCTGATGAGTCATCTCGGAGAAGTTTTTGTCTACAGCGCAGGTCCTGACGGCGGACAACTCCTGAACTCAACCACCTTCGGAGCGTCGCAGAGCGTCAACATCCGGGCGTCGATCGTGCCGGCAAACGGCACTCTTTTCATCCGCACCGACGATCAACTTTACGCGATTCGAAAGTAGCGCTTTCTACTCTTTCGAACTGAGGATGCGCACAGCTTTGTCGCGCATCCTTCGCATCGACCACTCGCTCGTATAAGATTCGAGCTCGGCCATAGGAACCCACGCGAGGTCGTGGGATTCCTCGCTGACGATGTAATCCTCCGCCCCCGTTTGGCGAAACAAGAATCGGACGTCGTAGTGAAAATGAGCTGACTCGTTTTTCCGCGCGGGTATCCCGTGCACATCGAGGTCAAAAATCTCTTCACAAACAACTTCGAGACTGGTCAGCCCAGACTCCTCGACGGCCTCATCCATGGCAACAGAGAGGACGTCTGACTCTCCATCGGCATGCCCACCGAGTTGCAGCCATATACCGAGCTTGCGATGATGGGTTAGGAGTGTGTTCGTCTCACTGGAATCAACAATCCAGGCGGAGCCTGTGATATGCCCTTCATTCAGGCTGCGATCGAAACAATCGGAATTTCCCTCCACAAAATCGATGACACGCCGGGCGGTGTCTGCCTCATCGGGATGAGAGCCCAGATAGGTGCGAAGCAGATTGCGTATGGAGTTACGATGCATGAAGGCGGCAACGATGCAAGTGTCACGCTACGATGCAAGCGGAGGAAACGATCATTTGAAATAACGCTTCAAAACCGCTTTTTCATTCGGAAGCAGTGACTCCCTCCAGACAGCCTCCCCCCCTTTTCCTTGAGAAGCGACCGCTCCGCCCTGAGACGTTTTGGCATTATTCTCCTCGTCGTCGTGTTCGGTTTCACCTAAGGCGAGAAGATCGCCCATAGCTGCTCTTGAGCGGTCTTCATTGGTGACACCTTCGATCTGATTCGTTTTCAAATCTTCTTCGTCGCCGAAATATAATGGTGCATCGCCACGTCCCCTGCTAATTCCACCATTCCCAGGCTGCTGACCTGATTTATTGCCGAGCTTTTGCCCTGGCTCGCTGGAAGGCAAACCTTCGAGGGAACCGAGACACTGGGAACATTCTCCCAATTGCTTCTGCAACTGCTTGAGTTGCTCGGGAGAAAGATTTTTCATCGACTCCTGCCCCAATTTCGATGGGTCAATATTTCCAAGCTGCTTGGCAAGTTTTTCATTCATCTCGAGGCCATTGGCCTGCAGGCCCTTCATGGCCTCTTCCATTTCCCGCATCAGCATTTCCTTGCCCTCTTCCGACATCTCGGTGGAAAAGCTGCGAAGTGCTTCAAGGTCACGCTCAAGCGTTTCCATGTCATTTGCCATTTCCTTGAGATCACGCCCGAGCGTCTCTTTCAGAGTATCGGTGGCCTCCATGCTGGCATGTGAAAACCATTCCTCTTCTGGCTGGTCTCGGAGTTCTTCAAGGCGCTCTTCCACCTCACGCAAACTTTCGGGATCAATCAATTCCTCTTCATCAAGAGTATCGATCCACTCCTCCATCTGCTCCCACGGCTCCGGCTCGTTCACGACCAGTGGCTCGTCTGCCTTGGCTTCCGGCAAAGGAACAAACCAGGCCACAGCCACGATCACCATCGCTAGAAAGGAGGGCAGCAAAACCATCGGCCATGCCCAGCGCGGCGCAGCGTCTACTTGTTCCGAATTCGAAATTGTCGGCCATTTCCCAACACCGGATTCCGCTGTGACGAGCCGGTTGCACAGCGCCAGTCGATCATCGAGGCGAACAAGCCCTTCCTCACGATCAATAAATTTCCTGCGAGAAATGATCAATGCAACGATGACTGCTAAACCTACCAGAGCAGCGAGGGCAATCTCGGGAAGATGCCCATTCATCAGTTGTGAGCCATAACTCCGCAGGATGAGAATCGATACGGCAAAAAGAACAAGCCCAACAACGAGAAGACGATTGAACCGGTCAAGCCACCAACCCAGGTTGACTCGCCGAGCTACGGCTCCGGCCCGGTTTTTCCAATACCGCTCACCTCCAACTCGTAGCTGTCCGTCACTCATACCAGAAGAATACGGGAATGTTCTCTTTTACGCAAGAACCGCCGATCGGATGAAAACGGTCGACAGTTGAGTCATTTCGAAGGGGCATCGCTAAAGCGTTTTGTTCTCACATCCTCTGCTCGACCAGATCATGAGCGCGTATGCAATGGCCCCGAGAGCCAGGGACCCCCACCACAGAAGCTGGGGCGCTGATTCGTACAAGAGCAATCCAGCCCCTGGGGCAACGGCATGCCCAAGGTTCCAGCTTAATCCAACACCGGCACTGTAGCGGCCCCGCATTTTTTCCGGTGCGAGAGATGCCACCCACGCCCCTGCTATCGGAAGGCTGATCATTTCACCTGCGGTAAAAATCACCAGCGCGACGGCAACGATCACCAATGCCGACTCGACACCGGGAACCGCGAAAGCATTAAGCCCCACTCCAATACCACAAAGCAGAAAGCCAATGGCAATCATTGGCGGAGGAAAGCGACGACGCGTCATCTGGCTGATCGGTATTTCAAAAAAAGCGATGAGCAATCCGTTCCCTGCCATGAGCCAACCGTAGACAGATTTTCCATACCCGAGATCTCCGAGCAATCGAGTGACGCTGCTGCCCCACTGAAAGAACAACGCAGTCGCAAGTAGATTCGCGAAAAAGAATGCGATGAAGTGGCGATTCCTGGCCATATCACGAAGGGCAAGACTCCACCGGCTCTGGTTGAGACTCGTTTTCACTCCGTGAGGCAGCATAGTAACTGCGATGATGGCAAAGATGGCCGATGTCACTGCGTCGCCGACAAACAGGTAGGCAAAATTCTTTTCGGCGAGAACTCCTCCGGCAGCCATACCGCAAGCAAACCCGAGGTTCACTGCCCAACGGACTACCGCGAAAGCCGTTACACGACGACCCTCGGGAACGACATCAACCAACAATGAGTTCGAAGCTGGGTGATACATTCCCTGAGTAATCCCGACGAGGAATGAAGAAATGACATAGCTCGGAATATCGGTCGCCTGCCACATCAACAGCATGGAGAGGGCTGCGCCGAAGAGAGCGAGGCCCATTGTGTTTTTCCGCCCGATGAGGTCGGAGAGTCTTCCTCCTAGCACCATTGCCCCTATCCCTCCAACTGCCATCGAAGCAAAAACGATCGCCGTATCCCACGCCGAGTAGCCTTGATCCTTCAGATACAATGTGAGAAAGGGAACTACGAAAGTTCCAAAGCGGTGGATAAAAAGCCCAGCGAACAGAATCCAAACGACACGAGGAAGCGCGCGCAGCTGTTCCAGCAACGTCTCGTCCGCAATAGAGTTGTCTTCCAATTTTGGGTTCACGGGCAAAAAAAGCCCTACAAGCGAAATAGCATGCAGGGCCAAATGAGTTGGGTGTTTTTCGTAACCTCTATTTCATCATAAATCCACGCACGTGCTCAAAATCGTGTAACCCTTCCAGCAAGGTGCTGGACGGTTTTCGATCATGAAGTATTTTGCCAGGTGCTGCATGAAGAGATTTGGAGCCTCTGGAGTCCGCTCCAAATCGGAAACCACAAGCTAAAAACCGAATCGCCGAGCTTCTGATCCTTACCGCTTCCGATGCCTTGCAATCCAATCGCGCATTGATCGCCCGGCCGCCTCGAGGATATCCCGCAGAGCGATTGATGATAAAACGGATCCACCAGCCCCAACGACGATGTCCTGCTCGGCGCGATCATCGGTTGCCACAGTGATGTCATAGGTGTCCGCGTAGCGGATCGCGAGACGCTCGATAATGTCGTCAGCAGTATGCGATTCGCTGGTATAGAATATTTGCAGCCCATCTTCCCTTCGCTCTTCCTGGGTGGTTGCGCCTTTTCCATCAAAAACGATCACGACGCGATCTCCGGTGAAATCACGATAGGATTCGAGTCGTGATATAAGCTCCGAATGTGCACTTCCTTTCCGCCGGCGATGCATCGCGAGCAAATCCGGCCACGCGTGGATGATGTTGTTTCCATCCACCAACAAAAATGACGGTCGAGATGCTTCCATCGCCGACCGTCACGTAAATTTGCAGAGGACTTTCATCCCCGTCAGAAAGATAGACTCTAGTCTTCTTTCTTGGGTGCTGCCTTTTTCTTGGCTGCTTTCTTAGTGGCAGCTTTTTTCTTAGCCGTTTTCTTCGCAGCAGCTTTCTTTTTAGCGGCAGCCTTTTTCTTCGGAGCTGCTCCTGTGGCGGCATCAGCCTTCACTTCTTCCTCCACGCTTGGCTCTTCCTTCTCAGGCTTTGCATTCTTCTTGGCAGGAGTCTTCTTGGCAGGAGTCTTCTTGCTCAAAGCAATTTGTGCCTTGATGACTTCCTTCTTCCGCTTGATGTAACGTTCGCGGCGACGGCGCTTTTCGACTTTGTTATGCTGCTTACCCATGATGTGTAATCCCTGCTTCTCGCAAGGCGGCTAAATAAGAGGCACATTACCAAGGTCGCAAGGGGAAATTCGGCCATTCCTGCGATCGTTACTCGGGATAAAAAATCTATCCTTCGGGTCGAAATCGGTAGCCATACTCCCGGATCGTCTCGATACACTCTCCCTGACGCGTTTCAATGAACTTACGCAGTTGAGTCACAAACCAGTCAATACTTCGGCTCGTGACGCAGACGTTGTATGCTTAAACCTCGGACATGATTCGCTCCCAGCTGAGCGCTGTGCCGCGCTTTTCGAGAAAAAAAGAAAGCAGGCCATACTCTTTGGACGAAAGTTTGACTGTGCCGTTTCCCTCTTCCCGCAATTTGCGGGAACTGGTGTCAGGAATGAATCGCCCAAAGTTGCCATCCACCACCAGCGGCCAGTTCAAGCGACTCGTATCAGTCAATCCCGCGACATTCGCAAAATGATTTTCCCCCGGCTGGAGAATATCATCGACTTCGTTGATTCGGTTATCTGCACTACTTCCATGGTTGGAGCGCCCCACCACAAAGATTGCTTCGGTATCAATGTAGTTGGGAACGAGATCACGGAATGCATCATTGGACGAACTAATCGGATCGCCCTCGTAGGTTTCCTCCGCGGGAAAGGCTCCACCGTTGTCTGTTGCCCACGATCGCAATCCCATCACGATGCTGCGAGCATCCTGTGTCGACCGTGCCATCTGCGCATTCACCATCGCCATTTTTATTCCAGGGAATGCCACCATAGTAAGCACCGCCATTATGGCGACGACGGTCATCATTTCGATCAGCGTGGACGCATCGACCGGTTTCGTATATCTTCTTGTGAGGATCCTAGTATGGTTGGGTTCGATTGAATTCGACGTCGACTTTTTGCCGAAGTCGCCCACGATCCTCGGGCGCATTTGTTACCGTTCCGTTCCGACCTCATGAAAAATCCAGACATTTCACCCTGGACCACACATCGCACTCGCATCGTCTACGACAATCCCTGGTTATCGGTTAGTGAAAGCGACGTCACCAATCCGGGCGGAGGTAAAGGCATCTATGGCGTCGTCCACTACAAGACCCGTGCCATCGGCGTCGTTCCCATAGACGATGAGGGTAACACGTGGCTCGTGGGGCAATACCGCTACGCCATGAGCACTTTTGAATGGGAAATTCCCGAGGGCGGCTGCCCACCTGACGAGGAACCCATAGACGCGGCACTGCGCGAACTGAAAGAAGAAACCGGTCTGATCGCTGCGAAGTGCGATGTGCTCCTCGACAATCTCGCTCTTTCTAATTCCGTAACCGACGAGCGATGCACCATTTTCATAGCGACGGAATTGACTCCCGGAGAGGCCTCGCCCGAAGAATCCGAGGAGCTCAGCATCCGAAAACTCCCCCTCAGCAAAGCCATCGAAATGGTACACAAAGGAGCCATCACTGACTCAGTGTCCGTGATGGCTCTCTTAAAACTGGATGCGGATCGCAAATAATCCGATCCGTCGGTCATGACGCCTAGACACCTGTCATAAGACAGCCGATAGCGAGAAAAACCTAGGAAGCAATCGCCACCCAGAACGCAGGGACTGGAATTGGAAGCACCCTAGACAAGACCAGCAGTGCCACTACCAGGGGGACCAAGGAGATTATAAATACAA
>Ga0055584_100000447_pt1 | contig 39231 bp, 41 predicted proteins | sample OSDHelmetaG_FD_58716 | JGI IMG/M metagenome (GOLD analysis project Ga0055584, IMG submission 58716) | Pelagic marine sediment microbial communities from the LTER site Helgoland, North Sea, for post-phytoplankton bloom and carbon turnover... | ecosystem: Environmental > Aquatic > Marine >...
CTATTCTAAGATAGATTGGCGGTTTTCGTAACCTCGCGGGGGGCCGGGATTGCTTCTTTCCGACAGGGAAATTCTCGATTCCCTCAAAAAAAACCTGCCGATCGGCGGTCGTAAAATGAGCCGATCGCGACGGTTCGGACGGCATTCCACGTGAAAGCGTGACGATTGTGAGGTTTGAACGTCCCCTGCAACCGATACGTCACCTCCCGCTTTGCTGACCGACTGTCTTTGCGAGATTGAATCAAATGGAAATCTGTCAAAACATTCCCGCCTGCTTTCGTAGGAGTGATAAAGTTGAGTGAGCTTCACACGAGGAAGCTGCGTAGATTTTGTTGTCAGAGCCGCAAATGGATTGTCGGTTCAAACAACACTTATTGAAGGTACTCAATCATGTACGACTTGAAATGGAATGCAGGTCTCAAATCAGCTCTGATCGTGATCTGTGTCACGTTGTCCGGGTGTCAAATGACAAACTGGCAGCAGGCAGGTTTCACTCCGGGCAGTGTTGCGCGGTCTCAAACTCCCTCAACGTCTCCTCAAATCGATTTGGGTGAATCATCGAATTCATTTCAGGACGATAATGGTCAACCAAAAACTTTTGAATCACAACGACCCGTGGTGACTCCACCTCCCGAGAGTCATGGGCAGGGCGATCCGAAAAACTTGCAGGAGATGACGGTCCCTCAGGCGCGTCGATATTACATCCCGCCGTTACGTGGACCAATTGTGCTCGGTCGCGCAACAAACCAACCCTTCTCCGAAGGAGACCGAAAGTATCGCAAACCGGATCCGATTGCTCGGAAGGAGGCGCCCAACCCCTCCGTCGAATCATTAAAACCGCAACCATTGCCGATTACCGAGGCTCCCAAGCCGAAGAGTGATTCCAAATCCACACCTCAGCTCTCCCTCGGCGATCCTGAAGAGGTGCTGAAGCCTTCGATTGACGACATCGACCTTCCTCCGCTCGTTTCGGATGAAGAGTTAAAAAGTCTTTTGAATCTGGAAGTGGACGAAACTCCGGCAGCGAAAGTTGAAGAGCCAGCACCAATACTTCCCGCGATCGAATTCCCCGAGATTGAAAAACAGATTGTCGAACAGACTCCCGAGTTTACCGTGAACCCTCCGCCCAAAATGCTGGTGGGCGAACCGACCAAAGTGGAAGTCGAAGTGACGGCCCCCAAAGGGAAAGACTGGACCAATCTCAGTCTCTCAATGAAGTTGGGAGAGAATCTGATTTCGACTTTGGAATCATCAGAATCCGAACGAGTTTCAATTCCACTCATCAAAGGTGGTCAATCTCGCAAAGTGATACTCGAATTACAGGCCGTCACCTCGGGCTCGCACGACTGGGAAATTGCCCTGCATGCCGGTGAGCGTGAACTTGTCTGGAAGAAACTGACTCTCAAAGCAGAGCCGCGAGGATTGATCACCCAATTGACCGGCCCCCAGCAGAAACCAGTGGATGGCCGTGCCGAATACACGTTGCAAATCGAGAATGTATCTGAGGAAGCCATCGGTCCAGTGACTGCGGTCCTCGAATTCGATGCGACGTTGGTGCCGATAGAAGCGTCTGCCGGTGCCGAGCAGAAGCCCGGCCAGTTAGTCTGGTCGTTTCCGGTGTTGCATCCGGGCGAGCAAATCTTGTTGCAGGCCGAGTATGAATGCCCGGTGGCAACGGGGCGAACCTGCGTTTCGTCCCACGTCACCATCAACAAAGGACCACCACAAAGCCGCAACACGTGTCTCGAAATCGCCGAACCTCGTGGAACGCTCCAGGTTGAGTTGCTGGATCGTGATGATCTCACACATGTGGGTCGCGAATTAACGGGAGTGGTTCGTATCAAGAATGTAGGATTGCGACCCGCGAAAAAGATTCAGGTCGTCTTCGACATCCCCGAGAATCTGTCTTTGAATCAGGTGAAAGCGATCTTGAAGGGTCAGCAAGTCGAGATTGAGCAATCTGGCAAAGATCGACAAGCGATTGTTGTCTTGAAGTCGGTTGTTGCTCCCGATCAATCGATTGGTGTGGAGTTTCTGTTCGCTGCCGACAAAGCGGGCGACGCTTTACTTTCTGTCAATGTGACTGCCGAAGGATCCGACAAACCGGTTTCGGCGTCCGAGCCATTCACCATCACTCCTTGATAGAATCTCTATCCCAGATTCTTTTTCTTCTCCTCAACAAACTTGAGGTGGTGAGGAATGTGGCCCGTGATCCGTTCGACCAGTTCCTGAATCGAGATCTGACCATCTCGCGAATGGGTACCGGTGAATTCCCATTGTTCCGAAGTCAGCGTTCTCAAAATCTCGGCCATGTGGGCGCGAGTCGCTTTGATGACCGCCAATTCTGTCGAGAGTGACCGATCGTGGTAGGCGAGTGTTTTTGCATAATCATCGGGATCGCCACTCATGAGAGTCGGATTGTCTTCGGCCAGAATTCGTTTAATGCGGTCGGCATACACGATTTCAAAATCGGTGAAGTGACAAACGACTTCAAGGATGCTCCAACGCCCCGGTTCGCAACGAGTTTTCAGTTGTTCTTCGGAGAGTCCTTCCACACTCGACTCGATCAGTAAAGGTCCATCGAGATAACGGATGATGTGGTCTTCAAATGCCATGGTCTCTCTTTCCTTAGGGCAACTTGTCAATTATCGGTAACCTGCATCATACCAAAACCCAGAAAGCGATTCAGTTCGCATTGAGACATCTCCCCGATTTTCTGTGCGATTTCCAGAGGGTCTCGTTAGACTCAGTTGAGACCCGCTCGCACGCAATTTCACAGGAACTTCTATAACTCATGAAACGAACATTTCTCGCTCTCGCATTGATCTTGATAGTGGCTCCTCAATTTACGGAGACAGCCAGCGCACAATCAATGAATTACACCGTGATGACCTGGAACATCCGCTACAACAATCCGAATGATGGTCCAGATGCCTGGCCGCATCGAAAAGATTGGGTGGCCGAAATTATACAACGTGAGAAGATTGATCTCGTGGGATTGCAGGAAGTGCTACAAGATCAATATGAGGATTTGCAAGAACGGCTTCCCGATCTGAAGAGTTATGGCGTTGGGCGCAACGACGGGAAAAGGAGTGGTGAGGCTGTTCCTATCTTCTATCGTCCGTCACGATTTGAGTTAATCGACAAGTCAACATTTTGGCTTTCAAAAACTCCAGACAAGCCGGGCAGTAAAGATTGGGACGCAGCCATCACCCGGATTGTCAGTTGGGTGAAGTTGAAGGACAAACGTACGGAAGAAGTGTTCTATTTTATGAACACCCACTTTGATCATCGCGGTCCCAAAGCACGCCAAGAAAGTGCCAAGCTGTTGATTGAAAAACTTCGCGAGACGTTTTCTGACCACCCCGTGATTTTGACGGGCGACTTCAACACCAAACCGGGCTCAGAACCTTATCAAATTTTGACAGCCGACTCTGAACAGGCTGCATTCCGGGATGCGAAATCAGTCTCGATGAAGCAACCAACCGGGCCCGATTCCACCTGGTGCGGCTTCAAAGCCGTTGCTCCCGGACAACGGATCGACTTTATCTTTGCGACCAACGGTGTGCAGGTGCAAAGTCATCAAACACTGGTCGATCAAAAAGAAGGTAGGTTCCCGTCGGATCATCTGGCAGTCGTGGCAAAAATGAAGGTTGAGTAGCTGTGATAGGGTTCCTTCAGAACTCAATCAGCATTGATTGCTTCTCTTTCAATATCTTCCGAGATTCAATTTGAATCGCATCCTGAACGAGTGATTCGGCTCCCGGAATGGGAATCAATAATTGCGTTTCGGAATTGATGACTGGTAGCTCGCCAATCAATTTGAAGCCTCGGCGAGGATCGGGCAGTCTGAGATGAAAAGTGTCGGTGCCGACCACGTCAATCACAAGATCAGACTTGGGAAACGAATTCATCCCCTCGGGAACTTTGATCTGCACGACAATAATGTAAGGCTGGTTGGGGATCGGATCGAGTGGTTCTGTCCAGACCGTGAACGATCCTTTCGTGACGGCTCTTCCTCCCTGCGGTTTTTGATAACGAAACTCTTCCACACCTCCGCTGCCCGTTCCGTCGTCTTGTTCACCTTCATCGGCAAACGCGGGCGCCACATCTTCGGGGCTGACCGATTGAGGCGGTCCATCGTCGGTCAGTTCGACAATGGAAGCTGGCAAACTTTCTTGTTTGGCTGAAGGTCCCGATGAAGGATCGAGGATCATTTCTGGTCCATCAGGCACCAACGCCTCTTCATCCAGAACATCGTGATCCGAAAAGCTGGCGTTGATCGCATCACGGGCCAGTAACAGATTCAGTTGGTCTTCGAGGCCGGTTGCCAACAAGGCCAACACGATGACAACCACCGTGTGAATGGCCATCGACAACACCAGTCCTCCGATGGCTCCACGTTGGACGACACCTGTCGGGGACGGTTCCTCGCTAGTCAAATCGAAGTACAGAGAATTCTCGTCAGCCTCTTCTTCTTCGGCTTCCCCAAAATGCACGCGCAACGCTGCCGACTCCAATTCCCCGTGGAGATCGTCGTCTTCCCATTTTGGCTGCGCACCATTCATGACTTTTCCAGACGAGAAAATCAGATCTTCTACTATCAACATCGGCAGATTCGGCAGCAGGATTCGGAAGAGAGTCAGATTTTCTTGACGGTCCTTCCGTTCTACTCAGAATCAGCCTGTCTTGAAGGAGAGACAAAAGTGCATAAGTGCAGATTATCAGACTGTTTGGGGAGGAAACGAGCAAAAAAATGACGACAGCGAAACAGGATCAAAAATAACCCGAGGAGACTCAAAACAATGCTTGAGTTCCGATCTTCGGTGTGCCATCCTCGTGAACGGTTGAATTCGTGAGTCTTCTCAAGAGTTCCACCTGATTCACACATATAATACACACACTTGAGGAGAGGAACACGATGTTTTTCCTCGCGGCTGCTGAATCGACCGTCGATCCGACTTATTCCCTGATTGTAATGGCTGTTGGTATCGCCATCGTGCTGGGGTTAATTATCTTCGCCAAAGCCAACGCATTCATGGCACTCATCACGGCGGCAATGGTGGTCAGCTTGTGTGCGCCGGGTGAGATGGGAACCAAAATCACCCGCGTGGCGGAAGCATTTGGGTCAGGCTGTGGAAGTATCGGTATCGTCATCGCACTGGCTGCCGTCATTGGTCAATGCATGATGGACAGTGGGGCGGCGGATCGAGTTGTGCGGGGCTTTATGCGCGCACTCGGCGAGAAGCGTGCTCCCATCGCCTTGATGGGAAGTGGTTACGTGCTCGCCGTCCCGGTTTTCTTCGACACGGTCTTCTATCTGCTCGTTCCGTTAGCCCGATCATTCTATCGAAAGACTCGCAAGAATTATCTGAAATGTATCCTCGCCATCGCTGCGGGGGGAGCCATCACGCATACATTAGTCCCACCGACACCGGGTCCGCTGACAATGGCAGCCACTTTGGATATCGACCTCGGTTACATGATCATGATCGGTGCCTTAGTCGCGTTGCCGGCGGCCATCGCAGGATTGATCTGTGCGGGAGTCATGGATCGTTTGATGCCGATTCCGATGCGAACTGTCGGTGACGACGAAGACATGGAACCGATTCCCGACGATCAATTACCGGGGTTGTTTGTTTCGTTATTGCCTGTCTTGCTGCCGGTAGTGATGATCGCCTGTAACACCGGCACCGAAACAGCCGCCAAGCAGATCGGCACTGATCAATTCAAAATCTACGACGATGCAAAAACGACCGCAGAAATGAAAGCCGAAATTCGAGCCGAGCATGATGGGAAGCTGGCTGGAACGGCATTGGATCTGATGCCCTATACACGGATTATCGGTAACCCGAACTTCGCATTACTGATTTCGACCGTGATTGCTTTGTGGCTCCTCTATGTCCAGAATGGGCCGACATTGAGGGAGTTGTCCAACATTGTGGAAATCTCGCTCATGAGCGGTGGAGTGATCATTCTCATCACGGCTGGTGGTGTCGCCTTTGGTTCGATGCTCAAGGTGGCGCAAGTGGGTGACGCGATTGCTCAACTCACATCACCCGGTGAAGGAGCGACAATGCCCGGCATGACGATGCTGTTCCTCTGCTTTGGAGTCGCCTCGTTATTGAAAGTTGCTCAAGGTTCGAGTACCGCCGCCATGATTATCACCTCCAGTATGATGGCCCCGATGGTGGAAGGTTCAACCGGTCTCGGTTTTCATCCGGTTTATCTGGCGACGGCCATCGGTGCCGGTTCGTTGGTGGGGTCGTGGATGAACGACAGTGGGTTCTGGATCTTTGCCAAGATGGGTGGATTGACCGAAGCCGAAGCTCTCAAGTCGTGGACGGTGATGCTGGTCGTGTTGGGAGTTGTCAGCATGGCGATGACGCTATTTCTGGCGACTGTGATGCCGTTGGTTTGAGGCGCTTCCGGAATTTCAGGGCTATTATCATGAACAAAGACATTTTCCCGCGTTGTCAGATTATCCCTGAACCCAATCATGAAGTGTCGGTGCAGATTGATGGACGGGAACGACTGCGTTGGCATGCGGGAAGTCAGTACACGCGGCCATTCTTCTATCCTTTGATCGGTCCATCGGGAGCCTCTCTCACCCGGATCGGACATCCCGGCGCCTCCAATCACGATCACCATAAATCAGTCTGGTTTGCACACAACAAAGTTCTCGGCATCGATTTTTGGAGTGAAAACACAGAGGCCCGTATCAAACAGCATATGTGGTACGCCTATCAGGACGGGAATGATGAGTGTTTGCTGTCGGCAAATCTCAGGTGGTACGACGGCCACGATCCCAAACATCTTCTCGATCAGGAATTGATTGCGTCAATCTCACCTTATGAAAATGATGAGTTGTTGTTCGAGATCCAAACCACGTTCAACCCGACCGCCGAGACATTGGAGTTTCAGAAAACCAACTTCGGTTTCCTGGCAGTTCGCGTGGCAAAAAACATTTCCAGCTATTTTGGTGGAGGGAAGCTGACGAACAGCGAAGGTGCGCAGGGAGAAGAAAATATCTTCGGCAAGTCGGCCCGCTGGATGGATTATTCTGGTCCGGTTCCATCAGAGTCTGATACTCAACTGTTCGAGGGAATCACCTATATTGATCACCCTACGAACCGAAATTATCCCAACCATTGGCACGTGAGACAAGACGGTTGGATGGGAGCTTCGGTTTGCATGAACGAGTCGATTGAAATCACCAAACAGCAACCGCTTACGCTACGATTTTTGTTGCACGTTCATTCGGGAAAGATAGACGCGGCACGAGCCGAGCAGGTGGCCAAGATCTTTCAGTCGCGCAAACCGTTAATCGTGCAGAGATCTACAAAACCGCACTACCAGTATGAGATTCTGAGGAAGTCCTGACTTACATAGTCAGCAACGTCTGGACTACATCGGTTACATGTTCGACTGCGATATCGATCTCATCTTGAGTGGTTGAGCGTCCCAATCCGAACCGTAAACTGGCTTTAGTGAGCGATTCGCTGATCCCCATGGCTCGCAACACATGACTGGAAGCCGGATCAGCCGATGTACATGCCGACCCCGACGAGACGGCTATCTTCGTCAAACCGGCCATCAAGGCGTCTCCATCGACCCCTTCAAAGCTGATGTTTAGATTGTTCGGCAAGCATTCTGTCGGATGACCATTACGCTGGAGGCCGTCGAGTGATCTATTCAGTCCGTTCCATAGCCGATCACGTAACGTAGAGAGTCGGGTGGAATCAGTCTCCTTCTGTTCGCTGGCGATTCGGCATGCTTCGCCAAATCCCACGATGAGTGTCACCGGCAACGTCCCACTGCGGAGGTGTCGTTCGTGACCTCCTCCTTCAATGAGCGGAGCAAGCGGTATGCGTCCATGATCTCGCCGAACGACGAGTGCCCCGATTCCCTGCGGTCCATAAATTTTATGCGCCGACAACGAGAGCAGGTCGATCGGTTGTTTCTTCAGATCAACAGGCATCAAACCGACCGCCTGAACGGCATCACTATGCAGACGAATGTTGCGTTCCTGACAAATTTCGGCGATCTCATTCAGCGGATTGATTGTGCCGACTTCGTTGTTGGCGTACATGACAGACACGAGTTGCGTGTCGGCCGTGATGGCATCCAGAACTTGTTGAGGATCGAGTTGTCCATGTGCATCGATCTCGATCGACGTGACAGGATATCCGCTTCGCGAAAGTCGTTCGGCGGGATCGAGGATCGCTTTATGCTCTCCACGATTTATGATGAGATGACCAGTTCCTGCCGCTGCTTCCAAATAACCTTTGAGGGCCAGGTTATTGGCTTCAGTCGCTCCACTTGTGAATATCACTTCGTCCGGCTGGCAATTGACGAGCTGTGCGACCTGTTGGCGGGCAATCTCGACGGCCTCTCTGGCAATCTCTCCATAGAGATGGCTGATGCTGGCGGCGTTACCGAATTGATTTGTCAGCCACGGCTTCATCACCTCAAACACACGAGAATCGACCGGCGTTGTGGCGTGGTGATCGAGATAAATCGGGGGATCGGGTGACACGACAATGTTTCTAAAAAAACGGGAAGCGAGACGTCTGTTGTACGCGGAATCAATCGACAAAAAAAGCCGACAGAGAAAACTCTGCCGGCTGAAATTCACACTACGAAACCTTATTCAGGTTTTTTCTTTTTGGGAGGTTGAACACTGGTGAACTCTTCTTTGCTGATCGATCCGTCTTTGTCTTTGTCGATTCGAGCGAAGGCTTTGGCAACTCGCTCTTTTTGCTCATCTGTTTTGGCACGGGTGCCAAACTCGTCTTTGCTCAATTTGCCATCGCTGTTCGTGTCCAATTTCGCGAAGATGGCAGCACGATCCATCGGTTTTTTCTCTTTTTTCTTCTCATCGGCAGCATCAATGTTGAAGCAGAGCGTCGCAACAAAAGTTGTTGCCAAAGCGGTCAGAACAAATTTCTTCATCATGCGTCTCCTGAAACAGGCGATCTCTGCGGTGATGTTCCTTTCGCGGAACCCAGTCTAAAACCACTTGAACGCCGTGTGTGTTACTTGATATTAAACCCCGGTCGAGGGCAATAAGTCTCGCGCAATCTTGAGAAATTTCATTCCTGGCCGTACGGCCCCGAACGAGTGTCGTCCGATTGAGTCAGCCCGGTGCCGGATTGAATACCGTGAGTGCCGAATTTGTCCACGATAGCATCCCGAACATGGTCGAGTTGCCGGTCCCGGGAAGTGTCCGAATCTTCAAAGAGTAACGCTTGCCGGGCGTTGCCACGATGCAGGTGCGAAACACCCATCCCCAGTAATCGCACCTGTAATCGACGTTCGGGCAGGCGTTCGTTGAATAGCATGCTCACCGCCTCCCATAGCTCGCGCGTGATATCGGTCGCGACGGGTAAGCTGACAGAACGCGTGTAAGTCTGAAAATCTTCATACCTGATCTTGAGTTGAACCGTGCCTGCTTTTGCCGACTGGTGGCGAAGACGACGAGCGACCTGATCGGTCAACTCATGCAAAACCGCACGAAGAACCTCCCGGTCCGTGATATCTTGAGCGAAGGTCGTTTCGTGAGAAATCGAGACCGCTTCATGATCGGGAATGACGGGTCGGTCATCTTCACCACGGCAAAGTTTCGTGAGATGATGGCCCACTTTCTCGCCTAAAGTCTCTACTAATGTCTGTGTCGGAAACCGTCTGAGGTCAGCGATGGTGTGAATCCCAAACGCTTTGAGTCGAGCTTCTGCTTGTTTGCCGACTCCCCAGAGACGACGGATCGGTAAGGGATCCAGAAACTCGGCTACCTTTTTGGGATCAACCACAGTGAAGCCATTTGGCTTGTCGTGATCGCTGGCAATTTTGGCCAGAAACTTGTTCGGAGCGATCCCCACGGATGCGATCAGATTAAGTTCGTTCTTGATACGCTCACGAATCGCGTGGCCAATTTCGACCGCCGAATCATGAAGTTTTTGTGAACCGGTGACATCCAGGAATGCTTCGTCCAAAGAGAGTGGTTCAACCAACGGCGTGAAGGATCCTAGGATCTCCCGCACCTCATGTCCGACTTCTGCGTAAAGAGAAATCCTTGGTTTCACAAAAATCGCGTTGGGGCAAAGACGATACGCGCGAGAGGCCGGCATTGCCGAGTGGACCCCGAACTCTCTCGCCTCATAGCTGGCGGCCGCAACCACTCCGCGACCGTTCGGTGATCCGCCGACGATGACCGGCTTGTTGCGCAACTCTGGTTGCTCACGCTGTTCGATGGACGCATAGAAGGCATCCATATCGACATGTAGAATAGAGTGGAGTAGAGCGGACATAATTGCGGACTTGATCAATCGCATAAGAAAGAAGGTCTTCCTTCAGTCTACGATGAACGTCTCAGGCGAAGAAGGCGAGTTTTGCGTTGGATCAGTGAACCAGCACAAATTCGCTCGAATTGAGATAGGCCCAGAAGATATCTTGCAACGATTGGGCGTACCGTTCCCGTTGTTGTCCGTTACGGCTATTCGCCACATTTTGAGCGACCATTTTACGGATCATGGTCATTTCCCGGTCGGTCGGATAACGGGTGAGTGCCGAGAGTGCCAAGCGTCTGATTTTTTCCTGGTCACTGGTGTTCGAGGAAATCAGTTTTCCGAAGAACGTGGGCGACTTGTAGCTGATCGCTTCTTCCATCAGATCGCCGTTCATCAACATCAACGCCTGAGCGATGGTCCCCGAAAAGTGGGTGTCTTCGTTGTTCTCTTCGGTCTCGTAAGCATGGATGAACTGTTGCAGCCACTGGTTCCGTTGCTCTTCAACAGATTCCCAAGAACCGTTTTGTAATTCCAAAACACCCGTCGCGACGAGCAGTGAATTATAAACTTGTTCCACGGACATCGTTTTCACATACACCCGACTGAAGAGAGGAATCTCTCCAAGCTCAGGATTATCGATCTCGTTGACTTCTGTCAGGCGGCTGGTGCGTCCATACGCATCTGAAAGACAAATCCACTTCATGAGTCGTTTTTGATCGTAGCCCGAAGCAACGAACTCTCGTGCCAGTCGGTCGAGAAGTTCGGGGTGAGAGGCGGGATTGTGAGGGCCCATGTCGTCAACCGGATTAGTGAATCCGAAGCCGAAGAAATGTTTCCAGGCACGATTCACAAACGCTTCTGCAATTTGTGGTTTCTCACCGGCTGAGAGCAGTTTGGCGAGTTCTTCTCGTCGATTGGTTCCGGCACCTTCGTCGATCTTGATGCCGTTATAGATCGGAAAGGCGGGTTGAACACGTCCTTGACGATTCTCAAAGAAGGTTGGCCCTTCCGCGTCAGGTTTGGTGACGAGAGAAACCGTTTGCAACATGTTGCCGGTAGCAGGATCGCGATGTCGTTCGACAACTTTCTCGGTCTGTTTGAAAAAGCTATTCAGTTCCCAGAACTGGTTTTGCTTGGAGTCATTAAACGGGTGATCGTGACACTGCGTGCATTGCACGTTCGTGCCGAGGAAGAGTCGTGATGCAATTGCGGTCGCAGGAACCGCCTCATTGTTGACATGTGCGAGCAGAAAACCGCTTGCATTGTTCTCTGCGGCTGAGCCTTCTGCCGAAATGACTGAGGCAACAATTTTGTCCCACGGTCGGTTTTCACGAAAGCTGTCTCGCAGGAACTTGGTGAGCGCTTCACGATACTCGGCTCGATCGGGGTTCCGCCCGACCATCAAGTTGGCCCAAATGGTGGACCAGTTGGTGACATACTCGGGTCGTTGCAAAAGGGTCTCGACAAGCTTTTCGTGCTTGCGAGGATCTTTGCTGGCGAGAAAGCTGGCCGCTTCTTCAACCGTCGGAATCTGACCAATCAGGTCGAGATGGATACGCCTGAGCCATTCCGCATCATCGGCTTGAGGTGACGGAATAATCTGATTGGCATCCCAACTGCTTCTCAATTCGCTGTTGACGAACGACAGAATGGTGGTGTCTGAACTGCCTGCAGGATTTGGTGAATCGACGGGGCTTTCGGCAACAGTCGTTTGGTTGTCTGGTTGGTTTTGGGTTTTTGGATTCTGATGATCCAATGCGACAATGGCCTGAATAGTGGCCGGTTTGCGTGTCTCATTGTTATTGGCAACAACCGTTTTTTCAGCTTCAGGAGTGTTGTCGGTTGTCGTCTCTTCAGAAGCCAGGTTGTCCGACGGGGAAGGTTGCGGACCATCGAAAGGATCTGCGGTGAGAAATACGCCGATAATTAAAGCGATGGCCGACACCAGACCTGTGACCCAGGCGGTTCGTTTCAAACGTCGAGGATTCGACTTGGCCGATGGTGATGCGAGCGAGACAGTCTCAGCGACTTGTTTTGAATTTTCCGAAAGATCGATGGACGATTCCGAACTGACGGCAGTGTCCCAGTAAAGGAGGCCGTGAAGCAGCATGTACTCGCGATACAATTTACGAGCGGAATCATTCTGTTTCAGAAGTTCTTCGAGTTGAGCTCCCTGCTCAACAGACAAACGATCTTCGCAGGCCGCTTCGAGCAGCTTGAGAAGTTCGGATTGTCGGTGTTGAGCCGTGCTCATGTTCCTGGTTCCAAAGTTGTCATTTCGCGACGAATGCATTCCATCAACGCTCGTCGGATACGTCCCAGTGACTGGTAGACCGAGTTAATCGGTCGTCCGATGGATTCTGCCGCCCCTTTGCCGGATTGGCCGGGAGCGTACCGAATCTGGACAAGTTCCAAATCTTCGGGATTCAGTTTCTGTAAACATTGAGTTAATGCTTCTCGCCGAAGTTCCCACTCAATCGATTCATCGAGAGACTCGTCAGCAATCTGTTGCATCAAATCGTCGCTGAAATAATGTTTGTCGCGTCTGTTTCGGTCGAGCCATTTCAGAACTTCGTAGCGGGCAATCTGACACGCCCATGCCTTGAAGTTTGTGCCGGGTTCGAATTGTTCAAATTTGTTCCAGATGACCAAATTGGTTTCTTGCAGAATTTCTTCGGCTTCAGTCGGGTTGGAAATTTGGGAGAGGATAAACAGAAAAACGGGCCGCTGATGTCGTGTAAACTCTTTGATAAATTCCGCATCCGGGATGATGGCGGAAGATTCTCCAGAGTGAGTTGACGGGTTCAGGGCATCATTCACGGGTGATACTCACGGGCGACGAATCTAAAAATCTGACAATTCTGCTCATCCAAAAAAACGGGGGACGATTTGAACCGTCCCCCGTGAAATTCATTCGACAACGGTTGTCGATTAGCCGATCAGTTCGGCAATCGGGGGTTGACCGTTGGCAATCTTCATCGGACGACCACGTTTTGAGGTGTGGACCGTATCGAGTGGAATGCCGAGAGCATGAGCAACAGAAGCCCAGATGTTCCCAGGAACATAGCTTTGGCCTTCGATGCCAATACCGTCTTTGTCAGTCGCACCAATGGCTTGACCACCTTTGAGGCCACCACCACCGACGACAGCCGACCAACTGGCTGCCCAGTGGTCACGACCGACGTTTTGGTTGATCCGTGGAGTACGACCGAACTCACCCATCCAGACGATGGTTGTGTGTTCGAGTAGACCACGCATCTTGAGGTCTGCAACCAGAGCACTCATGGCCGTATCGAGTTGTGGCAGACGCTGGTCGCGAAGTGTATTGAACACATCGTTGTGCAGGTCCCAGCCACCCATGTCGACTTCGACAAAGGGGACGCCACTTTCGACAAGACGACGTGCCAACAGGCAGCCTTCACCGAATCGATTCGCACCCATACCCATGCCGGCACCACCGCCGCCGACACCGTACATTTGCTTGATCTGATCGGGCTCTTGAGCCACTTCGAAAGCTCGCATTTGATCAGAAGTCATCAAGTTGACGGCTTTCTGATAAACTTCCTTGTGAGCTTTCGGGAATTCTCCACGATTGGAGTTAATGAAGTTCGACTCGATTTCTCCCAGCATGGCGAGACGTTGTCCGAGACGACCGGTTTCATTGCTTTGACCGGCGTTACGGATTTGTCCGTTGCTCTGAACCATGAACGGAGCATGAGTCATACCGAGGTAACCCGGTCCCATGCTGCTTCCACTGACCGAAACGAAGCTAGGAATTTCCAGCTCTTTGCGGCTACTGGCAAGTTCGTGAGAAACAACCGAACCGAAGGTCGGGTGAATCACGGTCGGGTTAGGGACGTAAGAGGTGTGCATGAAGTAACGGCCACGACCGTGGTCGGCTTCACGAGTGCTCATGGAACGAACGATGGAAAGTTCATCCATGACACCAGCAGTTTTCGACATGTGCTCTGAAATCTGCATGTCGCCTTTGGTCGAAATAGGTTGGAATTCACCACCGTTTTTCGAGCCGGGCTTCAGATCCCAGATGTCGATTGTTGGAGGACCACCACTCATCCACAAGAGGATGCAGGCCTTTTGGTTCTTGCGAACAGTTTGAGCATTGGCTTTCACATGGTTGATGAACTGCATGGCAGGCAGAATTGTTGCCCCAGCAGCCATATGACGCATGAAATGCCGACGGCCCATGCCATCAGGAATAGGAAAAGTCATGGTTAATCTCCGAAAAAAAGGGTTGATTCAATTCTCCGCAACATTGATTGCGAAGGTTATCTTCAAAAATTCTTAGTGGTTCACAATGAACTCGTTCGAGTTCAACAAGGCCCACAGAACGTCCTGATAAGCCAGAGCTTTGTTGGGACTGCTGCGGAACAGTTTGGCAATGTTGGATAACTCGCGACCGTTGGGGTAACGAGAGAGTGTTGCCAAATAGATATCTTTGACTTTATCGACATCACTGCCTGGTGACGAGGCGATTTCAGCCAGGAAGCTGCCTCGATCAAGACTTGTCGCTTGAGTCACAAGAGGTCCGTTCATCATCATCAACGCTTGCGGAATGCTACCGTTGAATGATGTGCTGGAATCGTTTTCATCATCACCAAACAGAGTAATGAATTCACCTAACCAGCGTTGACGCTGTTGTTCGGCGGCGTCAAAGTTTCGTGACCCCGATTTGTGAGCGTTGGTGGCGATGATTAAAGAGTCGTACAATTGTTCGACTTCCATCGCTTTAACGTACATGTGGCTAAACAGTGGAATTTCACCCGCAGCCGGGTTGTCGATATCGTTCTCTTTACCGAACTTGCTGGTCAGGTTGTAAGCTTCGGTGTTGGCGATCCAGCGAATGAGTTGTTTGACATCGTAGCCACTTTCGACAAACGAATTGGTCAGCAACTCCATGACTTCAGGATGCGAAGGAGGATTGTGTGGTCCCATATCGTCAACTGGTTTGGTGAAACCGTATCCGAAGAAATGACCCCACATGCGGTTGACCATGGCAGCCGCCACCATTTTGTCATCGTCTTTTTGCAACAAGTCGCCGAACTCTTTACGTCGGTCAACGTGCTTGGCAGGATCAATTTTGTGGCTATTGAAGACAGGATACGCAGGACGGACTTCCCCGTTACGTCGTTCGAAGAAGACTTCTTCCTGATCGACATTACGCCAAGTCACTTCGACAAAATCGACGACCATGCGTCCAGAATCTTCGTCGTACTTCCGCTGAATGTCTTTGGCGGTTTGACGGAAGATACTGTTGTAAGACCAGAACTGGTCCTGCTTCCAGTCGTTGAAAGGATGATCGTGACACTGAGTACACTGAACTTGAATGCCGAGAAATAAGCGAGTGAAGTCAGCAGTCAGCTGGACACCTTCATCGGGCATTTCCATTTGAGCCAAGATGAAGTTGACGGCTCCGTTTTCTTCAAAGTTTCCTTCCGCAGTCACAATGTCTTTCACGACATCATTCCAAGGACGGTTACGAGCGAATGCTTCGCGATAAAACTTGTCCATCCCCAAGCGGCTCACTTCGTCGCGGTCACCACGATTGCGAAATCCGCGACCAATACTGTGGTTGGTCCAGACAGTGGTCCAGTTGCGGACGTAATCGGGATCGTCCAGCAATTGATCGACAATCTTGGATCGTTTGGCCGGATCTTTGGAAGCGACAAATTCTTTAACAGCTTCCATTGGTGGAATGTGACCCACAACATCGAGGTAAACGCGACGCAACCACTCGGTATCGTCGGCAACTTCCGATGGTTTAATGAGGTTGTCGTCCCACGAGCGTCGGATCAATTGGTTGACTTCTTTGATCAGAACTTCGTTTGATCCGGTGGAGAATTCGGCTTCATCCGCGGCATGAGCTGAAACACCAGCCATCGCCGACAGAATCGCCAGTCCACCGCAAAGGACCAACATTCGTGTCTGAATTTGTGAAATCAGGTGTGTTGCGGGCTTCATCATGGATTACCTTATTATTTCTTGGTTCGCAGATGACAGAGACTGGATGATCTCGTAATGCGTAACAGTATGACGTTTACTAGTAGACTTACTGGTTTTCATCGAAGAACGTAAACTGTGTCTGCTATAAGATTACCAGATCCTTCGGGAGGATCCTTCGCCACATTCCGGGAAAAATCCCCAAGTCTTGATGATAATTCATAAGTCTCATTAAAACAACACCTTATGTCGAAACTGTGTCGTTTTCCGCTTTGGCCATTGGCATGAAATCACATCATTGAACACCCCTTAAAGTAAATCATAACAACAGGTTAAAGAATAAATGGAAGCGAAACGATTTTCTGGACAAACGGCAGTCGTGACAGGCGGAGAGTCGGGAATTGGCCGTGCAACGGCGGTTTTATTTGCGAATGAGGGGGCAAAAGTCTATCTGACCGATCTCCGACCACTTTCTGAGAATGACCTTCTCTATGACAAATTGGGGGTAAATCGCTCGACGGGAGATGTTCGACAGGAAGAGACAGTCAAGGAATTGGCGGAGCGAGCCGTGTCTGAGACCGGCAGGCTTGATCACTTCGTGAATAATGCCGGTGTCGGTATGGTCAAACCCGTCACGGAAGTGACCGAGGACGATTGGGATTTCTGTATCGGCGTGAATCTCAAGGGAGCTTTCTTTGGTTGCAAACATGCGATCAAGCAGATGTTGAAGAATGAGGGAGGTTCGATTGTCAATGTAGCCAGTAATGCGGGGTTGTTGCCGAGAGCACATGACCCTCTCTATTCCACAAGCAAACAAGCCGTCGTCGGAATGACGAAAAGTCTGGCCCTGTGTCATGCTAAAGATCGAATTCGTATCAACGCTGTCTGTCCTGGTCCCGTCGGTAACACAGGCATGATGGATGACGATATCGAGAAGGCCGTAGATTCTGATCAGTTCATTCACAATGTCATCAACGCCAGTCCGGGTGCCGCTGCCTGGAATCGGATGATCACGCCGGAAGAAGTGGCCGAGTCCATCGCGTGGCTTTGTAGTGATGCGGCTCTGATGGTGACCGGGACGATGTTGGCCATTGATGGCGGCAAGTCTTTGGGTGTTCCTCCCGGAAGCTGACCGTAGAAAGAACAAAGCCAGTGAGAGCTCCACCTCTCAACTGGCTTTTTCGTCATTCAGGAAAGAATGTTTTGTTTAGCCTTCGTACGGTTTCAGGACAGGAACCGAAGGGCCTTCCAATGGTGAAGGAACGACATAGCTGGCTGGCGGAATGGTTGTCGATGTTTCCGAAGGAAGCATGTCTGGTTCAGCCGCAGGAGCGGGAACCGGCTTCATCGGTTGCATTGGAACTGTCTCAGTCTTCAATGTTTTAGATGGCATGGGAGTGCCGTCAATTTTGTCGAACTCTTCCGGTGACACATAAGTTTCCATCGGGCCACTCGGGCTGAAGGTGGGTGTTCCAGAGTAGGAGTGTTGTGAATTGCAGGGACAGTCTGAAGATCCCCCGCCATAAACGTGAGAGCCGTGGCTCTCGATGGAGTAGTCATTATCACAACCGCATTGAGATTTTTGTTTCTTCTGTTTGCAGCCGCAATCATCATCTTTGAAGATATTTTTGAGTTTCCCCAGGCAACCATGACTGTTACCAACCAAACCCGTGCAAGGATCGTAGGCGGAGGAGTTGTAGTAACCGCATTGATCATGGCAACAGCCTGTGGCAAGGGCGGCAACTAGCAGCGAGGCGAACATCCAATTTCGATTGCTCATCACTAAATATCCTGAAATTCGTATCTGGCTGATCAAATCACCGGATCGGTTTCGATGCCGGCTATCAACAAAGATCGGCTGTTAAACCAGGCAGACTTTAACGGTTGTAGCGAATTTTTCGGATTTAACGATTTCTGGTTCAGGAGCGACCAGAAAGAAGCCGTAAGATGAATACACGAGGTGCTTTACGTGCTATAAAAACGGCTTTGAAAAGCAAGGGTCTACCAGCCATAGCGAACGCCCAGAAGGCTGTACAATTTCTCGTTGAGGGGACGAAAGTAGTCTGAAAGATAATCGAGGATCTCCAGATCGATGGGGGTTTTGTTGTTAGCCACGTTTTGAGGTTGTAGATTTTTTACTTGATGGTTGGGATCGACACCCACAAACTCGAAGACTTGACTCAACGTGGATTCAGGGGCTGTAAAGAACGGCTCACTTTCCAAAATCAACATTTGATCTCTGGGGAAGTGTTTCAAATATCTCTCGATCTGGTCGTAGTAATGGCCTCGTAATTTGTAAGAGAAGTGATTGTAGTCAGAATTTTTGTAATCCTCCGATTCAATTGCGGGTTTCAATCGACTCTCTTCAGCGAGCAGGGCATCCATCAGAGGTAATTTCTCACGCCCCATACGAACTTCATGAAAATAATGTGAGATCGCTCTTTCGACAGGATTGCGAAGCAAGGCAATCAATTTCATCGTGGGTGCGGATTCGGCGATTCTTTGCGGAGTGAGCGGATTGAATATATAGCGTGGAGTAGCATCGACGGCTTTTTTCGCTGGCACGGAATTTCGTTGAATGGGAAAGTGTGCGCGATACCAGGTCTCACCCTCTGAGTAGGTATCGGTGGAAGGACGGCTTCCACCATCAAAATAATGGATTTCTTTCCTGATCCCTTTGACAAGTTCAGGATGAGTCATCATGTAGCCGTACAGACTACGAGTTCCCGCTTTCATTGCACCAATAATCAGAAACTCGGGAAGGTAGCGACGGGACGCGGTTGGCTGTCGATAATTCTTGAAAAACGATTCCCGGACAGCAAGCTTGATCCGCTTCGGGATCGACTTTTTTTTAATCGTAGCCATGTCGTCTTCCATTCTGGTTGATGTCGATGGAGGATCGTTTCAGCCCATCGATATTGCGAACCGGAATTGTAATGATCCATTCGATGCTTGCAATACGACTCTCGCCTGAGAAGAATTCGACTTTATGATTGCAGTTTTCGTCGTTTCTGAGGACTCTGAGAAGATGCACAATCCTTCCTCCGAGACTCGTTTACTCACGAATTCGCCCACGATGAGTTATCGCGAGATCTGGAGTTTAGGTGGCTTGTCGATTCGCAAGTTTGTCATCGAGCTGATTCGAAAATTTGGGCGGCTGCAAATCTCTGCACGTTCTGCATCGCTCGCCTACTATGCGCTTTTTTCCACAGCACCTTTATTGATTTTGATTCTCGCCGTCAGTGCCATGTTGCCTATTGAGCACCTCATCGAAACCACTTTGCAGGCAGTCGAAGCCGGGATGCCCGATAATGTCGCCAACATGGTTCGGCTGCAACTCAACGAAATGGAAGGAACCATCAATCTGACTTTGACACTCGGCTCCGCCTTCTTATTGATGAGGACCGGGTCGAGATTGTTCAGTACGTTGGGCCGAGGGCTTGATGCCGCTTATGGTGTCGAGGAACCCAGGAATTATTTTTCGGCGAGGTTGGTCTCTTTACTGATGGTGTTTTTGTTGCTGTTGCTTCTGTTAGTGACGATGATTGCTTTGGTGTTCGGACCACAAGTCATTCGTTACTTTTTGCAGGAACTGCAACTCGACTGGATGCAATCCCCCACCTATCCGTTTGCTCGCTGGGGACTTCTTGCCGGCTTTATGCTGGTTGCTTCCTCACTGCTCTACTGGATCGTACCCTCAGTAAAGGTTGGTTACTATCTGATTTCTCCCGGCAGTTTGGTGGCAACAATTGGTACAGTCACGGCCACCATCGGCCTGGGTTATTACGTCGATTCGTTCTACCGCTTCAACGAAATCTACGGCACGCTGGGAGGGATAGCCGCATTGATGATGTGGTTTCATCTCACCGGACTCTTCTTGCTCACGGGCGGTTTGATCAACGGCATCATTCATCGTGCGGTTGTGGCGAGTAAAGTAGCCTGAGTTCTGTCTGACCATTTGGCACACGCGATCAGAATATTTCCCCTTCACGTGCCGAATCGGGAGAGTCGGGATCGACCGACGGCTGGCGTTCTTCCGGCGTTTTCTCAAGATTTTCCAAACTGAGTTCTCGGCCCGGCATAATGGATTGTCCCATCAATTCCACGAGCCTGTCAGGATCCCACGACATTCGTTGAATATCTTCATTGGCCTGCTTAGAAATCTTTGCGGTCCAGGGCTCGGCTTCTTTTCCGAAGACCTGTTGGACAAATGTTGGTCCAATCGGTTTTTGGGATCGCAATGCATCAACAGTCCAAAGTAGTGCCGTGCGGTCGAGCAACTTCTGCGAACCTCGATTATGTTTGAGGCCTTCCATCGCAATCTTCATTGCCAGGCGGCGGTCGTTGTTCTTTTCATAGATGCGCGAGACTCGCCACCAGGCATCGCTTAATGTCGGATCTCTCAAGCATGCCGTTTGCAGCCGTTCCAGATGTTGTCTACGAGAGATCCCTGCTTCAAACGCCTGATGGTAATGCCAGGCACCCGACCAAAAGGGATTCATGGCAAACCAGAACGCGGGAATCAAGAACAGATGCCCAACACCAAACAGAAAGCGGAAGATCAACTTCTGCTGTTTCTCGAGATAGGCTTGTCCCCACATCCAGCCGTAAACGAAACCCGTGTAGTGAGCAATATTTCCGATCGCAATTACATCCAGATATGTGAGAACTTGGCAAACCATCAACCAGACGCCCGCTCCAATCATCATTGGATACGTGAATTGTTCGGCGACATCCTCATCCCGCTCGCGCCAGACAAACAAGAGTCCCACCAATGCATATAAAATACCAGAGAGACCGATTCCCAACTCGCCCGTTATTGCAGAGAACGCACCAACCGTCAGAAACGCTCCGGCAATAAACAGGAGGTAGACAGTATGCGACATCCGCGGCTCGATGATGCGTCCCAGGATCACCATCCCGATGCCGTTAAGCGTGAGGTGTAACAGATTGACGTGATGGAAATTGTCCACGAGAAGCCGCCACCATTCACCGTCCCAGACATGAGTCGGTCCGACCGTAGCGACAATTTCTTCCGACGGCATCCCCGTTTCATCCGTTCCATACCGAACAGTATCAATGGCCGCTCCCCATGTGTGCAGCGCGGCATTGAATCCATTCTCGGCAGGACTCATCTCGTACAAAACACCCACAAACAGGATGCAAGAGGTCCAGATCAGACAAACGCTGATGGGAGCTTGTTTGAAGATGCGGAAGACCGGCATGCGTCGGCAGTCAGAATGGAGAAGGAAAACGAATACGGACGGAATCGTCAGATCATTTCATTCTGACAGCGCAGGACCGAACTTCCACTTGCAAATGGCCCAGTTAGTTCAAATTTCCAATTTTGAGGCAGCGTAACGTCTTCGCATCGCGCACATACAGATAACCGTTCGAGAGCGCAGGGAGCGCCAATCCACCCTCTGTCGCCTGTTGAATGTTGGCACGATTCAACAATATGAACTTCGTGGGATTCGCTTCGGCAACCGTCAACGAACCATCAGTGGTGGTGATTAACAGCTTGTCGTCTACTAAAATTAATGTGCCATACGCGGGCAATTGCTGAGACCACAACACTTTTTGTTGACGCGGATCGAGACATCGCAGTTCGGCTTGTCCCAGATCTTGCCGACCATGAATGCCATACAGAAAACTCTCTTTGACGACGGATGTCGTGTACTGGCTCGACAAAATCTGATCGCTGGACCATTCTGACTCAAAACTACTGGGGGTCAGTTTTCCGAAGACGGCACCGATTCCATAACTGGCCGTCAGAAACAAGCGGTTGTCGATCATCACAGGATTTGCGGCATTCACAGTCGGACCTCGTTTTCCGAATGGAATCTCGAACAGAATTTTCCCGCTGGCAGGATCGAGAGCCAGGCACTTCATTCGAGTCACGGCAAGTACAACGGTTTGCTTACCAATTTTTGTCACTACCGGAGACGAATAGCTGGCCGCTTCGGAACTTGTTTTCCACAGTTCGCTGCCATCCTTCAAAGAAAAGGCAACCATTCCTGCCTCCGATCGTCCACCTCCGACATTCACGATCACCCGATCGTCGATCACAAGCGGCGAACTGCCGGCACCAAAATAACCTGCGTCGGCTTTGTACTTCTGATGAGTATCAACAAGCCATTGCTGTTTGCCCGTTTTAAGATCGACGGCTTGAAGTTTGCCACCGGGGCCGTAAGTGATGGCCTGAGATTCGGTCACTGTCGGCACACAACGCGGCCCGTCATCGTAACTGATGGAAGCCCGATAGTCGCAAGGATGTTCTGCACTCCAGAGCGGTTTTCCAGTCAAGGCATCGTAGCATTGCAAGACGAGTTGGTCGTCAACTCGATGGAGTTGATACACTTTGCCGTCTCTGACGGCAGGTCCGGAAAAACCGGTTCCCACTTCCGCCGACCAAACTTCAACCGGTCCTTTTTCAGGCCATGACACTGTCAACGATTCGTCGGCAATGCCGTCTCGATTCGGACCAAGAATTTGAGGCCAATCCCCCGCCGATACACACGTAGTCTGTAAAGAAATCAGCAAGACAATGGCAACTCGAATCATGATGGAATTCCCTCTCGGTTTATTTGAAATCGATCTCGCTTGTTGGATGATGTCTTGGATCGCCCGGTTGACTCATTCATCCGACGGGTGTGGTGCGGGTTGGCCTGAGAGCACCGCGTAGGCGTTTTCTGCCGCTCGTTGCTCGGCTTCTTTTTTCGTATTCCCCCACGCAGCCGGGTAATAGTCGTCACCAATGTAAGCCGAGACCTTGAAGCATTTGGAGTGGTCGGGGCCTTTTTCGTCTAATAATCGATATCCCGGTGTGAGTTGAAAGTCTTTCTGAGCGAATTGTTGCAAGACGCTTTTGAAGTTCTCTTCTTCCTCTTGTTCGACCAGGCGAATGATTTCTTCCTGTAGCACCGATCGCAGCCAGGCGCGAGCCGATTCGTAGCCACTATCGAGATAGATTGCGGCAACGACTCCTTCGAAAGAGCCGGCGATCACCGATTCGGGAATACCATCGTGATTGGTGAGTCCTTTTCCCAAATAGAGACAATCATCGAGTCCGATGTCACAAGAAATTCGAGCACATGTTGACCGACTGACGACTGATGATTTGATGCGTGTCAGTTCTCCCTCGGGAAAATCGGGATAGTTTTCAAAGAGAGTCTCACAAACCACCATCCCCAAAACCGAATCGCCCAGAAACTCCATTCGTTCGTTGGACGACAGCCGGGAGACGGCAATGGAGGAGTGCGTTAAGGCACGACGTAACAGATCGCGATCCTGAAACTCGTAATGAAGGATCTCTTCACAACGAGACAGATTGGCTTCTTCGGAAACGGGGTCGGAAGGTTGCGACGACATGGGAGCGTGGGACGATTCTAGTGGCCGGATAGTTTGGCGAGTCTTCTATGATGCATAAGAGCCTGAAACAGGTCAACCACCATTGAGCCCCGTCGGTTGAAACTGCTGACGGAGCACATTCGCGCCTGTGACTGCACTTTGCTTCTTGAGCGCTTGGTAGCAATCGTAGATCCCCTGAACTCGCGCCTCGCGTGCCAAATCCCAGTATTCTGTGGAAGGATTGTCGGCAAACTGCTTCACGGCTTGTGTCTCATTCAGGTCAATGTCTTGATCCAGAAATAAGCGTAGGAAATCGTCCCAACCATGTCGATGAGCGGTTTGGTAGATGCGAGGCCCATCATCAAATTTCACATGCCCGTCTTGCCCGGTCAGCATCATGCGTCCGGTGACATGCTCGGGGAGATCGAGAGAATATACGGGTAGAGAACCGCTATCACTCTTTGTTTCTGACAAACGCACCCAGCCCGCTTCATCCACTTTTCTGACGCTTTCGGGCTTCTCGATCAATGGATTCTCCCGCTCGGTCAACATGCGTGGTGTGGATTGCATCGAATCCGAAAAAGTGTTGAGAGACGCCACGTAAGAGAGAAATCGATTCTCGAAATCCAACTGCGCGACTTGCAAGCGATTGCTCAGAGGATACGGTTCGTTTTGAGTCCGTAAGTCGTCGATGTAGCCGAGTAAGGCCTCGCGAGTTTCGGGAGTATGGTGCAACATGTAGTGAACCCAGGCCCACGACTCCTGATAGTCGAGTCGTTCGAGGTCGGCGAATTCATCGATGCTTTCAAGTCGCAAAAGATCCGGTTTCCAACCCGATCCAATTTTGGCTGTCAATTCGCTCGGATAATTACTGTTGAGTTCTCCCGGTTGATCGCCGGCGACTTCAAAGTATTCGGCCAACCCTTCATCCAGCCAAAGCGGAACATTCTTCAAGCTGGCGTGAAGCAAGCCGTGAGTGTATTCGTGACGCAAATCTTCTTGAATTCGCTCTCCCCAATAACTGAAGACGGCCAATTCGTTGGATGTCTTAAAAAAATAAGCACGACGATGAGGTAAACCGGGATACATCTTTGCCAGATATTGACGATAGGCCTGTTCGTGATCGAACAGGTAAACGGTCACAGGGCGATTTTGTTTGGGTAGTTCGAGGTTTTCATAAACGTGCTGTCGCAGTTCCTTCAGATTGTCAATCAAGGCATGATCGGGCGAGATTCGGAAATCGCTAAGCACAAGTAACTGATCGCTGCGGACTTTATGTTTTGCAGGGAGGGAGACTTGAGCCGAGTTACGATTCAGGAAGAGACACCCCGGCAACAGAAAAATGACAACCATCGCAACCACATAGAGTCCCCGTAAAGACCCCGAAAGTCGGAGTCTCTTTCCGAGAGATTCTGGTTGTTGCCGAGGGGTTATCATTACAGGGGGTTGACTTCAAATGGGTTTGCGAGTTCCGGTTCTGAGCCTAACGAGGGGAGCAGTTTTTTGAGGGCATCGTCGGCGACAGAGGTCTGCACGAGATCGCTACGACCATCGGCAATCAATGCACGTGCGACTTCAGGATGATCGCCCCAATCAGTTAACGACCATTCGCGAATATCGACATAGACGTTCGAAAGACTCGATTGAGATTTAGGAACAACCAGGAATCCTTCCTCCGACATCACAAAGTGATACTCGTACGAGAGGCAAGCCAGCAAAAGCCCGCTGAATAATCCCCCCAAAAAGAGCCAGAGCGATTTCATCAAATGCATCCTTGCCAATTGAATTGATCTCATTGAGTGACGCATCTGCGTCACTGCGCATAATCTCTCCGTGATTTTGCGAGGACGAATCATCCCAGAAACACCACACCTTCACAAGATCAGTTCTGGAAGCACTTTACGACTATAAGTAGCAAGGTTTTAGGAATTTTCTGATCGCACCTATATTTCAGTATGGTGTCATCCAATCGTGGGAAGATTCAGGCACCACGACCGAGTAGCGATAGAACGCCTCGGCTCAGTACGGGCCATTCAATATTGATGTGGTGGACGAGGTTTATTTACTGATCTTCACATCAAATTTATGAAATAGACATCTGAGCCTGTTACAACGTGCCCATCTGAAATTCATCCCGTCCAACCTCCCTTGATGCTGTAGTTTGACTGTCACCGGTGAAGAAGAAGTGCTCGCAATTTTCCCAGAGAAGTCAACAACAACCTGATTATTCACATTACTAAGATATCCCTCCCGATTAGCGAGTCCCACCACCGATGACCTCCATCTTTCCATCTCTCCACGAAATCATGATGCGACATGCATTAGTGATTGCCCGTCAAAACCCCTCACATCCATTTGGTTCAGTGATTGTGAATGCTTCTGGTGAAGTCATCGCAGAAGGAATCAATCGAAGCGCCGAAAACCCCACTTGGCACAGCGAAATTGATGCCATCAATGAATGTTCCGAAATCGATGATGGTCAAAATTGGTCCAACTATATTATCTACACAACTGCGGAACCTTGCTCGATGTGCATGTCTGCGATTCTCTGGTCGGGGATCGGCGCAGTTGTCTACGGTAGCTCAATCAAATCTTTACAGACAATGGGCTGGAAACAGATTGATCTGTCATCGAATGAGGTCATTGCGAAATCATGGGATCGCGAAATGACAACGATGGGAGGAGTCCTGGAGGAAGAATGTGACCAGTTTTATCGGAAAGCCGTTCAAAAGCTCAAAGCATCGTAGTGAGAGATCTCCCTCTCGGTGGAAAGCACCAGCTCTCAACTCTAGGATAGACGTTCTTCTCTTTCTCGGAGTCTGAAATGTCTACACCCGCGTTGATTGATACTCACTGCCATCTCGATGAATCTTCGTTTGAAAACGATGTCGCCAATGTGATTGAGTCAGCCGAAAAGGCTGGCATTGTTTCGATGCTGACCATTGGCACAACCCGCGAAAGTAGCGAACGTGCTGTTGCTTTGGCGGAAAAGTATAGCTCCGTCTATGCTGCCGTCGGTATTCAACCGAACTATGTTGCCGAAGCAAAGGCAGATGACTGGGAGCGGATTGTCGAGCTGTCCTCTCACCCTCGAGTTTTAGCTGTCGGGGAAACAGGGCTCGATAAATACTGGGACCATGCTCCGCTCGAACTTCAAGCAGATTACTTTGACCGTCACATCGAGTTATCGAATCAAATCGGAAAACCTTTCATCGTCCATAATCGAGAAGCCGATGCGGAAGTCGTGGAACAATTAACGCGACATGGTAAAGAGGGCAGTTTACGGGGAGTGATGCACTCGTTCTGTGCCGATCAAAAAACAGCCGATGCCTGCCTCGAATTGGGGATGTATATTTCTTTTGCCGGCATGGCGACCTTCAAACGAAACGAAGAACTCCGTGAGATCGCCGGGAAAATCCCCTCAGATCGAATTCTGGTGGAGACCGATTCCCCCTATCTTTCGCCTCACCCCATGCGAGGAAAGCGAAACGAACCAGCGAGGGTCGCTTTGACGGCTCAGGTGATTGCCGATGTTCGAGAGATCAGCATCGAGGAATTCTCGGAGCAGACGACGGCAAACGCTCGGCGTTTATTTGATTTCCCAGTCTGATTCCGGTTGTTGAATGGCGATAGACCGCCATAATGACGAGACCTCGTTTTTACTCGAACACGGAAGTCGCAGCACGATGTCGTCGGTTTCTCAAAATTTGTCTAAAAGCCAGAGCCAAGGGGCAAGCTCCGAGAAAATTCCGCACTCGCTAACGGGTGGTTCCTCGAATCTCATCCTCAAGCTGTTCTTGAAACACGGTCTGCGTCCGGCTGGCTGGAAGAAATTGCCAACCTGGTCGGGCCTCTTGTTGAATTCTCTGACAGGCGTCCCGTTTCGTTGGCAAGAGCGATTCAGTGCTCGACGTGCAAACGCTCTGAAAACTGAACCCGCCCCACCACTGTTTGTCATCGGGCACTGGAGAAGTGGAACAACTCACCTCCACAACTTATTGACGAAAGATCCTCAGTTCGGTTATCTCACAATGCGTCATTGCATCACACCGAACAGCTTTCTGACGATGCCGGAATTCATCAATAACAAACTTGCAAAAATGATGCCCGATCAAAGACCGGTTGACGGCATGAAGATGGGTTGGGATTTTCCGCAAGAAGAAGAGTTTGCGTTAGAGCGCATGACGGATCTTTCCTACAACCATTGCTACCTTTTCCCCGATCGGGCGGATGAGTTATTTCGTCGATCTGTGTTGTTTGAATCTAATCCCGCTGATGCCGTGAAATGGACCGTCGAATATCACAAATTGTTATGCCGGTTAAGTCTCGACCAACAAGGCAAGACGTTATGCCTGAAGAATCCTCCCAACACGGCTCGTATCCCACAGCTCTTGCAACTTTACCCGGATGCCAAATTTGTTTTTATCGTCAGAAATCCCGAACATGTTTTTCGTTCAACGCAAAATCTCTGGAAAAATGTCACCAAACTACTCGGGTTAACAAAGACGAGCGAAAAGAACATCGAGAAGAGTTTTGTCTCTTTCTACACACGTTTAATGGAAAAATATCTGGTCGATCGAAAAAAAATCCCCGCCAATAATCTGGTAGAAGTGAAGTACGAGGATCTGGAAAGTTCCCCCGTTGAAACATTGGAAACCATTTATTCTTCTCTGATGCTAGACGGGTTTAGTACGGCAAAACCACAGTTTGAGCAATACGTGCAAGAAAAGTCCGGCTACCAGAAATCGGTCCATCAACTCACTGCGGAAGAGGCCGAACTCGTCCAAAGCCAATGGGGCTTTGCCGCCAAAGAATGGGGATATGCGGACGGTGCCTGGTCCTCTGCCCCGAAAAGTTTATCTTCGGCAGAAATTTCTGGTTCGGTCAAATCTGATTGATTCCGTCTCTGGTTTGGATATGATGTGATTTCGCGCGGCGGGGGGATCGCACAAGAATCGTCCGGCTTCATCGCCAGGACACTGCGGGGCAACCCCGCAGGAGAAAGATTGTTTCCCATTCACTGTTGAATGAACTCGTTGGTCGGAGTGACCAACTCGCTCATTCGCCACAGGATCGGTTGTGCCACCTGCCGTGCGTTTTTTATTTTGCTTGACCAGCCGCTCACCTCTCGAACGAAAGTTGCCCGATGTCTGGCACAGACCCGGAACTCGTTCCCGATGATGTCATCCCTCATCAACATTTGCCGCCTCTCGAATATCGGGATATGCCGAAAGCCATTCCGTGGAAGGCCATGATTGGTCCCAGTATTATTCTCGCGGGACTCTCGCTCGGCTCGGGCGAGTTTATGCTTTGGCCACACATCACCTACAAGGCTGGATTCGTTTTCTTCTGGGCCTGCCTGCTGGGAGTGATGACGCAATATTTCCTCAATATGGAAATTGAACGCTACACACTCGTCACGGGCGAAAGTGCGATTACCGGGTTCTGCCGAATGAGCAAACATTGGGCCTGGATCATGCTCATCTGCAACATCGTACCGATGGCTTGGCCCGGTTGGGCCAGTGGTGCGGCGACAACTTTGTCCTGGTTAATTTTTGGACCGGTCGATGCCGCCGGAGGTGATTTCTCGGCTCCCTATACGAACTGGTTTGCCATCGCCGGGCTGGTGCTTGTCGGGGTCGTTCTCACATCCGGACCTGTGGTCTACAACACTGTCGAAAAGATTCAAACCTTTTTAGTTGCCTCCATCATGATTGCAGTCGTGGTGTTGGCGATCATACTCGTGAAACCCTACGCGGTGACTGCCATGTTTGCAGGAGCGATGAATCTGGGAGAGATGCCGCCTCCCGAATCGGGGTTGGCCTTTGTTGCATTATTGGGGGCTTTGGCATTTGCCGGAGCGGGAGGAACTTTGAACCTCGGCCAGTCCAATTACATCAAAGACAAAGGGTACGGTATGGGCGCGTACATCGGACGGATTACCAGTCCCATCACGGGCCAGGAAGAGGCGAGCCCCGAAGTCGGATATCACTTCAAGCATACCGAAGAAAATCTCAGCCGTTGGAGACAATGGTGGCGAGCGGCCAACATCGAACACTTCTTGAGCTTCTTTGTGACTTGCCTGGTTTGCCTGGCCTTGTTGTCACTCATATCCTATTCGATCTTCTACAACGCCGATGGAAACTTGAAGCCCGGCATGGAAAGCTTCGGCCAGGACATGGATTTCATTTGGGGAGAAGCGACGACTCTCGGCGGCATGGAAAATGGAGGAATTCTCAAGATCGCATTTCTTCTGATGGGAACCGCCATCCTGCTCACGACCGAACTGGGAGTCCTCGATGTGATCTCCCGTATCTCGGCAGACATCGTGAAAGTGAACTACCTGCGCGACAATGAGAAATGGTCGGTCAGTAAATTGTACTTTCTCTTTTTGTGGGCCGAGATTGCACTGGGTGTGATGATTTTATTGACGCCCGGCTTCTCCAAACCTCTGTTTCTGGTGAAGATCTCGGCAGCCCTTCAGGGAGGTGTGATGTTTGTCTATTCCATTCTGCTGTTGTGGATGAACAATAAAATCCTCTCTCGCTCACTCTCGATGAGCCCTCTCAGATTTGTGGCCATCATCTGGTCGTGTGCCTTCTTCGGGTACTTTGCCTTCATGGTGATGAAGCTCGAAGTCCTGCCGTTCCTGTTTGTGGAGTGAGGCATCGAGCCGGTTCTACGGGGCAATTGCTTTGACGCAAAGCCGCAAAGACAGAAAGAAACGCGAAGGCTGTGATAGCAGAATTGAGTTGACTCTTTGAGCCGCCTGCGCGAGCAGGCCGGGCCTTCTCCGCGAACTCTGCGGTTTCAATTGCGAACGCCGCTGGCCAGTCGAGACATCAAAATTATTTTCTCGCCCTCATTGCTCCACTGTTTAAGAATCTGCTGAAAACAAAGGCTCAATACGCTCATCCATGCTGCCGCGCAACGAATGCATTTTTTTCTTCTCCAGGTGCCATAAGAACATACGGTTGTTGGCTCTCTCTGTCTGACAACAAACTCCCTTTGGGTAAAAGCACACTCACAGGGAAACAACATGCTGGAGATTTTGAAAGACAAATGGCGGACGGCTCGACTGGAGGCTCGTTATCGACGCATTATGCAGGAGCAAGTTCTGCAAATGGTCGAAGAACAATCGCCTCAGCCGGTCCAACACGATCCGGGACGCTGGTTCTTGCTGGGTGACCAAACTTCCGGGCCCTCAGAACAAACTCGAAAAGATGTTCGAGCCGCCGCTCGTCAATTGTCTCAGCATCATCCCCATGCACGGAACATTTTACGGCTGCTGGAAATTTATGTCGTCGGTCCGGGACTGAAACTGGCCCATCATTCTCTTGAGGCTCAAGACAATCAATCCACGTCACTGGTCAAAGCTGCCGACGAGTTATGGCATCACTTCCTGTCTCACAATCATCGTCATTTTTCTTACGGTGAGTTTGCCCGCCGCACGTGGCGCGATGGTGAATGTTTTTTGAGATTGTTCACCGGTTCTCAAGTGACACCGACCGTCCGGTTTGTTGACCCGGAAAGGATTGGAGCGACTCGCGAACGTCCCGAATCTCAAGGAATTCTGACTGCCGACGATGATGTGGAGACGCCCCTGCTCTATCTACAAGTCAATCCTGAAACCGGGGAGCTGGTTGATGAAATCTCTGCCGAGGACATGTTACATACCCGCATTGGCGTTGACTCGAATCAAAAGCGGGGCCTCTCTCTGTTTGTTCCCATGATCGACATGCTGGGCTGTTTTGACCGTTGGCTCGATACAGAAATGACGGCTCGGAAACTTCAAGCGTCCATTGTCTTGTGGCGAAAGGTTCAAGGATCTCCGGCACAAGCTCGCGGATTTTCACAGGACGCCAGCACAGGGAGCGGAGGAAGCAACACACCCTCCGGTACTTCTCTGAAGGAACGATACGGCCCCGGAAGCATCTTGACGACTTCGGGCGGCACCGATCTTCAATTCTTGCAGCCCAATACCAACTTTGGCGACGCGGTTCCTCTGGGACGCATGATGCTGCTCTCCATTGCCGCCGGTGCCGGGCTCCCCGAGTTTATGCTGACTTCGGACGCTTCCAACGCCAACTTTGCTTCGACGATGGTTGCCGAAGGACCCGCCGTCAAGATGTTCCAAAGCGAACAGAAATTTTTTGCGACACAGTTTGAGCGTTTATGGCAATGGGTGATGACGGAAGCCATCAATCGCGGAAATTTACCGAGCGACTTTTTCGAGAGGGTCCGGGTGGAGTGGAGTTTCCCCGAATTGATCAATCGTGATCGACCTCGCGAACGCGAAGCCGATGCTCGGTTGGTCGAGCAGAAGATACTTAGCCGGGCGGAAGTGGTACGCCGCGAAAAAATTGACCCTGCCATCATGCGTCGAGAAATCGAAGAAGAGGGAGGGAATCACGATGTCGAATGAAAAAATGGACGAAGTTGTGGCCACTAAGTCAGATCGTTTGTTGTGGTTGACTCACGAACGGCTGCCTCATCCCGATGCGGTGATCTGTCCGGCAGAAGAACATCAGGTGCGATTGGTGATTGGTCTCTTGAATGAGAGTTACGAACGGCGGATGGGAATCGTGCAACGTCTGCAAGCAATCGTATCCAAATTCAAGACTCTTGCTCCTGTCGATCGTCCCAGCATACCGGCTCGAATGCCGAACGGATTGTACCAACCGATTTCGTGGCGATTTGCTCTGTGGTTGCGACATGCAATGGCCTTGAAGGCCGATGATCGTCGGCAAGATTTGATTCGGACGCTCGAACAGTGGTCAGAACAGGGGGCCGATTGCGATCGCGTTTCGTTGACGGAGTTTATGAAAGTGTGAATGTCGGTTGAATATTCATTGGCCTTTTCCTCCTTCCTTTGGTCTGGGGTGAGAAGGCAAACAAAGCTAGCACAGAAAAGGAATTATGATGACAACAACAGCCTCAGAATCTGTCCAACAATTGACAGAGCGTATCAGCGACTGGCGTTCTCCGGCAACGGAAGTCGATTCCGACACTCGCTGGGTAAAAAACATTGCATTGGCCGGTCGCGACTCTCGCAATGGCTACCAATATTCACGAGAAGCATTGACCGAAGCGGCCAGCCTGTACGAGCACAAACCTGTCTTTCTTGATCATGCCGAGCGTCTGACAAAGCCGTTCGAACGATCAACTCGCGACTTGGTCGGGAGCATCGTTAATGCTCGTTTTGAAGGAGACCGAATTCGCGGGGACATTCGTGTTCTCGACACGGAAGCGGGACGTACTTTTCTGGCTCTTGCAGAAGCCGATCAAACTCCTGTGGGGATGAGTCATGTTGTCCTGGCGCGTCGTTCGAATGATCGCACTCAAGTGGAAGCGATTGAAGAAGTGGTCAGTGTAGACGCGGTGATGTATCCCGCGACGACACAAACATTTCGTGAGAGCACAATCAGTTCAGAGGAAGAACTGCAACTGTTGCGTCAAGAACGGGATGGTTTACTCGAACAGGTGCAACAAACACAGGAAGAGTTGACCGCACTCCAGGGGAAGCATTCTTTGGAGACAAAACGGATTCAAATGTTATCCGAGAGTGGCTTGCCGGACTTTGCAATCACCAACGAATTTCGCGAAATGATCCTCAAGGAAGAGGATGAGCAGCGCTGCCTGGCGTTCATTGAGGAACGAAAGCAGTTGATTCGACAATCGTCGGCAAGGACGCCTTCAAGTCGATCAAGGACGGAGACCGGGAAGTCGGTCGATGATCGAATGATTGTGAATCTCATTCGAGGTCGGCATGTCGGCAGCACTCTCGGTGTGAAGTAGCGATGGATCGCGACCGCTCAAGGAGGAGCGGCGGGCATGGATGCCCTCTTTTTTAAGTCAAAAGTTGAATTGTGGGAATTGTGTTGAACGGTACTGAATCGGTCACGCGGACCACGAAAGAAAACTGAAAGGAAAGCTAGAATGTCGAATCAGTTACGTTTTCGCAGCGGACAAGTCTTTTTGCACAAGTTGCGAGTGGACTCGGCGACTGTCATCGAAGCGGGAGACTTGGTGTTTCTCGATACCGATGATGTGAAGCCAGCCTCCGAATTCACGTTTACAACCGACTTGGCCACGACACAGGGAAACTTCGCCGCCTCATTTCTGGGGGTCGCACATCAACAGTCGGCGAATGGAGACACAGACGATCTTTCGATCGACTTGAGTCCGCATGCCGTCTATGAGTTCGATGTAAACTCGGCTACCTACGAAGCGGGCGACTTGCTCGGGCCGGACGAACAGTCATCCGCCATCATGAGTCAACAACTGGAAGCGGTCGCTTCTGCCGACCTCGCGATTGCCCGTGCCGCGGAATACAAAGCCTCCGCCGCATCGCTGCTGCGAGTGACGTTTGCTTCGGCATTCCATACCGGTTCGTCCAACGTGAATGCCCAAATCGGATAATCGATCCTCAATTCTCAAGTAATCTCAAATCTACACTTCAAGGAAGAAGGACAAATCATGCAGGGACAAAATCTCAGCACATTGGTAGAGTCGCTCGGTGCCGAGGGGTTCTATCACAAAATCTGCACGTTACTCAATGAAAAAGAGTTGTCAGTTGACGACTTCAGCTATTACGAACTGGCCGATGCTTGTGGAGTTCTCCCACGGCTACGAAGTTTACGCGAATCGGTCTCGCCGGAGGGAGCTGTTACGGCCCTGCTTCGCGAATCGAATCCAGGAGTCGGCACGAATTTGTTTCAGGTCATTACCGGTGAACTCATCGGGCGTAAAGTGATCGAGGGTTACGAAGATTCTTCGGGCTTTATCGGAAACAAATTAGTCTCTGTGATGCCCAGCCGGATGCGTAATCAAAAGATCGCTGGATTTACCGCCTTGGCGGGGCCTTCGGATGTTGCCGAAGGGCATCCCTACGAAGAGTCAACTTTTGAAGAGAAATATGTCACGACGGAAGAGTCGAAAAAGGGACGCATTCTCTCGATCAATGAAGAATTGATTTCGTTCGATCAGACGGGTGAGATCAATCGCCGCGCGATGGCTTTGGGTCATTATCTCCGTCAGGAGCGGGAACGGACGATTGTTCGAGCCGTCACCGATGCGGATTCGGGAGCAGGCAAGTATGTCTATCGTCCGAATGGTGGGGGACAGGCGTTGTATGCCACAGATGGTTCGCACCGCAACTACATTGGTTCCGGGAACACGACTTCCAGCGGTTTTGATGCGGCCGTCCCTTTGGTTGATTGGACCGATATCGATACCGCGCTTTCTTATCGTGCGACGGAAGTCAAAGACGACCGGATTGATGGGACTCCCCGTCCGATTGTGATGCCGGTCAAACAAATGCTGGTGCCTGAAACTCTGCGTGGAACGGCACTCTCGATCATCAATTCGACCGATGTGACTGTGATGGCCAACGATCAGGAGACACGGTTTGCGAATCCAGTGAAAGGACTCGTTGAAGTTCTCAGTTCGCCGTTCGTTGATGAAGTGGGTGGAGCCGCGCTCCAAGACTGGTATCTGGGTGATTTCCAGAAACAGTTTGTCTGGACGGAAATCTGGCCGGTGCAGACCTTCCTGCAACAGAATGACAGTGACGCGGCGTTTGAACGCGATGTCGTGATGCGAGTGAAGGTCCGGTATTACGGCGGCATTTCGGCTGTCGATACTGTGCATGTCACCAAAGTGGATGGCAACTGATCGGTGAGAACCGTCCCCGTGGTGCTGTCGGCAATGAGTGACGTTGCACAACAGTTTGTGCAAGAAGCAAGGATGCTTCCAGCACCACGTTTTAATTTCTCAGGAGAGCGTTGTGAAAATTCTTGGACAAGACACAAATCCGATCTACACCATGGCGATCACCTTACCTCGACCGGATGGCTCGGAGTGGATATTGAATGTTTCTCCCTTGCCATTGGGATTTCATTGCCGACTCATGAGTCGCGGAATGACAACACCTGTTCCTCCCAAGAAAGTGACCCGAGATTCCCAGGGACGACCGATTAAAGATCGCTCGGGGTTGGCCGTCTTGATGCAAGATGATCATGACCCGATTTATGTGGCAGAGTTGGCACGATACCAACAAATGCTGGCCGCCTTGATGGTTTACGAAGGCTTAAAGCACGACTCGACAATCACCTTTGATGCCCAGCCTCCCGAAAGTGGGAGTTGGGAATTGTTTGCTGAGGAACTGTGTGCGGAGTTTGAGTCGGCAGGTTGGTCATTAGGTGATGTCACTCGCGTTTGTGAAGAGATCTGTCGTGTCAGTAATTTGCTCGACGATCATTTACAGGATGCCGAACAGAATTTTTCCTCACCCGCTCGGGATGCAGCGACACTTTGAGTCGTCCACGATCGATGGACTACTTGATCTGGCGAGTTCGCGAGCGGATGGGAATCTCCTCAGACGACTGGCTCATGATGACATACAAAGAACAGCTCACCAGTCTCGCATACGAAAGACTTCGACAGCAGGAAGAAAATCAGATCGGTAAATCATAAATCACTTCAAGAAACCGAGAAAGGATTCTCATTATGAATGGATCACCCAAATACCAACTCAACAAAGACGACCTTTTTGCCATTGCTCGTGGAGCATCACTCGCAGCAGGTGGAGCCATCATCGCGTATTTGAGCGCTGAAGTTCTCCCGAATCTGGATGAAAGCACAACGGCGGGAGCCGTTTTGGCGGGTGTCGGTGCGACACTTCTGAACCTGTTACGAAAATTTGTCCAGGATGAGAAACCATCATGAGTTGGTTGGCCCTCATCAAATCATTCTTTGGAGCACTCGTGCATGCCGTGGGGCAAATCTTCGAGTGGTTGAATCGACGCGAAAAAAGACAAGAACAGGAAGAAGACAATGAGCGAGTTACAGAAATCATGTCTGCGGCCGCTAAGCCGACTCAAGAAAATGCCGATCGCCTTAATCGGTGGTTGTCTCGCGGTCGCTCTGGGAGGCTGCGCAAATCTGAACCTCCCGAGTCGCGTTGAGTACATTCCTGCCGATCGGGCGGTGATGCCTCTTTCCAAAGGTCAACCCGCCCCGGCAGATGGATGGTATGTCCCGCCGGCCGTCTTGCAAGAGATGGTTCCTTATCTCGATGAAAAGTACCGCAAAGCGGAGGATCTCGATCCCGCACCGCAACCTTCTTCCCCACCAAACAAGAACGGAACAACATCATGACCGATTTGGAAGACCTTGGAGATGTCGCCGGTGTGGACCTGACTGAAGCTCAAATCAAAGGGATTCTTGCCCAGATTGATTTGGATATTACCAATCTGGTCCGAGACGGAAAACTGTCCGCTCTTAACTATTCCGTCGGTGGTCAAGCGGGGCGAACAGCAGATCGCGCGGGAAACTTACGTGCTTTGCTCGATGCCCGAACACACTACCAACAGCTTCTGGAACGCGTTCCCAGTTGGAACGTGAATCAATTTGAAGAACCACCTCAACAGAAATCATCAACATGAGTGCTACTCAAAACGACGAACGAATGGATCGACTGGTGGAAGCCGTGCAGCAAACTAATCTGTTGCTGGAAGGAGTCAAAGTGTCTCTCACGCAAGTGACCCAACAATCTACCGACCACGAAGATCGTCTGCGGGTGATTGAACGCTGGCGTCATAACCTGACACCGATCCTGGCAGCGCTGACGTTTCTTTCGGGAGTCGTGTTTTCGGAAATGATTCAACGCGTGGTGTTTCACTAATTCACCTGTCGATTGCTTAGAAAGATCACCTCATGGAAATTTCCAACGATCAATTCATTGCCGATCGAGATCGTCTGTTTGCTGACTGGAGCGAAACTGTCACATTTCAACATGTGACGCAAAGTTTTTCAGCCAACACTCAGCAGATTTCAGAAAGTCAAACCGAACTGACTCTCTCGGCAATCGTCGGCGCACGTCTGGCGGCCAACATTCCCGACACGGGTGCGCAATTGCAAGCGGTCGATCTGGTTCTCCAAGTGAAACATGAAGAATGGACGGGGAATGACGGTGATGTGACTTGGAGAGTCGATGTTCGAGGGATCGTCTATGACATTATCGGACAACACGGTTCTGGCGATCAACATGTCGTGGAACTCTCATGTCGCAAGGTGGCAGGATGATGATCAGATTAAATTACCAATTCGATCAACAATCACTCGAAAACAAACTGACCGAGATTCGTAATTTCGGAGCGTCAAATTTTCGCCGACGTTTGGTTCAGGAAGTCCTGAAACGAACCGTTCAAAGAGTGATCGACCGTCATCCTGTGGAGACCGGCCGAGCAAGGGATGCCTGGGGCAATGCCCTTCTTCAAGTGGGAACCGATGGAACCTCCAATAGTCTGCACGGTCGGGATCACACGTCGGCGCAAGTGACCAACGAGGTCGATTATGTCGTCTTTCTCGAAAAAGGGACGCGTCGCATGAGACCACATCTCATGGTCTCCCGCTCGTTGGCAGAAGTTCCCCTTTATCTCTCACAGCTTTCGGAACAGCTTTTTAAAGAGGAAATGGTGACGCCATGACAGTTGTACTTTCTCAGGAAGCCATTTCCGCCAGCTTGCTTTCATTCTGGAAGACTCAGTTTGGCGAAAGTGTGACCACGATTTATCCCGGCATGAAGGTCGATACAACCTCACTTACGGAGTGGGTTGAAATCTGGGTGGATTCCTGGTCTCGAAGGCCTCAACGACTGGGAGGTATTCCATTGATTGATGTGACGGTCAGCGTGCATTGTTTTGTGAAAGCGGGATCGGAAAGCGGACGAATTCAGCAGTTGACCGACTCCATCAGAACTGTTTTTGCACAGGAGACGATTCCTCTGATCGACGAGACAGTGAGCGATGACTCCTCCATAGGTTTCATTCGACTCAAAGAGCCCGAGACCCGAAATCTCACGCGCGCTCAAACGGGGACACTTCAAGTGGCCCTGCATCATATGGCAATCATTGTACGCGGGTCCGCTCAAGCGGAAACCGCTTTGAACTAAAGAAACTATTCCTCCAAGGAAGGATCGGATATGGCCGTTTCAAACATTATTCGCAATCTGCGCGATGGAGAGCTGGTGATCAAGGATGGAACCACTCCTTCGGCATTGTTGCTCACTCTGTTGCTCGATGAGGGAGAACTGAATTGGTCTCAACGAACCAACACCATCGAAATCAAAGATCGAGGTTCTATTTCAGACGGGCATACGCGCCCCGGTGACGAAGAGTCCATCGCCATTTCTTTCACCACAAAATGGACACAGTTGATCGGGAAATCTGCCGACGCTGCTGATCCCTTGCAACTTTACGAAATGCTGATGTTTGCTGATGGGACGAATGTTGTGAGCACCTCAGGAGTCGGCCAACAAGAAACCTTGCGTTTGGAATTTTCGGTGACCGATCCCGCCGGTCAGGCGAGCGAAAAAATCATCTTTGACAAAGTCTATCGCGAATCTCTCACAATGTCGGAAGGGGATGATTTTAATGTCATTTCATTCCGGGGGCGAGATTTTGAATCGTCACCGACCATCGAACGTGTGTGAGCAGCCCACCATTGAAATTCACTGGTCGATCTTGAGGAGCCATCATGGCCAATTTGAATGAATCGCTGACCATCAAAATTCAGGGAGACAGTAGCGGGTTCAGCCGAGAACTGGATCAGGTCACGTCCCGAATTGCCG